>Ga0207648_10003072_pt1 | contig 17643 bp, 18 predicted proteins | sample KBSMisM32_FD_184310 | JGI IMG/M metagenome (GOLD analysis project Ga0207648, IMG submission 184310) | Miscanthus rhizosphere microbial communities from Kellogg Biological Station, Michigan, USA - KBS Miscanthus M3-2 (SPAdes) (version 2) | ecosystem: Host-associated > Plants > Roots >...
TGTTTGGCCACCGCGAGGTAGTCGACGTGATCCTTCAGCAGGCCCCAGCGCTTGTGCTGCGTGAGGTACCACATGCCGTCGGAGAGGTACGGGAAGTTCACCGCGCCATCGTTGAAGAACTTCATGTGGTTGGCGTCGTCCCAGCTCTTGCCCAGGCCGTTCTGGTAGCGGCCGAGGATGCGCTGGTTGATCGCGTCGACACCGGTGTTGACGTAGGCCTTGTCGGCCACCGTCTCGGCCATCTTCATCTTGTTGGACAGGCTGGCGTCGATCCAACGGCCGGCCTCGATGACGGCCATCATCACCGCGCGGCAGGTGTTGGGGTTCTTCTTGACGAACTCGGCGGTGGTGCCCAGCGTCTTCTCGGGATGGTCTTTCCAGATGTCCTGCGTGGTGATCGCGGTGATGCCGATGCCGTCCATGATCGCGCGGTGGCCCCACGGCTCGCCGACACAGAAGCCGTCCATGTTGCCGACGCGCATGTTGGCCACCATCTGCGGCGGCGGCACGGTGATCGCCTTGGCATCGCGCATCGGGTTGATCCCGGCGCTGGCGAGCCAGTAGTAGATCCACATCGCGTGCGTGCCGGTGGGGAAGGTCTGCGCAAACGTGTACTCGCGCTTGTCGCTGGCCATCACCTTGGCCAGCGACGGTCCGTCGACGGCGCCCTTGTCCGCCAGCTTCCTGCTCAGCGTGATCGCCTGGCCGTTGTGGTTGAGGGTCATCAGCACGGCCATGTCCTTCTTCGGCCCGGCGATGCCCAGGTGCACGCCGTAGACCAGCCCGTACAGCACGTGGGCCATGTCGAGCTCGCCGTTGACCAGCTTGTCGCGCACGCCAGCCCAGCTCGCTTCCTTGGTCGGCACGATCTTGATGCCGTACTTCTTGTCGAAGCCGAGCACCGAGGCCATCACCACGCTGGCGCAATCGGTGAGCGGGATGAAGCCGATCCTGACTTCCTCCTGCTCGGGCTTGTCGGAACCCGCGGCCCAGGCGTGACGCTGCGGCGTGCCGGCCGCTGCGGCGCCGATGGCGGCAACCGAGGCGGCCTGCAGCCAGCGGCGGCGCGACCAATCGGGCGCGATGGCTTGCGGGGCGTGAGCAGCAGATCCAAGCATGAGCGAGCCTTCCCTGTGCGTCTGCCAGCCCAAGAACGAAAAGGCGCCCGAGGCCGCGCACTCACTGCACGACCATCGGACGCCTTTGTCCTGAACCGCGACGGTTCGAAAATCGACGACAACACGGTTCGACGTTGAACCGCATCTCCGTTATCGCAAGCTGCGTGCCAAGCCGCGAACGCCGCTAACTGCTTGATTTCTTCGTGCGTGCAAGGCTCGCGCGCACCAACTCGACGAACGGCGGTGGTGCGGCGCACCAAAACTCGGCGATCCACCCCGCGTGTCGATGGATGGCGCGTCAGCCGAGCAGATCGCCCAGTTCAAGCAGGCGTTGCGCGACCTCGGCGACAGTCAGGCCCTGGTTCATGGCCGTGCGCCGCAAGCGCGCGTAGGCCTCGGGCTCGCTCAGCTGGTGACGCGACATCAACAGGTACTTGGCGCGCGTCACCAGCACCTGCGCCTTGTCGCGCTCACGGCCGCGCGCAGCCAGTGCGCGCAATGCCCGTTCGTGCTCGAAGCGCGCGATCGCGACGTCGATCACCGGTCGCACGCGCTCGGGCGCCATGCCGGAGACCACATAGGCGACCACGCCCTGCGCCACCGCTTCGCGCACGTGCGCCGGATCGTGTTCGTCGGTGAACAGCACGATCGGGCGCGGCGCATCGCGCGATGCCCACACCACGTGCTCGATCGCGTCACGCGCGCCGCTTTCGGCGTCGACCACCAGCACATCGGGCGCGAGCGCGGTCAATCGCGCGTGCAACGCGGCGTCGGCTGGCAGCACCGCCCCAACGCGGTAGCCGGCCTCACGCAAGCCACCCACCAGCACCCGCAAACGGTCGGCCTCGGCCCAGCCGTCCTCGTCGTCGAGGTCGGGCACCATCGCCGCCGCCGTGATGACGGCCAACATCAACTCGCCGCTGCCCACGGCGCATTCGCTGCAAGATGCGCGCCTGAATGAAGCCCCCACGCTCCCTTCGGTCGCTGCCCTCCGCGGGGGCCCTTGCAGCGGACCGGCAAAGCCGGATCCGCGCAGGAGCTTGGTCACTCTTGCCTACAGCGTCAGCTTGCCGGCGAACACCACCGGCCCGGTGGGCGCGCCGGTGGGCGAACCGCCCGGCGGCTCGACGCTGACCGCCAGCGCCGACGTGTTGGCCGACTCGAGCACGCGCTGGGGCAGCTTGTCGCGGGCGATCACCGTGACCCCGTTGGTCGAGATCAGGCCGAGCGAGCGTGGAGTGCCTTGCGGCGGCACCGCCCACAACTCGAGCACGCGATCGCCCTGCAGCGCGACCGGTTGCAGCGGACGCGTCACCAGCGAGCGCCCGTCGGCCGCGAAGCTGGCGACGAACGAGCCCTGGGGCTGCGCCGCGTCGCCGGTGCCTTGCAACACGATCACGATCGGCGGCGCCTGCACCGGCGGCATCGCCAACAGCAGCGCGAGCGCGAGCGCAGCCACCGTCGCGACTCCCGAGGCGCCGCGCCAGAACGCGAGGCGCTGCCACCACGGTGGCGCGGCGTGCGCTGCCAGCTGCGGCCACAGCGTGCGCTCGACGCCCTGCCACACCCGCAACGGCGGCGTCTGCGGCGCCAGCACCGTGGTGAGCGGGATCAGGCGATCCTGCCAGCGCCGCACCGCGGCGCGCAGCGCGGCGTGCGCGCCGAGCAGCGCCTCGAAGCGATGGCGCGCCGGCCCGCGCAAGGTGCCGGTCACGTACTGCGCGGCCAGGGCGTCGGCGAGTTCTGGTTTTGCATAGTCCATCTCAAGCTCCGACCGTGTCGCGCTGATCGCGCTGTGCGGCGCGCTCCAGGCATTCCTTCAGCGACAGCAGCGCGCGGCGCACCCAGCTTTTCACGGTGCCCAACGGCTGGTGCAAGTGCGCCGCCACCTCCGCGTGCGACAGGCCGTCGAAGAACGCGAGCGCGACGCTTTGCCGCTGCGGCGCGGTGAGGCCTTGCATGCAGGTGTCGAGGCGCCGCGCATCGCCCGCTTGCGACAGCAGGTCGGCGGGGCCGGGACTTTCGTCGACCAGTTGCTGGTCGAGGTCGGGCCGCTCGTCGTCATCGTCGTCGCGATGCACGCTCTGCATCACCGGTTGCGACTGCGCGCGGCGCAGCGAATCGATCGCCTTGTTGCGCGCGACGCTGGTGAGCCAGGTCATCGGCTGCGACTGCGCGGCATCGAAGCTGCCCACCGAGCGCCAGACGTTGACGTAGACCTCCTGCAGCAGGTCTTCGGCCAGCGCGCGGTCGCGCTGGATGCGCAGCACCACCGCGTACAAGTGGCCGCTAGTCAGGTCGTACAGGCGGGCGAAGGCGCCGCGATCGCCCAGCGCAGCGCGCGACATCAATTGCGCCAGCTCGACGCTGCGTGCCGCCCAGGCGTTGCGTTCGGTGGGAGTGACGGCCATGCTGTCCTCGAATGCCCGCTGCCTACAATGCGCGCCGATGAAAGGCGGCAAAGAATACATCCTCACGCTCTCGTGTCCGGACGCCACCGGCATCGTGCACGCGGTGTCCGGCCTGCTGTACCAGGCCGGCTGCAACATCGTCGAGTCGCAGCAGTTCGGCGACGTCGACGGCGACGATGCCACCGGGCGCTTCTTCATGCGCCTGCACTTCAGCGCGCCGCCGCAGCTGGCCGACGCCTCGATGCTGGAGGCTCTGTTCGGCCACGCGCGCAAGCAGTTCGACATGGCGTTGCACTTCCATGCCCGCGACGTGCGCCCGCGCGTGCTGCTGATGGTGAGCCAGTACGGACACTGCCTCAACGACCTGCTGTTCCGCGTGCGCAGCGCGCAGCTGGCGATCGACGTGCCGTGCGTGGTGTCCAACCACACCACGCACGCCGAGCTGGTGCGCGGCTACGGCATCGCGTTCCACCACCTGCCGCTGGCGGCGGGCGCCGACGCCGCGGCCAAGCAGATGCAGGAAGCGCGCGTGCTCGAGCTGGTGGCGCGCGAGCGCGTCGATCTGGTCGTGCTGGCGCGCTACATGCAGATCCTGTCGCCGCGGCTGTGCGAGCAGCTGGCCGGCCGCGCGATCAACATCCACCACAGCTTCCTGCCGAGCTTCAAGGGCGCGCGCCCGTATGCGCAGGCCCACGCGCGCGGCGTCAAGCTGATCGGCGCCACCGCGCACTACGTGACGCCCGATCTCGACGAAGGGCCGATCGTCGAACAGGACGTGGCGCGCGTCGACCATGCCGACTCCACCGACGCCATGACTGCAGCCGGCCGCGACGTCGAGAGCCTGGTGCTGGCGCGCGCGGTGCGCTGGCACTGCGAGCATCGCGTGCTGCTCAATGGCCACAAGACCGTGGTGTTCCGCTGACAGCGCCGACTGACCCCGATGCCGCGCCCGCAGTCCGCCCACCTGATGGCCTCGCCCGACGACGTGGAAGCGCAGTTCTACGAAGCGCTGCGTGAGGCCGACATCGGCAAGTTGATGGCGGTGTGGTCGGACGACGACGACATCGTCTGCGTGCACCCGGGTGGGCCCCGCACGATCGGCGCGCAGGCGATCCGCAGATCGTTCGAGGCGATTTTCGAGCGCGGCGGCATCCCGGTGCGGCCGGAGCAGGTGCGGCGCACGCTCGCGCTCGATACCGCCGTGCACAGCGTCGTCGAGACGGTGACCATCCGCAGCACCGAGGGCGCGCAGCGCGCCCATGTCGTCGCCACCAACGTCTACCTGAAAACCGCGTTGGGTTGGCGCATGGTCGCGCACCACGCGAGCCCCGGCAGCGCCAGCGAGCCGCCAGAGCCGGCCGATGCGCCGACCACGCTGCATTGATGGCCGACGTCGCCTCGTCGCACGCGACCGGGCTGAGCGGCTGGCGCGCACCGCGCTGGCTGCCCGGCGGCAACGCGCAGACGATCTGGCCCGCCTTGTGGTCACGCCGCCCGCCCGATGCGCCGTGGCGGCGCGAGCGCTGGGACACGCCCGACGGTGATTTCGTCGATGTCGATTGGCTCGACGGTGCCGATGCTCTGGCGCCTTTGCTGGTCCTCTTGCACGGCCTGGAGAGTTCTTCGCGCAGCCACTACGCGCTGGCTTTCGCGCATTGGGCGCAGCGCGCTGGCTGGCGCGTCGCCGTGCCGCACTGGCGCGGCTGCTCGGGCGAATTGAACCTCGCCCCACGCGCCTATCACTCGGGCGACTTCGAGGAAGTCGCCTGGATGCTGCAGCGCCTGCGTGAGCACGCCAGCGCGCCGCTGCACGTGGTCGGCGTGTCGCTCGGCGGCAATGCGCTGCTGCGCTGGGCCGCCGAAGCGGGTGACAGGGCCGGCGCGCTGGTCGGCACGCTGGCCGCAGTGAGCGCCCCGCTGGACCTGGCGGCCGGCGGCCGCGCCATCGACAGGGGTTTCAACCGGCGGGTCTACGCGCGCATGTTCCTGCGCACGATGAAGCCGAAAGCGCTCGCCAAGCTGGCGCAGCACCCGGGCCTGTTCGACCGCGAGCGGCTGCTCGCGGCGCGCACTCTGTACGAGTTCGACAACGTGTTCACGGCGCCGCTGCACGGCTTTCGCGACACCGACGACTACTGGACGCGCGCGTCGGCCAAGCCGCACCTGGCGCGCATCCGCGTGCCGACGCTGGCGCTCAACGCGCGCAACGACCCGTTCGTGCCGGCCACTAGCCTGCCGCGGCTCGGCAGCGCGTTCGTCACGCTGTGGCAGCCGGCGCACGGCGGGCATGTCGGCTTTCCGGGCGGCACGTTCCCCGGCCACCTGATGACGTTGCCCGACGCGGTGATGGGCTGGATGCGTTCCCACGGCCCGTAGAGCGCCAGCCCCGCGGCGCTCGCTGCCCCCCCGGGAGGCCCGGCCTGCCCCTGGCGGCAGGTCGCCGGCTGAGCTAAGGTCGCCCGCGTGGACGCGATCGTCAAGGCGGCACTGAAGAAGTGGCCCACGGTGCCGCACTGCTACGGCTGGCTCGCGCTCGACGCGCGCGGCCAGTGGTTCATGCGCGACGAGCGCATCCAGCGCGCCGGGCCGTTCCCGCGCGTGAAGGGCAGCGTGATCCGGCACGACAAGCTGCTGGAGTTCATTCACCGCAACTACGAGGCCGACGCCCAGGGTTGCTGGTTCTTTCAGAACGGCCCGCAGCGCGTCTATGTCGAGCTCGAAGCAGCGCCGCTGGTGTGGCGCCTGCAATGGGACGGCGACCTGCTGCGCGTGCAGGCGCACACCGGTGAGCCGGCCGATGTGCAGGGGACCTGGCTCGACGAGCACGGCAGGCTCTTTCTGCAGGCCGCGCACGGCTTGGGCATCGTGCACAGCCAGGACATGCTCGACGCGGCGCGCGCGATCGAGCAGGGGTTGTGGGCGCCGCAAGCGCTCGCGTTCGAGGCGATGCCGCAGCACTTCGGCTACGTGCTGAAGCCGCAGCCCGCGGCCGGAGCAGCGCACTGACCCGACCCTTCGCCCGAATGCCGACCCGGCTTGCACGCACGCGCTCCCGCCCGCGACGGCGGGCCTGAGCAGCCATACGCCGACCGGCCGCCGCCGGATGCAGCGCGGCGGCCCTGCGGTGCGTGGAATCTGCCAGCGGACCCGCAACGCGCCGTCGGCCCGGGCCGACGCTTCGCGACAGCCGGCGTCGTTTCGTCGCCTGACAGCTGCGCCGCGTGGGCGCGCTCACGAGACTGCGCGACACCGACTCATCGACGAGGTGCCGCATGAACCCTGTGAATCCCACCTTGCCCCGCCGCGCGCTGCTGCGCGTGGCCACCGTGGCCGCGCTGAGCGCGCTCGGTGCCGCTTGGATCGCGCTGGCCGGGCCCGCCTGCGCGGCCGACGCGGCCGGCTTCGAGGCCGCGTTCGCCACCTTCCAGCGCGCCGCCGGCGGCGACGATCACGCGATCGACGCGGCCGCCCAGCAGTTCACCGGCCTGGCGGACGCCGACCCGAGCGATCCGCTGCTGCTGGCCTACAGCGGCGCGGCCACCGCGCTGCAGGCGCGCGCCGCGCTGCTGCCGTGGAAGAAGCTGTCGCTCGCCGACGAGGGGCTGGCGCGACTGGACAAGGCCCTCGGCCTGCTGCAGCCGACGCACGACACGCTGCTGCACCGGGGCACGCCGACCAGTCTCGAGACGCGGTTCGTGGCCGCCAACACCTTCCTTGGCATGCCCGGCGCCTTCAACCGCGGCGCGCGTGGCCGCAGGCTGCTCGACGACGTGCTGCAAAGCCCGCTGCTGGCCAGCGCGCCGCTGCCGTTTCGCGGCACCGTCTGGTTGCGCGCCGGCGTCGCGGCCGTGGCCGACAACCGGCCGGCCGATGCGCGCCGCTGGTTCGAGCAGGTGGTGGCCAGCGGTGCACCGCAGGCCGCCAGCGCCCAGGCCAAGCTGAAGGAACTCGCATCGTGAGCGCGGCGCGCGCAGTGATCGAGCTGAGCGGTGTGCACAAGACCTACCGCCTCGGCCAGCACGTGGTGCCGGCGCTGCAGGGCGTCGACCTGAGCGTGCAGCCCGGCGAGATGGTGGCGCTGACCGGCCCCTCGGGCAGTGGCAAGAGCACGCTGCTGAATCTGGCGGGCTTGATCGACCGCCCCGACCGCGGCGCGGTGCACTTGCGCGGCCAGCGCGTCGACGGCATCGACGAGACGCAGGCCACGCTGCTGCGGCGCGACGCGATCGGCTTCGTGTTCCAGAGTTTCAACCTGGTGCCGGTGATGACGGTGGCCGACAACGTCGACTACCCGCTGTTCCTGGCCGGCGTGCCGGCGGCCGAGCGGCGCGAGCGCGTGGCGCAGGTGCTGCGCGCGGTGGGCTTGGCCGAGCACGCCGCGCATCGCCCCGACGCGCTGTCGGGCGGGCAGCGTCAGCGGGTGGCGATCGCGCGTGCGCTGGTCAAGCGGCCGGCGCTGGTGATCGCCGACGAGCCGACCGCGAGCCTGGATTCGCACACCGCCGACCAGGTGCTCGACCTGATGCGCGAGCGTGGCCACGCGCAGGGCGCCGCTTTCCTGGTGGCCACGCACGACGCACGCGCGCTGCGCCGCTGTGACCGCGTGATCGATCTGCGCGACGGCCGCATCGCGACGAACGCGCGCACTGCCGACGAGGTGACCGCATGAGCCCGCACGATTCTCCCGCTGGCGCGCTGCAAGCCGCTCGGCCGCGCGCGCCAGGGCCGGCCAGCGCGTGGCGCTGGCTGCGCTTCGCGGTGCTCAACACGCTGCGCAACCGACGCCGCTCGATCGTCACGGTGTCGATCGCCGCGCTCGGCACGGCGGCCATCCTGCTGGCCGGCGGCTTCGCGCTGTTCACCTACCAGGGGCTGGCGCAGATCTCGGCGCGCACCACCGGGCACCTGATCGTCGCCAAGCCCGAGCAGTTCCAGCGCGACGAAGACACGCCGCTGCAGCATGGGCTCGACGACGTGGCCGGGCTGAAGGCGCGCCTGCTGGCCGATCGCCAGGTGCGGCACGTGCTGCCGCGCGTGGAGTTCTCCGGCCTGATAAGCAACGGCGAGAAGTCCACCGTGATGCTGGCCGCCGGCATCGATCCGGACGCCGAGTTCGCCGTCAAGGGCCCGTTCCTGCGGGTGCTGGCCGGCGAGGTGCTCGCCGCCGACAAGCCGGGCACGGTGATGCTCGGCGAAGGCCTGGCGCGCAGCCTGAGGGCCACGCCCGGCAGCGGCCTCACGCTGCTGGCCAGCACCACCGAGGGCGCGCTCAATGCGCTCGACGTCACGGTGCAGGGTGTGTTCTCCACCGGCATCCCCGACGTCGACAAGCGCCTGGTCTACCTCGATGTCGCCACCGCGCAGAAGCTGCTGGTGACAGCGCGCGTGTCGAGCCTGGGCGTGTTCCTGTCGGACATGGGCGCCACCGACGGCGCGCGCGCGCGCATCGCCGCGGCGCTGCCGCAGCTGGCGGTGCAGACCTGGCTCGACCAGGCGGTGTTCTACAGGAGCGTGAAGGAGCTCTACAACCGCATCTTCGGCGCGCTCGGACTCGTGATCGGCGTGATCGTCGTGTTCGTCGTCACCAATGCGATGGCGATGGCGATCATCGAGCGCACGCGCGAGATCGGCACGCTGCGGGCGCTCGGCACGCTGCCCGGTCAGCTGACACGCTCCTTGGCGCTCGAGGGCCTGGTGCTCGGTGGCGCGGGCGCGCTGTTGGGCGCGCTGATTGCGCTGGCGGTGTCGCTGGCGTTGATCGTGTTGCCGGTCGAGATGCCGCCGCCGCCGGGGCGCAGCGCCGGCTACCCGCTGCAGGTGGTGATCGACGGCGCTTTGTATGGCGCCACCTTGATCGCGATGGTGCTGTTGGCGATGGCCGCCTCGGCGTGGGTGGCGCGCCGCACGGTGCGCAGGCCGATCGTCGATGCGCTGGCGCACGTCTGAACTTCGGAGAACCGACATGACACGACTGCTTCATGGCCTGGCGCTCGGCCTCGCGCTCGGCGCCGGCGCCCACGCCGCCGACGACGTGGCTGCGCTGCTGAAGGCCGCCGACCGCTACCGCACCGGCACCGACAACCTGCAGGTGGATACCCACGTCAGCGTGCTCAACCGAGACGGCAGCCCCGACAAGGAACGCCGCTACACGGTGTTCGTGCAGGCGCAGCACAAATCGCTGGTGCTGATGCGCTCGCCGGCCGAGGCGGGGCAGAAGGTGCTGATGCTGGGCGACGACTTCTGGCTGTTGATGCCGGGGAGCCAGCGGCCGCTGCGCATCACGCCCTCGCAGAAGCTGCTCGGCGACGCGTCCACCGGCGACATCGCGACCCTCAGCTGGTCCGACGACTACACCGGCAGCATCGCCGGCGAAGAGCCGTGCCTGCCCGAGTCGAAGCAACTGTGCCGCCACCTGAGCCTGCAGGCCGCGCGCAAGGGCGTGAGCTACCAGCGCATCGAACTGTGGCTCGGCAAGACGCGGCATGAGCCGGTGCGCGCCGAGCTGTACGTGCAGTCCGACAAGCTGGCCAAGCAGGCACGCTTCGTGTTCGACAGGCCCGATGCGCCGACCCTGGTGAGCGAGATGGTGCTGCTCGACCAGTTGAGCAACCACAAGGAAACGCGCGTGCGCTACGTGGCGCGCCAGCCGAAGGTGGTGCCCGAGGCGTGGCTCAACCCGATGTTCCTGGCGCGCAACCCCGGGCTGGAATGAGCCGTGGTGCGTCGATCGACATCGCGCCGCGCGCGCGCGGGCCTCGCGCTGCTCGCCGCGCTCGCACTGTCGGCGCACGCCGCGTCGTTCGAAGGCAGCGGCGAAGCACGCCTGCAGGCCGACACGATCGACCTCAACGACGCCGGGCCGCTGGGCGCCGCCAATGCGCTCGCACCCGGTATCGCGCCGCTTGCCGGCGGCGGGCTGCGCGTCGAGACCGAGTTGCGCGGCGCCTGGCATCCACAGGCGACGCGGCCGTGGCTGTCGGTGCTGGCGGGCGACGTGCTGCTGGCGGCCGACCGCCGCGCGGGCCGATCGGCGCACGACGACTCGCGCATCAACGAGCTGCATGCGGCCAGCGATTGGGGCGCCTGGCAGTTCGGCATCGGCAAGAAAATCGTCAGCTGGGATGTCGGCTACGGCTTCCGGCCCAACGACGTGGTGCAGCAGGAGCGCCGGCGCACGCTGCTGCCGCAGACGCCCGAGGGCCGGCCGCTGCTGCAGCTCGAGCACTTCAGCGCCGAGCAGGCCGCGACGCTGGTGTGGGCCAATCCGCAGCACGCCGGCGATCCGGTCGACGAGCAGCGCGGCGCCAGCGAGCAGGCGCTCGCGGCGCGCTGGTACGCGCGCCAGGGTGCCGCCGATGTCCACCTGTTCGCGCGTTGGGGCGAGCACACGCAGGCCAGTGGCGGCGCCGCGCTCGCCTTCGTGGCAAGCGACGAGCTCGAACTGCATGCGTCGGCACGCGCACTGCAGCGCCACGACGGCTGGCTGATCGACGCGCAGGCCGACGGCCGCCCACTGGCGAGCAACCCGTGGGCGCAGGCAACGCTCGGCCGCACATCACAGTGGCTGGCGGGAGCCAGCTGGACCGGTCAGCAGCAGCAGAGCGTGCTGCTCGAATACTGGTACGACGGCACCACGCTCAGCGACGCGCAGTGGGATCAATGGATGGCGCGCAACCGCGCGCTGGCCGGCTTCGGTGCGCAGCCCGGCCTGCCGCCTGCGCTGGTGCGCGCGGCCGCCGGCAACCTGGCGTGGCAGGCCACGCCGCTGGACGTGCCGAACCTGCGGCGCGACAACGTGTTCGTGCGGGTGGCGTGGCAGCCCGACCACTGGCTGCTGTCGGCCGATGTGCTCATCACCCCGGCCGATCGCGGGCGCATCGTCACGCTGGGCGTGCAGTGGCAGGGCGACCGGTTGCGCTTGAACGCGGTGCTGCGCCGCTACGGCGGGCCCGCGCAGTCGCTGTTCGCGCAGCTGCCGCAACGCCAGGTCGGCGTGCTGGCCGCGGCCTGGGCGTTCTGACCACGCCAGCGCCGGGCGCGCACCTGAGAGGCAGCGTCGCTTACTTCGTCGCGCTGGCGGCCGCGCTCGCCGCCGCGGCGGGGGCCTTGGGCTCGTCGAACTTGGCGCCGCCCTTGTTGGCCATGAAGACCACCGCGCGCGCGATCTCGAAGTCGCTCGAGTCGCCGCCGCCTTGCGCGGGCATGTTGCCCTTGCCCTTCAACGCCGAATGCAGCAGCGCGTCGAAGCCGGTCTTGACGCGTGGCGCCCAGGCCGCTTCGTCACCGATCTTCGGCGCACCGACCGCGCCGCTGGTGTGGCAGGCGGTGCATTGCGCGGCGAACACCTGCTCGCCGGTCTTCATCGACTTGACGTCGTTGACGTCCTTGTAGTCCGAAACGCCCACCGGCTGGATGCGACGCGCCACCGCTTCGGCGCCCAGGCCATCGCTGCCCGCCGCGGGACGGCTGTCCCAAGCAACGAAGTTGATCAGCATGATGATGATCACCACCGGCAGCACGAACGAAGCCACCAGCACCGCCACCAGCTGTTTGGGCGTGCGGATCAGGCCCTCGTGGGCATCGGGGTCGGCATGCGTGGCGTCGCTCATGAGATCGGTGGCCTTCAGTGGTGGCGCGGCTCGCCGTCGCTGCACGAGGCCGGCCGAGCAAAACCGGGCAATTCTATCAGCGGGTGCTGATGCGCCTCGGTCGCGCAGAGGCCCGCTGATAGAATCGAGCGCCTCGCTGTGATGCGCCGCTGCGAGCGCGCGCAGCGCGATGCGCCCGTAGCTCAGTGGATAGAGTACTGGCCTCCGAAGCCAGGGGTCGCGCGTTCGATCCGCGCCGGGCGCGCCAGCATTCCCTCAGTACACCACCACCGAGCGGATCGACTCGCCGCGCTCCATCAGCGCGAAGCCCTCGTTGATCTGTTGCAGCGTCAGCGTGTGCGTGATCAGCGGGTCGATCTGGATCTTGCCGTCCATGTACCAGTCGACGATCTTCGGCACGTCGCTGCGGCCGCGCGCACCGCCGAACGCCGAACCCTTCCAGACCCGGCCGGTGACCAGCTGGAACGGCCGCGTCGCGATCTCCTGTCCGGCGGCGGCCACGCCGATGATCACGCTGACGCCCCAGCCCTTGTGGCAGCACTCGAGCGCCTGGCGCATCGTGGTGGTGTTGCCGATGCACTCGAAGCTGAAGTCGGCGCCGCCGTCGGTCAGCTGCGCGATCGCGTCGACGACGTTGGCATGCTGCTTCGGATTCACGAAGTGCGTCATCCCGAAGCGGCGAGCCATCGCCTCGCGCGCCGGGTTGATGTCGATGCCGATGATCCTGTCGGCGCCCACCATCTTGGCGCCCTGGATCACGTTGAGCCCGATCCCGCCGAGGCCGAACACCGCCACGTTGGCGCCGGCCTCGACGCGGGCGGTGAACAGCACCGCACCGATGCCAGTGGTGACGCCGCAGCCGATGTAGCACACCTTGTCGAAAGGCGCGTCGCTGCGGATCTTCGCCAGCGCGATCTCCGGCACCACGATGTGCTGGCTGAACGTCGACGTGCCCATGTAGTGCAGGATCGGCCTGCCGTCGATCGAGAAACGGCTGCTGCCGTCGGGCATCAGGCCCTTGCCCTGCGTGGCGCGGATCGCCTGGCACAGGTTGGTCTTGCGCGACAGGCAGAACTTGCACTGCCGACACTCGGGCGTGTACAGCGGGATCACGTGGTCGCCCGCCTTCAGCGACGCGACCCCCGGGCCCACGTCGACCACCACGCCGGCGCCTTCGTGGCCGAGGATCGCCGGGAACAGCCCTTCGGGATCGGCCCCCGACAGCGTGTAGTGATCGGTGTGGCAGATGCCGGTGGCTTTCACTTCGACCAGCACCTCGCCGACGCGCGGGCCTGCGAGGTCGACGGTTTCGATCGTCAGCGGGGCGCCGGCCTTCCAGGCCACGGCTGCGCGCGTCTTCATGCGAGGCTCCGGTTGCTGCGGGGGCCGGCACGCAGCCGGCGCGCCGGCGAGCGTACTGCATGCGGCGCGATCGGGTATGGTCGCAGCCATGCAGCGGCTGCACCGGCGATCGACACGAGCGCTGCTCGTGGTCGTGCTGCTCGCCGTGGTTGGTTGCTCGAGCACGCGCGCGCCGCGGGCACCGGCCCCCGGCCGAGACGGGCCCGGCGCCAACCCGCCGCCCAATCTGGCGCAGGTGCCCGACGCCGAACCGCGGCTCGAACCGCTGCGCAACGGCGGACCGAACAAGCCGTATGAAGTGTTCGGCCGCACCTACACGCCGCTCGCCAGCGACGCTGCGTTGAGCGAGCGCGGGCTGGCGTCGTGGTACGGCCGCAAGTTCCACGGCCGGCCCACTTCGAGCGGCGAACCGTACGACATGTACGCGATGACCGCTGCCCACAAGACGATGCCGATCCCGAGTTACGCGCGCGTGCGCAACCCGGCCAACGGCCGCGAGGTGATCGTGCGCATCAACGACCGCGGCCCGTTCCATGCCGGCCGCGTGATCGATCTGAGCTACACCGCGGCGCTGAAGCTCGGCGTGCTGAACGCGGTAGCGCCGGTGGAGGTGGAGCGCATCACGCAAGAAGCGATTCGCACCGGCGCGTGGCGCATGGGCACCGAAGGTCGCGCGCTGGCTGCCGCGCCGCCGCCGGCGGTGGCTGCGACCACCACGCCGGCCGCCGCTCCGCCGCCGGTCACCGCGCCCGACCTGCCCGTCGGTGGCGTGACGGCGGTGGCGGTCGCGCCACCCTCGAGCACCAGCGATGCGGGTCCTGGCGATGCGGCCGCGCCCGACGACGACGTGCCGCGCGCGCCGCCGCGCCCGATCGCGCTGGCGCCGCCGGGCTTCTGGCTGCAGCTGGGCGCGTTTCGCGAGCGCGATGGCGCGCTCGACTTCCAACGCAAGGTCGAGCGCGAGCTCGATTGGCTCGCACCATCGCTCGCGGTGTTCACCGACCGCGACCTGCACCGCCTGCAGGCGGGTCCGTACCGCACGCGCGCCGACGCCACTGGCGCGGCCGATCGCCTGCGCGCCGAGTTGCAGCTGGTGCCGTTGATCGTCGAGCGGCGCTGAACCCGCGCGGCGGCCGCGCCTAGGTGGCGTGCTTCAACACGGCCACGAAGTGGCAGCCGCTGCCCGCCAGCACGAACAGGTGCCACACCAGATGGCCGAAGCGCAGGCGCTGATCGAACATGAAGAACAGCGTGCCTGCGCAATAGGCGATGCCGCCGGCCAGCAACCACTGCAGCCCCTCGCGCCCGAGCGAAGCGAGCAGCGGCTGAGCAGCGGCGATCACGAGCCAGCCGAACGCCAGGTACAGCGCGGTCGACAGCGTGCGCTGGCGCAGATAGCCCGCCAGCTTCAGCGCCATGCCGGCGGCGGCCACCGCCCACACCAACCCGAGCAGCGGCGCCCCGAACGCATGGCCGAGTGCGAACGGCGTGAACGTGCCGGCCATGAACAAATAGATCGCTGCATGGTCCAGCCGCTTCAGCATGCCCTTGGCGGGCCCTGCGGGCGCCGCGTGGTAGGCCGACGACATCGCGTACACCAGCAGCATCGTCGCGACGAACACCCACACGCCGAGGTGGCGTGCACCGACGTGCGCCGCGTCGTCGGCCGCCAGCACCGGCAGCGCCACCAGCGCGAGCAGCATCCCGAACGCATGGCTGGCCGTGTTGGCCCGCTCTTCGCGCTGTTCGGGTGCCATCGGCATCGCCTTCGCTCCCTCGCGCGTCCCACCACCGCGCGTTGCGCAAGAGTGTGATCACGCAGCCGCGCGCGCGCATCCCGCAGCCACGGGCCGACGCCCTCGTTTGAATGGGCGCCGTGCGCCTGCGGGCCAAGGCTGTAACGACGCGCTCGGTGGACCGCGCCCGCGTGGCGCAGCGAGGCGTCCGGTGCTCAGCGTCCGCCGGCCGCGCCGAGCACGGTGGCGGTGACGTAGCTCGCCTCGTCCGACACCAGCCACGCGATCGCGTGCGCGATCTCCTGCGCGGTGCCGGGACGCTGCATCGGAATCGTCGATGCCAGTTTGTGTGCACGCGCGGCGTCGCCGCTGGCGGCATGGATCTCGGTGTCGATGATGCCCGGGCTCACGGCGGCCACGCGCACGCCTTCGGCCGCGAGCTCGCGGCCGAGCCCGACCGTGAGGGTCTCGATCGCGCCCTTGCTGGCCGCGTAGTCGACGTACATCGCCGGCGCGCCGAGCGTCGCCGCGATGCTGGACAAGTTGACGATCACGCCGCCGGCGCCGCCGTGGCGCGTGCTCATGCGCTTGACCGCTTCGCGCGAGCACAGCAGCGTGCCGAACACGTTGACGTCGAGCATGCGGCGCCAGCGCGCCGTGGTCATCTCGTCCAGGCGCGCTTTGATGTCGACGATGCCGGCGTTGTTGACGAGAGCACCCAGGCGCCCGAGCCCGCGATCGACCGCATCGAACATCGCCAGCACCGCGGCCTCGTCGGCGACATCGGCACGCACCGGCAGCGCACGCCGGCCCGCCGCGCGCACGTCGCCCGCCACCTGCTGCGCCGCGGCCTCGTCGCGCGCGTAGTTGATCGCGATGTCCCAGCCGCGCGCGGCGAGCAGCCGTGCGGTGGCCGCGCCGATGCCGCGCCCGGCACCGGTGATCAGGGCAATGGCTGGGGTCGTCACGACGCCGGGCTCCGCAGTGGTGGACGATCCATTGTGCGGGTTCAGGGCAGGCCCGGGCTGGCAGCTTGCCTTCGCTTGGGTACATTGCCAGCCACCGCTTCGTAGTTCGCTGCATTGGAGAAATGCCATGAGACGCCGCACCCTGATCAGCGCGCTGCCCGCATGCCTCGCCGCGCCCGTGCTCGTACGCGCACAGGTGCTGGAGAAGCCGAAGGTCGGCCTGGCCGTCGGCGGCAAGAACCTGCTGTACTACCTGCCACTGTCGATCGCCGAATCGCTCGGCTACTTCAAGGCCGAGGGGCTCGAAGTCACCATCAACGACTTCGCCGGTGGCGCGCAATCGCTGCGTGCGCTGGTCGGCGGCAGCGTCGACGTGGTGTCGGGCGCGTTCGAGCACACCGTCAACATGCAGCCCAAGGGGCAGCGCCTGCGTGCCTTCGTGCTGCAGGGGCGTGCGCCACAGATCGTGCTCGGCATCAACCCGAAGTCGATGCCCAACTTTCAGAGCGTGGCCGATTTGAAGGGCAAGAAGATCGGCGTCACCGCGCCCGGCAGTTCGACCAACGTGATGGCGAACTTCGTGCTCGCGAAGGCGGGGCTGAAGCCGAGCGACGTCAGCTTCATCGGCGTGGGGGCGTCCAGCGGCGCGGTGGCCGCCATGCGCTCGGGGCAGATCGACGCGCTCAGCAACCTCGATCCGGTCATCACGCTGCTGCAGCGCTCGGGTGACCTGAAGATCGTCTCGGACACGCGCGTGGTGGCCGAGGCCGACAAGGTGTTCGGCGGGCCGATGCCGTCGGCTTGCCTGTATGCCAAGCAGGAGTTCGTCGACAGGAACCCGGCCACCGTGCAGGCGCTGGCCAATGCGATCGTGCGTGCCGACAAGTGGATCCAGGCCGCGGGGCCGGCCGACATCATCAAGGCGGTGCCCGAGGCGTATCTGCTGGGCGACCGCGCGATCTACATCGATGCCTTCCTGGCCGCCAAGGGCGCGCTCTCACCCGACGGCATGATCCCCGAGAAGGGGCCCGACACCGCGTTTCGCGCGCTGGCCAGCATCGATCCCGAGATCGCCGACGCGAAGGTCGACCTCACGGCGGTCTACACCAACGAGTTCGTCAAGAAGGCCAACGCCAAGTACCCGAAGGGGTGAGGCCGCAGCAGCGGCAGTCCCAGCGGAATGCCGCTCGCCTGTCGAGCCGCCCGGGATTGCAAGCCCGGGCATGGAGGAGTCTGGTGCAGGCTTGAATCCGAATGACCCCCGCCCTCGAACTCGATGCCGTCACCTGCACCTTTGCCAGCCGTGACGCCCCGAGCGCGCCGTACACCGCGGTGCGCGACGTCAGTCTCACGGTGGCCGACGGCGAGTTCGTCTCGGTGGTGGGCCCCACCGGCTGCGGCAAGAGCACGCTGCTCAACGTCGCGGCGGGCCTGCTGAC
>Ga0207648_10003074_pt1 | contig 17628 bp, 17 predicted proteins | sample KBSMisM32_FD_184310 | JGI IMG/M metagenome (GOLD analysis project Ga0207648, IMG submission 184310) | Miscanthus rhizosphere microbial communities from Kellogg Biological Station, Michigan, USA - KBS Miscanthus M3-2 (SPAdes) (version 2) | ecosystem: Host-associated > Plants > Roots >...
GAACGCGGCCGGGTTGAGCCACTGGTTGCCGTTCTTGAGGTAGGGGTCCACGCCCGGGATCAGGTTGGGCCGGCGCACGTTGCGCGAGTTGCCGCCTCCGGGCGTGTTGATGATCGCGGTACGGCCCGCGGCGGGCGTGCTGAAGAGGGCGCCGCCGGCATCGCGATAGGCGACGTCCGGCCGGGTGACGAGCACGTCGATGGGCAGGCCGCTGCGGCCGTTGAAGATCGCGCCCACCTGCCAGTTCCCGAGGATCGCGTTGCCGAGCGAGCCGAGGTCCTTCTTCTTGCCCGCCCCGACGGGCAGCGCGTAGACGGCGCTCACGTTGTAGGTGTGGCGGACGTCGAAGCGGTTGTAGCCGTCGTCGTAGTCGAAGTCGCCGATCGCGCGCGCGTTGTTGCCGACGGTCTGGGCTTCGTTCGATCCGGCCGAGTTGCCGAAGCTCTTCGACAGCGTGTACTGCGCGTTCAGGGTGAGGCCGTGGATCGAGGGCCGGGTCAGCGAGAGCTGCATCGCGTTGTAGCTGTCATGGCCGCCGCTGGTCTTCACGTCCACTTCCGCGTACGGGTTCTGCACGGAGCCGTCCGCGCCCACGATCGAGAACTCGCGGATCACGATCGCGTTCCCGGTCGGGTTCGAGTTCGTGCGCACGGCCGTGATCCGGTTCGCGATGCTGCGCAGGAAGAGGTTCCGCCCCTGGCTGCCGACGTAGGCGGCCGTGAAGGCCAGATTGCCCGGGAGCTCCTGCTGCAGGCCGAGCGAATACTGGTAGACCTTCTCGGGGATGGAGTACTCGGGCAGGTAGGCGCGGGGCTGGTAGTTCCGGTTGTTCGGGTTGCTGGTGAAGCTGGAGGTCAGGGCGGCGGAGTCCACCGGGTAGGTGCCGCCGGTGAGGGTGCTCGAGACGCGATCGGACTCGATGGGCTGGATCTGGTCCTCGACCTGGCCGGGGCCGACGAGGATGCCGAAGCCGCCGCGCAGCACCGTCTTGCCGCTGCGCGAGGGCGTGAAGGCGAAGGAGACGCGGGGCTGGATGCTGTTCTTCTTGCCCTGCAGGACCGTGCCCCCCTGGGGCAGGATCACGCCGTTGATGGCGTCGAAGTTGACCTCGAGCTCGCGCCCCTCGTAGAGCGGCGTGTAGTAGTCGTAGCGCACACCGAGGTTCAGGGTGAGCTTGGGGCTGACCTTCCACTCGTCCTGCAGGTAGCCGATGTAGTACTCGGCCTTCGCCTCGCGCTCGCCCGTGGCCCCGTTGTGGAACGGGCTCGGAGCGGAGAGGTCGCCCAGGAACTGCACCTGCTGGAGGCGGTTGGCCAGGAAGTCGTTCAGGTTGGAGTACGTGTAGGTCGTGCCGCCCAGCCGGTCCGTCTTCACGCGCACGGTCCGGAACTCCGCGCCGAGCTTGAAGTAGTGCTGGCCGCGCAGCCAGCCCACGGAGTCCATGATGGAAAGGGTGTAGGGCCGGTAGGGGGCGCCGCGGCCGTTGTTGGCGCTGTTCTGCCGCAGCAGGCCGCCGGGGATGGCCACACCGGAGTTCGAGCCCTGCCCGGCGATGCCGGTGTTGGCCACGCTGCCCGTGACGTTGATCGTGAGTGCGGAGAGGTCGATTCCGTTGACGGTGGGGGCGAAGCCGTTGATCTCGGTGTTCGCGCGGTTGTAGCCGATCTTGAGCTCGTTGACGACGTTCGGGTTGATCGTGCTCTGTAGCGCGGCCACCGCGTTCTCCGGCCGCGCCTTGTAGATCTGCCGGCGGCCGGTCACGCCCTCGGGCTGGTCGTTGTCGCCGTTGTCGCGGAAGTAACGGGCGTAGAACTTGTGCCTCTGGCTGAAGCGGATGTCGATGCGGCCGCTGAACGCGTCTTCGTCCACCCGCGACTCGTCCTGGAGCTGGGCGATGTCGAAATCAGGGTTGGCGGACGCGCCGGGCAGGATGATCGCGCGCGGGTCCTTGAAGGCGTCGAGGAGAGGGGCCACCGCGGGCACGGCGCGGGCGCGCGCGGCCGCGCTGGGCACTGCCTCCACGAAGTTGATGGCGGAATTCAGGCGATAGCCCTCGTAGCTCGCGAAGAAGAACGCCTTGTCCTTGACGAGGGGCCCGCCCACGGACGCGCCGAACTGATGGAGGCGGAGGTTCGACTTCTGCTGCTCTCCATTCACCACGGGATCGAACGCGTTCGGCTGGTCGAGGCCGTCGTCACGGAAGTATTCGAAGAGGGCGCCATGGAAGGTGTTGCTGCCGGATTTGGTCACGACCGTCACCTGTCCGCCCGTGCCCGTGCCGTACTCCGCGGGGTAGTTGTTCGAGTCCACCCGGAACTCCTGCACGTTCTCGAGGCTGGACTGCAGGCGGAAGGGGGACGCGATCTCGCCGTTGAGGTTGCCGGGCGAGGCGTCGACGATCGCGGAGCCTTCCACACCGTCGTAGCGGACGATGTTCTGCTCGACCGCGCGGCCGCTGAACCGGATGTCGCCGAAGGTGCCCGTGCCGCTGTTGAGGGCGCCCGGCGCTTGCAGGTAGAGCTGCGAGAGCTGCCGGCCGTTGATGGGCAGCGTGGACACCTCGCGCTCGTTGACGTTCGCGCCCATGCGCGCGTCGCTGACGTCGAGCAGCGGCGCCTCCGCGGTGACGTTCACCGTCTCGCTCTGCGAGGCGGGGGCGAGGGTCACGTCGAGGCGGACCTCCTGGCCGGCCAGGAGCTGGACTTCCTTGAACTCGACGGGGGCGAACCCGGTGAGGCGCGCCGTGAGGGTGTAGGTGGAGGGGGTCAGGCCCGCGAACGCGTAGGTGCCCTGCGCGCTCGAGGTGGCATCTGCCGACTCACCCGTGCGCAGGTTCCTGGCCGCGATCGTCGCCCCCGGGAGGACGAGGCCGCTGGCGTCGCGCGCCGTGCCCGTGATGATGCCCGTGCCGGCCGTCCGCGACTGCGCGAACACCGTTCCTTGAAGCGCAAGAGCGGCGACGGCGACCGACGAGATGAGCCTTGCCGCGCCCGCGCCCAGACCGCTTCCGCTTTGAACGTACGTCCACCGCATAGCTGCCCTCCTGAAGTTCCGGCTACTGTCACCGCCGCCGTTGACGCGCGTGTGCCCGCGATATGACGGTGGTGTGATGGATCAGGAGCTCACGGGACGGCGGCCGTGGCCTCGATCTCGGCCAGCCGCTGCGCCGCGGCCAGGCGGTCGAGGCTGTCGATGGGCAGGCTGGCGAAGAGCTTCACGCGCGCTTCGATCTCGCGCAGGGCGCGCTCGAACGCGCGCTCCCTGGCCTCCACCGAACCTGTCTGCGAAAGCGGGTCGTGGATCTGCCAGTGCGCGAGCAGCGGGTTGCCCTTCACCCCGAACACGTCGCGCTCGGGCATGACGTGGCCGAGCACGACCAGGATCCGGAACGAGGGTGCGTCTCCGACGATGAGGTCACTCCAGTCGCACGGCTTCAGGACGGCGGGCGTGAGCTGGGCGCGGCGCAGCACGCGCGCGGTCAGCTCGTGCAGGCCCGCCGCCGGCTCCCAGCCCGCGCTGTGGGCGCGGAACCGGCCGCGGCCCCAGTGGTTGAGGAGGGCCTCCGCCATCGGGCTCAGGATCGCGTTGTCGCGGCACAGGAACAGGACGGGCGTACCGGCGTGAGGGTCGGGCATCGCGACCTCCGTCGAAGCGCCGCAGGTTAGGCAAGGCCGGTGACGACGGTGTGACGCGGGGACGAGGGCTCGCGCCGGCGGGTAGACTGCAGGTGATGTCCGCCGTCCATTCCTTCCAGGCCCTGGCCTTTCCCGAAAACGTCCCCCTGCGCGCGCTCTCCGCGCTCGTCCCGCACGCGGTGCGCGGCACGCACGAGCTGCGGGTCGCGCTGGCGGAAGGAGGGACGCTCTTCCTCTACCCGTTCGGGGTGGTCGTGTTCCAGGACGTGGATCCCGCCGCCCGCGAGGCCCAGCTCGAGGCCCTGCGCAAGGCCGAGCCCCGCCTGAGCGGGCCGGGAACGGTGGAAGACCTCGTCGTGCGCGAGGACGCGGGATCCGCGCCCGGCATGTCGGGGGGCGTGCTCGTGGCCGATCGCCTGACGGAAGCGCGCGCCGGCATCATCGCGCTCACGGTGGCCCAGAGCGCGGCCATGGAGTACTACGAGACGATCGTGGAGTCGATGTTCGAGCGGACGCGGCGGCTCGTCGAGCGCCTCGAGCACCGGGGCACGACGCCGCTGCGCACGCGGCCGCTCCACCAGTTCATCGGGGAGGCGGTGGGAACACGGAACGAGGTGCTCTCCGTGCTCCACCTCCTCGACAAGCCCGACGCCGCCTGGGACGACCCCGCCATGGACGCGATCTACGCGGACCTGCGGGACGAGTTCGACCTCGGCGACCGGTTCAACGCGCTCGAGCTGAAGCTGCGCGGCGTGCAGGAAGCGCTGGAGCTCGTGCTCGACGTCTCACGGGACCGGCGCCTCGTCCTGCTCGAGGCCACCATCGTGGTCCTCATCGTCCTCGAGCTCGCGCTCAGCCTGCTGCGCTAGCTCTTGCCGGACCGGCCGTGCCGCAGGGCCAGCACCGACGTGACCGGGCAGGCGATCACTTCGCCGCTCGGCTTGGTCCAGCGCGCCCCCATGATCGGGGACAGGCCCTTGTCCGCGACCGGCTCCACCATGGGCCTGGCCTTCTTCTTCTCGCTCTTCCCGTTCCTGGCCGGCTTCCCCTCGCCCGCTTCCTTCGCGTCCTTGGCGACCTCGGCCTTGCCGTTGCCGTTCGGAACCGCGACGTAGCCGTAGGGCTCGATCCCGAAGCTGCGGCCCTTCACGCGATGCCACCCGTCCGCCAGAAGCACGGCCGTCACCGATGAGACGTCGATCTCGTAGCTCACGACACCCTCCTCCGTGGCCCCGCCGGGTAGGCGGACCCAAAAGCGAATGGCGTGGATATCGCAAACGTGTGACTTTTCCGTGACGGAACGGCGAAAGCGCTTTCGCTCAGGCGGCCAGGACGACGGCTCCCGCCGCCAGGACCGTGCCCACGGCGGCGCCGGCCGCGACGTCGCTCACGTAGTGCAGCTCGAGCACGACGCGGGACGCCCCCACGCAGGCGGCGACCGCGAAGGCGAGAGGCGCGGCCAGGGGAACGTGAGCGGTCACGAGGGTGGCCACCGCGAACGCGTTCATGGTGTGCCCGGACGGGAAGGAGAACTGGTCGGGAGCGTGGATGTCCCACCAGGTCACGGGACCAGCGGGACGTGCGCGGCGGAACGCGTGCTTGAGGGCGAGCTGGGCGGCGTTCACGGCCACGACCGCGACCAGCGTCTCGGCCAGCGTGTGCGCAGCCCGGCCGTCTCCGCGCGCGGGCGCGACGACGATCATGACCAGCCAGGCCCAGCCGTCGCCAAGACGGGTGGAGGCGACCATCCAGACCTGCACCCAGCGCGGGGGACGCCAGCCGTGGACACGGCCGGTGACCCAGTCGTCGGAATGCGCGAGGAGCTGGATCGGGCTCATGGGCGCGAGGTGCCGGCGGCGGGCGCGCCCAGCACCGGTGGCCGCGTGCCCGCGCGACGCCCCGCCTCGCCCGCGAAGCGGCGGTAGTGGCGCCAGGCGAAGAGCTGCTCGTCGGCGTAGACGGCGGCGGTGACCACGGGCAGGAATACCGCAAACGGAGCCAGGGAGACGAGGGCGAGGAGGCGTGCGAGGGCCTGCCGGTCGCCGCGCAGCGTCTGGCGCAGGTTGTCGATGCCGGCGAGGAGAGCCAGGCGCGTCACGTCGGCGGTGAGGCGCGCATAGGTTCCGGCCCCGCCCGCGGGGAAGGTGAGGCCCGCGCGCAGGCCGGCCAGGAACTCCGCGCGATCGTTTGCAGGCACGCAGGTGAAGGCGCGCGCCACCGAGGCCAGGGTGTGCGCGTCGCTGCCGCCGCAAGGGGCCAGCCGCGTCCGCCGGCCCGCGGCCCGCGCGTAGTCGTTGCTGAGCGCGGACATCATGCCGTTGCGGACCTCGACGTGGGTCGCGCCCCGGAAGGCGAGCGGCAGGTCCCGGTCCTCGCGGCGGCCGGTGAGGGCGGAGAACGGATGGTTCACGCAGACCGGGATCCGCTCCTCCGCCGCGTACGCGAACAGCGACTCCAGGTCGTTGCGTCGCGCCTGGAGCGCTTCGTGCTGGGCTTCCGTGATGTCGTAGACGCCGAGGTGCAGCTCGCGGCCGCCGGGCACCTGGCAGGTCACCTCCTCGCTCACGAACACGTCGGGCAGGCCGGCCAGCTCCAGGGCGCCCGCAATGCTGTCGTGGTCGGTGAGGGTGACGAGGTCCATGCCCCGCTCGCGCGCGGCGTAGCGGACCTCCCACGGCTCCGCGTAGCACTCGCGCACGATGTGCCGCAGCCCGGGAACCGTGGCGGGCCCGGAGTGGCGCGAGTGGACGTGCAGGTCACAGCGCAGAATGCGGCCGGCGTCGATCATGGGTCCTCCCACTTCAAGCCGTCGCTCATGTCCAGCGCGATTTGAGCGCTTCCGCATTGCAGGAACGTGATGGTTCCGCGCGCACGGAGTGACCCCCGGATGACGCATTCCGTTACACCGCCGTCGCGCGCGTGTCACAGGCGGACGCGATCCTTCACGCGATGCCGCGACCGGAAGTGCTGCTCTTCATCCTCGACGCGGGGGGCGGGCACCGCGCGGCCTCGCGGGCGCTGACGGCGGCGGCCGGCGCGGTGCCGCGCGAGTGGACCTTCCGCGTCACCAACCTCACGGACGTGCTCGCCCCCGCCGACTTCACGCGCCGCCTGACGGGCGGGAGCATGGAGGAGGCGTACAACGCGATCGTGCGGCGTCAGTGGACGCGCTACCTCGTCCCCATGCTGCGCGTGTTCCAGTGGGGCATCCGGTCCCGGCGCGCGGCCCTGGTCCGCCTCGTCGCCGACTACCTCGCCGCCACGCAACCGGCCGTGATCGTGTCGCTCATCCCGAACTTCAACGGCGTGCTCGCGGAGGCCCGCCAGCGGGCGTGCCCGCACACGCCGTTCCTCATCGTGATGACGGACCTCGCCGACTTCCCGCCCGACTTCTGGATGCACCCGGACGTGGACCGCATCGTGGTGGCCACCTCGCACGCGGTCTCCCAGGCCCGCGAGCTGGGCATCCCGCCCCAGCACATCTCCCTCACCTCGGGCATGGTTCTCCACCCGCGCTTCCACGCCCTCGACCCCGCGGCCCGCCAGCGCATGCGGCGCGAGCTGGGCATCGGGGCCGAGGACTTCACCGTCCTCGTGCTCTTCGGGGGCAAGGGCTCGCCCGAGGTGCATCCGCTCTGCGTCGCCCTGCTCAAGGAGTCACCGCGCTGGCACGTCGTCGCGATCTGCGGCGACAACCCGCGCCTGCAGGCCGCCGTCGGCGAGGCGCAGAAGGAGAGCGGCGGGCGTCTTCATTGTTTCGGGTTCACCGACCGTGTCCTCGACCTGATGGCGGCCTGCGACGTGCTGGCCACCAAGCCAGGGCCCGGCTCGCTGGCGGAGGCCCTGCACTGCCGGGTCCCCACGGTCGTGCCCTGCAACGCGCACACGATCCCGCAGGAGCGCTACAACGCGACGTTCCTCGCCGAGAACGAGCTGGGCGTCGTGGTCCGGCAGTGGCGCGAGATCCCGGCCGCGGTGTCGGCGCTGGCCGCCGACCCCGTGCGGCGGACGCGCATGCGGCGAAAGCTGGAATCGCTGCCCCCGAACCGGGCCGTGTTCGAGGTCCTCGAGATCCTGGACGCCGAGCTGGCCGCGCTCGGCGTCGTCCCCGGCCGCGAGATCCAGCAAGCGCGCTAGGCGCTTCCGCCTCGTTCCTGCGTCCCCGCGGTGGCGGAGCCGTCCTCCGGCGAGGTCACGCGCCTCCTGCTGGAAACCTGGCGACGCGTGGTCGAGCCGCAAGCCCGCTGAAGCCACCTGTCTCGCGCTATTCGCGCGAGCCCGCGTAGAGACGGAGGGCGAGGTCGGCCACGTCCTCCACTCGCGCCGTCTCCTTCCAGACGAGCACGGCCGGCGGCGCGTCTCCCAGGAGGCGCACCACCGGATGCCATTCCGCGGACGCGAAGCCCGCGCCGCTGACGATGACTTCGGGTCGGAACGCGAGAGCGGCCGCACAGGCCGCGGTGGCCGTGCCGGCCAGGGAGACCGTCGCCCCCCAGATCTCCAGGAGGCGGCAGGCCGCTCGCGCCCGACGCAAGGAACGATCCATGACCAGGATACGCACGCCGTCGAGAGGACGCATGGTCCTTGATCTCACGGCCCTGTGACCACCGAAAGGCCGATCGGCGTCCGCCGTGTGATAGCCTTTGGCCACACCAGCGTCACACGGCGGTCGAACCATCGTCACAGTCCAACGTACTCAGGAGGTCCGCGTGCGAGGCGACAAGATCGTCAAGTTCTTCATGCCCAAGGAGGAGCGGTTTCACGAGCTCCTCGACAAGGATACCCAGCACCTCTTGAGCTCGGCCCGGCTCTTCCTCGAGATCGCGAAGAGCACGAGCCTGGACGACCGGAAAGCCAGGGTCGCGCAGCTCAAGGCCCTTGAGCACGACGGGGACATCATCACGCGCGACATCTTCAACGCCCTCAATTCGACCTTCATCACCCCGCTCGACCGCGAGGACATCCGCACCATCGCCACCGACCTCGACGACATCCTCGACTACATGGAAGGGGTCGCCCAGTACCTGATCCTCTTCGAGCTCAAGGACTCCCCGGAGCCGCTGCGCAAGTTCGCGGAGATCCTCGTGGCCATGGTGGAGGAGGTCCACAAGGCGACGAGCATGGTCTGGGACCTGTCCAACGAGAAGAAGATCCAGGACGCGATCGTGCGCATCTCGGTGCTCGAGAACGAGGCGGACGCCGTCTACTTCGGCGTGATCGCGGACCTCTTCAAGGAAGGCAGCGGCAAGACGCCGGTCGAGATCTTGAAGTGGAAGGAGATCTACCAGGGACTGGAGGACGCCTGCGACGAATGCAAGGAATTCACCCACGTCCTCGGCAACATCGTCGTCAAGAACGCCTGAGGCGGGGCCGATCTTGTCGACGTCCTTCACCTTCGTCGTCATCATCATCCTCGTCGCCCTGACGTTCGACTTCCTCAACGGCTTCCACGACGCCGCGAACTCCATCGCCACCGTCGTCTCCACCCGCGTGCTCTCCCCCCAGAAGGCCGTGCTCTGGGCCGCGTTCTTCAACTTCGTGGCCGCCTTCGTCATGGGGACCGCGGTGGCGAAGACGATGGGCAAGGGGATGATCGACCTCTCCGTGGTCACGAACGAGGTCATCCTGGCCGGGCTCATCGGGGCCATCGCCTGGAACCTCTTCACGTGGTACTACGGGCTGCCCGTCTCTTCGTCGCACGCCTTGATCGGCGGCTATGCGGGCGCGGCGGTGGCGAAGGCCGGCGTCGGCGCCATCCTCCTCGCGGGGTGGACCAAGACGCTCATCTTCATCGTGCTGGCCCCCCTGATGGGCCTGTTCGTCGGCTTCCTGCTCATGGTGCTGGTGAGCTGGACGTTCCGGCGCTGGCACCCGTTCAAGCTCGACCAGCTCTTCCGGCGCCTGCAGCTCGTCTCCGCCGGCCTCTACAGCCTCGGACACGGGGGCAACGACGCCCAGAAGACGATGGGGATCATCACGGGCCTCCTCGTGTCCGGCGGCTACCTCAAGACCTTCGACGTGCCGCTCTGGGTCATCCTGATCAGCCACGCCGCCATCGCGCTGGGCACGATGTTCGGCGGCTGGCGCATCGTGAAGACGATGGGGACGAAGATCACGAAGCTCCAGCCCATGGGCGGCTTCTGCGCGGAGACCTCGGGCGCGATCACCCTCTTCGTGGCCACGCACCTCGGGATCCCCGTTTCCACGACGCACACGATCACGGGCGCGATCATCGGAGTGGGCGCCACCCGCCGCATCTCCGCGGTGAAGTGGGGCGTGGCCGGGCGGATCGTGTGGGCCTGGATCCTGACCATCCCGCTCTCGGCGGCGGTCTCGGCCCTGAGCTTCTTCGCGATCCGGGCCCTGCTGTCCTAGGCGGCGCGCCCCTTCCGCTCGCGCGACCGCCGGGGAACCGGCTTGCGGGAACGGGCCGCCTTCTTGCGGGTGCGGGCGGCCTCCTCCTCTTCGCAGCGCTTGATGAGGTCCAGGTCGTCGACGGGGACGACGGCGGCGACGCTCTTGCCATGCCGCTGCAGGACGATACGGTCATGGCCATAGGCGACGCGGTTGAGGGTATCGGCGAATTCCTGCCGGGCTTTCGTGGCTTCGAGCTTTTTCATGGTGTCGGCCTCTGGCGAACGTCCCTGCTCCATTGATCGCATCCGGGCCGGGAGGCGTCAAGGCCGGCCGGATGGAAACCCTCGCCGGAAAAAAAACGTACGGTTCGTACATTCCGGGCGGGCGGGTGCTAGGTTGGCTCGTGCCTGTGCGGGTGGTGGTGGATCCAGCCGTGCCGGAGCGGAAGCGCGGCGCCATCGAGGAAACGATCCGGGCCGGCGTCGCCGCCCTGCCCGCCGACTCCTTCGTGGTGGTGACGCGGCTGCCCAGCGGCCGGCTCACCGTCTTCATCAACCACCTGGAGGAGCCTGAGCTCCTGATGCGCCTCGAGACCGCGTTGTCCCAGCTCCGCTGAGGGCTCCTAGGCTTCCCGGATCCGGTCCGAAGGGGTGAGGATCCGGAATGGGGCGCCGACATTCACGGGCAGCACCATCCTGCGCATCGCCTGGCACGCGGGGCATACGATGAGCTCGATGGCGGGTGTCTCCTGGCGCTCGCGGCGGCGGCCCGCGACACCGAAACGGGTCTTGCAGGTCCGGCACCAGAGGTAGGAGACCGCACCCGGAAAGCGTCTGCGCTCCATGTCTCCAACTTAGCAAGAGATCCGCACCCCGAGGGGCGCGCGAGCCCAGGAAGGTGGCTGCCGTTTCGAGGCCTCGCGGATCCGGGCTAGACTCGGGCTCTGATGCGGCGGACCACGGCACTCCTCGCGCTCGTCCTGGTGCTCCTCGGTGCGGTCGCACCGCTGGCGGAAGCCCTTAACGGCTGCGTCACGGGCTGCCCCGACGATGACGCGGGCGGCCGCTGCGGCGACGCGACCTGCTGTTCCTGCTGCGTCTACGCCGCGCCCGCGACCGTTCCCGCGCCCGGTGTCTGCGCGTCGGTCCCTCGCTCGACCCTCGTCCCGCCCGAGATCGCCTCGCGCCCGCTGACCGCGCACTCTCGCGACCTGCTCCACGTCCCCAAAGCCGGCCTGATCTAGCTCCTCTCTCGACGGACTGTCCTGCGCGGACTGCGCGGGGGTTTCTCTTGCTTCGCGAGGATCGATGAGGCTTCTGTCCCGGCGCGCCCTGGGGGCCGCCCTTTTCCTGATCCGGCCCTGCCTGGTCTCGGCCGACGAGCCGCCGCTCACCCTCGAGAGCGCGCTCGCGCGCGCTCGGTTGCAGGCGCCTGCGATCGTGTCGGCGCGGGCCCGCGTCGACGAGGCCCGGGCCCGCTTGCGGGGCGCCGAAGTCTTGCGCGACAACCCCGTGTTCGAAGGCGCATACGGCCATCGGGACGATGGCATCCCCGCCAACCTGGAGGCGGGCCTGAGCCAGACCTTCGAGCTGGGCGGCAAGCGTGGCGCCCGCGTCGCCGCCGCCCAGGCCGCCGTGGCACGCGAGGCCGCGGCCGGCGCAGAGGCGGAGCGCCGCGTGGTGCGCGAGGTGGCGGCGACCTTCTTCGGCGCCGTGGAGGCCAGGGAACGCATGCGGCTGGCCGGCCTGGCCGAGTCGCAGGCCGCCGAGATCTCTCGCATCGCCCAGACGCGCTACGAGCGCGGCGATATCCCCGTGCTGGAGGTCAACGTCGCCCGGAGCGCACTCGCGCGCGCACGCGCGGACGGCCATGCGGCGGCCGCATCGGAGGCGGCGGCGCTCGGCGACTTGCGCGTGCGGCTCGACCTGCCGGTGGACCAACCGGTGACGGTGGCGGCGGAGCTGACCGAAGGCACGCCGCCGGAGCTGCCGCCCCTCGTCCGCGCCGCCCTGGAGCGGCCCGACCTGAAGGCGCTGGCCGCGGAGCTCGCGGACGCGGAGGCGGAGATACGTCTCGGGAAGAGCGCGAGCTGGCCGGACGTCTCACCGTCCGTCCGCTACGAGCGCGACGACGGCGCCCCGGTGCTGTGGGGAGGGGTCTCTCTCACGCTGCCACTCTTCAATCGGGGCCAGGAACAACGCGCGGCGGGGACGGCGCGTGCGGACAGGGTTCGGCGGGAGATCGAGGCCCTCCGGCGGGCCGTGCAGAACGAAGTGTCCTCGGCCTGGGAGACGTACGGGCTGCGCCTGAAGGCGGCCGCCAGCCTGCAGGCGACGGTCGCCGCCCTCGACGACAACGATGCACTGGCGCGAAGGAGCTACGAAGTGGGCCAGATCGGACTCGGCGAGCTGCTGCTCGTCCGCCGCGAGACGTTGGAAGCCCGGGCCGCGCTGCTCCAGAGGCAGATCGAAGCCGCCCAGGCCCGGGTGGAGCTGGACACACGCGCGGGGGTGTTGCGGTGAGCCGCGCCGCCGCCTTTCTCCTCGCCGTGTGCGTCGCCGCGGGATGCCGCGGCAAGGAGGTCACGGAGAAGGCCGAGTCCGCCGGAAAGGAGGGCGCGGCCGCCAAGACGGGAGAAGCCCCCGAGGGGCATGAGGAGGCGGGCCGCTTCGTCCGCATCGAGGCGGGAATGCTGCGCGATCTCGGCATCACGACGAGCGCCGTCGAGTCACGGCCGGGAGGTGAGGGCGCCCCGGTGCTCGGCGAGCTGCGCGTGAACGAAAGCGCCTATGCCGAAGTCGGCTCCCCCGTGCCGGCGCGGGCCCTCCGCGTCCTCGCTCTTCCCGGTTCCCAGGTCCGGCGCGGCCAGGTCATGGCCGAGCTCCAGAGCCTCGAGCTGGGCAAGACACGCGGGGACTATCGCGACGCGCAGGCGCGCGTCGACCTCGCGCGCCAGAGCCTCGAGCGCAAGCGCGGCCTGGCCGCGGAGCGCATCGCGCCTCAGCGCGAGGTGCAGGAGGCGGAGGCCGAGCTGCGCCGGGCGGAGGCGAGCCTGCAGGGGGCGAGAGGAGCGCTGAATGCCCTCGGCGCGTCCAACGACGGCGGCAGTGACGATTCGCGGCTGGTCCTTCGCGCTCCCCTGACGGGCACCGTGATCGAAAGGCATCTGGTGCGCGGCGCCGTGGCCCAGCCCGGAGAGGCGCTGTTCAAGGTGGGCGACCTCTCGGTGCTCTGGCTGATGGCCCATGCCTCCGAGCGCGACGCGGTGCGCGTGCGCGCGGGGTCCACCGCTCGCGTCGCCATTCCCGCTCTTCCCGGCAGCTCCCTGAGCGGCCGGGTGGCGGCGGTCGGCAGCCAGGTGGAGGTCAGCTCGCGGACGATTCCGATTCGGATCGAGCTGGCCAACGCCGGCGGCATCCTGCGGCCCGGCATGTCGGCGACCGTGTGGCTCCCGATCGGCGAAGGGGGCACGGTCATCGCCGTGCCCGTCGCGGCCCTCCAGCGCCTGGAAGACAAGTGGTGCGTCTTCGTACCCCGCGAGCCGGGCGTCTTCGAGATCCGTCCCGTGGGCCGCGGCCGCGACATGGGGGGCGAGGTCGAGATCGTGTCCGGCTTGAAGGCCGGCGAGACCGTGGTCGTGGAAGGGGCCTTCCTCCTTCGCGCCGAGGCCGAGAAGGCCCGCGGCGAAGGCGAGCACCACGAGCACTGAAATGATCGAACGCCTCATACGGAGCTTCTTCGCGAAGCCGGTCCTGGCCGCCGCCCTGGTGACGGCGGGAGTGGCCGTCGGCCTCTATTGGCTGATCGACCTGCCCCGCGACGTGTTCCCCGACCTCTCCGCGCCCGTCTTCAACGTGATCGTGCAGAACCCGGCCATGAGCGCCGAGGAGCTGGAGACGGGGATCGCAGTGCCGATGGAAGTGGGCCTGGCCGGCCTCCCCCAGGTGCGACGCATCCGCTCGAGCTCGCAGCTCGGCGTCTGCCAGGTCACGATCGAGTTCGAGCCCGACGCCGACTACTACCGCGCCCGCCAGCTGGTGGCGGAGCGCGTGGCCCAGGTGCGGCCGCAGCTTCCGCCCGGCACGGACGCTCCTCTCCTCTCCAGCCTGACCGGCCGCCTGAACGAGATCATGGAGTTCACGCTGGAAGCGGAGACGGGAACCGTCGACCTGATGTCGCTGCGCGATCTCGCCGAGTTCGAGGTCCGCAACCGGCTCCTCGCCGTGCCCGGCGTGGCCGCGGTCGAGGTCCTGGGCGGCCACCTGCGCCAGTTCCAGGTCCAGATCGACCCCGATCGCATGTCCGCGCGCGGCATCAGCCTGGACGAGGTCCGCCACGCCGTGCAGGGGGCGAACGAGAACGCCGCCGGCGGGTTCGTCGTCGAGGGCTCCACGGAATGGGCGGTCCGCGCGGTGGGCCGCGTGAGCGGCATCGAAGACCTGCGCCAGACGGTGGTCGCGGTCAAGGCGGGCACGCCGGTGCTGCTGGGCGACGTGGCCGACGTACGTGAAGAGGCGGCCGTGCGGCGCGGCCTGGCCCACCGCCTGCGCGGCGAGGTGGTGAGCGCACGGATCACGAAGCAGTTCGGCGCGGATACGGTGAAGGTGTCGACCGGCGTCCACGAGGCCCTGACCGGCTTGCGCCGCAGCCTTCCCAGGGGCGTCACGCTGCGGATGGTCTACGACCAGTCGCTGCTCGTCTCGTCCGCCCTGGGCGGAGTCGGACGTGCCGTGCTCCTCGGCGCGTTCTTCGTCGTCGTCGTCCTCTTCGTGCTGCTCGGCGACCTGCGCGCCGCCCTGCTCGTCACCTTCACCATCCCTCTCTCCGTGGCCCTGGCCGGCATCTTCCTGCACTACGCGGGAGTCGGAATCAACACCATGACCCTGGGCGGGGTGGCCATCGCGGTGGGACTGCTGGTGGACGCGTCGATCATCATGGTCGAGAACGTCTTGCACCGGATGGGCGGGGCCGGGGCCGGGTCACGCGCGGAGCGCGCGCTCCTGGCGGCGGTGGAAGTCGGCCGCCCCATCGCTTTCGCCACCCTGATCGTCATGGCCGTCTTCCTGCCCCTGTTCGGCATGAGCGGCATCGAGGGCCGGATGTATCGCCCTCTGGCGGCGGCGGTCGTGGCCACGGTGGGCGCGTCGCTGATCCTCGCCCTGACCCTCGTCCCCATCGTCGCGGGCGCCATGCTCCGGCCCAAGGCCGCGGGCGTATCCGAGGACGTGCGGCTCATCCGCAGGCTCAAGACGATCTACGCGCCCCTGCTCGACTTCAGCATGCGCCGGCCGGGTCTCGTCCAGCTCGTCACCGTCGGCCTCACCCTCCCCGCCCTCGTGCTCGCGCTCTTCATGGGCCGCGACTTCATGCCGCGCCTGGACGAGGGCGCTTTCCTCATCCAGACGATGCTGCCGCCGGAAGCCTCGCTGGCGCAGGTCGATGCCGCCAACCACCGGGCGGAGGACATTCTCCGGACGTTCCCGGAAGTGGAGGACGTCGTCCGCAGAACCGGGCGCGCCGAGCGGACCGAGGATCCGATGCCACACACCGTCTCCGATGTCCTCGTCGTTTTGAAGCCGGAGCGGACCCGGTCCCTCGAGGAGCTCGAGGAGGCGATGCGCGAGAAGGTGGCGAAGGTTCCCGGCGTCTCCGCCCTCTTCACCACGCCCCTCGGGATGCGCATCGACGAGGGACTCGGCGGAACTCCTGCCGACATCTCGGTGCGCGTCTTCGGGCCGGACCTCGACGAGCTCGTCCGGCTCGCGGGACAGGCGCGGACCGTCATGGGACGCATCAATGGCGTGGCCGACCTCCGCGCGGAGAGCCTGGGCGGCCTGCCCCAGGTCCGCATCGCGGTAGACCGGGAAGCGTGCGCGCGCGTGGGCCTCACGCCCGGCGAGGTCGTGGAAGCCGTACGGATCGGCCTGGTCGGAGAGGAGTTCTCGCAGGTGTGGATCGGCCAGAAGCGATTCGATCTCGTCTTGCGGCTGCAGGACGATCGACGGCGGGACCTGGGCGCTGTGCGTTCACTTCTGATCGACGCTCACGACGGAAGCAAGGTGACGCTCGGGCAGGTGGCGCGGATCGAGGAGGCCTTCGGTCCGGCGGCCGTGCGGCGGGAAGCGGGAAGCCGGCGCATCGCGATCGAAGCGACCGTCGCCGGACGCGATCTCGGCAGCACCGCGGGCGAGGTCAAGGGGAAGCTCGAGACGGACCTGTCCCTCCCCACCGGCTACTTCTTCGACGTGGGCGGCCGCGTGGAGAGCCAGCAGCGCGCGACGCGGGCCCTTCTGCTCGCGGCCGGAGCGGCCCTGGTGGCGGTGTTCGTCCTGCTCTACCTCGCCCTCGGGTCGGCGGCGGAGGTCGTCGTCATCCTCGTCACCCTGCCCATCGCGTTCGTGGGCGGGATCCTCGCCCTCTTCGTGGCCGGGGAAACCTGGAACGTGTCTTCCCTGGTCGGGCTCATCGGCCTCTTCGGCATCGCCGTCCAGAACAGCCTGGTCCTCGTCTCCCAGACCCGCGCCCTGCTCGCGGAAGGACGCTCCTTCACGGAGGCCCTGCGCGAAGCCAGCATCTCCCGCGTGCGGCCGAAGATCATGACCGCGGGGACGGCCATCCTCGGGCTGCTCCCGCTGCTGTTGCTGCGCCTCCACGGCACGGAGATCGAGCGGCCCCTGGCCATCGTGATGGTGGGCGGCCTCGTTACCTCCACGCTGTTCACGCTCCTGGCCCTGCCGACGTTCTACATGCTGGTCCATCAATGGCAGGAGCGCTGGCAGGCGCGGCGCGCGGCGACGGTGGAGGCGGCGTGACGGCTGGCTCTCGGGCCTTGCGCCCGGGACTATGCTTCGCTATACGACGTCGCTCTTCCACCACCTCTCGGGAGGATCACATGGACATCTCGGGACGCCGCCGCTTTCTCCACTCTGCCACCCCCGCCCTCGTCTTCGCCGCCGCATCAACGGCGCCCGTCAAGAAACCGGCGCCTTCGAAGAAGGAAGAGACGGAGGAAGAGGTCACTCCCACCGAAGACCTGATGCGCGAGCACGGCCTGCTCAAGCGTGTCCTGCTCGTCTACGACGAGGTGCACCGCCGGATCGGAGCCAACGTGGACTTCGCGCCGGAGACGGTGGCCGCGGGAGCGCGGATCATCCGGGCCTTCATCGAGGAGTACCACGAGGAGCTGGAGGAGCGGCACCTCTTCCCGCGCTTCCGGAGCCGCCACACGCTGATGGACCTGGTGGACGTCCTCGGAGAGCAGCACCGGGCCGGACGTCGCGTGACCGAGAGGATCCTCGTCCTCGCCACCGGCGGCCTCAAGGGCGCCGACGACAAGAAGGAGCTGGCGGCGGCCCTGGCCTCCTTCGTCCGGATGTATGCCCCGCACGAGGCGCGCGAGGACACCGTGCTCTTCCCCGCCCTGCGCGGCCTCGTCTCCGCGAACGAATACGACGCCCTCGGCGAGACGTTCGAGGACGAGGAGCACAGGAAGTTCGGCCAGGACGGATTCGAAAAGATGGTCGATCGCGTGGCCGGGCTGGAGAAGACGCTCGACATCTACGACCTGAAGCAATTCACGCCGCGGTGACCTTCGACGCTCTCGTCCTGCTGGCGGGAACGCTCGCGGGGGCGGTGG
>Ga0207648_10003076_pt1 | contig 17627 bp, 16 predicted proteins | sample KBSMisM32_FD_184310 | JGI IMG/M metagenome (GOLD analysis project Ga0207648, IMG submission 184310) | Miscanthus rhizosphere microbial communities from Kellogg Biological Station, Michigan, USA - KBS Miscanthus M3-2 (SPAdes) (version 2) | ecosystem: Host-associated > Plants > Roots >...
GCCGACGACCTCGACCCGGCCGATGCTGGCTTCATCGCCCGCCTGGTCCCGCCGACGCCGACCGCCTTCCACCGGCTGAACCCTCTCACCAAGGCGGTCATCGCGACCGTCGGCTCGATCGGAGCGTTCGTGCTCGGCGGGTACGTGGGTCCGATCGCGATCGGCGTCGCGATGCTGCTCGGAGCGCGGGCCGCCGGTGTCGCCCGTGCGCTCCTTCGCGCGAGTCTTCTGCTGAGTCTCCCGATCGCGGTCTCGGTCGTGCTCGTCAGTGTCTTCACGCGACCCGGCTCGACGGTCCTGTTCACGATCGGGCCGTTCGACGCGACCCTCGAGGGCGTCGATTTCGCCGCCCAGACGCTCGTCCGGCTCCTTGCGATCTCGCTCTCGATCGGCCTGTTCCTCCTGACGACCGAAGCACGCGCGTTCGTCTTCGATCTCGAGCGCCGCGGCGTTCCGCCGCGTTTCACGTTCGTGGCCCTCGCGACGATCGAGGCGGTCCCGACGCTGGTCGAGCGAGCTGCGACGATCGCCGAGAGCCAGCGGGCCCGCGGACTCGACACCGAAGGAGGCGTCCGAGCCCGGGTCCGTGGCGTCCTTCCGCTGGTCGGGCCGGCGGTCATAACTTCGCTGACCGATGTCGAGGAGCGGAGCCTCGCGCTCGAGTCGCGCGCGTTCAGCCGTCCAGGTCGTCGGCACCTCCTGTGGTCCATGCCGGACTCCGGTCGCGAGCGCCTGCTACGGGCCGTTCTCGTCCTCGTGCTCCTCGGCGCGGTGGTCCTTCGCGTCGCGGGTGTCCCGCTCCCGGTCGTCGGCTGATGCTCCGACTCGCTGGCGTCAGCTACCGCTATCCCGGGTTTGCGACGCCCGCTCTCCGCGAGGTGACGTTGGAGCTCCGGCCCGGCGAGATCGTGGGTGTCGTCGGTGCCAATGAGTCGGGCAAGTCGACGCTCTGCCTCGTCGCCTCGGGACTCGCGCCGGGTTCCATCGGTGGCGAGCTGACGACGGGCAGCGTCGAGATCGATGACCGCCCGACAGCGGGGCGGCCGCTCCATGAGCTCGCCACGCAGGTCGGGATCGGATTCCAGAACCCAGCGACGCAACTGTCGGGCGTTGCCGGCTCGGTCTTCGAGGAGGTCGCCCTGGGGCCGATGGACCTTGGACTGCCCGCTCGCGAGACCGTCGAGCGGACCAAGGCGGCGCTCGCCACGCTCGGGATCGAGGAGCTCGCCGAACGTGCGCCGCGGCGGCTCTCGGGTGGTCAGGGGCAACTCGTGGTGCTCGCTGCGCTCCTGGCCATGAGGCCGCCGTACCTCGTCCTCGACGAACCGACAGCGCAGCTGGATCCCGAAGGGACACGGCTCGTCGGGGAGGCCCTCGGTCGCCTGGCGGCGACCGGGACCGGTCTCCTCATCGCCGAGCACAAGACCGACCTGCTCGCTGACGTCTGCGACCGCGTCGTCGTGATCGACGGCGGCCGGCTCGTCGCGGCGGGTGGCGTCACGGAGGTCCTCGCCGACCCGGCGATGGAGTCGTACGGCATCGAGCCGCCAAGCACGGTGCACCTGGAGCGGGCGCTCGCGGAGCGTGGCCTGGATCCCGAGGTCGTGCGCGGATGACGCGGCTTGCGCTCGAGCAGGTCGGTTTCGTGTACCCGGATGGGACACGTGCGCTCGACGCGGTCGATCTCGTCGTGGAGCCCGGGGCTTCCGTCGCGCTGATCGGCCAGAACGGGAGTGGCAAGTCCACACTCGTGCGCCACCTCAACGGGCTGCTTCGCCCGACCGAGGGGCGCGTCCTCCACGACGGCGTCGACACTGCCGAGCGCCGAACGGCGGCGATGGCCTCGGTCGTCGGGGTCGCGTTCCAGGACCCGGGACGCCAGATCTTCTCGCGACGGATTCGGGATGAGGTCGCATTCGGGCCGCGGATCCTCGGTCACTCGAAGGAACGGGTCGTGGCGTCGGTCGCCGAGGCGCTGGAGCTCGTCGGACTTACCGATGTCGCCGATCAGAACCCGTACGACGTCGGCTACTCGCGTAGAAAGCTCCTCGCCCTGGCTTCCGTGGTCGCGATGGAGACACCGGTCGTGGTGCTCGACGAACCGACCACCGGGCAGGATGCCCGCGGTGTGCGGCGGGTAGCGACACTCGTCGAGACCCTGGTAACCGCCGGACGGACCGTGATCGCGGTGAGCCACGACATGCGGTTCGTCGCCGAGACGTTCGAGCGGGTCGTGGTCATGCAGCGCGGTCGGGTGGCGCTCGATGGGTCGGTCTCGGAGGTCTTCGCCGAGGCGGCGTGGCCGACGCTCGCTTCCACGTTCATCGAGCCGCCCGTAGCGGCGAGGATCGGCGCGCGCCTCGGACTCGGGTCGACGCCGACGGAGCGTGCCTTCGTCGATGCCATGGCCGCGCGAGGCGGCTCGTAGGATGACCGGCATGCCCACGCCAAGGATCGTCGTCGTCGGCAGCACGATGATCGACCAGATCGCCTACGCGGACCGCTTGCCGGGCGACGGCGAGACGGTCGTCGGCACCAGCTACGCGACGGGATTCGGTGGGAAGGGTGCCAATCAGGCGGTGATGGCGGCGCGCTTCGGCGCCGCGGTCGCGATGGTCAACACACTCGGCGATGACGGCCACGGGACGGCGTACCTGGAGAGACTGGCCTCCGAGGGCATCGATACGACCTTCATGCGGCGCGTGCCCGGTTCGTCGGGCGTCGCGCCGATCTGGGTCGACGCACGTGGGACGAACCGGATCATCGTGGTCCCGGGCGCGAACGAGCACGTTCTTGCGGAGGTCGCGGCCGAGGCCGTCGAGACGTTCCGGCCCGATGTCGTCGTCAGCCAGTTCGAGATCCCCCAGGCCACGACGGCGGCGGGCTTCGAGGCTGGGCGGCGAATCGGGGCGATCACCGTGCTCAACCCTGCGCCGGCGGCGGCCGTTGCGCCGGAGCTGCTCGCGGTCACGGATTGGCTCGTCCCGAACGGGCCGGAGTTCGAGCTGATCGCTGCGGCTTCCCTCGGCGGGTCGCCGGACGATGAGCTCCGTACCATCCGTGCGCTCGGGGAGCGGCTGGCCGTCTCATTGGTCGTGACCCTCGGCGAGCGCGGCGCGCTGGTCGTCCCGCGTGGCGAGGCTGAAACCTGGGTTGCCGCACCCGGGGTCGACGCGATCGATACGACCGGCGCGGGTGACGCCTTTGTGGGTGCCTTCGCGGTCGGGCTCGCAAGTGGCTGGTCCCCGGTCGCGGCCGTCGGTCTCGCGTGCGCCGCTGCGGCCGATAGCGTCACGCGCCGCGGGACGCAGGCCTCGTACGCCGACCGGGCCGCTGCCGTCACCCTTCTGCAATCGCACGCGCCCTAGGATTCGACGATGACCGCCGACAGCTCGCCGGTCCCGCCGTCGGTCGGGCGCGGGCTGCCGGTCCTCGACAAGCTCTCCCTGACGAGCCGCATCGCGCTCATCGCGACGCTGCTCATGAGCGCGCTTGGGATCGTCCTCGACTTCGGCATACACGTCGACAAGAACGTCGTCTTCGTCGTCTCGGCCATCGCGATCCTCGGCCTCGCGTGGGTCGTCGGGCTCTCCACGGAGCGGTTGGGCTCGCTGACCGGGCCGAGGGTCGGCGGGATCCTCAACGCCACGTTCGGCAACATCGCCGAGCTGATCATCGCGTTCTTCGCGCTGCAGGCCGGTCTGATCGAGGTCGTGAAGGCATCACTGACCGGGTCGATCATCGGTAACCTGCTGCTCGTCCTTGGGGCGAGCATCCTCGTCGGCGGACTCCGCCACGGGATCCAGACGTTCAGCGCGCGGGTCGCGTCGTCCAACGCGTCGCTCCTGGTGCTCGCGGTGATCGGCCTGTTCGTGCCGGCCGTGTTCGCCTTCACCACGAACCCGGAGCAGGGGACGCTCACCGAGGAGTCGGTGCTCATCGCGTTCGTCTTGATCGCCGGGTATGTCCTGTCGCTGGTGTACCAGTTCACGAACCCCGACGAGACGCTCGGTGGCCACGGCGAGTCCGCCGGCCATGGTGGCCCCGCCTGGACGGTGCGCGTCGCGGTCATCGTACTGATCGTCGCGGCGGCGCTGCTCGCCGTGCTGTCCGAGATCCTGGTCGACTCGATCGAGACGTTCATCGAATCCTTCGGGCTCTCGGCGTTCTTCGTCGGAGTCGTCATCGTCCCGACGATCGGCAACCTCGCTGAACACCTCGTCGCGGTGCAGCTCGCTGCCAAGGACAAGATGGAGTTCGCGATGGCGGTGAGCTTCGGCTCGAGCCTCCAGGTCGCGCTGTTCGTCGCGCCGGTCCTGGTGATCATCGGCGCCCTCCTCGGGCAGCCGATGGACCTCGTCTTCACGCCGCTCGAGGTCGCTGCCGTGGCGGCGGCCGTGGGCATCAGCGCCCTCATCGCGCTCGATGGCGAATCGAACTGGCTCGAGGGCGCTTTGCTCACGCTCGTCTACATCATCCTGGCCATCTCGTTCTTCGAGGTGAAGTAGGTCGCGACGTCAGGTTCGGTCAGGGCTGGACCCGCAGGACCTGGCCGGCGGTGCCGTCGCCCGCCCAGATCGAGTTCGCGCCGACCGCGACGAACCCGAAGCCATCGAGTGGTACACGGGCGAGGACATCGCCGGTCGTGAGGTCGATCCGGACCAGGGTCGAGCGCGTCGGTGGGCAGTTGGTCGGGCACGAGGCGCTCGTGACGGAGGCCCATGCCGAGCCGCCGGCGGCCGCGGCGAAGCGGACGATGCCGCCCGGGTTCAGCTTCTTGACCGCCAGGGTCTGGGGGTCGACGCGACCGAGGTACGGCCCTCCGCAACCGGCGCCGGGCATCAGGACATAGCTCGTCCCGATGGCGGGGATCCCGCACGGCTGGACGCCGACCGATCCGTCCACCGCGTTCGTCGACGGATCGATCCGAACGAGGGATCCGAGATTCGGCACGGCCACCCAGACATGGGCATCGTCTGCGGTCATCCCGCCCGGACCACCTTCGAAGAAGGGCGCGCCGAGCGGGATCGTGGCGACGATGGCGCCGCTGTCCGGGTCGAGCCGTACGACCGACCCGGTCCCACCGTCGGGGGCGTGGTGGTTCGCGACCCACACGGCTCCCGTCGTGGTCGTGACGCCGATGGGATCGAGCCCCCCACTCGAGAAGGAGCCCGTCACCGCGTTCGTAGCGGGGTCGATGCGCGAGACCGTCCCGTCATCGGGGTTCGTCACCCAGATCGCCCCGTTGCCACCTGCGATCTCGTGCCGGAAGCCGGCGCCGACGGCGATCGTCGCCACGATCGAGGTCGTCGCCGGGTCGATCCGGGCGATCGCGTCGTCCCCTATCGACACCCACAACGCGCCCGAGGCGAAGGTGCCGTCGAATCCGGGATCGAAGACAGGGTGACCGATCGCGACCCGGGCCTGGATCCGACCGGGGGACGCAGCAACGGCCGTACCGCTGGTGATAAGGACGACGGCCATCGCGAGGCACGCCGAAACAAGGCGGATGTGGACCATGACGAACCTCCCTGCGATCCCCACCACCGTGGGGACATGCCCTTACTGGAACTGGACGGTGGCGAGGACCTGGTCAGCGGCGGCTACGAGCGCGTCCCAGCGCTGGGGCGAGCCGAACGTGAGGATCAGCAGCGTCCCGCCATCGACATCGACGGTCGACAGACGAAATCGCTGACCGATGCGGGGGATCGCGATCTGACCGCTTGGTCCACCGGCGATCTCGCCGATCGGTAGATAGCCCTCCGAGCACGTCGAGTACGCACCGGCTGGGACTTCCAGCTCGATCTGGAGGGCGGGTTTGCCAAGGACCGTCGCGTGCGACACCGATCCGAGATCGACGGGCGATCGCTCCTGGAGCCACTGGATGAATGCGTCGGCGCCGCCCGACCAGGGCTTCGTCCGGCCGCTGGGGCCCTGCCCGCACGGATCGTCGTAGACGTCCTCCAGCCGCACGATCGTGACCGCGTCGATCTCGTCAGTGGGAGCTGCGAGGAGGTGGGCCCGGAGGTAGACCTGCTGGGGCAGGTCGAGGCCCGGCGACCAGCGGCCGGCCGGCACCGTGAACGAGACGCCGGGTCGGAATGCGACGGTCGACCAGCGACCCGCGGCCATGGGCGGTGCGTCGAGGCCGGCAGGGGCCAGTGGCTGACCCGTCGGTGCGGGGCTGGCCATCGTTGGTGAGCTGCTTTCCGACGCTGAGGGAAGCGCCGACGGGCTGGCTGAGCCGCCGACGCTGCCCGTCCCCGACGGCCCGCGCGGAAGGAGTGCCGCGCCGCCGACCGCGATGACGACCACGGCCGCTACGGCCGCTACCCAGCCGAGCGCCCGGAAGTCGACGTGCCACGAGCGCTGTGGTTCGCCTGCGACCTCCGCCGAGATCGCCTCGACAAGGCCGGTCCGGTCGGCCCGTCGCGCCCGCATCTCGAGCAGGCGGCGGATCTGGTCGTCGGACAGCGCGTCCCGCTCAGTCATCGTCCTTCGACCTCCAGGGCGGTTGCAAGGGCGCCGCGGGCGACGTGGAGGCGCCATTTGGCAGTCGGCACGGACACCCCGGTCAGTTCCGCGACCTCGGCGACCGGGCGCCCCTCGAGGTAGTGCAGCGCGAGTGCGATGCGCTGATCCGGGTCGAGCCGCTGGAACGCTCGGTCCAGAAGCTCGAGCTCGCCGATCTCGTCAGCAGGCTCGGCGACCGGTCGTTCGAGGATCCGTCGCTGGGCGTCAGGATGGAGGGACCCGACGGTCACCTCCCGGACCCGGCGGCGGCGTCGTCGTCGCAGCGCCATGCGGCACGTATTGGTGACGATCCGTGTCAGCCAAGCGTCGAAGCGGCCCGGCTCGCGAAGCGTGGGGAGCGCTCGCCATGCGCTGACGCACGCGTCCTGGACCGCATCGCGGGCTTCGGCCTCGTCGCCGATGATCGCCGACGCGAGGCGCACAAGCGAACCGATGCGGTCCTCGACCAATCGTTCGAACGATGCTGCGTCACCGCGCTGGGCGCGCTCGACCGCAGCATCGATCGTCAGGGCTTCGACGACCTCCATCCGCTCGGGCAGCTGGCTCATCCGGCGGTCCACCATCCCTCGTCCGGCGCCCCTCGGTGGCGCTTACCAGAACTGATGCCGGTCGAGGCGGCGACGATAGGACGGCGGCGTCAACCCCTTCGGACGGGCTGGCGCGCGACGACGACGCGGGAGGGGGAACGCGTCGCCGTCGCGCGGAGGAGGGGAGTCGGATTCAGGCGGCGGCGCCCTCGGCGTCATCCTCGTCATCGACATCCACGCCGAGCGCGGCTTCGGCGTCGTCCGGGATCGGCTCGGTCGGTGGCGCCTCGCCGTATCGCTCGGCCTGTGCGACCAGCGAGTCGGCGGCCTGCACGGCCTCGTAATCCTTCTTCCGCCTGCCCGATAGCATCTCGACGTGCGAGGCCACGACCTCGGTCTTCCAGTGCCGCTGGCCCCGCTCGTCGTCCCACGATCGCGTCTGGAGCCGGCCCTCGACGGCGACCTGCTGGCCCTTGCCGAGGTACGTGCCCGCGATCTCCGCCAGGCGGTCCCAGGTGACGACGTTCGAGTACTCCGCCTTCTCGCGGCCGCCGCTCAGGTACTCGTTGCTGGCCACGGTGAAGGTCGTGACGTTCTTCCCACTGGCGAGGCTCCGCATCTCCGGGTCGCGCGTCAGGCGACCCGTGAGGAAGACCTTATTCACGGTCGGATCTCCTTCCCGGTCGGCCGGATGCTCCGGTCCCGACCCTGCGTTCCGGCGGGGTGTCATCCGGACGCTAGCAACGGCCCCTGCACGGCCACGTATCGGGCGCTTGCCCGGGGCTCATCGCATCGGTGGCACGTGCGTGTCACGCTCGTCGCATACCAAAGAGGCCGCACGACCGAGGAGCATCGTATGAAGGTCATAAGGACGAGTGAGACGACCCCCGGCCCGGCGGAATGGTTCACGGGCGCCGTGTTCCTCGACACCGCAGCGGCGCCGGGGAACGGCGCCCGGATCAGCGCCAGCAACGTCCACTTCACGCCCGGCGCCCGAACGGCGTGGCACCGACACCCGCACGGTCAATCGCTGTTCGTGCTCGAGGGCGTCGGCCTCGCCCAGGCGCGCAGCGGATCGATCGAGGTGATCCGTGCCGGCGACCGGGTCTCCATCGAGCCCGGCGAGGAGCACTGGCACGGGGCGTCGCCGACCCGATTCATGACCCATCTCGCGATGCAGGAAGTCGATGACGACGGTCGCTCGGCGACGTGGGGCGATCATGTGACCGACGAGGAGTACGCCGCGGCGCCTCTGACCGGCGACTGACCGGGATCAGCCGGCGGCGGAGTCCGTGCGGCGCCCGCGCGACGTCGATGGTGGCGCGGGCGGCGGGACGGTCGGAAAGCTCGGGACGACCTGCGTGACCGGCGGCGCAAGGCCGATCGACCCATCAGGCGCCATCGTCAGCGACTCGGCCGCCGGGGCGCCCGCCGCAGGGGCCACCTGGCCGAGGGGCTCATCGGTGCGGCTGTCGATCGCCTGCGGCGTCTCGCCATTCACGCGGCGCTTTCGGACGGCGGGCCGGGGCGTGGCGTCAGGCACGATCAGTGGCGCATTCCGATGCGCCTGGGCACTGGCGCCCATCGCAAGGACCGTCGCGTCGGGCTCCGGGGCGTGGTCCGCGTAGAGGTCACAGAAGAGCTCGACGAGCTCGGGATCGAACTGCGTCCCCGCGTGCCTGCGAAGCTCGGAGATGGCCTGCTCGTGGGTGATCGCCCGCTTGTACGGTCGGTCGTTGATCATCGCGTCGTACGCGTCCGCGATGGCCACGATCCTAGCGCCCAGCGGGATCTCGTGGGCGCGGAGTCCGAACGGATAACCGTGCCCGGCGTAGCGCTCGTGGTGGTGGAGGATGATCGGGACGGCGTCCTTGAGCGCCGCCGCCTGCTCGAGGATCACCTGCCCGATGCGCGGATGCTGCACGACGGTCCGCCACTCGGATGACGTCAACGATGTCGGCTTCTCGAGGATCTCCTCCGGGACGGCGATCTTACCGACGTCATGGAGGAGTGCCGCGACCCGGAGGCGGTCGATCTCGGTGTCGGACAGCTGGAGCTGACGGCCCAGGGTCACGACGATCGACGCGATGAGGGCCGACGGCTGGCCGCGGTAGTGGGGCATCGGCGCAAGAACCGACGCGAGCGCCGCCGTCGCGGCGTCGCGTGCGCGTTGGCCTATCTCGACCGCGCGAGCTCGTCCCGCGGCGGAGATCGGGGCGCGCGGCACCCGGGCGTCGTCGTCGGGCTCCGCGAACACATAGGTCTGATTGCGACCGAGCGACTTGGCCGAGTACATGGCCGCGTCGGCGTCGCGGACAAGGTTCTCCATCCGCAGCTTGGTCCCGACCCCGCCGGCGATACCGATCGAGATGGTGACTGCGATGTCAGGCGCGCCCTCGACCGAGAAGCGCTGGCGGCCGACGAGCGTACGCAGCTTCTCCGTCAGCACGGATCCCTCTTCGACGTCGGTCTCGGTGAGGATGAGCATGAATTCCTCGCCGCCGTAGCGGCCGATCATGTCCGATGCCCGCAGGCTTTCCGCGATCGTCTGGGCCACCCCGCGGAGGACCACGTCCCCGACGGCATGGCCGTAGGTGTCGTTGACGGACTTGAAGTGGTCGATATCGACGAACGCGACTGACAGCGGACGGCCGTAGCGGGTCGCCCGTTCGACTTCGTTGAACAGGGCGGCGAGCAAGGACTGGCGGTTTGCGACGCCGGTGAGCCGGTCGTACGTGGCTCGATCGTGCGTATCGACCAACGCCGTCGCGATGTCGTTGATAGCGCGCGCGAGGCGCCGCTCCTGCGAGCTTCCCAGCGGCTCGACGTACCCGGTGTAATCGCCCGAGGCGATCCGCTCGGCGGCCTTGATGAGATACCCGAAGCGGTAGGCGAAGTGCGCCCGGACGACGATCGAGGTCAGGGCGACGCCGAGGATGGCGGCGCCGATCGCGGTCACGCCCAACCGGATGGGCGCCGGCAGCCATGCCGATGCCGTTTCGGGGACGAACAGGAGCAGGATCCCGATCCCGGCGGCGGCCCCGAGCGCCAGGATCCCGAACATACGACTCACACGGGAAGTCTGCGGTCCGGTGGGTTCGCCATGACCCTGCCGGTGGTACCGAGGGAACGTAACGGTGGTACCCCGAGCTCGCACCAGGATGGTGCGCGCCCGGCCGTCGCGACCGGGCCTCGCTGCTATACTCCGCGCGTCCTCGACAGCAAGCGGGTCCCTGCCCGTGGACAGGAGGTCAACGATCGCGCGACTTGGGCGCATCGGCCGTCCCGTGAGGCGGTCGGGCGACCGCCGGACAGCGTTCCACCGCCGCGTCGGTGGCGCCACACGGGAGAGGTCTATCTGGGTCCCAGACCACCGGGTCGGGGCCTTTTTCATTGGGCGGCGGATGTTTCCGCCCATCGCGGCGTTGCCGTCGGCGCCCACTCGCTCACGCACGTTGGAGTGCGCTCGCTCGCGTGCTCGCCGGCGCCTTGCCATGGACGGTCCATCCGCCGCCGCTCGATGGCGAGCTCTCTGATGCCGGCAACCGTGATCGTCGGGCTCCAATGGGGCGACGAGGGCAAGGGCAAGACGACGGACTTCCTTGCCGAGCAGACCTCGATGGTCGTCCGCTATCAGGGCGGCGACAACGCCGGCCACACCGTCGTCCGTGGCGACGAGGTGTTCAAGTTGCGGCTCACACCCTCGGGCGTGCTCTACCCGCACATGACGTCGGTGATCGGCAACGGCGTCGTCGTGAACCCCACCACCCTGATCGACGAGTTCGACATGCTCACGAACCGCGGGATCGACGTGAGTCGCGTGCGGGTCAGCCGGAGTGCGCACGTGATCATGCCGTACCACGTGGCGCTCGACCGCGGCAATGAAACGCGTCTTGCGGGTGCCGCCGTCGGGACCACCGGGCGCGGCATCGGGCCGACCTACGCAGACCGCGCATGGCGGCTGGGCCTCCGCATGGAGGACCTCGTCGACGCGAACGTGCTGCGTGACCGTCTCGGACGCGTCGTCCCCGACAAGAACCTCCTCCTCGCGTCGATGGACCAGCCCGCCTTCGATGTGGAGGAGCTGGTCGACCAGGGGCTGGGCTGGGGAGAGCGGCTGCGGGAGCACCTCGACGACACGACCTGGCTCGTCCAGGGGGCACTCAAGCGCGGCGAGCACGTCCTCCTGGAGGGCGCGCAGGGCACCCTCCTCGACATCGACCATGGCAGCTATCCGTTCGTCACCTCGTCGAACGCGGTCGCCGGTGGCGCATGCACGGGCGGCGGCATCGGGCCGCTCCAGGTCGACGAGGTCATCGGCGTCATGAAGGCGTATTCGACCCGTGTGGGCTCGGGTCCCTATCCGACCGAGCTGCTCGACGGGATCGGCCACGGCATCGCCGAACGCGGTAATGAATACGGCACGGTCACCGGGCGACCGCGCCGGGTCGGCTGGTTCGACGCCGTCCCGCTGCGGTACGCGGTAGCGGTCAACAGCGTCACCTCGATCATGCTCAACAAGCTCGACATCCTCTCCGGCATCGAGCGGTTGCGGATCTGCGTGGCGTACGAGATCGACGGTCGGCGCATCGACACCTGGCCGTCGAGCGGCGCGGCGCTCGCGCGCGCGACCCCCATCTATGACGAGTTCCCGGGGTGGGCCGAACCGATCCACGACGTCCGTTCGCTGAGCGACCTGCCGGAGAATGCGCGCCGATACGTGACGGCGTTGGAGGAACATGCGGCAGTGCCGATCGTCCTCGTCTCGGTCGGACCTGAGCGAACGCAGACGATCGAGCGCGCCTGGCGCTCGATGCGCCAGCGCCAGGGGGTCCCGGCGTGACCGCTAGCGGGCTCGTCATGCCCACGCGCATCCTCGTCGTCGGCGGCGGAGCTCGCGAGCATGCCCTCGCCTGGAAGCTCAGCGTCGAACCTGGTGTGAACGAGGTCACCGTCGCGCCCGGGAGCTATGCGATCGGGGCCGAGCCGCGCGTGCGCGCGCTCAAGGACCTCGACCCCCTCGATGCCGAACGGGTCGTCTTCGTCGCCAAGGCCATCGCGGCAGAGCTCGTCGTGATCGGCCCCGAGGCGCCGCTGGCTGCCGGCGTCGTCGATGCGCTCCACAAGCACCGGATCGCGGTGTTCGGCCCTGCCGCCGCCGCCGCCCGCATCGAATCGAGCAAGGCGTTCTGCCACGACGTCGCCGTCGCGGCGGGCGTGCCGATGGCCAGATCGGCGGCGTTCGAGATCGCCGAGCGCGGACCCGCCATCGAGTTCGCGCGCCAGCTCGCAGCGGAGGGCAAGGGCATCGTCGTCAAGGCTGACGGCCTGGCCGCCGGCAAGGGGGTCACCGTCTGCGACGACATCGACGAGGCCGTGTGGGCGATCGACGCACAGATCGGCGGTGGCCCCATCCTCATCGAGGAGCGACTCGAGGGACGTGAGGCGAGTCTGATCGCGCTCTGCGACGGCAAGGAGGCACTCGCCCTGCCCTTCGCGCGCGACCACAAGCGGCTCGGCGATCTCGATGTCGGGCCGAATACGGGCGGGATGGGTGCATACAGCCCACTCGAAGACCTGCCTGATGACGCAGCCGACGAGCTCATCGAGCGCTTCCACCGCCCGATCCTGGCCGAGCTGGCGCGTCGCGGGACCCCATTCCGTGGCGCGCTCTATGCCGGCTTGATGCTGACCGTTGACGGGCCCGTGCTCCTTGAATGCAATGCGCGGTTCGGCGATCCGGAGACGCAGGTGATCCTGCCCCGACTCGCCGCCCCGCTCGGGCCGCTCCTGCTCGCGGCGGCCAAGGGCCGGCTCAAGGCCGCCATCAAGGCACTCGGCGTCGACGGTCATCGCGTCCCGCTGATCCCTGGTGCCACGCTCGGGATCGTATTGGCAGCCGCCGGATACCCGGACGTCCCGAGATCCGGTGACCCGATAGAGGGTCTCCACGCAGCCCGGGCCTCGGGCGCGCTCCTATTCCACGCCGGGACGGCACGTGATGCCGACGGTGGCTACCGCACCGCGGGCGGTCGTGTCATGACGGTCGTCGGTCGCGGCCCCGACCTCGCATCGGCCCGCGACCAGGCCGAGATGGCCGCTGGGATGATCTCGTTCGACGGACTGCAGCGGCGCCGCGACATCGGGCTTCAGGCGGTGTACGGCTCGGGTGCCTTCGCCGTCGGGTCGGCGCGGTGATCCGGCGCTACACGCTCCCGGAGATGGCCGAGATCTGGTCCGATCAGGCCCGCTTCGAGCAGATCCTCCGTGTCGAGCTCGAGGTGGCGCGCGCCCAGGCCGCGCGTGGCCTCGTTCCGCCGGCGGCGCTCGAGGCGATGGAGACGCGGGCCACCATCGATGTCGATCGCATCGCCGAGATCGAGCGCACGACCGATCACGACATCATCGCGTTCGTCAGTCAGGTCGCCGAGTCGATCGGCCCGGAGGGGCGGTATCTCCATCTCGGCCTGACGAGTAGCGATGTCGTCGATACCGGACTCGCGCTCCAGCTTCGAGCGGCGGGTGACCGCCTGCTCGACGACGCCGACCGTCTCATCGGGGTCCTCGTCGCGCGGGCACGGGCGGAAGCGGACACGACCATGATGGGGCGGACCCACTCGGTGCATGCCGAGCCGACGACGTTCGGGCTCAAGGTCGCCGGGTGGGCGTTCGAGATCGATCGAGGCCGCCAGCGACTCGCGACGGCCGTCGACGAGATCGGCACGGGCAAGATCTCCGGGCCGGTCGGCACGTACAGCCACCTCGACCCGGACATCGAACGCGACGTGCTCACGGCGCTCGGCCTGCACGTGGACCCGGTGAGCACCCAGATCGTGCAGCGCGACCGCCATGCGGCGCTGCTGACGGCGATCGCGATCCTCGGTGGGAGCCTGGAGCGCATCGCGACGGAGGTCCGCAACCTGCAGCACACCGAGATCGGCGAGGTCCAGGAGCCGTTCAAGGTCGGCCAGAAGGGCTCGAGCGCGATGCCCCACAAGCGCAACCCGATCCTCGCCGAGCGGATCTCCGGTCTCGCTCGACTCCTGCGCGGCTACGCGCAGACCGCGCTCGAGGACCAGCCGCTCTGGCACGAGCGCGATATCAGCCATTCGAGTGCGGAACGGGTCATCCTGCCGGACGCGACGACCCTGCTCGACTACATGCTGGTCCGGATGACGACCCTCATCGAGGGGCTCGTCGTCCGATCCGAGCGGATGCGCGAAAACATCGCCCGCGGTCTGGGGCTCCACGCCAGCAGCCGCGTCCTCGTCGCGCTCGTGGAGAAGGGTGGCGTCGGACGGGACGAGGCGTACGCCATCGTCCAGCGCGCCGCCCTCCGCGCCGCCGACGAACGGGCGCCCTTGCGCGATCTACTCGCGGTCGACCCGGTCGTCGCACAGAGGCTGCCGCTCGAAGCGCTCGACGCGTGCTTCGACGAAGCGACGTTCCTGCGCAACGTCCACGAAGTGATCGCGCGGCTCGACACCCTCGCGCGTCCCGCGCCGGAGCCCACGACGGAGTCGACGCATGTTGACGGCTGACCGCTTCGTTCGGTCGGGCAAGGTCCGCGACCTGTACGACCTGCCCGACGGTCAGCTGCTGATGGTCGCGTCCGACCGGATCAGCGCCTTCGACGTCGTCCTGCCGACGGAGATCCCGGACAAGGGTCGGGTCCTGACGGGTCTGTCCCGGTTCTGGTTCGCCGAGACCGCCGGGGTCGTGCCCAACCACCTCCGCTCGGTCGCCGTGGACGACCCCGATCTACGCGGCCGTTCGATGATCGTCGAGGGGGTCGACGTGATCCCATTCGAGGCCGTCGTACGTGGTTTCCTCGCGGGTTCGGGGTGGAAAGGCTACGTCGCGACCGGCCACGTCTGCGGCATCCGCTTGCCGCGCGGACTGAGCGAGAGCGAGCGCCTGCCCGAACCGATCTTCACGCCCGCGACCAAGGCCGACCAGGGCGCCCACGACGAGAACGTCTCATTCGAGGCGATGAGCGAGGCACTTGGCGTCGACCTGGCCAAGCGCGTGCGACGCGCAGCGCTCGACCTTTATGCGGCCGCGATCGGCGTCGCGGCTCGCGCCGGCATCCTGATCGCGGACACGAAATTCGAGTTCGGCTTGCGACCCGGCACCAAGGAGCTCGTGCTCATCGACGAGGTGCTGACACCCGACTCGTCCCGCTTCTGGGACGCCTCGATCTATGCGCCCGGTCGCCCGCAGGCGAGCTTCGACAAGCAATTCGTGCGCGACTGGCTCGAGACGCAGCCCTGGGACAAGAGCGAACCCGGTCCATCGCTGCCGGCGTGGATCGTCGAAGGGACGCGGGAGCGCTACGTCGCTGCCTACGAACGGATCACCGGTGCCAGCTTCGAGCGGTACCTCAAGGAGGACGTGATCGCCCGATGAGCAGCCATCGATTCGCGGTGAATGTCACGCCCAAACCGGGCATCCTCGATCCGCAGGGGCGGGCCGTCGAGGGCAGCCTCGACCATCTCGGGATCGAGGGCGTCCACGCCGTCCGCGTCGGGCGTCGCGTCGAGCTCAGCGTCGACGCGTCGGATGCCGCGTCGGCCCTAGCCGTCGTCGAACGCCTCGCCTCGGAGCTGCTGGCGAACCCGCTCATCGAGGCGTACGCGATCGAGGCCATCGAGCCCGTCGAGGCGGTCGCCTGATGCCCGTGCGCATCGGCGTCGTCGTCTTCCCCGGCAGCAACTGCGACCGCGACACGCTCCATGGGCTCGAGCTGGCCGGTGGCGAGCCCGTCGCCCTCTGGCATGAGCAGGCGACGCTCGATGGCGTCGCGGCGGTCATCCTGCCGGGCGGTTTTGCCTACGGCGACTATCTTCGGGCCGGCGTGATCGCCCGTTTCAGCCCTGTGATGCGAGCGGTCGAGGCATTCGCGGCTGATGGCGGGCTCGTGCTCGGGATCTGCAACGGCTTCCAGGTCCTTGCCGAGGCCGGGCTCGTCCCGGGAGCGCTGCTGCGCAATCGTGGTCTGCGTTTCCTGGGTCGCGACGTCCGGATCGCCGCCGAGCGGCTCGACACGCCGTTCACCCACGGCCTGGCGGCCGGGGGCGCGCCGCTCCGGATGCCGATCGCACACGGCGAGGGCTGCTACTACGCGGACGACGCGACGCTCGACGCGCTGGAGGCTGAGGGCCAGGTGCTGTTCCGCTACGTCGACGAAGAAGGTGGACAGGCAGCCGAGGACGATCGCGAGCACAACCCGAACGGCAGCCTCCGGGCGATCGCCGGCGTCCTCAACGCTGCGGGGAACGTCGCGGGGCTGATGCCACACCCCGAGCGCGCGTCCGAATCGATCCTCGGGTCGGATGAGGGCCTCCCGATCATCCGGTCGCTCGTCGAGAGCGCGGCGCGAGCTGCGGCAGGCGAGCGACCCTTGGCGTTGGTCGCCGCGTCATGACGATCGCGGAGCCGGAAGCGGTGGGCGAGCCCGCGGAGCCCGTCGAGCCGTTGCATCGACAGCTCGGGCTGACCGACGACGAGCTTGAGGCGATCCGTGAACGACTGGCCGGACGGCAGCCCAACGAGCTCGAGCTCGCCATGTTCAGTGTCATGTGGAGCGAGCACTGCTCGTACAAGAGCTCCAAGCCACTCCTGGGCACGCTTCCAACGGCGGGCGCGGGTGTGGTGGCCGGCCCGGGTGAGAACGCCGGAGTGATCTCGATCGGCGACGGGCTGGCGGTCGCCTTCAAGATCGAGAGCCACAACCACCCGTCGGCGGTCGAGCCGTACCAGGGAGCTGCCACAGGGGTGGGCGGGATCCTGCGCGACATCTTCACGATGGGCGCGCGACCGATCGCGGTGCTGGATGCGCTGCGCTTCGGTGACCCCGCCGATGTTCGCACCCGGCACCTTGTCGACGGCGTCGTCGGTGGGGTCGGCGGATATGGCAACTGCGTCGGCATCCCAACGGTCGGTGGCGAGCTCGTCTTCGACCCGAGCTACCAGGGCAACCCACTCGTCAATGTGATGGCCATCGGGGTGCTCGAGGAGCGTCACCTGACACGTGCGGCGGCGCCAGGACCCGGCAATCTCGTGGTCCTGTTCGGCTCGACGACCGGCCGCGATGGGATCGGCGGGGCGTCGGTCCTGGCGAGCGCGACGTTCAGTGACGCAGATGCGTCGAAGAGGCCCTCCGTGCAGGTCGGTGATCCGTTCGCTGAGAAGCTGCTGATCGAGGCGTCGCTCGAACTGATCGAGCGCGGGTTCGTGGAGGGTCTACAGGACCTCGGTGCCGGGGGCATCACCTGCGCGACATCGGAGACTGCCGATAGGGCCGGGACCGGGATCACCGTCGACCTCGACGCGATCCCGCTGCGCGAGCCCGGCATGGCGCCGTTCGAGGTCATGATCTCGGAGGCGCAGGAGCGCATGTGCGCGATCGTCCGGCCGGACCGGTGGCCGGACGTCCGCGAAGTCGCCGAGCGATGGGGTCTGCCGGTCGCGGTCATCGGACGCGTCACGGACGATGGCGACATCACGGTCACGAGCGGTGGCGCGGAGCTCGCCCGGATCCCGGCAGCGGCATTGACCAGCGAC
>Ga0207648_10003082_pt1 | contig 17610 bp, 14 predicted proteins | sample KBSMisM32_FD_184310 | JGI IMG/M metagenome (GOLD analysis project Ga0207648, IMG submission 184310) | Miscanthus rhizosphere microbial communities from Kellogg Biological Station, Michigan, USA - KBS Miscanthus M3-2 (SPAdes) (version 2) | ecosystem: Host-associated > Plants > Roots >...
CTATGTTCTGGTTTTGACATTAATAATGCACCAAACATTAGTACAAAAGTTCCAACAATTTCGGTTATAATATTGAATACAGGGTTTCGAATGGCCGGTGCTGTACAAAATACACCGAGCTTCACATCACTATTGGTCGTACTGTCAAAATGATTTTTATACGTGAGCCAAACAATGATCGCTCCCGCAAGGGCCCCGGCAAATTGCGCAGCGAGATAGGTGGCGATTAAACTGCTGTCAAATTTATTAATTGCAGCAAGTGCAATCGTAACGGCGGGATTCAAATGACCGCTGCCGCCAAGTGTTACAGAAGTGAATACTCCGGTGAAAACAGCAATGGTCCAGCCAAATGTAATAGCAATCAGGCCACCATTATTTCCTTTTGTTTTGTCGAGAATGACATTCGCAACTACACCGTCGCCAAGAACAATAAGTAAAGCAGTGCCTGTAAATTCAGCGATGAAAGGGGACATAGCAAACGTTTTGGTTTATAAATAATTCTTTTGTAGCTATACATCAGTTGCCGGTATATAGCTTTCAGCTATTTTATAAAAGTTATTTACCTGCTCCTTCTCCCACACCGCATCTTTATTCATTTGTTTCGCCATTAAGTTTGCAACAACCGGCGCTGATTCAGCAGCAGCTTTTGCATTCAATAGTATTGCTCTCGTTCTGCGGCTCAACGCATCGTCAACGGTCATACACATTTCATGTTGCACTGCCCATACGATCTCTGCCTTGATATACGGCAGCGAGTCATGTATCTTTTCATTCAATGAATTATCTTTTTTTGCCAATGCCCGCACGAGCGGTTTGTCACTCCCGAAATAATACATCGGTTCATTAAAGTCAATTTTGGCCGCTCCATGTATGGCAAGATTTTTTGTTTTACATTCTACATCACGTAAGCCAACGCTGGCAATTGCAATGTCCACTACGTCTTCGGCCATATGCCGGTATGTGGTCCATTTACCACCGGTAATAGTGATTAACCCGGAGTCGCTAACCGTGATAAGATGATCCCGTGACAATGCCGCGGTGGTTTTGCTATCGGCCTTTACTAACGGCCTCAGGCCGGCGAAAATACTTCTCACATCACTCATTTGAGGGTCTTTTGTAAGATAACGCCCGATATGCTTTAACAGAAAATCAATTTCATCTTTCATGGCCGCTGGCTCACTGGTGGGTTCCTGAACCGGCGTATCAGTGGTGCCTAGTATAATTTTATTATGCCAGGGTACTGCAAACAATACGCGTCCATCGTCAGTATGAGGTATCATTATTGCACTTTCGCCGGGCAAAAATTCTTTGTCCAATACAAGATGAATACCCTGGCTGGGTGCAATGATGTTTTCATGCTGCCCGTTATCGAGATTGAGTATGCTGTCTGTAAAAACACCTGTCGCATTGATAACTACCTTACTTTTTACTTCATACTCTTTTCCATTAAGGCTATCTTTTACTTTTACGCCAACAATTTTACCGTTTGCTTTCAATAGGCCCGTTACCGGAAAATAATTCAGAACAACGGCATTGTTTTCCGCCGCCGTTTGTGCAATGTTTATTGCAAGCCTTGCATCATCAAATTGTCCATCATGATAAATAACACCTCCACGTAGCCCTTCCGGCTCAAGGGTAGGCGCCAGTTCCAGTGTTTCTTCCTTTGATAAAAATTGAGAGGGTCCGAGGCCAAGGCTGCCGGCCATCCAATCGTATACTTTCAAACCTATTCCGTAAAACGGGCCTTCCCACCATTTATAATTCGGTACGACAAACCTTTGATTTTTTACAAGGTGAGGTGCATTTTGTAGCAGCAGCCCTCTTTCTTTCAATGCCTCCATCACCAGTTTCACATTACCCTGTTGTAAATAGCGTACACCGCCATGCACTAATTTGGTTGAGCGTGACGAAGTTCCTTTTGCAAAATCATATTGCTCAAACAGAATTGTTTTGAAGCCCCTGGTTGTTGCATCAACTGCAGTGCCAAGGCCGGTAGCGCCACCGCCGATGATGCAGATATCCCAATCGGTTGTTGATTCAAGTTGTTGTATGAGTTGATCGCGGTTCAAATAATAAAAGGTTTAAGAGGTATACTACGTTTCAGTCGTTTAAAAGTTCAGCATTCCTGGCATTACAGCTGTCAATATACTTACGATAAAAGAATTTAGCCGGGTAAGCGTATTAACCTTCTGAAATTTTTTTGATCTATTATCCAGCCCATGCTATAGACGCTGCTATTGCACGCTGCCATCCTTTTACCAGGTCTGTTCTCTTTGTATCGTCCATAGCAGGCGTAAATGTTTTATCCACCTGCCATTGATGCTGTATATCATCGATATTTTTCCAAAAACCAACTGCTAAACCCGCAAGATATGCAGCACCCAATGCCGTGGTTTCGGTTATACGTGGCCGTATTACCTTACAGTCCAGTATATCGCATTGAAACTGCATCAGGTGATTGTTTACAGTTGCGCCTCCGTCTACTCTCAGTTCTTTTATACTGATACCGGAGTCGGCTTCCATTGATTTCAAAACATCATAGGTTTGATAAGCGATACTTTCCAATGCGGCCCTGGCAATATGCGCATCGTTGCTGCCTCGTGTTAATCCGAATACCGTTCCTCTCGCATCCTGTTTCCAATAAGGAGCACCAAGCCCCGCAAACGCTGGAACTATATATACACCGTCAGTTGTTTTTACCTGCAGTGCGAGTTGCTCAACTTCGGCAGAGGTACGAATGATTTTTAGTCCATCTCTCAGCCATTGCACTACCGCTCCGGCGATGAATACGCTTCCTTCCAATGCATATTCTGTTTTGCCATTTATTTTCCATGCAATTGTTGTCAGTAGGTTATTTTTTGAAGTGATTGCTTTTTCGCCGGTATTCATCAACATAAAACATCCTGTACCATAGGTATTCTTCACCATGCCTGGTTGGGTACATAGTTGTCCAAACAGCGCTGCCTGCTGATCACCTGCAATACCCGCTATAGGAATTTGTGTGCCATGAAAAATGTTACCTGTTTTACCATAAACTTCACTGGAAGCTTTAACCTGGGGCAAAAGACTTTTTGGAATTGTCAGCAACCTGAGCAACTCGTCATCCCATTCACCTGTATGAATATTAAACAATAACGTTCTCGATGCGTTCGACACGTCTGTTATGTGCAATGCGCCGCCGCTGAGTTTCCACACCAGCCACGAATCAATGGTGCCAAAAGCAAGTTCTCCTTTCTCTGCTTTTTCTCTCGCACCTTTCACGTTATCTAAGATCCATTTCACTTTTGTGCCGGAGAAATACGCGTCAATCACCAGCCCGGTTTTATCCTGTATAAGTTTAGAATGATTGGCTGCTTTTAATTCATCACAGTAGGCGGAAGTGCGCCGATCCTGCCATACAATTGCATTATAAACCGGTTTACCTGTACTGCGATCCCATACTACCGTTGTTTCCCGCTGATTTGTGATCCCGATTGCGGCAACATCATTTATAGTTATCTGTGCATTCGCCACCGCTTCTGCCATTGTTCCGAATTGTGTGCTCCATATTTCCTCGGAATCATGTTCTACCCAACCTGGTTGTGGAAATATCTGTTTGAATTCCTTTTGCGCTACACCTTTTATATTTCCTTTTTTATCAAAAATCAAACTTCGGCTACTGGTGGTTCCCTGGTCGAGAGCGAGAATAAATTGATCGGGCATAGAATCGTTTTTTGAAAGATAAGGAAATAAATGAGTCGCCACCGCCGCTTGCGGGGATGAACCATTTATTTCCTGCTTAATGAAAATTATTAACCCGGCTGAATTGCTACTACCTCAATAAAACGGTTCAGGTCGCCGGAGCGCCCCGACCCTTTAAAAACTTAACCTGAAACTTCCAAAGATGCCAAACTTACGACTCGTTTCTTTTGGCAATGGAGTAGGTAAAACGCGCCAGACAAAATCGACCCGGAAAACTTTTAAGATATTATCAATGCCGGTTCCGAGTTCAAGATATGTTTTACCGTTGAGTGTTTGAAAGTTGTTTCCCTGTTTGAAGTTGAGTTGGTAATTGGCGTCGCTCAAACTTCCCCATAATGCCTTGGCTGTCCAGAATTGGCGGAGCTTCAATCGTGGAGTGATAAAACGGAAAATACTGTTACCAAAATTGTGTTCAAAGTTTACACCGGCGAAACGATCATGTATGAATTCATACTTGTTCATTGTATTGAACGCATATTTATTGTAGTAGTACAATTCGTTGCCGGGTGCTACATCCAGGAATACATAAGGTAACGTGCCGAATGTTTTACCTGCATATACCTGGAAAGAAATGTTTCCGAACGGAGGAATTTTTATATAATCAGAAATACTACCGGTAATTTTCGTGTAGTCATAACTGCTATTCAATATTCCTGAGAAGCCATGAGCAATAGTGAATTCACCAATGGGATAGGGGCTTCCCAGGCTTGTGCGGAAGAACGTATTTTCCAGGAATTTTTCGAGATACGCGAAACGTATTTTTAATGATACCTCGGTTGTAGTAAAAGGATTGCGGTCTTTCACAGAAGGAAATGAATCTTCGGAAATTAAATTTCGTACAGGCAGATACGTTTTATGATTGGCAGTCAGCAACGTTGAAAACCCCGAACGGGTCTCATTAAAAAACTCAAACCGCTGTTCCGTTATCTTCATGAATTTTATCGGAACGCTTGGCTTTCTCACAGCGATAGCAAAGATGTTATCGGTGGAAACTTCGCCATAATAGCTCTGGCCAAAATCATAATCCTGTATATACGATCCGTATAGATAAAGGCGTGGATGTTTTTTCGGCAGATAGAACAGTTCCCCTTTGCCTTTGAACTTCTGATCGCCAAACCCGTAGGCGAGATATCCATGCCACCAGAAATGTTTATCAAAGTGTTTATTACTTCCTAGATCAAACCGCATCCGGAAATGTTCCTGTGAATTATAAGTGAACCAATTATACCAGGGGCCTATCTGCAGATTGCCTAAATCCATATAGCCTGTCGCAATAAATTCGATCGTATTGGTCAATTTTTTGAATTCAGGCGCATTCCGCAATGTATCAATCATGGCAATGATTCCTTTTTCCGTTGCCGTTAATGTTTCGTGACGCGAAGTATCCCAGAACTCTCTTCCTTTTTCAGGGGCACCGGGCAGCGTAACCACTTCTTCCAGGATTTTATTATTGTTCAATTGGTTTACAACGGACGAATCATTCACGACGACATTCCTGTATGTTGTCGTTTTTCGGCCGATTGCGCCGGGAAAATTTTTTCCGAATAAAGAACCATCGGCGACAAATTTGTCCTTTGCTAAAAACCAAAGCGAATCATTCAGAAGAGCATATTCCTGTATCAGGCTAAGATTATCGATATGGTTGATGTTCGCTTCTTTACCAAGACGCAGATTCATTTTCTGAATAGCGAATGTGCCCGCATGAACCCAACAATCTCCTTCAAACGTGTTGGTACCCGTACGGCGGGGCACGAATATTAAATGGTAATACCTGTTCTTACCAATGATCTGCGTGTCCCTCACGCTGTAATTATAGTAGAAGTCGCCGTTGTCGCTTGCCGGGCTTACAAATTGTTTGTCAAAAACCGGGATGAAGTTATTATACACGTTTATATTCTGATCCATCCCGCCAAGAAACTGTATAATACTTTCATTTTTTACACCATTGGTATTTACTGCTTTAATGACCTCGCGGCGTTTCAATGGTCTTTTCTGGTAATAATAATCGGAAAGTGTTTCAGTAAGATAGGTGGGCAGGTAAGGATGTCCATCCGCCGTATCCATATACTGGTTAATAATTTTATTAACAGGCTTGAACGGTTTCAATTTCGTAATACCGAATTTAAAGTTCTTAATATCCAGTTCAAGTTTGTTATAAAGTTCGTAGGAGAAATTACTGAAACGATAGCGATCATTGCGCGGTTTATTCTGCACTATTTTCCGCCAGAGCAATAATCCTTTGTTCACTTTTGTTTTTACCCGAACTCCTTCATTGAATGTTCCTCTTTCCATCGGAATTTCCAGCAGAAATGAATCCCTGTCCTTTGGTAAATACAATTTAAATGGCTGAAAGCCGACGCAGGTTATCAGCAGCGTATCAGAAGGCCATTCATCCAGGTAAAATGAAAATGAACCGGATGAATCAGTAAGTTTACCGGTTGTTGTGTTTTGAAAATAGACGGAAGCAAAAGGGACTCGTTCCTCGCTATTATAATCTTTAACAATGCCGGTAATGACTTTTTTTTGCGAAAAAGTAAGTGGTGCAAAGAACAGGATGCCTGCGAGAATAAAGATAAAGTTCCGGATGATGTTCATAAGCACAAAGCACAAAAATAAGGATCAAAACGCAGAGGCATTGAATTTTAGAATGTTAAAAATATTAACTCAAAAAATTTTGTAAATCGGAGTATTTAGTATTTACTTTGTAATTCAAAGTGCTTTTTATGCATGCGCAAAATCAACCTTCCGACACATTGCAGGATGTAAAAGACATTAAACGGCTGATGGAAAGATCCAGCCGGTTTATTTCATTAAGCGGCCTCAGTGGCGTATCTGCGGGCATATGTGCGTTGGCCGGAGCGGGCATAGCGCGGTATGGCATCTTTAAAAATTATTACAGCTTGTATAACGGGCGTGGTTCTTTTGCTGACGGAGATTTTTCTGAATTGAAAGTTCAGTTGCTGACACTGGCAGCAGGCGTTTTTGCAGCAGCCTTTCTTTCTGCATTTTATTTTACGTGGAGAAAGGCGGGCAGCCAGGGCGTTCCGCTTTGGAACTATACGTCGCGTCGTTTGTTTTGGAATATGGTAATACCGCTTGCAGCAGGTGCATTGTTTATTTTAGGGATGCTGCAGTACAATGAGTGGAAATTTGTAGCACCGGCCTGTTTAATTTTTTATGGCCTTGCGCTGGTGAATGCAAGTAAGTTTACGCTCACTGATATCCGTTACCTGGGTTATTGCGAAATAGCATTGGGTGTAATAAATATGCAATGGTTGGGACATGGTTTATATTTTTGGGCCATCGGTTTCGGTATTTTGCATATAATATATGGAATAGTAATGTGGTGGAAATATGAACGCCGACCTTTAGGTCAATAGTATTTAGTCTTTAGTTTATAGTAGTATGAAGAATCCTATAAATGGTTTAAATAAGGTATTCGAAAGCCGCATACGCCTTGGGGTGATGAGCGTCCTGATGGTGAATGAGGAGATAAATTTTAATGATCTGAAACAGATGCTCGAAGTAACGGACGGAAACCTGGCAACGCATCTTGTAAACCTTGAGGAGAATGGCTATATCAAAGTGCATAAAGGGTTTATCGGGCGGAAAACAAATACAACCTATGCTATTACAAAGGCGGGAGAGAAAGCTTTTTCAGAGCACATAGCGGCGTTGGAAAATATGATTAAAGGGGTGAAATAATTTTTTTTGTCCGATTACTTTGAAATACAAAGTACTTTCTGATGAATAAAGATATTAGAGATATAAAGCGTTGGATCATCGTTTTCATGATCAGCCTGGCATTAAGCGGTATCACCGCGATACCCGCGGAAACTGAGCTTTCACTCCTGGTCAGTTATTTTCCAGCTGATGGAAGCACGGGAAAATGGTTGGAAAGGGTATTTATCGGCATCCGGGATACGAATAACCGTTATCCGTTTCTTGCTTATGGCTACGATTGGCTTGCCTTTGCGCATATCGTCCTTGCGGTTTTATTTATTGGTCCATTAAAAGACCCGGTAAAAAATAAATGGGTGATAGAGTTCGGCATCATTGCCTGTTTGATGATAATTCCTTTTGCAATGATCGCCGGATACTTTCGGGGAATTCCTATAGGATGGAGATTAATTGATTGCAGTTTTGGGGTAATTGGTATTGTACCCCTTAAAATTTGCCTGAACAAAATTTATTACCTGGAAACAATTAAAGCAAACAATTTATGAGCTTATACCGGCATGTTTTATATTCATGGTTATTGTCGATAGTAATCACATTGACAGGATTGTTTGTTTATGCCCTGACCAACCACTCGCACCAGCATTTTGATCCGGGTTTTGGACCCGTTACTCTCTTCGGATCATTTCTTGTCGCATTACCATCCTTATTTATTGCATTTATATTTTTTCGATTCATTTGCTCAATCAGTATAACTGTTTATGAGAAATTTCTGCTCTGGTATGTTTTGGCATTATTGGCGGTTGCCCTGAACGTCCTGTTCATTCCGTTGCTGTTCATGCCGGAACTAATAGACATTGACCTCTTCCTGGAACCATGGCCGGCGTATGCAGGTTTAATAGCTGCGCTTACTATCCGGTATAGATACTTCCTATTATTTTTTAAATCTTCTGACATCAACAAAGACAATATTACTTCCGATAATTCTCAAATTGATCAATCAGCAATTTTATAAAACATAAACAATCATACAATGGACTATCCTCAAGCATCACCGCAACCTTCAACGCCAACATCAGTTATTGGCAACTTATGGGACAAAGGCAAACTGTTTGTGAAGGGCGTTTTCATTTTTGTGATGGCACTGGCATTATCAATACCTACTTTCTTTATCATGAATCTTGTAAAAGAACGTCAGGGCCGCCAAAAAGAAGCTATTGCCGACATCAGCAGCAAATGGGCCGGTCAGCAGGTTGTAACGGGACCTTTGTTGATGGTACCCTATACTGAAACCGATAAGGATGATAAAGGAAACGTAGTAACGTTAAAGCGAAAAGCCTATTTCCTCGCCGATAAAACAGATATACAGTCAAAAGTATATCCTGAAAAAAGACATCGGGGTATTTATGACGTAATCGTCTATCGAAGTGATATCACGATCAATGGAAAATTTAATCCATTGCAATGGCAGCAATTGAAAGCCCCCGCAGAAAGTATGCTGTGGAACGAAGCCGTTGTTTTATTCAAAGTAAAAGACAACATAAAAGGTATCAGCGAAGATGTTTCTATAAACTGGAACGGAACCAATCTCGTTTTTAATCCGCAGGAAGCCGGTCTGTCTCATTTGGAAGACGCATTTGCCGCATCAGTACCACTTAATATGGACGAGGCCGGCAAAGAACATTCGTACTCTATGAAATTTTCATTGAATGGTTCCGAACAATTATTGTTCTCTACGGCTGCAAGAGAAAATAAAGTTACCATGGAATCGAAATGGCCCGATCCGGGCTTTACAGGTATAAAACTTCCTGATACCCGCCAGGTAACTGACAGTGGTTTCTCCGCCAGCTGGAAGTATATGAACCGTACCGTGCCACAGGTATGGAAAAATACTTTTTATGATCTGTCTCCATCCGTATTAGGCGCCGATTTATTAATACCAATAGACAGTTATAATAAAACTGAGCGATCGGTTAAATATGCGCTGCTTTGTATTGTACTTACGTTTGCGTCTTTTTTTCTGATAGAAACTTATTATAAAAAGCCATTGCATCTTTTACAATATGCACTGGCAGGCCTTGCGCTGGTTTTATTTTACACATTACTACTTTCCATTTCTGAATATATTGGGTTTAATCCTGCATATCTTATTTCATCTGTAGCTACCATTAGTCTTGTCATGTGGTTTGTTGGCAGCATCATGCGTTCTTCAAAACTCGGATTGTTTATCAGTTTTGTACTCTCGGTGGTCTACGGCTACATTTTTATCATTATCCAATTACAGGATTATGCATTATTGATGGGAAGTATCGGTTTGTTTATAGCTCTTGCCATTATCATGTACTTCTCAAGAAGATTACAGTGGTAAGTACAGTTCATATTGTTTCATCAACAAAACTATTTTGTATGAAAAAGATTCAACCCGTCACGTATCTTGCTGCTATTGCAATAGTAACTGTCTTTTCTGCAATAATTTATGTCTCAGTTCAGCAATCTTACCGCGGTAATGCCAACGATCCGCAACTGCAAATAGCCGGTGATATAGCGAATCGCTTAAATGAGGGTAAGGCCATTGATCATTTTATGCAGGGAGATACTGTTGATGTAGCTCGAAGCCTTTCTGTATTTAAAGTTTTATATGACAGTAATAAACTTCCCATCCATACTACCGGCCTGCTGGATGGAAAACTTCCCCGGCTACCAAAAGGAGTTTTTGATTTTGCAAGACGGAACATGGAGAATGTTTTTACCTGGCAACCCCGCAATGGTGTCCGTGTGGCAATGGTCCTGATGGCAAGCACCGCACCACATCAGGGGTTTGTTGGTGTGGGTCGATCGCTCATCGAAATAGAAAGAAGAGAATCGAACCTGACAACAATGGTTTTTACATCCTGGATCATTTCATTGGCGATTATCCTATTTCATTTCCTGGCTATTTCATTTTTTCAAAAATTAAAAGAACAGAATTAATACAATTACATCCTTTAAACCTTATCGCTATGTCCTATCATTACTGGAAAGAATATTTTGAAAGCAATCAAACTCATTTTGGGGATATTGACTGGCGGATGGAAGATCGTCTTGATGCACACGAAAAGAAATTGATCGCGTTATCTATCCAGCAATTTCAACGAGGTGAGAGCTCTGAAGGAAAGCATTTATTCGCATATGCGAAAACGGTTCCTGATCCTTTGTATCTCGAATGCATCCGCTTGTTTATTTGTGAGGAACAGATGCATGCAAGAGTGCTTGCGAAATTTATGAACCGTTATTTTATTCCCTGTATTAAAGAACATTGGGTAGACGGAGTATTTAGAAAACTACGCAAGTTGGCAGGCATTGAAAATAGCATTATGATCCTGTTGATAGCGGAAATTATTTCCAAAGTGTACTATGCGGCGTTGAAGAAAGCAACTGGTTCTGTTTTGCTGCAAAAAATTTGTTCGCAGGTATTGAAAGACGAAGATCAGCATATAAATTTTCAATGTCACACGCTGCAGATTATGTTCCGGCAACGATCGCCGGTGAGCAGGACGTTAATCCGTGCCCTGTATTTTATGATAATGACCGGAACGATCGCTGTTGTATGGTTGTATCATAAGCCGGTACTAAAGAAGGGCAGCCATTCCTTAGTATCATTTCACCGGGCAGCAATGGCATTATACAGGAGTTGTGAAGCGATAATCCTCAATAGAAGGTTTGATGTTTCCAATGTAGAAATACTTTTCCCATAATTGATTAAGACCATGAACCTCCCATTAAACGCTTATCCTGGTTGGTTTTTTTGCGCGGACGGGGACTTTGTCCCTGTCCTTTTTAAATAATTCAGTATGAACAAAAATTTCTTTTCAATGAGTAACTGGCTGATGCGTTTCCGGTATGCCTTCAATGGACTAAGATTTTCCTTTGCATCGGAACATTCAATATGGATTCATTCTTTGTCTACAGTAGCGGTTATTATTTTATCCATAGTAAAACGAGTAACCCCGATAGAGGCGCTGGTGATATTATTTTCAGTTGCATTCGTTTGGATTGCGGAATTGTTCAACACGGCGATTGAAAAACTGGCGGACCATGTTACACCCGGCTATAACAATCAAATAAAAGTAGTAAAGGATCTGTCTGCAGCGGCAGTGTTGATAGCATCGCTACTGGCGCTTGCAGCAGGGCTGATAATTTTTATTCCAAAATTTATTTAAGTATGGAAACAACGCTCTGGATTAAACGATTTTATTTTAAGAGGACGGGAATTGAAAGAGTTTTATTGCTTTCCTGTGCCTTCAGTATTTTTTTATGGACGATGAGATTCCTGGTTACAGGAAGTTTAATGCATGGTTTTTTAATTTGGAATCTTTTCCTGGCCTACATACCGTATTGCATTGCGAATTACCTAAGGAAGACAGCAATGGGGATTAAGAATGAAATTAAATTCTGGTTTATTTTCTTTTGCTGGTTGTTATTTGTTCCGAATTCATTTTATATAGTTACAGACTTATTTCACCTTGACGAAGGAACGGCCGCACCGCAATGGTACGATCTTGCCCTGATTTTTTCATTTGCCTGGAATGGTTTAATGTTTGGTGTTTTGTCAGTCCTTACAATGGAAAATTTAATTGGTAAGAAGACAAGATTTAAATGGGTTTTCTTATACGCCATCATGTGGTTGAACGCAATAGGAATTTATATCGGCCGGTATCTGCGTTTCAATAGCTGGGATATTATTACAAATCCATTTCAATTAACCGCTGATATAGTTTATCTCTGTTTTCACCCGTTGAGGAATAAAGGAGAGTGGGCGATGATTATCTGTTTTGCCATACTCATGACACTGATCTATAAAAGCCTGATTAATCTTCACAAGGAAACGTCTAAATAAAAAGGATGGCGGTTGAGCCATCCCTGTATTTATAAAGTTCAATGAGATTTTATCAGAAATCAACTCCCATCGCAAAATACCACATCGGTTTGCCGCGGAAAAATCCACTCATATCCCACGCAGCATCCAGGCGTAGAAAATAACCGAGAACTGTACTGCGTGCGCCAAATCCATATCCGCCAACAAAAGGACCGATACCACCTGCTTTTACCAATATCGATACAGGATTATTGGCTTCGCTATAAAGAACGCTTGGTCTTTCTATCTTATCATACTTGCCGTTCCATGCAGAGCCGAGATCAACGAACTGTACCACCTGGAAATTACGAACGAACGCATTGTTTATCGGCTTGTTAAATAACGTAGAGAAAACAGGCAACCGCACTTCACTATTTATAACCAGGTTGTTGTTTCCGTTTGATACGTTTTGAGGAAAGCCACGCATATTAACTGCGAGCGACTGATATGCATACTGGTTGTCCGGATCTGGCTTGTTGGCATTATTGAACTTTGGAAACAGCCAGTTATCAACACCACCGAGATAATAAATAAATTTCTGCGGTCCCCACGAAAAATCGCCGGCGGCACGAAGTGCCCAGATCAGATTCCGGTAAATGGGATAATAATGTCTTGCATCGAAACCAAGATTCCAGGTGTACGGATGATCATCTTCTTTTGTTCCATCCGGCAATTCGCTCCGTATTCTTGAGTTCCAGTCCATGTAAATTTTCCAACGCAGGCCGTTCCATATATTCAATGCTTTGTTCATTGTGTTATCATATACAAACTCGGCATGAACTAATCCATAAAGCTGTTTATAATCCGGGTACGTTAATGTCGTGGGTATAAAGTCGTTTGACAATACAACATCCCGGTCGCTTCTTACGCCGAAGTTCAGACGAAGACTTTTTATTTTGTCAAGCGGGTAAGCAATTGTTGCCTGGTAGAGATTCGAGAATTCTTTCACATTAGCCGGGAAGTTATCATACAGCGGCGGGTTGTACACGGTGGCCCGGTAATAAGTAAAGCCGAAATCAAATCTCTTTTTCAGGTATTGCGTTGAAATGATGTACTCTTTATTTTTTAAATCAGGGCTGATGCGAAAACCGCCGGATACTTTCCAATCTTCCATCAGGTCGGATATGCCGACGCGTATCATACCGTTGAACGGATCGCCATTACTCAAATTAATGGGCCCGGCACCGCCCTGGTAAGGTTGAAAACGGGTTACCAATACATTATTATTGAAACCGGTTACGGCATAATCCGTAAAGAATTTCGGCGGCCTGTATTCATATAGTTTTGCTTTCTTAAGGATAGTTTCCGGTTCTTTCGGTATTTCCTGAGCTTCAAATACTTTCCCTAACTGGCTTGTATCCTGCTTTTCATTCTGAAACTCATTCTGGAAAAAATCTTCCTGCTTTTTGGTTGCTGTATCTTTCTTTTCCTGCGAATAATTGGTTGCCTTGCCCTGCGCCCGCCGGTCTTCCTCAATTAATTTTTTTACATACTCGGTGGGTCTTGCCGTTACGTTGCGGCGTTTCAATGCATTTTCGTCTACCCGCAGGCGATATAGAAATTTGAAATCGCCCTGGCGAACCACTTCACTTACCAATGTATTATCGCCGGCAGTTCTCGTTTCCAGCAGGCTGCTTTGGTAGTTGCTTAAAGGGAATATATAAGCTGAATCATTTGTTACGGAAACAAAACCGATCGAATCAACATCCGTCTTGTTCCAGTCTTTTAATAAACTGTCTACTTCTTTTAACGGCGGATTGCGCAATATTTCATCGCCGATATATATTAATGTATCAAGGCCTGCTCTTTCTGTTTTAAAGAAACCGGCATAACGGTTATTAATGCCATTTTCATCGCTGACAAATGTGAAGTGGTAAGAATTATATTGCGACGGAAACCGTGCATTTCCAAACTTCATATAGGTTAACTGGGAAATTTGCTTAAACTCAGACTTGTTCCAGTTGTCAATCAGGAAAATATTGAAACGCTTTGCAGGCAATGAATCACTGCTGCTTGCCGCGTCTGCCGTGGGGCGGTTGCTTGAATAAATGATGCCTGTTTTATTGGGAAATGAAACAAACGAAGCGTCCAGGTCATCATATACATCATTGGTAATTTGCTCGGCCGTATTCTTCTCTATGTCGTAGGTAAAAATATCCGTTTGACCGCTTTTTACTGCGCTCATCAGCAACGTGTTTGCATTCAGCATGTACTTTGCATCCTGTACCTGGTCAAACATCGTCAGTTCCTGCTTATTGATTTTTACCCGGTTTATGATATCATAAACAAACATTTTCACCTTGCCTTCCGTACTGTATATAACTGCGAGCCGTGTTCCCCGGTTATCCCACGCAAGTATCGGGTAATTAGGATTTTTTTCATCTTCACCGCTGCGCACACCATATTTCAACAAAACTTTCCGGTTGGTAAAATCCATATGGAGTACTACACAATACTGCCCGTTCACAAATTCAACATCAGCATAAGTAAAGCTGCGCGGAATCGGGTTGGCATTAAAGCGGATAAAATCTTTTTTACGTACTTCCTCCGATACAGATAGTTGTCCTTTGGGTACACTGCGGCGGCCACGGATATCTTTATAATAACGCTGCGGTTCTTCGTTCATAAAATCTTTCAGGACTTCTTTGAACTTCTTTTTCGCAATTTTCAAAGAAGCGTTATTGATATTGCGGTAAATGCGGGCAAGATATAGAAGGTAAGTTGTTTTATTTTTTCCATACTTATTACCAAAGTAATACCAGAAGGCGTGTCCTGCCACTAACGGTTTCTCATACGCGAATTGATAAAAGTTATTATAACGGCCAGACAACAGAGCAGATTTTGTCTCGTCATCCTGTTCAGAACTCCACGGTTCTGCGGCATAAGCGATATAGCCATCGGTCAGCCATTTGGGTAAATCCAGCAGTGTCTGGTTGGCTGCAAACTCACCAAGATCATCTCCAAATAAAAGATTTTCAACCAATGACCTGGCAATTCCCTGTCGTACCTGCCTGCGGAGATTGTTGTGATTACCGTCGAAGCTGACGAGGATTTTATTATTTACAAGCTTTGTAACGCCACCTGTATTTTGCCAGTCAATGCCGAGACCGATATTGGATTGCTCCAGTTTGTCAAAATTGTTATAAACGATAATGTTGGCACGGCGTTGCAATCCGTATTCTACAAATTCCTCTATTTGTGGCAATTCTGTTTCAGCAATCTGGGCAACATACTTTCCCAGTTCAAGACCGTCCTGTGCAAAGTAGGTATTGAAGTTCTCGGTCTGGTAATATTTCCATTTAAATTTTTGGTACTGAATCCGGTTTTTCCCAAACTCCACTGTGTTTACCTGCGCATCTGTTTTCACCCACACCAAAACGGTAAGACAAGCGATCAGGCTGATGATTTTCTTCATAGAATTCTTTTGCTGTTTCCAATTCCGTTTTAAATCGAAGTTTTTAATCCTGGTGTTGCCAATGGTATTTTCTGCTGTTAAACTTTTCTTTTGCGGAAGTTGGCAGTTCGCTTCCGATAGCATCGGGATTGCAGTCAGCAATTGCAAATGATAAACGAACTGCTAACTACCAGCTGCAAACTTTTAGCTATGCACATAAATAATGTTAAATGTACATACCCGTAAAGAAAGTTACGTAAAGATTTGTGCTTATAGATTCAATTTTAACAAACAGAATTCAAGGGGTCGTAAATTGCGTGTAAAATACAAAAAACCATCCATGTTAAGCGTTAAGGCGTTCATATTTAACCCGGTGGAGGAGAACACCTACCTGTTATATAACGACGAAAAAGAGTGCTGCATTATTGACCCGGGATGTTATTTTTCTGAGGAGCGTGATGAGTTGAAAAATTTTATTGAGAAAGAGGGCCTGAAACCGATGCTGCTCCTGAATACGCATTGCCATCTTGACCATGTGTTTGGGAATAAATTTGTGTCCGAAACCTGGAACCTTCCTCCTCATTTTCATGCAAAAGACAAACCTGTTTTTGATAATGCCCCGGCAGCCGGCATCCGCTGGTCACTGCCTTTTGAAAATTATAAAGGGGAAATTATTTTCCTGAAGGAGGGCGAGAAAATTTATATCGGGTTGGAGGAACTGGACATTCTTTTTACGCCCGGTCACTCACCCGGCAGCGTTAGTTTTTATTCCGAAAAGGAAGGATTTGTTATCGACGGGGATGTACTTTTTGACGGCAGCATCGGCCGCACGGATATTCCGGGATCGGATTTCCATACGTTAATAAACAGCATCCAGACACAATTATTTACGTTGCCGGATGATACGAAAGTGTATCCCGGTCATGGACGTATGACAACTGTTGGTTTTGAGAAAATGAATAACCCGTTTGTGAAGTTGTATTAAGCTATTTTCGGAATAAAAAATTTCCCGATATAAGGCAGTCGTTGAAATTCTTTTCTTTCAATTTTTGATATGAACAATGCAAAAAATATAAGCAGCAAAGTAGATGTGCCAATGTTAAATAATTTATTTTCCCATATCGATACAAGGCCCCTGTGTAATAAATAAATCAACACAACAATTACAAGATAAGCAATCAGCTTTTTCTTCGCATAAGGTACCGGGTAATGTTTTTGCCCCAGTACATAGCTGACAACCATCATAAACAGGTAACAACAAAATGTAGCAATCGCTGCGCCGAGATAATGGAATTTTGGAATAAGAATGATGTTCAATACAATCGTGATTCCCGCGCCGATCAATGTAATGACAGCGCCCTGCATGTTTTTATTCGTCAGTTTATACCAGATGCTGAGATTATAATAAATGCCAAGAAAAATATTTCCTAGTGCCAGTAATGGTACAACATTTAAACCCTCTACCCAAAGTGGTTTATGGATCCATTTAAAGAACCATGCAAATACATCAATATAAAGGCTGATAAAAAGAAACATAAAACAACAGGCGATCACAAAAAATTTCATGACCCTTGCATATACTTTCTGTGCATTTTCTTCTTTGGAGCGGTTAAAGAAAAATGGTTCGGCGGCCATGCGGAAAGCTTGTATCAAAATAGTGATCAGAACCGCGAGCCTGTATATATTTCCAAAAATACCAAGCTCATTTTTTGCCTCCTGTACAGGCAAGCCCACCACATGTTGGTAGATCAGCCGGCTAAGAACATCATTTACCATTCCCCCCATCCCCACGATAACGAGGGGGTATGAGTATTGCATCACTTTTTTCCACAGCTCCTTATCAAAATCAAACCTTATCTGGCGGAACTCCTTATAAAGAATCAAAAAGGTCAGAATGCTGCCG
>Ga0207648_10003083_pt1 | contig 17603 bp, 16 predicted proteins | sample KBSMisM32_FD_184310 | JGI IMG/M metagenome (GOLD analysis project Ga0207648, IMG submission 184310) | Miscanthus rhizosphere microbial communities from Kellogg Biological Station, Michigan, USA - KBS Miscanthus M3-2 (SPAdes) (version 2) | ecosystem: Host-associated > Plants > Roots >...
ACCACGAGCGATACGGGCTCGGGTTCTGGCTGGACGGTGCGAACAAGGGTGCCGGTGACGGCGTGCGACTCGAGGGCTACGACGCGGGTGTGTCGTTCCGAAGTTGGCACTTCCCGACGACGCGGTTGACCCACACTGTGATTTCCAACACCTCTGACACTCCAGGGAACGTGTGGCCGTTGACCAAGCTGCTCTACGAGAGCCTGTCGTCGGATACCGAGGCTGACACCGACTAGTCGACTAGCTCGGCTTCGGCAGGAAGTCGAGGAGCAAACCCGTCACTTCGTCGGGTGCTTCGAGTTGCATCCAGTGGCCGGCATCGTCGATGCGTTCGTAGCGCCACGGGCCTTCGACGAAGCGGTTGGAACCGGTCATGCCCGCTTCGGCGAGGGCGAAGTCGCCGGAGCTCCACACGCCCATCGTCGGTGCCTTCACCTGTGGGAACACCAACGCCGGTTCGATCCACGTGCGCGGATGCACGTTGGCCCGATACCAGTTGAGCGCGGCCGTCAACGCCCCGGGACGAGCCAGGTCGATCGCAACCTGATCCATGTCGGGGTGCTTGGCCCACTCACGCATGTTGGCGAAGTCGTCGGCGGACAGCCACTGCTCGGCGATTCCCTCGAACTGGAAGAACAGGAAGTACCACGACATCTGGCGCTGCTCGAGCCCGACAGTGCTGAACGACGAGGGGTGGCCGACCGAGAGTGCGGCGAGATGGTCGACGCGGTCGGGTACGAACGCGCCGAGCGCCCACGCCAGCGCTGCCCCCCAATCGTGACCGACGACGTGAGCGCGTTGCACGCCGACCGAGTCGAGGATGCCGAGCACGTCGCCGACAAGATCGAGCACGCCGTAGCGGTCGATCTCGGGGGGCTTCGACGACTCACCGAAGCCGCGCAGGTCCGGGGCGACGACGCGATAACCGGCGTCGACCAGCGCGGGTACCTGATGGCGCCACAACGCGTGGGAGTCCGGGAAGCCGTGCAGCAGCACGACGGCCGGCGCCGCCTCGTTGCCTTCGTCTTGAACGTTGAAGGACAGATCGCCGAGCTCGATGGTCTTCATGGTGGTCCTTTCTCAGGCTCCGACGAGCGACAGCAATTCGGCACGGTCCGGCCCTGGCAGAGGCGTCAGATCAGCGAGCGCCAAGGCCTTCTCGGCCATGCCCGGGCGGGACAGCACGTTGGCTCCGGTGTCGATCACGCTCGCCACCTCGATGAAGCCGCGCAACAGGTCGGGATCCTTCGTCATCGAACCCTCCAACGCCTTGGTCAGCGTCCAGCCGATGTCGTCGGGCTCGTACGGGCGGCCTTCGATGACGGCCTCGATCTCGGCGAGCCGGTGCCGGTCGTAGGCGAGAGTGCCGGCGAAGTGTGGTTCGACGTGTTCGAGCGTGAGCTCGTGCCACCGCAGGGCCAGGGCGCGAGCGTCGTCGAGCGGCACTTCGCGCAGAAGGCTTCGCAACGCCGCGGCGTGGACAATGCCGATCGACATACCTCGACCGAGCGACGGGTTCGTGCAGGCCCACGCATCGGCGAGTGGCACGACTCCCGTCGCAACCGGCCTTCCGTCGACCACGTACGTCCGTTGGCGATCTTCGATCTTGGCCATCACCTTCACGTCGGTGATCGGTTCGCCGCTCACCCAGTGGGCCACGAGCGGGTACGCCTGAACGACCTTCTCCCAGCACTCGATGTCGGACACGCTGCGCATCGCATGGTCCTTCGAGCTCGTGATCACGCCGACGCCCCACGTTCCGTTGTCTGCCGGCAACGTGAGGATCGAGATCGAGCCGTAGGGTTGCACCAGACCGCCGAAAGCCGGCGGGACGGAGCCGTCGGCCGACTTGAAGTGACGTCCGTAGTAGACAAAGCCGCAGTCGTCGATGATCTCCGAGGGCCCTGCAGACCCTGCCTCCCGCAGCCACGTCGGCATTGCCGAGCGTCGTCCGCCGGAATCGACCACGAGGTCGGCCGGGATGTCGTCGCCGTGCTCCGTGCGCACACCCGTGACGTGCACGACGTCGTCGGTACCTGGCCCGGTCAGCACGCCGGCGACGCCGACACCCCGACGAATCGTCAACCCGGGTGTGGCCCCGGCCATGGCGGCGACGACGGATTCGGCGACCGGACGGCGTGCCGTGACGGTCATGAACCGGTCGTCGCCTTCGCGCCGACCGCCGGTGATCTCGTCCGGGACGCCTTCGAGCGGGTGCATCCGCAGGCCGCCGGCCGCTTCCATCGCATCGATGAGCCCGGGCAGTTCCGCCTCGGCCACCATTCGGAAGCGGCTGAGGAAGAAGTGCAACATCTTGAACTGGTTGACGCCGCGTCGCTCCCAGTCCTCCCACGCATCAGCGGGTGGCGGAGGTGGGGAAGGGTCGCGCTCGAGCACCGTGACGTCGTGGCCGTCGTTGGCCAGCATCATCGCCGCACACGTGCCGACGATGCCACCGCCGACAAACACGATTCGTCCCATGGGAATCCCCTTTCAGCCCGCGATCGGCCGACTTGCCACAGTAACTCGCAGACCGATGGCCATTCGACGTGACATGCGACTCAGATCACCGAGTCTGTACGTCGGTTGCTCAGTAGATCGTCTGGCGCACGCGTTCGGGATAGGCGGCATCGAGGGCGGCGCCATCGACCTCGCCGGATGTGATCTGTTCGAGGATCTGCCCGACGGATGGCAGCTCCGACTGATCCCTGAATCGGGCCGGGTCCCACAGGTGTGAACGGATCAGCGCCTTGGGGCACTGCGTGTACACGGAGGTCGTCGTGACCACGAGCACGGTCGTCGGGAGCTTGCCGTGCATCTCGAACGACTGACGCAGCTCGATGTCGGTCGTCAACTCGACCGTGCCGTTGACGCGCAACGTCGTTCCGATACCAGGGATCAAGAACAGCAGACCGACCCGCGGGTCGACGACCAGATTGCGCAACGTGTCGAGGCGGTTGTTGCCCCGACGATCGGGGATCAGCAGCGTTCGCTCGTCGACGACGCGGACGAATCCTGCGGGGTCGCCACGAGGTGAGCAGTCGAGGCCGTCCGGGCCGGATGTGGCGATGATGACGAACGGCGACGCCTCGATGTACTCGCGGTGGAGCGGAGTGAGATGATCAACCTCCTTCAGGAGCGACGTCACGACCGGGGTCTCGTACAGCGCTTCCAACTCGGCCAGCGTGCGAACTGTTGACGTTGACATGACGCGACCCTACTGCCGCGGCCGTTGCAGTCGTCGGGCGATTATCCGGTCGGAGCTTCGATGCGGAAGCGGTGACCATCGGGATCCTGGATGATCATCACCTTGGTGCCCCAGTGGGAATCCTGGAACGGACTGACCACGTCGACACCGTCCGGCGCCTGATAGTCGGCACCCGCGCCGAGGTACAACTCGGTGGCCAACGGGTCCTCGATCGATTGCTCGGCGACGAAGACCGTCGTCTCGGCCTTGGGGTGACGGAGCATGCCCGAGTTGTGGCCGGTGTCGTACTCCAACTCGAAGCCGAGGCGCTGCCAGAAGGCGATCGCCTTCGCCCAGTTGTGCGTCTCCACGTAGAAGTGGTTGAACCCGGTTGTGGTCATGCTTGCTCCTTTCCGATCGCCCGAGCGATGTAGCGGTCGAACTCGTAGACGTTGCGCTCCAGGTACGACAGCGGTCCGCGAACCAGATCGGGGTGATGCACCCCGCGGAACACACCCTCGACGATCGGGCGGTCCTCCGAGTTGACCAGGTTCAGCAGGTCGAGCAGGGCCGCTACGTATGCGTCGGGATCTGCCTGCGCGGCCAACACCTCCGGCGCGACCGAGACGTCCCACCGCAGCCGCACCTTGCCGACGCCGAGTGGGCTCAGCTGCAGGTACCACAACCAGTCGGGCTGCAGTTGCATCACGTGAGTCGGGAACGCCGCGCCGAGCACGAGCGTGTGGCGCCACTCGCCTTCGAGCGACGTGTTGTCCGGATGGGCAACGCCCGACTTGGCGTCAGGAACGTGGCCGACGAGGTGGTAGGCGTGATGATCGCCGCCTTCGTGCATCGTCGTGAGGCCGGTGTTGTCACCGTTCTTGGCGAAGCTGTTCTTGTGGACCTTGAACACGTGGTAGGCGTCCATGAAGTTCTCGTACAGCAACTTCCAGTTCGTGTCCCAGACGTCGACCTGACGATGCACCGGCACGTAGCCGGCCATCCGGTACCGACCGACGACATCGGTCAGTGCAGTCAGCCGCGGCGCGAGCGGGTCGGCGTCGGGGGCCTGGTTCACGAAGATGAAGCCCTCCCACTCCTCGAGGTGCAGTTCCGTGAGGCGGTGCTTGCCAGGCTCGAAGTCGGTGCTCATGTAGGGCGCGCCGATCAATTGCCCGTCAAGCCGGTAGACCCACGCGTGATAGGGGCAGGTGATGCGGGCCTGGTTGCCGCAACCGTCGAGCAGCGGCGAGCCACGGTGCACGCACACGTTGTCGAGCGCGGAGAGGGTGCCGTCGTCGCCACGCACGACGATGATCGAACGGTGTGCTCCGAGGCGTGTCGGGTCGGCGGCGGGAATCTCGGCGGTCAAATAGTCACCGCGGTTGGGGAGATCGGCGGTCCGGCCGACGCACATCCACTCACGGGCAAAGATCCGGCGGTGCTCCTCGGCCAACACCTCGGGCGAGGTGTACGCGGCCGGCGGCAGCATGCGCCCGTCGGCGAACGACAGGCGGCCGTGGTCGGCCAGTTCAGCGAAGATCGACATCCGGATGTGTTCCCTCCAAGCGTGTTCCCTGCAACCAGGGCAGCGTCGACGTCGTGATCGTCCACCGACCGTCGCGTTCTTCAGCAATGCTGAACTCGCAGTCCAGCAGGCCCTCCAGGGTCGCTCGATCATCGGCGAACTCGTCGACCAGATCCACCAGACGAGCCTGCCGCGGAACCGGCTGCATTCGGTCACGCACGATCACCGCGACGGGGCCCGCGCGGTAGACGTTGACGTCGCCGCACGTGTCGACGTACAGCCGCCGGCGACTGCCCGGTACCAGTCCCCATTCCTCGACGTACGCGCCACTCGGTGCCCGCTCGTGCATCACGGTGGCATCGTCGTTCCACGTCATCAGCCCGGGCTCGGGATATGCCGACACCGGTTGGAAGTTGATGCCGTGCCCGCGGGTGTGCCACTCGGCGGTCGCCGTCGCGATGCCGTCGGTGTCTTCCACCACGGAACTGCACTGCGTCCATCCGCTGCTGCCGTCGCTGCTGGCGATCGCCCGCAGTTGATCGATGGTGCACTCCTTCAGGCTCGTGCACCCTCCGAAGTCACCGCGGTCCGCGGGCACGCGGACGTCGACCATCGCCGATTCGGTCTGCAGCCACAGCACGACTCCCGTGTCGTCGCGCCTGCCATCGGTGAACTCGATCCACGCTCGACGCCAGCAACCCAACATCAGGTCCGGAACGGTCTGCGTCGCCACGAGCGAGAAGGCGCGCGTCGCGCTATCGACGGTCCTGGAGGAACCGGAATCGATCGCGTACTTCGGCGACACGCTCGGCGGAGATGTCGGCGAACAGGATGCTCTCTGATTGCGCCGCGCTCGCGAGTATCTCGCCCAACGGATCGATGATCCGCGAGTCGCCGCTGTAGGCGATCCCGTTGCCGGCACCGACCCGGTTGCAACCGACGACGTACGCCTGGTTCTCGATTGCTCGCGCCTGCAGGAGAGCGGTCCACGGGAGCCGGCGTGCCTCGGGACAGTTGGCCGGGACGAGATACACATCCGTGTGGTCGGCCAACTGCCAGAACTCGTCGGCGAAGCGGAGGTCGTAGCACACGAACAACGTGACGCGCAGACCCTCGACGTCGACCGTGACGAACTGGTCGCCGGCTCGGAAGTGCTTGGTCTCGCCGCCGTACGTGAACGGGTGGATCTTGCGGTAGCGGTGTTGCGTGCCGTCGGGAGCGGCCAGCACGAACGTGTTGTGCGGGCGTTGATCGTCGTCCGGCGAATCGGCCGCGATCTCCGGGCACGAGCCGCCGACCCACACCCCGTGCAGCCGGGCCTGCTCGCCGAGGAACTGCGACGACGGCCCACCCTCGGGTTCGCCGAGATCGTCGCGATCCGTCGCGAAGCCGGTCGAGAAGGTCTCGGTCAACAGGATCAGCCGGGCGCCGGCGAACGCCGCCGCCGCGACCATCGGCGCGACGTGGGTGAAGTTGGCGCGTCGATCGCACCAAGCGATGTCGTGTTGGATCGCGGCGACCCGCATGGCCGCAGATTACCCCGTCGCCAGTTTGGCGAGCCGCTCGGCGGCCTCGTCGAGCACCTCGTGTCGCTTGCAGAACGCGAACCGCACGAGGTGCCTGCCTTCATGGCGGTTGGCATAGAAGACCTCGTTGGGGATCGCCACCACGCCGCAGCGACCCGGCAGGGCGCGGCAGAACGCCATGCCATCGCCGTCCGGCTGGATCGGACGAATGTCGACCGTCACGAAGTACGTGCTGTGTGTCGGGTAGACCTCGAAACCGGCCGCGTGGAGCCCGGGCAGCAGGCGGTCGCGCTTGGACTGCATGTCCGCCGCGAAGTCGGCGAAAAACGAGTCGCTGAGCCCGAGGCCGACCGCTATTGCCGGCTGGAACGGGGCGCCGCTCACATAGGTGAGGAACTGCTTGGCGGTGCGCGCCGCGGCCAGCAGCGGCGGCGGCGCACAGATCCAACCGATCTTCCAACCGGTCGTGTTGAAGGTCTTGCCGCCACTCGAGATCACCAAGGTGCGTTCGCGCATACCCGGCAGCGTCGCCAGGGGCACGTGGCGATAGTCGTCGAACACCAGATGCTCGTAGACCTCGTCGGTGATGACGAGCAGATCGCGTTCGATCGCCAGATCGGCGATGAGCTGTCGCTCCTCTGCCCCGAGGACGTGGCCCGTCGGGTTGTGCGGGCTGTTGATCAGCAGCAGCTTCGTCTTCGGGGTGATCGCGGCGCGGAATTCGTCAGGGTCGAACGAGTAGCCGGGCGGCCGGAGGGTGACCGGCTTGGCAACGGCACCCGCCAACGCGATGCACGCTTGGTAGCTGTCGTACATCGGCTCGAACAGCACGACCTCGTCGCCGGTGTCGAGCAACCCCATCAATGATCCGGCGAGTGCTTCGGTGGCGCCTGTGGTGACGAACACCTCCGATTCGGGGTCGTATTGAAGTCCGTAGAAGCGCTGTTGGTGATGGGCGATCGCGTCGCGCAACACGGCCATGCCCGGGCCCGGCGGGTACTGGTTGACGCCGCTGTTGATCGCTGCGATCGCAGCGTCGAGCACCTCTCGCGGGCCGTCAGTGTCGGGGAAACCCTGGCCGAGGTTGACGCTGCCGGTCGACATGGCCAGCGCGCTCATCTCGGCGAAGATGGTGGTGCCGAAGCCCTGGAGTTTGGCGGTGAGATATGGGAGGCGAGCGCTCGACACGCTCGCGAGCGTAGGCCCGGAACTCTCAGTGTTGGAACTCGGTCAGGTGCTAGGGGCCGAACGAATGCGGCAGTAACTCGTCGAGCGTGAACATCGCCCCCACGCCGTCGGGGCCCGCCGCGTAGATCGGGGTGTTGCCGGCGGCGAACTCGCGCAACCTTTGCCGGCAGCCGCCGCAACACGTGCCGATGGCTTCGCCGTCGCATACGGTCAGCACGGCGACGATCTGGTTCTCTCCGGCGGCGACCATCGCCGAGATCGCGCCCGCTTCCGCGCAGGAGCCCTGCGGATACGCGGCGTTCTCGACGTTGCAGCCGGCGAAGATCCGTCCGCTCGCGGTCCGCACGGCAGCCCCCACGCGGAAGTTGGAGTACGGGGCGTGGGCCTTGGCCTGCACCTCGAGTGCTGCCGCGAACAGGTCGTCGATCTCGGTCGTCATCAGCCGCTCACAGTAGACACTGCCTCCACGGGCTGCATGGTCACACGCCATCCGTCGCCGACCGCGACGCGCCATCCGTTGCTCGTCAGGGTCTCGCCCGGTATCAGCAGATCGGTGTACGGCGCCAGGCCGACGAGCGGCGTCTGCGTGCGTGTCGAATTGCTCCCTTCGATCAGATGGACTGCAACACCGGAGGCAGGGAGGTGGTCGTCGAAGCCGTCCGCGGTCAGCAGTTCGACGGCGATGAAGCGCCGATCGTCGAGCGCGATCACCGCGAGTCGCGTACCCGAGGTGCTCTTCGACGCGGCGAGGGTCACGGTCGATCCATCCCGTGGCACCACGGCAACCGCCGACGCGGGGAGCCAACCGGCGCCGAGCCGGTTGATGGCCAACGTGTCCGGTGCGTCGCGTCGTTCCGGCAGGACATCGCGCGGCGCGGCACTGTTGCTCATCACGTCGAGGGCGCTCTGCTCGGGCACCGGAAGTGACTCGTCATATCCACTGTGCGGCCAGCCGATCGCGTGACCTATCTCGTGCTCGATCAGATCCATCGGCGGCCGATCGCCCCAATCGGGACTGAAGTCGGATGCGCCGACATAGGCCGACCGTCGCGTGGTCGTGGCCGCGCACGGAGGCTTCGCACACACCGCACCCGGATTGCCGAACCCACCGGGTCGTCCCTCGTTGTGCTCCGCATCGGCGACGACGAACACCCCGTGAGCGTTGTCGTCCGACGCGGCGATCGCCTTGTCGACGCAGACCTGTGGTTCGTCGGTCGGCCCGATCGCCACCTCGCCACCGGGCGTGAAGCTCGGGCGGTAGTCGCCGTTGGACAACGTGGTGAAGTAGGCCGTCACCTTGTCGTCGAGGATCGAGGCGATCGCATCGGGCTTCAGCGGAAAGCGCAGTGGGAGGCCGGCGTAGTCGGGCACTTGGCTGCCGGCAGGCACGTGGCACACGAAGACCACCCAGGGGTCGTCGCCTCGTGTCATCCACCGCGACTTCGCGCCGGCATCGGCCACCGCCTGAACCGCCGGGGGCAGCTCGGCGTGTGTGCCACTGCACGCGGCCAGGGCGACAAGGCCCATCAACCACGCGCGTCGCACGTCGAGAGGCTATGTGCGGACCGAGGCCATACATGCCACGATGGCGTCATGGCCGTTCGCCCTCTCCGCCGTCGGTTGCTCGGCAATCCGGTGGTGCGCACCATCTTGTCGGTGTGGGCGTGGCTGGTGTTCGGAGTCCTCATCGTCGTGTGGGTTCCGCTCGTCGCCGTCGTGCGCCTCGTGACGGCGCCGTTCGACAAGGGTCGCTACGCGGCGGGCTATCTCTTCCGCAAGTTGACCGTCGTGCATCAATGGCTCAACCCGCTGTGGCGCTTCAAGACCTCGGGCGTGAAGATCGCCGACCCCCGCCGGCCGTACATCGTCGTGGCCAACCATCAGAGCTTCGTCGACATGTTGTTGATCTCACATCTGCCGTGGGAGATGAAATGGCTGTCGAAGGAAGCCTTCTTCAAGTACCCGCTCGCAGGATGGCTGATGCGCATGGCCGGCGACATCAAGTTGATCCGTGGCAAGCGAGACTCGATCATCGCGGCGATGGATGCGTGCAAGGACCGGCTGTCGAAGCACGTCAGCGTGATGATCTTCCCGGAGGGCACGCGCAGCACCGACGGAGAGGTTCACAAGTTCAAGGACGGCGCCTTCCGGTTGGCCATCGAGACCGGGACCCCCATCATCCCGTTGGTACTCGACGGAACGCATCCGGCGCTGCACAAAGGCGACTGGCGGTTCGGTGTAGCCGACGCCGAGGTGCGCGTGTTGGAGCCGATCGAGACAGCAGGTCTGACGATGGACGACGTGTCGTCGCTCCGTGACCGTGTCCGCACGATCATCGCCGACGAACTGGCGTCGATGCGCGCCGCGGCCTGATTCACACGTTCTGCATCACGCGCCGGCGAAGCGGCGCGCTCGCTCGACCAACCAGGCGAACGCCGGGTCCGGCTGCTCGGCCAGCATCTCCGGATGCCACTGCACGGCCAGCACCTCGGGCCGGTCGGCCAACTCGAAGCCTTCGACCACTCCGTCCTCCGCGGTGCCGGTGACGAGCACTCCTGCACCGGGACGCCCGACCGCTTGATGGTGCAGGCTGTTGGTGACGACGTCGGGGCCGTACAACGACGCCAGTGTGCTGCCGGGTCGGGCGTGGACGACGTGGCAACGCTCCGTCCGAACGGTCGTCCACAGCGCGTGCGTGTCGGACTCGTCGAGGTGCTGCACGAGGGTGCCACCGAGCGCGATGTTGAGCAGCTGCGCGCCGCGACACACGCACAGCATCGGAAGGTGCCGGTCGAGCGCGGCGCGGATGAGGCCGAGCTCCCATGCGTCGCGATCCGGTTCGGTCTCGCCGAGTTCGGGGTGCGGATCTTCGCCGTACAACGTCGGGTCCGGATCAGCACCTCCCGTCATCACGAGGCCGTCGAGTCGCCCGACGATGTCGATCGGCTCCGATTCACGCGCCAGCTGCACCGGCAGCCCGCCGACTGCGGCGATGCCCTTCGGGTACTCGCTGAGGTGGACGTCGACCTCCTCACCTTTCAACGCCTCCTGCGGAAAGTGCGACACGCGCTCCACCGGCCACCGACGCCCGGACAAACCGATCAACGGCCGTCGTTGTCCGCCGTCACCAACCATGCCGCCACCCTAACTGCGCGACGCCTTGGTGGACGCGGGCGCGCCAGTGGTCCGCATTGGACCATCCAGGTGACTGCGTCGGCTGTTTTGCAAGCCGCCGCCGTCAACCGAGGGTGACGTTGGAGCCCGACATCTGGACGTTGCCGCCGACGACGCGTCCGCCGACGACCTCGGAGCTTCCGATCTGGATGCCGCCGCCGGGTGCCGCGATCACGCCGGTCCACGAGACGTGGCTGCCGTTCAGCTCGATCGCGTTGAGCCAGCAGGAGCCGCCGCCGGCGAGCAATGTGGGTAGGCCGACACCGGCCGGCGTCATGTTGGTGGTGCCGCTGATGTTGATGCGGCCGGTGGCGACGATCGTGACGCCGGCGAGTACGGGCGACGACGCGGAGATGTTGACATCACCGGCGACGTAGTGGATGCCGGGCGTCAGGTTGCCTTTGCTGAGGTTGAGGCTGTCGGCATGGGCGACGTAACCCGGCGTCGTCGAGTAACGGCCGCCTGGAGCGAAGTCGCTGATCGTCCACGGAAGTCCCGAGGCCACCGCGGCGCCGCTGTAGGCGACTCCGGCGCTCGTCACCTTGTTGCCGATGTTGCTCGTTCCGCCGTAGGAGATGGACCCCGAGATGGAGACAGCGCTGCCCGAGAACATCACGTTGCCGTTGCTGCGCACATCGCCGGCGATCGTGACGTGACTTCCCGACATCTGCACGCCGTTCCCGCACGACGGTCCGAACAGCGACAGCACCGCTGGGCCGGCGAGTGTCGGCGCAGTTGGCAACGTGGTCGTGGTCGAAGTGGTCGTCGTCGTCGACGATGTTGTCGTCGGCGCGCTCGTAGTTGTAGTCGTCGACGTCGTCGTGGAAGCCTCGGTTGTCGTGGTCGTCGTCGACGTGGTGGTGGGCGCCGCGGTCGTCGTGGTGGTTGTCGGCGCCTCGGTCGACGTCGTCGGCTCTTCGAAGGCCTCGCAGGCGTTGGCCGTTCCCGGCGTGCCGAGCTCCCCGAGTGGCCCGTACGTCGTCACCGATGTGCACCAGTTGGAGAAGTCGCTGCGGTCGACGAACGGCGATCGCAGCGCGGCCGAGGCTCCAACCGCGTACGGCAACTGGTGCTCCGGCGTCCACGCCACCCGATCGACGGGGACGAGCGCCGCGTCGTACAGGTTGATCTCGTCGGAGCTCTCCACGAGCGGGAACGCCGCGCCGTAGGAGTAGTCGACAGGTGCACCACCGTTGAGCGTTGCCGTGTCGCGGCCCAGCACGAACCGACCGCCCGGGGCCAGCAACAACGGATGATCGGCGGTGATCGTGAAGGCGTCGTAGTCGTCGTCGCGCAGCACCCAGCCGTTGAGATCGACCGTCTCGGTTCCGCCGTTGTACAGCTCGAACCACTCGCCGGCCGTGTCGCTGACGAACTTGGTGTCCATGTCGACTTCGTCGATCACCACGCCGAGGTGTGGGTGTTGGGTGCAGTCGTTGGCCGCGCCCGGTGTACCCCGATCGCCGCGCCCGAACTGCGGGCCACTCACGCACCACTGCCCGTCGACGAGTGCGATCGAGGCTCCGTTGGGGCGTGGTTCGACGTGTGCCTGCCAATGAACCTCGTCGACCTTCTGGCCGTACTGGTCGCTGAGGATGATCGCGTCGGTGTCGTTGCTCAGTACGAAGCTGCTGCCGTAGGCGTAGTCGACGTGGACGCCGCCGTTGCGGGTCGTGTCGGCGTCCCGGCCGAGCACGACGTAGCCGTCGGCGGGCACGGGCAGAGAGCCCTTGATGACGTGCCGATCCGACGCGCCGTCGGTCAGCGCCCACCCGGCGAGGTCGACGGGAGCGGAGGTCGTGTTGTGCACCTCGAACCATTCGCCGTCGCTGTCGCCCACCGCGGCCGGGTTGCGCATCACTTCGCTGATCACCACTGCCGGCGGGGCGAGCGGCTGGGCGCACGTGTTGCCGGCGTCAGGGGATCCGAAGTCGCCGTCACCGAAGCGGGACGTCGACTCGCACCAGTTCGCGCCGAGCGAGTTGTCGGCCGTCGGGACGTTCAAGCTGATCGACCGGCCGGAAGGGATCGGGAACCCGGCAGCGGCGCTCCACTCGACTCGGTCGACGATGGCGCCCGTCTTGGACTTCAGCACCAGTCGACCCCTGGCGTTGTACAGCGGCACGCCGGTGCCGTACACGTAGTCGGCGTACACACCGCCGTTCGCGGTTTGGTCGCCGTTGGACGCCAACACAGCGTGCTGACCGGGGGCGACCACCAGCGACGTGATGGTGTGGGTCTTCAGGTCGCCGCCGACAATCGTCCAACCGGCCATGTCGACCGCTGTCTGGCCGAGGTTGTCGACCTCGAACCATTCGGCGTTCCGCTCGGAGGACGGCGCCTCGGGATCGAACATGATCTCGCTGATCACGATCGGCTGTTGGTCGGCGCTCGCGCACCACGAAGCCGAGCCGGGTGTGCCCCGGTCTCCGGCGGCCCACGGAATCGTCGAGGTGCACCAGTTGGCGCCGACGCTGTTGTCGAGGCTGGGATCGCGCAGCGACATCGACGCGCCGTCCGGATCGGGGAAGGTCTTGCCATTGTCCCATCGCACCCGATCGACCTGCACGAGATCGCGGTCGGCGATCACCAACTCGTCGGTGTCGTTCTGCAAGACCATGCCGCTGCCGTAGGCGTAGTCGGGCGTCAGCCCACCGTTGGCGGTCTGCTTGATGGCGAACACCGAATAACCCTTGGCGGGAACCACGACCGGCGTGGTGACGGTGAAGCTGTCGAAATCGTCGTCCTTGACCGTGTAGCCGGTCATGTCGACCGGCTGATCACCCGGGTTGTAGACCTCGAAGTACTCGCCGCGCTGATCGCCGATCAGACCGGGGTTCTGCATGATCTCGGTGATCACCAGGGGCTGCTGGGTGGGCTCGCAGCGGTTCACCGAGCCGGGGCTGCCGAGGTCGCCACGGCGCATCACCGACACGGCCGCGCACCAGTTGGCGCCGGAGTTGTTGTCGGAGCTCGGATCGCGCAGCGACATCGACGCCCCGTCGGGCACGTTGAATCCGGTGCTCCAGTCGACGCGGTCTCGTTCGATGTTGGATGGATCGCGCAGGATCAACCGGTCGTTGACCTCGTTGAGGACGATCGCGTTGCCGTAGACGAACCGCGGTGCGACGCCGCCGTTCGAGAACGACGACTGCAGACGAGCCAGCACCAGGTATTGCCCGGGGGCGATGTCGAGCGAGGGCAGCACGAGGTGGTCGCGGACGTCGTCGCCCAACGTCCAGCCGGCGAGGTTCGCGGTCTGGTCACCGGCGTTGTAGAGCTCGATCCACTCACCACGCGAGTCGTACACACGCTGTGGGTTGATCATCAGTTCGTTGATGACCACGTTGGGCCCTCGGACCGCGAGTGCCGAAGGCGACGTGTCGATCATCATGACGGCGCCGACGCAGGCGACCGCCAGCACCGATCCTCCTATCCGCCGCCACATGAAGGAGATATCGGCCCCTGACCAGCACCCATGAGTCAAGATTGTCTCTATGGACTTCACGGATCGGGTTGCCATCGTGACCGGCGGGGCCTCGGGCATGGGCGCCGCGACTGCGCGTCGCCTCGCCGTGGGCGGCGCCAAGGTCGCCGTCGTCGACCGCAACGCCGATCTGGCCGGTGTCGTCGCCGAGGAGATCGGTGGTACGGCGATGACTGGTGACGTTGCGGACTCGGCGTTCTGCGACCGTGTCGTGGCCGAGGTGGTCGGTCGTCACGGCGCACTCGATGTCGTCGTCAACGCTGCCGGCGTGATCGTGCGTGCCAGTGGTGTGGACACCAACGACGAGCAGTGGGCGAAGATCATGGGCGTCAACGTCAGCGGCACGTTCTTCATGTGTCGCGCCGCTCTCCGCGAGATGACCACCAGGCGACGGGGTGCGATCGTCAACTTCGGTTCGATCTGGGGCGACCTCGGTTCGGCCGGTGTCGCTGCCTACTGCGCGTCGAAGGGCGCGGTGCACAACCTCACACGGGCCCTGGCGATGGACCACGCCGGTGATGGCATCCGCATCAACGCGGTGTGTCCGGGTGAGGTCAGGACTCCGATGTTGCAGTCGGAGCGTTCCGAACCTGTCACCGAAGAGCTGTTGGATCGGATCGCCGCGACGGTGCCGATGGGTCGTCTCGCCGATCCCGACGAGATCGCCCGAGTCGTGTGCTTCCTCGCATCCGACGAGGCGAGTTACATGACAGGGGCGATGGTCAGCGTCGACGCAGGGTACGGCGCACGATGACCATCGAGTATCGGCGGCTGGGTCGCTCCGGGGCTCGCGTCGCGCCGTTGGCGCTCGGCACGGACAACATCTTGAACCCGACGCCGGAGGACGAGTCGAGCCGCATGATCATCCGCGCGCTCGATGCCGGGATCAATCTCATCGACACGTCGAACAGCTACGCGGCGGGCGAGTCCGAGCGGGTGATCGGGCGGGTGCTGGCCGAGAGCGGTCGCCGTGACGAAGCGGTGATCGCAACGAAGGTCCACTACCCGACCGGGCCGGGGCCCAACGATCGAGGGAACTCGCGTCTGCACATCATCCGGGCCTGCGAGGAGTCGTTGCGTCGCCTTCAGACGGATCGCATCGACCTCTACCAATTGCATCGTCCCGATTTCGACGTACCGATCGACGAGACGCTCGGCGCGCTGACCGACCTCGTCCGCCAGGGCAAGGTCTGTTACATCGGCAGCTCGACCGCGCCGGCGTGGAGGGTGCTGGAAGGCCTGCTGGTCGCCGAGTTGCGCGGGCTCGTTCCGTTCGTCACCGAGCAGCCGCCGTACAACCTGCTCGACCGGCGCGTGGAGAACGAGTTGGTGCCGATGGCATTGCACTACGGCGTCGGCCTGCTGCCATGGTCGCCGCTGGCGATGGGTGTGCTTGCGGGTCGATACGCCGACGACGACATTCGTCCCGAGGGCTCGCGTGCCTCGGTGCGCGGCGGGATCTACGCCGCGCGCGTCAGTCAGCGCGCCGTCGAGGCGGGGAACCGATTCGTGCGAGTGGCGCGCGAGGCCGGCCTCGATCCGGCACAGCTGGCCATCACGTGGCTGATGCACCAGCCTGCCGTCGTTGCACCACTGATCGGGCCGCGCAACGTCGAGCAGTTGGAACACCTTCTGCCGGTGCTCGAGATGTCGCTCACCGCCGATGTCGCCGAGGCCTGCGACGCGATCTGCCCACCCGGCAGCGCAGTCGCCAACTTCCACAACAGCGCCCCGTGGATGAAGATGAAAATCGACCCGGACTGAACTACTCCGCGGTGCGGATCATCGCCGCGCGGAGCAGGTCGATCACCTCGTCGTCACCCACCTCACCGAAGTTCCGGTACCACCGACCCACGGAGCCGAACGGCTCGGGTTGCACGACGCAGACCACGGCGTCGGCCTCGTCCTCGAAGTCGGTCACGACGCTCGGCGGAGCGACCGGTGTCGCGACGATCACCGACTCGACACTGTCGGCGCGCGCCACCCGCACCGCGGCGCGCATGGTGGCACCGGTGGCGATTCCGTCGTCGACGATCACGGCTGCACGACCACGGAGATCCACTCGCGGGCGCACGGATCGGATGTCACGAACAGAACGCTCGAGCGTCTCGCGTTCACGTCGGGCGACTTCGTCGAGTTCGGCTCGGGTTGCCTGTGTGATCCTGACGACGTCGTCGTTGACGACAAGGATCCCCGCCTCGCCGACTGCTCCCATCGCCAACTCCCGTTGCCCGGGAACACCGACTTTGCGGACGACGATGACGTCGAGTGGCGCAGCGATCGCTTCGGCGACCCGTGCCGCAACCGGAACGCCGCCACGTGGAAGGCCGAGCACGACCGCGTGGACCGGTGCGAGCTCGGCGACGGCAATTCCCAACAGCGTCCCTGCCTCGTCACGATCCTTGAACTCGCGGTGGGCCATGTGGCCACCACCTTCTCGTTGTTCGTTCTGCCTATTCGGTGATGCGTGCCGCGACGACGGGTCCGGCCTGTCGCGGAGGGTCGTCGCCGATCGAGTACGCCGCCCGCACAGCTTCGATGGCAGCCGCAGCGTCGGCATCGTTGCGGGCGTGGACGATGGCGAGGGGTCGCTCGGCGTCGACGCGTTCGCCGACACCCACGACGTCGCTGAGCCCGACCGCGTGATCGATGTCCTCGCCGACGTTTCTCCGTCCACCGCCGAGCCCGACGACAGCCAGGCCCACCGCCCGCGTGTCGACCGCCTGCACGTAGCCGTCGCGTTGCGGCGCGGCCGGCCGGTTGACGGGTGCACTCGCGAGGTGCGCGGCGGGCTTGTCGACGAGGTCTGCGGGCCCGCCGAGAGCGCTCACCATCTGCTGGAACTTCTCCGCTGCCGATCCGTCGGCTCGCGCGGCGACGAGGGAAGCCGTGGCCGATTCGATGTCGCCAGCCAGGCCGCTCAGCACGAGCATTTCTGCGCCGAGCGCCAGCACGACCTCCGTGAGCCGGGGCTCGTCGCTGTCGCCGACCAGCCACTCGATCGTCTCCTGCACCTCGAGCGCGTTGCCCGCGGTGTAGCCGAGCACCTGGTTCATGTCCGTGAGGACTGCGTTGGTCGGCAACCCGGCGCCGCGGGCGACGGCGACGATGCTGTGGGCAAGTTCCTCGGCCTGGTCGTAGGTGCTCATGAATGCGCCGTTGCCGAACGTCACGTCCATGACGAGTGCGTCGAGCCCGGCGGCGAGCTTCTTCGACAGGATGGAGGCGGTGATGAGCGGGATCGACTCGACCGTTGCGGTGACGTCGCGGATCCCGTACAGGCGACCGTCGGCGGGCGCGAGCACCGACGTCTGGCCGATGATCGCGCAGCCGACCTCGGCAACGACCTTGTGGAACAACGAGTTGTCCGGCTTGGTCTTGTAGCCGGGGATGCTCTCGAGCTTGTCGAACGTCCCGCCCGTGTGCCCCAGGCCGCGACCGGAGATCATCGGCACGTGGGCGCCGCACGCGGCGACGAGCGGGGCCAGCATCAGGCTGACCTTGTCGCCGACG
>Ga0207648_10003085_pt1 | contig 17601 bp, 12 predicted proteins | sample KBSMisM32_FD_184310 | JGI IMG/M metagenome (GOLD analysis project Ga0207648, IMG submission 184310) | Miscanthus rhizosphere microbial communities from Kellogg Biological Station, Michigan, USA - KBS Miscanthus M3-2 (SPAdes) (version 2) | ecosystem: Host-associated > Plants > Roots >...
CTTGACCAGGCCAGCCGACGCCTCGTCGTCGTCGAGGTAGGCGGCGAACGAGTCGAAGACTTGCCACGAGCGGCGCGCCAGCTCGACGTTCTCGGGCACGGAGTAGTGCGTGCGCAGGATCCCGCTCGACTGCGACGAGGTGCCGGAGCCGACGAGGCCGCGGTCGAGGACGACGACGTTGCGCGCACCGAAGGCGACGAGGTGGTAGGCGATCGACGTGCCGATGACGCCGGCGCCGATGACGATGACGTCGTGCGCCGTCGTCATTCCGGCTGCGAGAGTCGTGCACGCACGTTCATTTGCCCATTCTGCAGGACGTGAGTGCGAGGTTGCAGGCCGACAAGTCCCGCGGCCACAGCGCGAGTCGTGCCTGGCGCGAACTGCCTCGTCGCACAATGCGCGAACAACGCACTGCGAACGCAGCCGTCTGCGCCAGAGGTATCGATGCGCGCGATCTTCATCAGCTATCGGCGGGACGACACCGAGGGCTACGCCGGGCGCCTGTTCCAGGACCTGTGCGAGCGCTTCGGCAAGGACTCCGTGTTCATGGACGTCGCCGGCATCGAGCCCGGCCGCGACTTTCGGCGCGTGATCGAGCAGCAGGTCGCCTCCTGCGGCGTCCTCCTCGCGGTGATCGGCAAGGCCTGGCTGAGCGTCGCCGACGAGAAGGGCAAGCAGCGCCTGAACGACCCGCACGATTTCGTCCGGCTCGAGACGGCGAGCGCGCTGAAGCGCGACATCCCGGTCATTCCCGTGCTCGTGCAGCAAGCGGAGATGCCGCGCGCCGAGCAACTGCCGGACGACCTGAAGGATCTCGCCTTTCGCAACAGCGTCGAGCTGACGCATGCGCGCTGGGACTCCGACGTCGAGCTGCTGATCGCGGCGCTGAAGCGCTACGTCGATCCGTCCGGGCCGACGTCAGCCCCATCACCCTCGCCGCACACCGCCCCGCCGGCAGGCCGGCCGCGGTCCTGGGTGATCGTGCCGCTGGCAACGATCACGCTCGGCGCGATCGGATACGCGGTCTGGAATCGGCCGACACCGGAAGGCGACGACACGAAGGACACCGCCGCGCCGGCAACTCGGCTGGCCGCGGCGTCGGCGCCAGGATCGGCGGTGGCAGCGATCGCCCCGGCCCCCGCGCCTCTGGTCGCACCGGCTCCGCCTCCTCTTGTCACGGTCGCACCGGCTCCGCCTCCTCTTGTCGCGGTCGCACCGGCTCCGCCTCCTCTTGTCGCGCGTGCTTCCGAGCCTCTGGCGGCGCCCGCCCCCTCGCCCCTGGTCGCACCGGCGGCCACGCCGTCGCTCGCGCCGGGGCCGGCGCCGGCTCGCGTCGAGGCGAGCGTTGCGAAGCGCGCCGTCGCCAAGGCTCCGGCAGCGACTCCCGCATTGCCACCGGCACCTGCACCCGCGCGCGAACCGGCGCCGGCGGCGACGAGCAACGGCCCGCTGGCGAGCCGAAGCGTGCCGGTGGACTCCCATGCGGTCGCTCCCGCGCCGGCACCCGCACTGGCGGCGCCCGCACCGGCGGCAGCGGAATCGCCAGCGCCTGATGTCGCGCTGGCACGGCGCGACCCCGGCCTCGATCTGTTGGGCGGCCCGGGCGCGGCGTCGATGGTCACGCGAACGATCGTCATCAAGCCCGAGACGAGCTATGTGAACGTCACCGGCGGCGAGGTCATCCGCTTCGAAGTCGGCAACAAGAGCTTCGTCTGGAACTTCAACGGCCAGCGCAGCAGTTTCGACCTCGCCCGCGTCGCGCCGCCCTCGATGCTGGATCGCAAGGTCACGGCCTACGTCGCGCCCAACCCGATGTACCTGCGGCGGCGATGAGGACGCCTCCGGGCCCGCCCTCCTGGTGCGCCCTTCTTTCGAGTGGCTTGCGCTTCGCGCCGCTTGTGGGCATTCTTCCCGACACGAAGCACGAGAGGGTTCACAGATGATCCTGCAGCGTTGTTGCGCGACAGCGTGGTTGTTGTTCGCCGCCCTGCTCCTCACGGGCTGTTCCAAAGGGCCGCAACCCGGCGCGGTCCTCGACGAGGCCAAGCAGGTCGGCCGCGACGGCGCATCGTTCAAGCATTCCGCCGACGACTACTTCCACGACATGGACGGCGCCGTCAAGCTCGAGCCGGCGGAGATCGCCGGCCGCAACATGTGGCTGGTCTGGAGCGGCGGCAACGACCGCTTCTGGGACAGCATGAGCGGCTACACCTTCGGCGCCTTCGACCTGCTCAAGGTCGTGAGCACGCACCCGTCGCTCGGCTACACGCGCGACTCGCGCTGGAGCTACTTCGGCCTCGTCAACGAGCCGTGCTTCGAGGGCGCGAAGGCGGCCGACCCGAACCGGCGCGGCCTCTGGGTCGACGTGCGCTCCAAGGGCTGCGCCGCCGATCCGTTCGAGGACGAGACGAAGTACCCCGGCGTCGCGGTCGGCGCGCGCGGCAAGCCGCTCGGCGACGGCACGACGCTGCCGGTCGGCTCGTTCTACGGCTACGCCAGCGGCATCGTCGGCCTGCGCCTGTTTCCCAACCCGGCCTTCGACGAAAAGGCCGCCAAGGCGTGGGACCCCGAGCGCTACTACACCGACCCGAGTTACTACAACCGCAGGGACCTGGTCCGCCCGTACCGGGTGGGCATGTCGTGCGGCTTCTGCCACGTCGGGCCGAGCCCCGTGAATCCTCCCGCCGATCCGGCGCATCCGGCCTACGCGAATCTCAGCTCGTCGGTGGGCGCGCAGTACATGTGGGTCGACCGGCTCTTCATCTACAACTCGAACAAGCCCGAGGGGCGCAAGAACTACATGTACCAGCTCGCCCACACCTACCGCCCGGGCAGCATGGACACCTCGCTGGTCTCGACCGACGGCATCAACAACCCGCGCACGATGAACGCCGTGTATTCGTTCATGGCACGCCTGGGAATGGCCACTCGCATCGGCACCGAGAAGCTCGGCGGCGGCGAGCTCGACAACAAGCAGCTCAACGACTATGTCAGCAGCGGCCCGTTGACCGACTACTTCACGAAGCCCGACACCGTGCGCACGATGCACGTCCTGAAGGACGGTGCCGACTCGGTCGGCCTGCTCGGGGCGCTGAACCGGGTCTATCTCAACATCGGCCTCTTCAGCGAGGAGTGGCTGCTGCACTTCAACCCGGTGGTCGGCGGCAAGGACATCTCGCCGATCAAGATCGCCGACGCGCAGAAGAACTCGGGCTACTGGCAGGCGACCGAGGCAGGAACGCCGGCCACGGCGCTCTTCTTCCTGAAGGCAGCGCAGCCCGACCGCCTGAAAGACGCGCCCGGCGGCAAGCAGTACCAGAGCGAAGACGCGGCGACCGTCGAGCGCGGCAAGGTCGTCTTCGCCGACACCTGCGCGCGCTGCCACTCGAGCAAGGCGCCGCCGCCGCCGGCGCCGTACCCGGCGTCGTGCCAAGGGGCGGGCTATCTGGACTGCTTCAAGGCCTACTGGAAGCGCACCCAGACCGAGGAGTTCAAGGCACAGATGAGAAAGGTCGTGCAGGCGCCCGACTTCCTCGACGACAACTACCTTTCCAGCGACGCCCGCGTCCCGGTGACGCTGCTGCGTACCAACGCCTGCAGCCCGCTGGCAACGAACGCGCTCGCCGGCAACATCTGGGACAACTTCTCGTCGCAGTCGTACAAGCAGCTGCCCTCGGTCGGCACGGTGACGCTGTACGACCCGTTCACGGGCGAGCCGATGCCGTACCAGATGCCGGCCGGCGGGCGCGGCTACACGCGCGTGCCGTCGCTGATCGGCCTGTGGTCGACGGCGCCCTTCCTGCTCAACAACACCGTCGGCCCGTTCGACACCGACCCGTCGGTCGCCGCCCGCATGAAGGTCTTCGACGCTTCGATCGAGCAGATGCTCTGGCCGGAAAAGCGCGAGCGCGACTCGGAGCTCGGCGCGAAGGTGCCGGGAACGATCGATCGAACGACCGAGCAGAGCCACGTCACCGTTCCGAGCGGCTACGTGCCGGAGGCGATGCAGCCGTTGCAGGGCACCCTGCATCGCTGGCTGCCCTGGCTTGTGGGCGGCGGAGAAGACATCGTCCTCGGCCCGATCCCGAAGGGTATCCCGGTCGGCCTGCTCTCGAACCTCAAGCTGCGCGCCGAAAGCGACGATCTCGGCGACAAGGCCGCGCACGTCGCCAAGATCAGCGAGTTTCTGGTCAAGCTCAAGCTCGACCTCGCCACTGCGCCGGCCGGCGCGAGCGATGCCGAGCTGCGCCAGCGCTTCGCCAACCTCAAGGCGCCGATGATGGCGCTGAGCAAGTGCAAGGACTTCGTCGTCAACCGCGGCCACTACTTCGGCACCGCCGAGTTCAACCGGCAGGACGGGCTGAGCGCCGACGAAAAGGCGTTCGGCACCGAGCCCGAGCTGAGCGATCAAGACAAGCGCGCCCTGATCGCCTTCCTGAAGACCTTCTGAGGCGGCGCGCACGCCCCATGGCACCAGGGCCCGAGGGACTCGCGTGGGACTACGTCATCGTCGGCTCGGGCGCTGGCGGCGGCACGCTCGCCGCGCGTCTGGTCGAGGCGGGGGCGCGCGTCTTCCTCATCGAGGCCGGTGGCGATGCGCGCGCCGGCGACGCGGCGCGGATGCCGGATGACTACGACGTTCCGGCCTTCCATGCCTACGCCTGCGAGAACCCGGCGATGAGCTGGGACTTCCAAGTGCGCCACTACGGCAGCGAGGCGCGCCAGGCGCGCGACCCGAAGTACCGCGCCGGCGCCGGCGTGCTGTACCCGCGCGCCGCGACCCTCGGCGGCTGCACGGCGCACAACGCGATGATCTACATGGCGCCGCACGAGTCCGACTGGGACCACATCGCCGCGCTGACCGGCGATGGCTCCTGGCGCGCCGCCCGCATGCGCCGCCATGCCCGCCGCGTCGAGGACTGTCGCCACGCGCCCGCGTGGCGCGCGCTGCGCCGCCTCGGCATCGATCCGACCGGGCACGGCTGGGACGGGTGGCTGCGCACCGAGAAGTCGATCCCGCTCGCCGCCTTCGGCGACGAGGCGCTCATGCAGATGGTGCGGGGCACGACGCGCACTTTCGTCGGCGGCCTGGCGACGCCGCTGGCGAGCGCGCTGCGCTGGCTCGGCCGCGGCGGCGACCCGAACGCCAGGCCATTCGGCGGCGGCAGCTTCGAGGGCCTGTGCTACACGCCGCTCACGACGCGCGGACATCGGCGCGCCGGCACGCGCGAGCGCCTGCTCGACGTCGCCGCGGCGCACGGCGACCGCCTCCACATCGAGCTCGACGCGCTCGCGACCCGCGTTCTCCTCGACGACGCCGGGACGGCGCGTGGCGTCGCGTACCGCAAGGGCAGGCGCCTCTACCGCGCCCACGCGCAGGCGAGCGCCGACCCGGGCGAAGCGCGCGAAGTGCAGGCGACGCGCGAGGTGATTGTCTGCGGCGGCGCCTTCAACACGCCTCAGCTGCTGATGCTCTCGGGCGTCGGCCCCGCAGCTCACCTGCGTGAGCACGGCATCGCCGTCCGCGTCGACCTCGCCGGCGTCGGCGGCAACCTGCAGGACCGCTACGAAGTGGCGCTGACGCACCGCATGCGCCGGCCGTGGCGCGTCCTCGACGGCGCGACCTTCGCCCGCGGCGACGCGCTCTGGCGGCGCTGGAACGAGAGCCGGGCCGGCATGTACGCGTCGAACGGCGCGGCGCTGGCGCTGATCGCGCGCTCCACGTCCGAGCGGCCCGAGCCCGACCTGTTCTTCATGGCGCTGCTGGCGCGCTTCGAAGGCTATCGCCCGGGCTTTTCCAAGCTGATCGGCGGGCCCGGCGAGTTCCTGACCTGGGCGATCCTCAAGGCGCACACCGAAAACCGCGCCGGCACGGTGCGGCTCCGCTCGGCCGATCCACGCGACCCGCCGCTTGTCAACTTCCACTACTTCGAGGAAGGCAGCGACGGCGCCGCCGACGATCTCGCGGCGGTGGTCGCCGGCATCCGCTTCGTGCGCAGCCTGACCGCGCCGCTGATCGCCAGCGGCCTGATCGCCGAGGAGCTCGCGCCCGGGCCCGCGGTCGACAGCGACGCGGCACTCGCCGACTACGTGCGCGACACGGCCTGGGGCCACCACGCCGCGGGCTCTTGCGCGATCGGCGCGACAGGCGACGCCGACGCGGTGCTCGACAGCGCATTTCGCGTGCGCGGCACGCAGGGCTTGCGCGTCGTCGACGCCTCCGTGTTTCCGCGCATCCCTGGGTTCTTCATCGCCGGCGCCGTGTACATCGCCGCGGAGAAGGCCGCCGATGCGATCCTGAACGACAGGCGCGCAGCCGCCCCCCAGCGCGCGCCGGCACCGTCTTCTTGACAGCGGGAAACCGCAAGGAGTGACCCATGGCCTACGACGCAAACCAGCTGCTCACGATGTCGCAGACCGAGCTCGACGACCTGTTTCGCGCCAGTCCCGCAGGCCCGATTCCGAACGGATCGGCAGAGGGCACGGCGATCATCGCGCCGGGAACCAAGTACAGCATGCCGATCGCCACGGTCATCAACCATTTCGGCTGGCAGGGCAAGGTCTTCGATGCCGAGAAGGGCCTGCTCAAGAACCGCCTGCTGATGTTCGGCATCGAGGCGATCGTCGCCAAGGTCTACAAGACGCCGAGCTGGCTCGACAACAAGGAATGCATCGTCCTCGACTACTCCGAGACGTCGCTCTTGGCGCACTACGTGCGCGACGAGATCCGCCTCATCGGCCCGGGCTTCTACCTCGGCAAGGTCTACTGGGCCAAGGACCGCCTGATCGACTTCTGCCTCAAGTTCTGAGCATGACGCCGCAGGACCACTTCATGGTGGTCGCGCCGGTCGCGGCCGGCCAGGAGCCGGCCCTGCGCGCGCTCCTGCACTCGATGAACGCGGAGCCCGGAATGGCCGATCCGCGCAACGGCGTCGTCGCGTTCGCGCAGTTCGACCGGCTCCATTTCGCGCGCCTGGCGCTGCTCGACGACGCCCTGCAGGCGGACCTGCGCGTGCACGGCGTCGAGCCGAAGCGGCTGGCGACATGCCTCGCCTTCATCGGCGATTGCGACGGGCCGGCCGATGAAGTGCTCGCCGATCTCGCGCAGCGCGCCGGGCCGGGGCTGGCGCGCATCTTCGCCCACTGCGAGGGCTTTGCCGACGGCGCCGACCTGCTCGCCTGGATGCGCGCGCACGACCGGCCGACGGCGGCCAGCTTCGTCAACTGGGTCGGCCGCAGCGTGCGCCAGATCCGCGAAGAGAGCGCGCTGCAGCGGGCCCTGGCGGCGCGCGTGCCGCGTCGGCCGGTCGCCGCGCCGGGCGAAGCCGAGCGGCTGCGCCGTGAGCTCGGCGCATGGGTCGCCGCCGAGGTCGGCGCAGGCCGGCTGACGCTGACGCCGGCGGCGCCGACGCCCTTCGGATGGCAGCTCGCCAAGCTCGCCAACCTGGTCGCGGTTCCGCTCGTCGGCATCGTCGCCCTGCCGCTCCTGGTCGTCGCCGCGCCGCTCTTCGCCGTCCTCCTGCGCACGCGCGAGGCGCGCGATCCCGAGGTCTGTCCACGGCCGCCGAGCGCCGACCTCGACGCGCTGCTCGAGCTCGAGGATCGCGACATCACGAACCAGTACACGGCGATCGGCGCGGTCAAGCCGGGCCTGTTCCGGCGTTGGCTGTTGACCGTGCTGCTGGTATTGACCAATTTCGCCTGCCGCCAGATCTTCACGCGCGGCTACCTCGCGCGCGTGCAGACGATCCACTTCGCGCACTGGCTGTTTCTCGACGACAAGAGCCGCGTCCTCTTCGTCAGCAACTACGACGGCAGCCACCAGGGCTACATGGACGACTTCATCAACAAGGTCGGCTGGGGCCTCAACCTCCTGTTCAGCAACGGCGTCGGCTGGCCGCGCACGCGCTGGCTGATCTTCGGCGGCTCGCGCATCGAGCAGTCGTTCAAGTACTACCAGCGCCGCCACCAGGTGCCGACGCAGGTCTGGTACAAGGCCTACCCCGGGCTCGCCCTGGTCGAGATGAAGCGCAACCAGCGCATCCGCCGGGGGCTCGAGCAGGCGGCGATGAGCGACGACCAGGCGCTCGCCTGGCTGAGGCTGCTGTGAGCACCCGATCGGCGACCGCCGTGGCGCACGGCGCAAAGGAACTGCGATGAGCACTGCGCTCCCGGTCGAGTTCTCCGACATCCAGGGCCTGGTTCGCTTCGGCTACAAGCATCACACCGAGGCCTCCTTCCTGCTTCTGCGCGTGCGCGACCGCGATGCGGCGCGGCGCTGGCTCGGCGCGGTGCCGGTGAGCACGGCCGAAGCGATCGAGCCGCCGCCCGACACCGCCTTGCAGGTCGCATTCAGCAGCGAAGGCCTGCGCGCCCTCGGCGTGGCCGATGCGATCGTCGACGCCTTCGCCGCCGACTTTGTCGCCGGCATGGGCAACGACGCGAACCGGGCGCGCCGCCTCGGCGACGTCGGCACGAACGAGCCGAGCCGGTGGCAATGGGGCGGCGCCGGGCGCGAGCCGCACGTGCTGCTGCTGCTCTATGCCTTGCCCGGCCGCCTGGCCGAATTCCGGCGCAGGGTCGGGGCGGAGTGCGAGGGCGGTTTCGACGTGATGGCCGACCTGGCCACCAGCGACCTCGACGGCATCGAGCCGTTCGGCTTCACCGACGGCATCTCGCAGCCGCTGCTCGACTGGGAGCGCCGGCGAGCGGCGCGCGACGCCGAGCGCAACGACTACTCGAATCTCAGCTGCCTCGGCGAATACCTGCTCGGCTATCCGAACGAGTACGGCGGCTACACCGACCGGCCGCTGCTCGACCCGGCGCTGGCGGGAACACGGCTGCCGCGCGCCGAGGACGCGCCCGATCGCTCGGACCTCGGCAGGAACGGCAGCTATCTCGTCTTGCGTCAGCTGCGCCAGGACGTGCACGGCTTCTGGCAGTTCGTCGATCGCCAGGCCGGCGGCGACGCGGTCCGGCGCGAGCGAATCGCCAGCGCGATGGTCGGACGCGGGCGCGACGGCGTTCCGCTCGTCGGCCCGGCCGACGAGACGATCGAAGGCGGCGGCGTTCCTGGTGACTTGAACGCGTTCACCTATCGCTCCGACCGCGACGGCCTGCGCTGCCCGCTCGGCGCGCACATCCGGCGCAGCAATCCGCGCAACGCCGACCTGCCGCCCGGAGCGCCGGGAATCGTCTCGTGGGCGAAGCGGACGCTCGGCTTCGATGCCGACGCGCTCGCCCACGACCTCGTCGCCTCGACACGCTTTCATCGCCTGCTGCGCCGCGGCCGCGAGTACGGCACCGGGGTCTCGCTCACCCAGGCGCTCGCCGAGGCATCCGGCAGCGGCGACACCGGGCTGCACTTCATCTGCCTCGGCGCCAACATCGCGCGCCAGTTCGAGTTCGTGCAGAACGCCTGGGCGATGGCCGTGCGCTTCGACGGCCTGCCGGGCGAGAGCGACCCGCTGCTCGGCACGCGCGAGCCGGCGGCCGACGGAACGCTTACCGACGGCTTCTCGATGCCGCGCGCCGATGGCGCCGCCGAGCGGCTGGCCGGCCTGCCGCAGTTCGTCACCGTCCTCGGCGGCGCCTACTTCTTCCTGCCCGGCATCCGCGCCCTGCGCTTCCTGGCCACCACGCGATGAACGAAGGGACCGCCATGAATTCGAACCAGAGCCGACCGGTCCCCCCCGCCAACACCGGCTCGAAGCTGCTCGACGTGATCGCCGACACGACGCTCGCGCTGGTCCACTTCGAGCGCCGTTTCGACCCGTTCTTCCGGCCGGCGTTCGATGCCGTGCTGCGCGATCCGCTCGCCCGCCTCGTCACCTGGCTGATCAACCTCCAGCGCGTCGACGAGAAGCTCGCCCTCGCCGAGGAGAAGCCGCTGCCCGGCGAAGAAGAGTTCGTCGATTCGATCATCGCCAGCTTCCAGCAGCAGATGCGGGGCTTGTGGAAGCCGGGTGGCTTCGAGCGCGGCGGCAACACCAAGACGCAGGGGATCGTTCGTGCCGAGTTCATCGTCCACGACGGCCTGCCGGCGGAGATGCGGCGGGGCATCTTCGCCGAGCCGAAGACCTATCGGGCCTGGGTTCGCTTCTCCGGGCCCGGCCCCTACATCACGCCCGACATCGACGACGTCGGCTTCATGAGCATCAGCATCAAGCTGATGGGCGTACCCGGCCCGAAGCTGATGGACGAGGAGAAGTTCACCCTGGACATGTTCGGCGTCTCGCCGCCGACGTTCGTGACCCCCGACGTGCGCGCCAATGCGCAACTGCAGATCGAGAGCCTGAAGAACGCCTCGATCTACTACTTCGTCAACCTGCACCGGCCCCACATCCTCGACGGCATCATGCAGGGGCTCTTCATCAAGACCCAGAGCAGCCCGTTCGAGGCGCCTTACTTCAGCTGCGTGCCGTACCTGCTCGGCGAAGGCCAGGCGATGCAGTACTCGGTCTGGCCGAAGACGAAGAAGCGGACGCCGATCCCGCGCCTGCCGTTGCGGCCTCCCGACGACTACCTGCGCCAGGCGATGGTCGTCGCGCTCGACGCCGGCGACGTCGAGCTCGACTTTCGCATCCAGCGCCAGACCGACCCCCACCTCATGCCGATCGAGAACGCGTCGGTGCTCTGGCCCGAACGACTGTCGCCGCGAGTTTCCGTCGCGACGCTGCGGATTCCGCGCCAGAAGTTCGACTCTCCAGCGCAGATGGAATTCGCCAAGCGTCTCTCGTACAACCCGTGGCACTCGATCGCCGAGCATCGCCCGCTCGGCAACCAGAGCCGTGCGCGCCGCCGCATGTACCTGGCCCTCTCGACGCTTCGCCATCAGATGAACGCCATCCCGCACTACGAGCCGACCGGCGACGAGGTATTCGACGCCGCATAGCGGCCTTGGCGTGCCGCGCTCGCTGATTTCGCCCGGCGGGCGTGACGACCATCGCCTGGGTCAAGAAGGCTGACTCATGGGCGATCCGGGTTGTCCCTCGGCGTGCGCCTGCGCAGCCGATGCGACGATGCGTCGGTCGTGAGCGGCACGACGCAGCGCAGGAGGCCCGGATGACGACGCGAGGAGACCGCGAGGAGGATGTCTGGCTGAGCGACGAACAGCTCTCGAAGCTGGCTCGCGCCGACGACGTCGACGATCTCCATTCGCCGGTGCCGACACGCATGGTCTCGAACGGCGAGCACATGCCGATCCCGCAGACCGCCGAGCAGAAGCGGGTCGAGCACCGTATCGCCGAACTCGTCGACACCGTCGCCGGCCGGCTGGGTCTCGGTCGTCGCCGCTTCCTGGCCGGTGCCGGCGGCGTCGCCGCGAGCTTTCTCGCCATGAACGAGGTCTACGGCCAGTTTTTCGACGTCGACCGAGAAGAGCTCTACCAGCCCGACGCCGCGTTGCCCAACGCGCCGCCGCGCGACCTGTTCGTGTTCGACGACCAGTTGCACATGGTGCGCTCGAGCATGAACGGGCCGCACGTGTTCCTGGCCTTCGTGCAAGGCGCGACCGCGGCGGCGGGATCGCCATTCAAGAAGAACCCGTTCCAGCCCGAAGGCCAGGTCGACGAGCTCGGCCGGCCGTGGGCGGTGCTCGACCCCAAGCGCGCCGGTGCAACGATCAACAGCGAATCGCTGCACTTCAGCCGCTTCATTCAGGACGTCTATTTCGACAGCCAGGTCACGGTCGGGCTGCTCAGCGCCGCGACGCTCGGCGTCTTTCCGCCCGGCGATCCGAAGGGCCGTCCGCCGGTGAACTACACCGAGTCGCAGCAGGTCGTGAACCTCACGGCGCGCCAGACGGCGGCGATCCGCAATTTCGTCAACCGCATCTCGGGCTCGCAGCGCATGCTCGCGCACGGCCAGCTCTACCCGGGGGTTCCCAATCTCGAGTTCATGGAGCGGCAGATCCAGGAGAACCATCCCGATTCCTGGAAGGGCTACAACATCGCGTTCGCCGCCAAGGCCGACGACGATCCGGCGAGCCCGATGCGGCGCTGGCGGCTCGACGACGAGAAGGTCGTCTATCCCACCTACGAGCTGATCGCGCGCCACAAGGAGCAGCTCGAGAAGCATCCCGGCTTCTTCAACATCTGTATCCACAAGGGCTTCTCGCCTTCGCCCGTCGACACGCCCGAGATGGGCAACCCGACCGACATCCCGAAGGCAGCGCGCGACTGGCCGCAGTTCACCTTCATCATCTACCACGCATGCTGGGGCGGGATGGTGCCGTTCGCCTGGTCGCGCCCGGTGCTCGACGACATCCTCGCCGAGCGCAACTACCTGAACGGCGTGCCGAACCTGCCGTGGCTGACGCAGTTCGGCCAGACCTGCGGCGAGCTGCCCAACGTGGTGGCCGAGATCGGCTCGACCTTCGCCAACAACGTCGTGACCTGGCCCACCGTGTGCGCGCACATGTTCGGCCAGCTGCTCAAGTACTTCGGCGAGGACCGCATCGTCTTCGGCTCCGACTGCGTCTTCAACGGCTCGCCGCAATGGCAGATCGAGGCACTGTGGCGGTTCCAGATCCCCGAGGAGATGCGCCGGCGCTTCGGCTATCCGGAGTTGACGCCGGCGGCCAAGCGCAAGATCCTCGGCCTCAACTCGGCCCGGCTCTACAAGATGCGGGCGCAGGGCGGCGTTGCCGGCGACGCGAACGACGGTCTCTACAAGCCGCTGCCGCGCGACTACGAGAACCGGATCTCGATGCCGCTCAAGACGCTGCTCGAGTATCCGGGTCTGCCGCAGGACAAGCTCGCACTGGCGCGACGCGAGTACCTCGCCGCCGGCGCGAGGCCGAGCCACACGCGCTACGGCTGGGTTCACACGGGCTGATGCCTATCCATACGCGCCGATGTTCGGCGCGGCGTTCCACGCGAGGCCGTCGAAATTGGTCGTGGCGAAGAGAGCCGGCGCAGCGAGGCCTACCAGGGCGACGGCACCGTGACCGGACCTGTGTTCGAAGGGCGGGCAGCAGACTGGTCGGCGTGGCCACTGCCCTTCCTGGCCGGCTTGCTGCCGCTCGCAGCGACGGTGCTCGCCTACGCGCTTTCGGTGCGGCTCGGCATCGTCGAAAGCTGCAACCCGTTCTTCGACGGCTGCACATCGATCAGCCGCGCGGCACGCCACGGGGTGCCCAATCATCTGTTTCGCGCGCTGGTCCTGCCTGCCGCCGCGCTTCAAGCGCTCTTCTGGCTCATGTGCCTCAGTTGGCTGCGATCGCTCGGCGCGGCGCCGAACCGGATGCTTCGCGCCGTGCCCGTGCTGGGTATCGCGGCGGCCGTGTTCCTCGTTCTGTATGCAACGTTTCTCGGCGCGGAAGGCACGGCGTATCGCTGGATGCGTCGCTATGGCGTGGTGGTGTACTTCGGCGCCACGTCCGTTGCAATGCTGATCGTCAGCGACGCGGTGCGCCGCCTCGCGCCGACACGACGCTTCGTCGTCATGGCGCTCGTCGCCCTCAGCGTCGCACTGCCGCTGCTCGGCCTGGCCAACGCGTTCGCACCCCTCCTCGGTCTGAGCGGCGTGGCGATCGGGGCCCTGCAGAACAGCACCGAGTGGTGGGGCGGGCTGCTGTTCACGCTCTTCTTCTTCTCACTTGCGTGGCTGTGGCGAACGTCGCGCTTCGCGATCCGGTTCTCGGCAGAGGGCCTGGATCGAGGCCGCGCTGGTCGGATCCCGGCGGAAGGTCGATCGCACGATGGGCACCGCAACTCCTCGAGGAGGTGACAGGCGCGGGTGCGAGTGCGGTCCTCGCTGTCGAAACCCTGCCGGACGGTCAGCCAGGTTACGCTTTTGATGGCCGGCGGACGCCGGTCATCGTGTAGTCTGCAGAGTGCGATGAAGGCCTCCGATCAGCCGATGCGCGATCCTCGGGGTCGTCCTTGGTTATAGAACTGACGTGAAGAGACTCATGGGCCGCACCAGTTCGCGCTCGCTAGTCGCCAGAGTGATCATTTCAGCGCTGGCGCTCATATCTTCTTCGAGCCTACTGGCCAAGTCGCCGGATATCGATCTCAATGGCGACCACAAGGCGGACCTTCTTTGGTACAACGCCGCGACCGGGCAGACCTCAACCTGGCTGATGAACGGCACCAGCGCCATCGGCGCTGCCCTTCTCCTCACTCATCCCAACTGGAAAGTAATCCAGACTCCGGATCTCAACGGTGACGGCAAAGCGGACCTTCTTTGGTACAACTCCGCGACCGGTCAGACCTCGGTCTGGCTCATGGACGGAACGACCACCATTGGCGGGGCGCTCCTGCTGACCCATCCCGACTGGAGAGTCATCCAAACTCCGGATCTGAACGGCGACGGCAAGGCAGATCTGCTCTGGTACAACGCCGCGACCGGTCAGACCTCGGTCTGGCTCATGGACGGAACGACCACCATCGGTGCGGCCCTCCTGCTGACCCATCCCGACTGGAGAGTCATCCAAACTCCGGATCTGAACGGCGACGGCAAGGCAGACCTGCTCTGGTACAACGCCGCGACCGGACAGACTTCGGTCTGGCTCATGGACGGAACGACCACCATTGGCGGGGCGCTCCTGCTGACCCATCCCGACTGGAAAGTCATCCGAGTTCCGGATCTGAATGGCGACGGCAAGGCAGACCTGCTCTGGTACAACGCCGCGACCGGGCAGACCTCGGTCTGGATCATGGACGGAACGACCACCATCGGTGCGGCCCTCCTGCTGACCCATCCCGACTGGAAAGTCATCCGAGTTCCGGATCTGAACGGCGACGGAAGGGCAGACCTTCTCTGGTACAACTTTACGACCGGCCAGACCTCCGCCTGGTTGATGAACGGCGGCACCACGATCGGCTCTGCGCTCCTGTTGACCGATCCCAACTGGGAGGTCGTCCAGACTCCTGATCTCAACGGCGACGGCAAGGCGGACCTCGTTTGGTACAACTTTGCGACCGGTCAGACCTCTGCGTGGTTGATGGACGGCGCCAGCGCGGCGGTTCAGCAACTCTTGCTCACTCACCCCAACTGGAAAACATTTCCCGGTGAGATCACACCGCAACAGCTGACGTGTTTCCCCGGCCACGGAAATGGAACCGATGGCATTCAGCTCTTCGATCCCAGCAATCTGTTCGCCTACTCGACTTCGAGCTCGGCCGACCGAGCCGGCCCGGTCACGCTGACCTGGGGAGCTCAGTATTCATTCAACGCGAATACGGGCCCGTACACGGGTTCTCTCAGGGCAACTCTCTGGGCAGTCAATTCATCCTTCGCCGGGGGAAACATCAGCGGCCATGTCATCGGACGTTTCCCAGCCAACTTCGTCGGCCCCGGCGCTTTCAGCCCGACCCAGCTTCGAGCCGGAGGCAATTCGTACTCGGATATCAACGGCTCTGTCGCCGGCGTCAACCCGCCGGCTGGAAAGTACTGCGTCGTGATGACGCTCGAAGAATATTTCGGTACCTCGTGCGGCGCATCGACCGACGGATATTGCACCGTGGATTGGTTGCAGTTTTCGAGTCCCGCCGCCTTCAACTGAGCGAATCGATCAGACGGCTCTCGAACCGCGAGTCTCCTCGATACTCACGCGAAGCCTCGGAGCGCGAGGGTCCCGCTTGACCACTTCACGGGCGTTCTGCTTCCAACGCGGCGCGTGGTTCCTTCTTCGTACCAAGGCGGCAACGACGACCAGGCCGGCCCCGAACAGGGCGTTGATGGGGGCTTCCGGGACGGCAGTGACGGCCACGTTGTCCAGCAACCAGAACGACTGCCCGTTTCTGAAGTTGAAGGCAAGCGTGGAAGATGTGTCGGTTGCCAGCACGAGCGACGAGAAGCGCGTATAGCCGAATGCTGCGGTGTTCTCGAAACTGGGACTCTGGTTCGCCCCGTTCCAGCTCCACGAAAAGCTCGTCGGTGGAACACTGCCGGTCAGTGACAACTCGAAGTCCACCCGGTACGTTTCGTTCGCCGTTGTAGCGAACGATTGAGAGATGCCGCCTACAGCCTGTGGGGGCCCGAAAAAGGCCCCGAACGAACCTGAACGTGCAGCGAACGGATCGACACCAGAAAACAAGCTGACGTTACTCGTCAGGATCCAGCCGGTGAAGTCACCGGTTTCAAAGCCGCCGTTTGTGATCGCATTCGCCTGCATCGAAATCGCTGCCAAGACCGCGGCGGTCGATGCGACAACTCCTCCTTGAGTTTGCTTCATCAAGCCATCCTAGACGAAGGGCGCGTTGTGGGGCCGGCCGTCGCTGGCAGCATCGAGTCGCGATCAGGCCGAACTCCCGTTGTCGTTCAACACCCACGGGCAATAGGAGCGGAACGAATCAGGAGGGAGTCAACTCAGAGATCTCTTCAGAAACAGCCCCTTAGACGACTAAGAGGCTGGTAGGCGCGATTGGACTCGAACTAAGAAGAAGGGGAAATCAGGGGAAGCAGCGAGGCGCCCTCGAGGGAGCGGGTCGAACAAGGTCCCCTGACGACCCTCCAAATGCCCCCGATTCTTCCCCGGATTCTTCCCCAGACGAACGTGTCGATCGTTGTCTAAAAACTCGAAATTTAGGGCACCAAGACGCGATTGGTCTGAGGTCCAATCGCGTCGAGAGAGCCACTCGAATGGCCGTCGAACCAAGATGGAACCCGGCGACCCGACGCGAGCGCGCCCTCCGCCTTGACTCGCCCTGTGCGATCGCACGGGTCTGGCATATCCTTGCGCCAAACATGGTCTAAGTCTGGTCCGAACGTGGTCCAATGGTGTGTCCTATGTCCTGAAATCGACGCATGAACATGAGCCTATTTGAGACGATCCCGGCTGACCACCTCGAGTTCGGCCGAGGTCCGTCGTTCAATCCCAAGCGCGTGCCAGAGCTCCTCGGGTTGAAAAAGGAAGATGTGTCCCGTCTGGCGTCCGTTTCAGTCAAGTCCGTCCGTTACGACGACGCAATTCCCGAGCAGGTTCGCGAACGACTGGAAGAGATCGCTAACACGATCAATTTGGTTGCGGATGCATTTGACGGGGATCGGGACAAGACGATTGCGTGGTTTCGCGCGAGAAACCCACTGCTTGGTGACGTATCCCCCAAGGACATGATCCGCCTTGGTCGATACGAGCGCCTGAGAAAGTTCATCATCAACGCGATGCTTGAGCGGCGTGGATCGCAAAGAGAGTTTGCCGCGGTCTCAGTTGGTACCTAGGTCAGACCATTCAGCGTGCCCAAGCGCAAATCGACGAGGCCACCATTCCAGAGAGCTCAGCGCCCCGCGCAACTCGGGATTCTCGAACTCGAGCGGTTCTCACAAGAAACGCTCACACGCTGGAACGCGCTCTCCGAGGATCTAGACGAGCTACAGGCGGCCCTTTACTTCGGAATATTGCCGGAGCAAAGGAGGCTCAGGGAGTCGTTGCTTGACGCCGTCCGACAGTCGACGCCCATGACTGTCCCCCTTTCCCGCTGGGCTCGAATAGTCACGTATCAATACAGCACAGAGCCGCTTTCGGCTGCCGGAAGCCTGCATGGCTGGGGTGGACGTCATCCGTGCAGCTGGATTCGAAGGCATTCTTTACCGATCCACCAAAGGGAAGGCTCGCTGTATCGCCGTGTTCCCCGACCGTCTGCAATCTGGATC
>Ga0207648_10003086_pt1 | contig 17592 bp, 14 predicted proteins | sample KBSMisM32_FD_184310 | JGI IMG/M metagenome (GOLD analysis project Ga0207648, IMG submission 184310) | Miscanthus rhizosphere microbial communities from Kellogg Biological Station, Michigan, USA - KBS Miscanthus M3-2 (SPAdes) (version 2) | ecosystem: Host-associated > Plants > Roots >...
GTCCTATCGCACCCCGCTCGAGGCCCGCATCGCCAAGAAGACCACCAAGGCGATCACCGACTTCAACCTGATCGAGGACGGCGACCGGATCATGGTGGGTCTGTCGGGCGGCAAGGACAGCTGGGCGCTGCTGCAGACGCTCGACATCCTCCGCCAGCGCGCGCCCGTCAAGTTCTCGCTGGTGGCGGTCAACGTCGATTCCGGCTACAAGGACTTCAAGCACGACGTGATTGCGCGCACCTGCGAGGAGCGCGGCTGGGAGTACCGCATCGAGCACACCGAGATCGGCGAGGTGATGGACGACATCCTCGAGGCCAACGCCACGCCGTGCTCGCTATGCGCCCGGCTGCGGCGCGGCGTGCTGTACCGCATCGCCACCGAGATCGGCGCCACCAAGATCGCGCTCGGCCACCACCTCGACGACTTCATCGAGACGCTGCTGCTCAACCTGTTCTTCGCCGGCGCGCTCAAGGCAATGCCGGCGCGGCTCGTGTCGGACAACGGCGAGCACGTGGTCATCCGGCCGCTGGCGTACGTCGGCGAGGACGAGGCGCGGCTCTACGCCAAGGAAATGCGGCTGCCGATCATCGGCTGCTGCTGCCCGGCGTGCGGCGATCTCAGCCTGCAGCGCCAGCGCGTCAAGCGCCTGATCATGGATCTCGAGGTCGAACATCCAGGCGTCAAGCAGTCGATGCTCAAGGCGCTCCGCAACGTGATGCCGCGTTTCCTGCTCGACACGCGCATCAACCCGAGCGGGGAGCTGCGCGACAGCGCCGCGCTCCGTCTCGATGAGGCGGCGGCCTCGTCGCTCATTCAAATTCAGCACTGATCGTGCGCGCGGTCGTCCAGCGCGTCTCCTCGGCCCGCGTCCTGGTGGACGGGCGCGTGACGGGAGAGATCGGCCGCGGACTGCTCGTGCTCCTCGGCGTGGCCGGTGACGACACCGCGGCCGACGTCGCCTACACCGCCGCCAAGGTGCGCGAGCTTCGTGTGTTCGAAGGCGCCGAGGGAAAGCCGATGGACCAGTCGGTGGCGGCCGTCGGCGGCGCCATCCTGGTGGTCTCGCAGTTCACGCTCTACGGCGACGTGCGCCGCGGACGCCGGCCGTCGTTCGACGCCGCGGCGGCGCCGGCCGACGCGCGCGAGCTGTACGAGGCCTTCGTGAGAGAATTGCGGACTGCGGGACTGCCCATCAGCACCGGCGAGTTCCAGGCGATGATGCAGGTGGAGCTCGTCAACGACGGGCCCGTCACCATCCTCGTCGACAGCCGAAAGACGTTCTGACCCGCGCCGTCGATTCCATGCGCCGCACGCTGCTCCTCGCCGCCGTCCTGGCCTGCCTGCCCGCCGTCGCGCGCGCGCAGCAGCGGCCGCTCGTGACCGAGGATCCCGAGACGATCGGAGCCGGGCGCGTCCTGCTCGAAACCGGCGTGGACTATGGGCGTGGCGTGGAATACCCGGTGTCCGGGCTCACCGGGCAGCTCCTGCGCGTGCCGCTCATCGGCGTGAGTGTCGGCATCAGCTCGATTGCGGAACTGCAATTCGACGGCGGCCTCTACAACCACCTGAAAATCACCGAGCGGGATCCCGCCGCGCCCCTCGCCAGCCTGGTCACGGCCACCGGCGACTCGACGTCGAGTGTGGAGGACCTCGTGGTGGCCACCAAGGTTCGCATCGTGGGCGAAACGGCGGCGCGGCCGGCGTTCGGCCTGCGCCTGGCCACGAAGCTGCCCAACGCATCGAACGAGAGCGGCCTCGGCCTCGACACCACCGACTTCATGGCGTCGCTGCTGGTCGGGAAGACGGTGCGTTCCGTGCGCACCGTGATCAACGGCGGCTTCGCCATTCTGGGCGACCCGGTCGTCGGAAACCGGCAGAGCGACGTCGTCACCTACGGTGTGTCGCTCGCCCGGGCGCTCACGCAGGCCGCCGAAGTGGTGGGCGAGGTCAACGGGCGCATCGACACTCGGGACCACACGCCCGAGCGACCGGGCACGACGCGCGGCACTCTTCGCCTGGGCGCCCGCTACACGGTGGGCGGCTGGCGAGGCGACGTCGCCGCGGTCGTCGGCATGACGTCCCGCGACCCGGGCATCGGCTTCGCCGCCGGCTTCACCTACGTGTTCACCGCCTTTCAGATTCCGTGATGCGACCGGTCCGCCTCGTCAAGGCCAACGCCTACGGCAACGACTTCCTGCTCGCGCCGGACGACGGGTCGGTGGCCGATCCGCCGTCGTTCACCCGCGCGGCGTGCGCGCGCCACCTCGGCGTCGGCGCCGACGGGCTGATCCTCTTCACGATGGGCGACCGGCGCGCCACCATGCGCTTGTGGAACGCCGACGGCAGCGAGTCGGAACTGTCGGGCAACGGGCTGCGCTGCCTGGCCGCACATGTGGCGCGTGCCCAGGATCTGCGGGCGGGCGCCGTCCTGACCGTCGACACCGGCGCGGGCGTGAAGACCCTCGACCTGGTCGCGCGCGAGGACGCACGCTTCACGTTTCGCGCCGCCATGGGGCACCCCGAGGAGCTGCGCGAAACCGATCTCGTCGCGGCGGGAGAGACCGTGCGCGCCTCGGTGCTGCGCCTGGGAAACCCGCAGTGCATCGTGCTGGGCGCGCTGCCGTCGCACGAGCGCTTCAATCGTCTCGGCCCGGCGCTGTCGACCCACGCCGCGTTTCCGGCCGGCACCAACGTCGAGTTCGCCCACGTGGAAGCCCCGGATCGTGTCCGGATCCTGATCTGGGAACGCGGCGTCGGCCCAACGACCTCGTCCGGTACCGGATCGTCGGCGTCCGCGGTGGCGGCCGCCGCCCACGGAGGCGCCGGCCGCGAACTGGACGTCGTGGCGCCCGGCGGCACGCAGCGGGTGGAATGGACCGCCGACGGCGTGTTCCTCACCGGGTGGGCCCACGTGGTGCTCGAGGGGGAATGGACCGGAGGGGAGCCGCGTGCGCACGTTCCATGAAGCGCTCGAGGCCGTCGAGACCTACTCGCCCGCCGAGGAGCGGTTCAACAACCGGCGCAAGACCGTCGGCATCTTCCTGGGCCCGCTGCTCCTTCTGGCGCTGATCGCGGCGCCGCTCCCGATTCCCGGGCCAGCGCACCGCCTGGCCGGCATCCTCGCCATGATGGTCGTGTTCTGGGTGACCGAGGCGCTGCCGCTCGCCGTCACCGCGATGCTCGGCCCAGTGCTCTCGGTGATTCTTCAGGTCGTGCCGGTACGCACCGCGTTCGCGTCGTTCTCCGATCCGGTCATCTTCGTGTTCATCGGCGGCTTCCTGCTGGCCGAGGCGATGTTCGTGCACGAGGTCGACAAGCGCATCGCCTACACGGCGCTGTCGCATCGCTTCGTCGGCAAGAGCGCCACGCGCATCCTGCTGGTGTTCGGCGGCATCACGATGCTGCTCTCGATGTGGATGAGCAACACCGCCACGACGGCGATGATGTATCCCATCGGCCTCTCGATGTGTGCGCACCTGGCGCGCGGCGGCGCCAAAGGCGCCCGGCAGTTCGCGCTCGTCGTCATGCTGATCACGTCGTTCGGGGCATCGATCGGCGGCATGGCGACGCCGGTCGGCACCCCGCCCAATCTGATCGGCATCGGCATGCTGCAGCGCCTGGCCGGCACCAACGTCACCTTCTTTCACTGGATGGCGCTCGGCGTGCCGGTGATGATCGTGATGTTTGCCTTCATCGCCGTGCAGTTTCACTACATCGGCAGCCGGCATGTGGTGATCGATGCGGGCAGTGTCGCGCTGCTCCGCGAGCAGCTGGCCAAGCTCGGACCGGTGACGCCCGGCGAGCGCAACGTTCTCATCGCGTTCGCGACCACGGTCGTGCTGTGGGTCACGCCGGGGCTGTTCGCCCTCCTCGGCGCCGACGACACGCCGCTGTCGCGCGCGTTCGGTCAGTCGATGCCGGAGAGCGTGGCCGCCATGGTCGGCGCCACGCTGCTGTTCCTGCTGCCGGTGGATTGGAAGACACGCCGGTTCACCCTCTCCTGGGACGAGGCGCTCAAGATCGACTGGGGCATCGTGTTCCTGTATGGCGGCGGGCTGGCCATGGGCGCGCTGGCATTCCAGACCGGCCTGGCCGAAGCCATCGGGCGCGGGATCACGTCGTGGCTGCCGTCGCACTCCACGACGTCGCTGACGGTCATCTTCACCGGCACCGCCATCATCCTGTCCGAGGCCACATCCAACACGGCGGCGGCAAACATGATCGTCCCGGTCGCCATCGCGGTGGCGCAGGCCTCTGGCGTGCCGCCGCTCGAGCCGGCGTTGGGTGCAACGCTCGGTGCCAGCATGGGCTTCATGATGCCGGTGTCCACGCCGCCAAACGCGATCGTGTACAGCTCCGGCTTCGTCCCGATCACCAAGATGATGAAGTACGGCATCACCCTGGACATCGTCGGCTTCTTCGTGATTATCGGGATGGTGCTCCTACTGGGGCCGCTGGTTCTCTAGCGGCCGCGACGGTCCTTGGTCCTTCGTCCTGGGAGTTGCCATGAGCCCGGTTGAAGAATTCGCCCAGATCACACGGAACGTCATCGCGCACAAGGGCTTCGACGAATTCAATCCGACGACTCTCTACCCGACTCGCAGACACATAGCCGCGTTGGAAGGCGTTCCTCCTGACGCGGAAGTGGAGGCCATCGCGCTCGAATGGGCTGCCGACATTGCCGTTGGGGATGAAGAGTTCCTCGTCGCCTTCAAGATTGGACCAACGCAGTTCAAGGTGATTCGTCGTCACGAAGGGACTTATGAAGCGGCCGTCTTCGACGTCCGCGAACCGGATGGCGCAGGGACCAAGGACCAGGGACCTGGGACGGACTAAGGACTAAGGACGGACCAAGAACCAAGCACCAAGGACTCGGGACCGGACCGCTGACCGGAATCCGCGTACTGCGGTCAGCGGGCCTTGCGCGAAGACTGCGCGGCGGGGCGTCCTTCGAGCTCCTCGACCAGCTTCTCGAACTCGCCGGTGAGACGCGGCAAGGCCTCTGACGCCTTGATGTCGTCGCCCGCTTCCACCAGTGTGCGTGCTTCTTGCAAGGATGCGGTCAGTTTGGCGTGGAGCGCGCGGGCGCGCCGCGCGCGCGTCCGGGCGGGACCCGACGACGCCGTGGCGATGAGCCGCTGCGCGCGCGCCTGGAGCGCCATCGCGCCGGCGAGCGCCGACTGGGTCTCTCGCTTCAAGACCGCACGGGCCTCGCCGGCCGCGCGCGCCGCCGTCTGGGCGCGCTCCCGGCTGTCGATGGCGTGGGCCAGCGCCAGCTTGTAGTCGCGCTGGCCGACCGCGTCGCGCGCCTGAGTGAGCGTAGTGCGCGCGCCCGCGAGGTCCGTGGCGGCAAAGCGCTCGGCGCCCGCAGATACCGCCACTTCGATGGCGGCCTGCGCCTGATCGATCTCTTTGGTCGGGGGCTCGGCGCAGCCGGCGGCGGCGCCACAGAGCGCGAGGAGCGCGCACAGCCACGTGGCGGCGCGCGCACGCGGCGGCGGCAGGAGCATCAGATCTTCGAGTATAGATGAAATGCGACAGCTGGCCCCGCACGATCGCCCGCGCGAAAAGCTCGAACGCCTCGGCGCCGGCGCACTGGGCGACAACGAGCTGCTGGCGCTCGTGCTCGCCGGCGGCTCGGCCGCCCGCGACGCGTTGAGCCTCGCCAACGAGCTGCTGCACCGCTTCGGTGGGCTGCGCGGCCTCACCCGGGTGGCAGCGGACGATCTCCGGCTGGTGCGCGGCGTCGGCGTGGCACGCGCGGCCCAGGTACTGGCCGCCGTCGAGCTCGGTCGCCGCACGCTCGTACGCGAAGCCGCCGAACGTCCGCGGCTGGGTACGCCGCGGCAGATCGCCGCGCTGCTGCTGCCGCAGTACGGCGCCCGCCCGGTGGAGCACTTCGGGCTGGTGATGCTCGACACCAAGCACCGGATGCTGCGCGTGCGCATCGTGTCGATCGGGTGCCTCGACAGCACCGTCGTTCACCCGCGCGAGGTCTTCCGCGAAGCGGCCGCCGCCTCCGCCGCCGCCATCGTGCTCTTCCACAACCATCCGTCCGGCGATCCGGCGCCGAGCCCCGACGATGTCTCGCTCACGGCACGAATGGCCAAGGCGGGATCGATCATGGGCATCGACGTCCTCGATCACGTCATCCTCGCGGACCAGCGCTACTACTCGTTTGCCGAATCGGGCCAGCTTCCAGCGGCGGGGTAAGATGAGTGGATTGTGACGGTCCTGTACTTCGACTGCTTCTCGGGTGCGTCGGGCGACATGCTGCTCGGCGCCCTGATCGATGCAGGCGTGCCCCTCGCCGAGATCCGGCGGGCGCTCGGCAGCCTGGCCGTCGATCCCGACGCAGTCTGGACCGAGCCCGTGGTGCGGACCGGCATTCGCGCCACGAAGTTCTGCGTGCGCGGCGAACCTGGCGCACACACCCACGCAGGCGACCATCGAGCGGACCACGAGCCGCACCGAACACTGGCGGAGATCGCGGCGCTCATCGACGGGTCCGCGCTCAGCGCCACGGGCAAAGCGCGCGCCAAGGCGCTCTTCAACCGGCTCGGCGAGGTGGAAGCGGCGATCCACGGCGTGCCGCTCGACCAGGTGCACCTGCACGAAGTGGGCGCACTCGACTCCATCATCGACATCGTCGGGGCGGTGCACGCCCTCGAGTATCTCGGTGCCGATCGCGTCGTCGCCTCGCCGTTGAACGTGGGCAGCGGCAGCGTGCGGGCGGCCCACGGCGTCTATCCGGTGCCTGCGCCGGCCACGCTGCAGCTGCTGGCGGGCGCGCCTGTGTATGCCGGGCCGCAGAAGGCCGAGATGGTCACGCCGACGGGGGCGCTGCTGGTGGCCGGCTACGCCGCCGCGTTCGGTCCGCTGCCGCGGATGACCGTGCGGACAGTGGGATATGGAGCAGGCTCGCGCGACTTTCCCGACGCGCCCAACGTGCTTCGCGTCGTGATCGGTGAGGAGCAGGCCGTCTCCGATGCCGCGCCGAGCCGTGTGGTGGTGATCGAAGCCGAAATCGACGACATGACGCCGCAACTGTTCGGCGTCGCCATGGACGCGCTGCTGGCCGCCGGCGCGCTCGACGTGTTCTACACGTCGGTGCAGATGAAGAAGAACAGGCCGGGCACGCTGCTGACGGTGATCGCCCCGCCGGAGCGGCGGGTGTCGCTCACCGCGCTCATCTTCCGGGAGACGACGACGATCGGCGTGCGCTACCGCGAGTCCGAACGTGAGGTGCTCGACCGCGAAACGGTCGTCGTGGCCACGGCGGTCGGCCCGATCCGCGTCAAGGTGGCGCGCCAGCGGGGCGAGGTGCTGAACGTGTCGCCCGAGTTCGACGACTGTGTCCGCGCGGCCAGGGCCGCCGGCCGCCCGGTGAAGGAAGTGCAGGCTCTCGCGGTCCGCGCGTTCCACGACCGACTCCAGGGAGCCCCCGCGTGAGCCGCTACTACCTGACCACCGCCATCGACTACGTCAACAGCCGCCCGCACCTCGGCACCGCCTACGAGAAGGTGACGGCGGACGTCATCGCGCGCTACAAGCGGCTTGCCGGCTTCGACGTCCACTTCCTGATGGGCAACGACGAGCACTCGCAGAACGTCTTCAAGAAGGCGTCCGAGGAAGGCTTTCACAACCAGCCGGTCGCCTACTGCGACCGGATGGAGGAGGAGTTCACCTCCGTCTGGAAGGCGCTGCACTGCTCGTACGACGACTTCATCCGCACCACCCAGCCGCGGCACAAGGCGGCGGTGCAGAAGCTCGCGCAGGCCGCCTTCGACGCCGGCGACATCTACGAGGGCGTCTACGAGGGGTGGTACTGCGTCTCGTGCGAGGCGTTCAAGCCGGAGAAGGACCTGGTCGACGGCAAGTGTCCGGTCCACCCGACGCTCACGCCCGAGTGGATCCGCGAGAAGAACTTCTTCTTCCGTCTCTCCAAGTACCGCGATCGGCTGATCAAGCACTTCGAGGCGCATCCGTCGTTCCTCGAGCCGGAGATCCGGCGCAACGAGATTCTGCGCCTGCTCGACTCCGGGCTCGAGGACATCTCGATGAGCCGGGCGGGGCAGTCGTGGGGCGTGCCGCTGCCGTTCGATCCTGACAGCGTCGTCTACGTGTGGTTCGATGCGCTCATCAACTACGCCACAGCCGTCGGCTACGGAACCGACGACGCGCGGTTCGCGCAGTGGTGGCCGGCCGACCTGCACGTCATCGGCAAGGACATCACGCGTTTCCACACGGTGTTCTGGCCCGCGATGCTTTGGAGCGCCGGCGTCGAGGCTCCGCGCCAGGTGTTCGGCCACGGCTGGCTGCACTACGGCGGGCAGCGCATGAGCAAGTCGCTGGGCACCAGCGTCGATCCAATGGACGCAGCCGCTCCGAAGTTTGCGCCCGACGCGGGGCCCGATCCCATCCGCCTGTACCTCACCAAAGAGATCAGCTACGGCAGCGACGGCGACTTCACGTGGGAACGCTTCGAAGAGCGCTACAACGTGGATCTCGCCAACAACCTGGGCAACCTGGTGAGCCGCGTGGTCTCGATGGCGGACAAGTACCGCAGCGGGCGTGTGGCGCCCGCGGGCGACGGCGGCCGTCTGGCCGGCGTGGCCGCGGCCTCGCTGGAGCGCTACCGGACGGCCATGGACGCCTTCGCGCTGCACGAGGGCGTGGCCGCCGCCTACCAACTGGTGGATGCGGCCAACGTCTTCATCGCCGACAGCGCACCGTGGAAGCTGGCCAAGGATCCGGCCAACGCCGCCCGCCTCGACGCCGTGCTCTTCGAGGCGGCCGAAGCCGTGCGCGTCGCCGCCGTGCTGCTGCGTCCGGTGATGCCGTCATCGTGCGACGAGATCCTCCGCCGCATCGGCGCGCCCGTCACGGGTGCGGCGCTGCGTCTCGATCACGCGCGATGGCAGTCCGCCGGCGACCGCGCCACCGTTCAAGGGCCGCCGATGTGGCCCCGTTCCGAACCGAAGGAGATCACTGTGACTGAACCTGCCGCTCCGGCGCCGGCCCCCGAGGCCGCCGCCGCCCCGGCGCCCGCGGCCGACGCGCGCATCGGCATCGAGGACTTCCTGAAGGTGGAGCTCAAGGTCGCCAAGGTGCGCGAGGCCACGGCGATGCCGAAGTCGAAGAAGCTGATTCGCCTGCTGGTGGACGTGGGCGAGGCCGAGCCGCGCACCATCCTGGCGGGTATTGCCGAGGGCTATCAGCCGGAGCAGCTGGTAGGGAAGACGATCGTCATCGTCGCCAACCTCAAACCCCGCCCGATGATGGGCACCGAGTCGAACGGCATGGTGCTGGCGGCCAGCGGACCCGGTCAACCGCCGATCCTCGTCGCGGCCGACGACAGCCTGCCGCCCGGGACCCGGGTCGGCTAGGCGCTCGGCCCGTGATCGACAGTCACTGCCATATCGCCGGCCAGGAGTTCGCCGGCGATCTCGACGCGGTGGTGTCGCGCGCCCGGGCCGCGGGGCTCCAGGGAGCCTTGACCATCCTCGCGGCCGATGACGACGTCGAGCTGCGCCAGGCCTCGGCGGTGCAGCGGCTGTGGCCCGAGGTGCGCTTTTCGATCGGCATCCACCCGCACGCGGCGGGGAAGTTCGCCGAGTCGCCGGCAGGCGCGGCGGCGGCCGTGGAGGCCGCGATCGCCTCGCAGCCCGGTGCCCGCGCAGTGGGCGAAATCGGACTCGACTACCACTACGACTTCGCGCCGCGCGACGCGCAGCACGCGGTGTTCCGCGCCCAGATCGCGCTGGCGCGCCAGCGACGCCTGCCGCTGGTCATCCACACGCGCGAGGCCGAGGACGACACCTTCGCGATTCTGGCGGAAGAGCGGGCCGGGGAGGTGCCGGTGGTCTTTCATTGCTTCACCGGAAATCTGGCCACCGCCAGGCGCGTGCTCGACGCCGGGTACGACCTGTCGCTGGCCGGCATCGTGACCTTTCCCCGTGCCGCCGAGCTCAAGGAAGTGGCGGCCTTCGTGCCGCTGGATCGCCTGCTCGTCGAGACCGACAGCCCCTACCTGGCGCCGGTGCCCCATCGCGGCAAACGCAACGAGCCGGCCCATGTGGCGCTCGTGGCCGACCACGTCGCGTCGCTGCGCGGCGACACGCCGGAGCGGATCCGCGAGGCCACGACCGCCACGTTCCACCGCATCTTCAACCCGTAACCCCAAGTCCGCACACGGATTAGGGTGTCTCGCTTCGTTGACACCCCGCGCGCGGATATGGTGTGATCAACGCGGATTGAATCCCACCGCGCAGAAGTCGTCCGCCGTCACACTCGCGCAGCTGTTCGAGCCCATCCGCGACGACCTCCGGGCGGTCGAGCGCGAGTTCGCGCGCCACGTGCAGTCGCAGGTCTCGCTCATCCCCGACATCGGCAGCTATATCCAGGACGGCGGCGGCAAACGCATCCGGCCGGCAGTGCTGCTGATGGCGGCGCGCATGTCCGGGTACGTCGGCGACGCCGCCGTGCTCTACGCGTCGGTGGTGGAGTTCATCCACACCGCCACGCTCGTCCACGACGACATCATCGACGAGTCCGAGCTGCGCCGCGGCCGCGAAGCGGTGCACACGAAGTGGGGCAACCACATTACGGTGCTCTTCGGCGACTTCCTCTACTTGAAGTCGATGTCGCTGGCGCTCAGTCAGGACCGCCTCGAGATCATCCGGCAGCTGTGCGAGGTAACGCTCCGCATCGTCGAGGGTGAGATCTACCAGCTCACCAAGAACGGCGTGGTGGACCTCACCGAAGAAGAACACTTCGACATCGTCCGCCGGAAGACGGCGTATCTCTTCGCCGGCTGTGCCCGCATCGGCGGCATGCTCGGGCCCACCACGCGCGAGCAGCAGGAAGCGCTCTGGGACTACGGCCTGAACATCGGCATGGCATTTCAGATCGTGGACGACCTGCTGGACTTCACCGGCGACGAGGTGGTGCTGGGCAAGCCGGTGGGCGGCGATCTGCGCGAAGGCAAGATGACGCTCCCCGTCATCCACCTGCTGCAGCGGGGCGGGGAGGGCGCGGCGCTGATCCGCCGCATCGTCGAGGCACGCGCCGCGACGCTCGATGAGTGGCGCGAGCTGCGCGCGCTGCTGACCCAGGCGCGCTCGATCGATTACGCGCAGCGCGCGGCGGTGGACTTCGTGGAGCGCGCCAAGAAGGCGCTCTACGCATTCCCTGCGTCCGACGCGCGCGACGCCCTGATGTTCCTGCCGGACTACGTCATCTCACGCGATCGCTGAGGGGCGGCCGTGTCCGTCTCGAACCCCGCCGACCGCGTTCAGGAACTGCGGCGCCTGATTCGGTATCACGAAGAGCGCTACTACATCCTCAACCAGCCGGAGATCACCGACAACGAATTCGATGCGCTCATGAACGAGCTGCGCGCGCTCGAAGCCGCGCATCCCGAGCTCGTGACGCCTTCGTCGCCGACGCAGCGGGTGGGCGGGCGGGTGGCCGCCGGCTTCGAGACCGCGGTGCATTTCGAGCCGATGCTCAGCCTTGACAACGCCTACAACGACGACGACCTGCGCGCCTTCGACGACCGCGTGCGGCGCGGGCTCGGGGCTGCGACGGGCGACGCGCCCCTGGAGTACGTCGCGGAGTTGAAGATCGACGGCCTGAGCATCGCGCTCACCTACGAGCACGGACACCTGGCGCGCGCCGCCACGCGCGGCGACGGCACCGCCGGGGAGGTCGTGACGCACAACGTCCGGACCATCCGCGCCATTCCACTCGATCTCGACGGCGGACCGGGCGAGCGCCTCGAGGTGCGCGGCGAGGTGTACCTGCCGAAGAGCGCGTTCGAGAAGGCCAACGCCGAACGCGAAGCGGCGGGCGAACCGCTGTTCCAAAACCCCCGCAACACCGCCGCGGGCATGCTTCGCAACCTCGACCCCGGGCTGGTGGCCAAGCGCGGACTTCGCGCGTTCACCTATCAGCTGGTGGCGCCGACCGTTCCGGCCACGCACGCCGATACGCTGACCGCGCTGCGCCAGTGGGGCATGCCGGTGGAAGGGCACTGGCGCATCTGCCGCGGCGTCGACGATGTGATCGCGTTCTGCGCCGAGTGGGCCGAGGCGCGCCGCGCGCTCGATTTCGAAACCGACGGCGTGGTGGTGAAGCTGAACGACGTCGAGCGGCGCAAGGCGCTCGGCACCACCAGCAAATTCCCGCGCTGGGCGGTGGCGTTCAAGTTTCCGGCCGAGCAGAAGACGACGCTGCTGCGAAAGATCGCCGTCAACGTCGGCCGCACCGGCGCGGTCACGCCATTTGCCATGCTCGAGCCGGTGTTCGTGGCCGGCTCCACCATCTCGATGGCGACGCTGCACAACGCCGACGACCTGGCGCGCAAGGACATCCGCGAGGGCGACACGGTGATCATCGAGAAGGCGGGCGACGTCATCCCGCGCGTCGTCGGGCCGGTCCTGAGCCTGCGGCCGCCCGACTCGGTGCCGTGGCAGATGCCGGAGACGTGTCCGCTGTGTGGCACGGCGCTGCACCGCGAAGCCGACGAGGCGGTGTGGCGCTGCGAGAACACCTCGTGCCCGTCGAAGCTGCAGCGCGGGCTCGAGCACTTCGCCTCGCGCGGGGCGATGAACATCGAGGGGCTGGGCGAGTCGCTCATCGCGCAGCTCCTGGCCAGCGGCCTGGTGAAGGACTATGCCGACGTCTACGGCCTCCGGGTGGAAGACCTGGCGTCGCTGACGGCCACGTCCACCCGCCAGGACGGCAAGACGATCGAGCGCCGGTTCGGCGAGAAGAACGCCGTCAAGGTGGTGGAGCAGATCGAGCGCAGCCGCGAGGCCGGCCTGGGGCGTCTGCTCTATGGGCTCGGCATCCGCCACGTGGGGGAACGCGGAGCGCAAGTGCTGGCCCAGGCCTTCGGATCGGTCGACGCCATTGCCCAGGCGCCCACCGCGCAGCTCGAACAGACGCACGAGATCGGGCCGGTGCTCGCCGAGTCGGTGCGCGCGTGGTTCGACGCCCCCGCCAACCAGCAGCTGTTGCAGCACCTGCGTGAAAAGGGCGTACGCCTGAACGCCACCGACGCGGAACGTGCCCGGGCGTCGGCGTCGGGGCCGCTGACGGGCAAGACCTACGTCCTGACCGGCACGCTGGCGACGATGACGCGCGAGGCCGCCACCGAGGCGGTCGAGCGGCTCGGCGGCAAGGTGGCCGGCTCGGTCAGCAAGAAGACGACGGCGGTCGTCGTGGGGGCCGACCCGGGCAGCAAGGCTGAGAAGGCCCAGGCGCTCGGCATCCCGGTGCTGGACGAGGACGCATTCCGGCAGCTGGTTTTGTAATAATGCTAGCGAGGCTCCGCCACTTGCGACTCAGGCTCCACCTCGCTAGGCAGTGTCTACTTTGCCCCGCCTTCGGCGGGGCGGCTTGAGCATGTCTCAGATGACTCGGCGGTTTGCCGCCATCACCATCGGCCTCGCGATGGCGGTGGGCGCGATGATCGGTCTCGTGCTGGCCGGCAACCTCACGCCGTCGCCGGCCCATTCAGCCCCTGCGCGCGCACGCGAGACCGCGACTCCCGCCGTCAAGGCGATCGCGCCGGCCGGAACGGCCTCGTTCGCCGACATCGCCGAGCAGCTCAACCCCTCGGTGGTGACCATCGACGCCTCGGCGCGCGGCACTCGCTACCGGCGTCCGGGCACCGCCCCGTCGCCGGAGCCGTCGCAGGACCCGCTGGGGCGCAACGGCGAGCGCGACCGCGACGGCCCGCGCCGCGGCGCCGGCACCGGCTTCCTGGTGGACGCCGACGGCTACATCCTCACCAACCATCACGTCGTGGACGGGGCCGAGCGGATCATCGTGCGGCTCTCCGACAGCCGGTCGCTGCGCGCCCGCCTGGTCGGATCGGACCCCGATACGGACATCGCGCTCGTCAAGATCGATTCGCCGACGGCGCTGCCGTACGCGAAGCTGGGCGACTCGGACACGCTGCGCGTGGGGGAGTGGGTGGTCGCGATCGGGAATCCGCTGGCCTACGAGCACACGGTCACGGTGGGCGTGGTGAGCTTCATCGGCCGGAAGCTCTTCGACTCGTCGTTCGACCGCTACATCCAGACCGACGCCGCCATCAATCTGGGCAACAGCGGCGGACCGCTCATCAACGCGCGCGGCGAAGTGGTGGGCATCAACGCCGCCGTCAGCTCGCGCGCCACCAGCATCGGCTTCGCGGTGCCCATCAACCAGGCGATCGCCATCCTGCCGCAGCTGCGGGACAACGGCCGCGTGACGCGCGGCTACATCGGCGTGAAACTGCGGACGGTGGACGCCGACCTGCAGCGATCGCTGCGGCTGTCGTCGGCATCGGGCGCACTGGTGCAGGACGTGGCGCCGGGCTCGCCCGGCGAGCGCGCCGGGCTGCGCCCGTACGACGTCATCACCCGCGTCGACGACGCCAACGTGGTGGGCGACGACGATCTGATCTCCACGGTGGCGCGCATGCGGCCGGGCACGTCCGCGACGCTGACGCTGGTGCGCGACGGCCGCGTGGTGACGCTGCCGGTGAAGCTGGCCGAGCGGCCGCAGCGCGACCGCGCCGCCGCCGCCGACGCGCCGGTGCCCTCCGGGTCGCGCGGCTCGCTCCTGGGATTGTCCGTCCGCGCGCTCGACGTGGACTTCACGGCCCGCTACCACGTGCCAGACTCCGTGCGCGGCGTCGTGGTGTGGCGCGTGGACGCCGTGAGCCCGGCGCTCGACGCCGACATCGAGCGCGGCGACGTCATCCTGGAAATCGATCGCCATCCGATCCGCTCGGTCGACGACTACGACCGCGCCGTGGCCGGCGCGCGGCCGGGCGACGTGATGGCCTTCTACGTCTACAAGCCGAGCGTGGACGAGCGCCGGCTCTCCACCGTCCGCATCGACGCCGATCCGGCAGCCGCGCGCGGCGTGCCGCGATGAAGCCGAAGATTCTCGTCATCGACGACGAGGGCGCCATCCGCGATTCGTTGCGGATGATCCTCGAGTACGAGGACTATCAGTTCGTGGGCGCCGCCAGCGGCCAGGAAGGGCTGGCGCTGGCGCAGCGCGAGCGGCCCGACCTGGTGCTGCTCGACATCAAGATGCCGGGCATGGACGGCATGGAGGTGCTGCGTAAGCTGCACGCCCTCGACGAAACGCTGCCCGTGGTGATGATTTCCGGCCACGGCACCACCGCCACCGCCGTCGACGCCATCCGCTCGGGCGCCACCGACTTCCTCGACAAGCCGCTCAGCAGCGAGCGCGTCATCGTGACGCTGCGCAACGCGCTGACGCAGTCGGAGCTGCGCACCGAGAACCGCGAGCTGCGGCTCGCGATGGAGTCGAAGTACGAAATCGTCGGCTCGAGCCCCTCGCTGCGGCTGGTGCTCGAGGCGGTGAAGCGCGCGGCGCCGACCAACGCCACCGTGATGCTGCTCGGCGAAAGCGGCGTGGGCAAGGAACTGGTGGCGCGCACCATCCATCGCAACAGCCCGCGTAACGGCCAGCGCTTCGTGCAGGTGAACTGCGCCGCCATCCCCGAGGAGCTGATCGAATCCGAGCTCTTCGGCCACGAGAAGGGCTCGTTCACCGGCGCCACCGAGAAGCAGATCGGCAAGTTCGAGCAGGCCGACCGCGGCACCATCTTCCTGGACGAAGTGGGCGACATGAGCCCGAAGACCCAAGCCAAGGTGCTGCGCGTGCTGCAGGAGCAGGAAGTCGAGCGGCTCGGGTCGGCGCGGACGACGAAGGTGGACGTGCGGGTGATTTCGGCCACCAACAAGAACCTCGAAGATGCCATCCAACGCGGCGAGTTTCGCGAGGATCTGTTCTTCCGGCTCAACGTGATCCCGATCACCGTGCCTCCGCTGCGGGAGCGCCGCGAGGACATCCCTCTGCTCGTGCAGCACTTCGCCAGGCGCTCGTCCGAGGAGCACAACCTCAAGCCGAAGAAGTTCGACGCCGGCGCGATGGAGGTGCTGCAGCGCTATCGCTGGCGCGGCAACATCCGCGAGCTGCGCAACGCCGTGGAGCGGCTGCTGATCATGGCGCCGAACGACGTGATTCGCGCCGACGACCTGCCGCGGGAGTACTCGAGCGGCGGCGCCGCGGCCGTACCTGCGGCGCCGCGGCCGGTGGCCACGCCGGCCGACGAGAACGGCAGCGCCGCACCCGAGCCGCGCGAGGCCGAGGCGCCGGCAACCGGCGGCACGCTTCGCGAGTTCAAGGACGCCGCCGAGCGCGCCTATCTCGTGCAGAAGCTGCGCGAGAACGCCTGGAACATCTCGAAGACGGCGGAAGTGATCGACACGCCGCGCAGCAATCTCTACAAGAAACTGGAGCAGTACCGGATCTCGCAGGAAACCGACGGCTAGAGGAGCAACGCCATTGCGAACGCGTGGACTCTCCGCGGCCGTCCTGGCGTCACTCTTGGTCTGCGCCCGGCCTGCCGCGGCGCAGGTCGATCAAGAACGCGCCAAGGCATTCTTCGAAGAAGCCCAGGCGCTGTGCGCACGTGACGCCGGACGCCTCTGGGGCGTATCGGTGTGCGCTCCCATGGTGGTGGGCGACATGCGCACTCGGACGTTTGCGACGAGTCAACCACCGCCGGAGACGCCGCGACCGCCGCTCGTGGGTCTCACCAACGCGCCACTCCAGTGGGGCGGGATCACTTGGGGCGGCTACATCTGGGACTTCCTGGTCAACGAAACACCTCAGATTCGCAACGAAATCATCCTCCACGAGCTCTTTCACGGCGTGCAGGCACGGCTGGGGCTTGCCGTGGCCAACCCGCCCAGCGAACACCTCGACACGCCCGAGGGCCGCTATTGGATTCGGCTCGAGTGGCGCGCGCTGGCGCGCGCGTTGCGCGCGTCTGGACAGCCGCGGAACGACGCCCTGGCCGACGCGCTTGCGTTCCGGCGGGCGCGTCACGCGCTCTTTCCGGGGGCCGACGCCAACGAAAGGGCGAGCGAGATCGCCGAGGGTCTCGCCGCCTACACCGGGACCGTGCTTGCCTCGCCCGAGGCGGCGGGCGCGCTGGCGCGCACAATCGAGTTGCTCACGAACGGCGAAGCCGGCGAAAGCTTCGTCCGGACATTTGCGTACATGTCAGGCCCCGGGTACGGCCTGCTGCTCGATGCCTCCTCGCCTGACTGGAGGCGACGCGTACGCGGAAGCGACGATCTGGCGGCGCTCTTGATGGCCGCCCTCGCCGTTCAACCGGCGGCTGACGCCACGGCATCGGCGGCGCGATACGGCGGCCCCGAGCTCCTCGCCGCCGAACGGCAACGCGCTCAGCAGCGAGAAATACGCCTCGCCGAGCTCCGTCAACGGTTCGTGGACGGTCCGGTCCTGGTGATTCGTGGCGGCGGCAGCGGGATGTTCGATTCTCGGGGAGCCGTCGTCATTGCCGGGAGCGGGACGGTGTTCTTCAACGAGTTCCGGTACTCGGGTCCCCCTGGCGCGCTCGAGGCCCGGAGCGGCGTGCTGGTCGAGAGCGATGGCGGATCCCGTCGGGTGGCCGCGCCGGTGCGCCAGGCCGACGGGACGTTCGCGGGTGATGGCTGGACGTTCAAAGTCGCGCCGGGGTGGATC
>Ga0207648_10003087_pt1 | contig 17589 bp, 17 predicted proteins | sample KBSMisM32_FD_184310 | JGI IMG/M metagenome (GOLD analysis project Ga0207648, IMG submission 184310) | Miscanthus rhizosphere microbial communities from Kellogg Biological Station, Michigan, USA - KBS Miscanthus M3-2 (SPAdes) (version 2) | ecosystem: Host-associated > Plants > Roots >...
GCTGAGCGATGCGATGTCAGGTCGGGCGCTCCGAGATAGGTCTCGGGGACGTGGGTCAGCTCCCAAGGCTGCGCGCCATAGACCGCGCCCGACGAGAAGAAGAAGAAGCGCTGCGCCTTGGAGGCGACGGCGAAGTCCAGCGCGCGGCGCGTCCCCTCGACGATCGTGTCGAACATCTTGAGCGGATTATTGTCGTTGAGGTCGGCGCTGGCGTCGGTCGCGGCGTGGAGGACATAATCGTAACGCCCTTCCGAAGCACCCAGTGTCAGTACGTCGCCGCGGACGAACCGGAACCCGGGCGCTGCGGCGAGCTCGGGCTCGCGCCTGCCGAACGAATCGGGATCACGGGTCATCACGTCGATGTTGACGCCAAGTTCGAGCCGGCGGTTGGCGTCGGCCAGCGCGCGCAGCATCCAGCGGCCTATGAACCCGGTGCCGCCGGTCATGAAAATGCGCTTGCCGGCGAGCTCCGGCCAATCGGCCGCCAGCGCGTCGTTGATCGACGCAAGGTCGTCCGCCGGACTCCAGCCTTTCATGCGACCACCTCGCGATGGCCGGCCGGCCGAAGCGCCCGCTGCTTCACCAACCCCCACGTGGGAGGCGCATGGCGCATCGCCCTGTGGAACTCGATCAGGCTTTCGATTGCGATCGCCCAAAGGATGATCGCCATGATCCCAGGTCGGATCAAAGCACCCCAAGGCGCTACATATTCACTCAGCACATACTGCCCGCTCAACCATGAGGTGCGTGTGACGTCGATCAACTTAACGAGCGTCACATCGCCGGGAACGCTGATGAGATAAGCACCGATGATAGCAATCGTGGTCGCCGGACTCCGCGCCTTCTCCAGGAAAAGCAGGAATACGATCAGGGTGATGGCATAGCCGCCGGGATTCTGATTGATGAACGATTGCATCAGGATGAGGTAAACCAGCCGCGAGCTGCTGATTGCCTTCGGATACAACCAGGCAAGGCCGATGCAGAGGAAGGCAATGAGCCGGGAAAGGAACACATAGGATTTGATGAAGACGACGGCCGCGTCGACCTGTTCCTGCTTGATGTAATCGCGCACGGGAAATTGGTAGACGTCTAGCTGCAGGAACGGCTTGTAGGTCGTGCTGTACAGCATTTCGTCCCACACCGTTCCAAGCCGGATCGAGAACCAGTTCTGGAGATTGGAGAGAATTTCGAGCGGCGTTCCCTCGCCGACGATCGCAAGGGTCACAAGATAAAGCGCCACGGTCGCGATCAGGCAAAGCTCGAACAGTCTCCACTGCCGCTTCACAACCAGTGAGAACAACGGCATCACCATGTAGACCTTGGTGTTCGCCATGAATGCAGCCGTCGCGACGAACTGGCCACGGGTCCGCAGGAGATTTCCGTACAGCATGACCATGGCGATGTAGGTCAGCATGATGAGCTGACCTCGTTCCAGGGCGTAGAGCAACGGTCCACCGCAACCGATCGCCACGGTCCGGAATAGGGCCGTGGAAGGATCGCGCTTTCGGAACGCGAGCCAGCTAACCAAAATGCACCCGGCATACATCAGCAGGATAAAAACGATCCCGAATACGTCGCAATCGCGCGCATCGTACGGTCGATTGTTGTAACATCGAGGATCACCGAAAAGGCCGGTAATCACGAACGAAAGCGGCAGATAAACGGTTCGCCAGCTCGAATAGGCACCACCATTGTGGGCCCAGAAAGCCGTATTGAACCAATCCATGAACGTATCGCTGACGTCGAAGACGAAGGGCGCCGGCAGATAACCGTTGCTGTTGAACAGCATGTAGACCCGAAGCAACCCCAGAAGGATCAGCACGGCGCCAATCAGCTCGATGAGCCGCATCAAGGCTGGGCGAGGATCCTTCATGGACTGTCAGCCAGCCGTTACCGATTGACTGATCGTTCAGCCGGCAGCGCGCGGGCCTCTGGAAAGTTGATTCGCTGATCTTCGATCACCAGCGGAACATTGCGACTCCGCTCGGCTAGCATCCGCACCTGATCGCCAATGAGGCCGAGGCACAACAGAAGCACCGCGAACAGGCCGACGACGACGGTCAAGATGAGCAGCGCTGGCGAATAGCCGTGGGTGAGAAACCGTAGAAGCGTGACGACGCCGAGCGCGAAGGCGAAGACGCACAAGTAGATCGCGAAGATCAGCTGCAGGCGAAGCAGCCCCTTGGCCGACCCGCCAACCCCGGAGAGCGCGAAATTGAGCAGCGCGCCGTAATTGTTGCTGCTTCGGCCCCCGGCGCGCACGGGACGGTCGTAGGGGATGACCGCGAGCCGGTAGCCGCTTTCAATCAGCATTCCCCTGAAGAACGGCTCCGGCTCGTTCCATGAGGCGAGCATGTCTACGACCTTACGGTCGAATAGCCCGAATCCGGTCGCACCGGGAATCAGCGGGTAGTCGCCGAAGCGGTTGAAGAAGGCATAGCCGGTCTTGCGCGCCAGTCCGAGGATGAATCCGGCCTTCTCCGACCGGCGCTTGCCAAGCACGATTTGGGCACCCGCGCGCCACTGGGCAATCATCTCCGGGATGAGCGCTGGCGGGTCCTGGAAATCGCAACACATGGCGATCACCGCTGCGCCCTCCGTCTGGTAGATGGCATAAGTCGGTGAGCGCATCTGGCCGTAGTTGCGGTTGTTGAAGATCGCGCGGACGCGCGGGTCGCGCGCGCACAGCTCACGCAACAACTCGCGCGTGCGGTCGGTCGAACAATTATCGATGAAGATGATTTCGTGGCTCGACGCGTGCTTCTCGGCCTCCGTCGTCACGGCCTCGTACATCGCAACAACGTTCGCCTCTTCGTTGTAGCAGGGAATCGCGAACGAGATTTCGGGTCGATCGACGGAAACCGGTCGGACGGGCTGCTTAGTCATGGGCCAGCGCCGCGCGCGGCGAGTCCTGGGCGATTGTGCGCCTGCGGATCAGGCCGGTCGCAGGGCCGTACCATTCGGTGAAGAGCGCCAGCAGGATGATGCCGCCGAACAGCGCCATCGCCCAGACATTGTATTGGCGCTTCGGATCGAGGCCGGCCGGGTCGATTACCTGGATGTAGGATGCGCTCTCGGCCGCCAGTTCCTCGACTTCAACTTGCTCGCGCGAGCGTTGATAGACGTCGTAAATCGCCTGTTGGAAACGCAGGTCGCGATAGAGATTGAGGTATTGCAGGTCGACTGAAGTGAGTCCCGCCACGTTCGGCCCGGCGGCGCCGGTGGTCGGCGTGGCCGTCCGGGCGATCTGCGCGCGAAGTCCCGCGATGTCGCTGCGAATGGCGGCGAGATCGTTGCTGTCGGGCCCGCGGAACTGGCTGGTCGTTTGGTACTCGACCTCTTTGGATTTCAATTGCGCCTCGAGTTGGGCGCGCTGGGCGAGCGCGCTTCCAAGCTGGGCCTCGGGGTCGGCGAGATTGTTCATCCGGCGAAAGGCGTTGAGCTTACTTTCCGCGACCGAAACCCGCTGCGCGGCATCGCTGAATCGACGCGCCACGATGCGGCTCTTGTTGGTGATCAACTGCTGTCCGAACCGGGCAAGATTGGTGCTGATCGCATCGGCATAAGCGCCCGTGATCTGCACCGCCTCCTTTGGGTCGAAGAGCTTCGTTTCGATCTCCATGACGCCGCCGAGCAGAAGATGAACGTCGACCTTCTTATCGAGCCAGATCTTGGCTTTTCGCTCACTTTGGAACTGCCGTCCGGGGCCGACGAGCTTCAATGATTTTATGACGTCGTGCTGCACCGTGTCGCTTCGGCCGATGATCATGTAGACTTCATTGGACGGTTTACCGCCGGTCAGCAGACTGCCGATGGTTTGCGACCCGCCGCCGAGTGCACCTAGCAGAGTAGTAGTGCTCGCCGCGGTAGCACTGGTGTCTTGCGGGACGATTTTGGCGCGAGCGACGTAGGGCCGCGGGAAAAAGATCAAGATCGCCGAAATGGCGCCGAGGACCAGGTAGGTCAGTCGTCGGTGTCGGTCACTCCGAACGAGGGTGACGAGGTTGTCCACGATCGTCATTTGACGATCGCCGCCGTCGTAACAACGGCCGGCAGGAGCGCGGACGAAATGTCCCGCAGCCGGGCCCAGAATTCGCCGCGCGAGGCATTGATCGGCACGAAGATCAGGTCGCCCGGAAGCGCCTTGGCGCGCATCACATCGCCACGGCCGTCGCGTGAGATCAGCGTCCCGTTGGCGCGCACCACAAAGATCTTCGACTTATCGGCGATCTTCTGGAAGCCGCCTGCGTGGCGCAGATAGTCGCCGATCGTCTCGCCGCGGACATATTCGAACGAAGCCGGGCTCGGCACCGCGCCGAACACGCCGACCGTCACCGGCTGCGGCGGAACGTAGATACTGTCGTTATTCTCGACCACTACGCTGCCCGGGAGGCTCCTGTCCGCGGTGGTGACATTCAGTACCATGCGCCCGTCGGGCTCGCGGCGGCGCAGCTGATCGACGATCGACTGGACCGCCTGCAGCCGAGTCGGATCGACCGTGGTGGCCTGCGATGCGTTGGTCAGAGGCTGCGCCTTCAGCGCCAGCTCAAGATCGCTGATGGCTCGGCGGTAGCTCTCGCGCTGGGTCGTGCGGACGCTGTCGCGGGTAAACACCGTGCCGTAGACATAGGCCTGGGGGGTGAGCCCGCCGGCTTGCTGAAGAACGCTCGCCAGCGGAGTCCCCGGCTGGACATAGTAACGCCCCGGGCGCGCGACTTCGCCGCTGACCGTGACCAGGGCAGGCAGCTTGATCAGCGGCTGAGCGATCCCGATTGCGGGAAGCACGCGCAGGATCTCGCCGCGCGACGCCACCCGCGCCTCGACCTGTGCCGGCGTCAGCTGCTGCCAGCCCCCCGGTTTCGTCGGGTCGATCAGCAGCAGCCGAGTGTCATCCGCGACGGTGTTTACGCCGCCGGCATAGAGAAGCATCTGCTCGAGCGTCTCGTCGCGCCGGGCCTCGTAGATCGCCTCGACGTTGACGCTGCCGACGACGGCGACCTGCGGCCCGGCCGGCGCGATGTAGATGACATCCCCGTTCTGGAGAACGATGTCGGCGCTGCGGTCGCCCTTCAAAAGCAGGTCGTAGAGGTCGAAGTCGGACACCAGGCGCCCGTTGCGGCGCACCTGGATCGAGCGGAAGCTGCCTCCCCCGCTCGGCCCGCCCGCCGCCAGTACCGCGTTGACCAGCGTCGAAAGGCTGCTGACGGTGTAGGAGCCGGGTGTGCGCGCAAAACCGGTTACATAGACCGTGATGCCGTGCAGCTTGCCGACGCTCGCCGCCACCCGGAAGCTGCGGTACTGGCGCGACACCGCCCGAGCGAGGAGCGCCTGGAGGTCGCCGTAGCGAACACCGCCGACGTTCACCGCGCCGACTCGCGGGATGAAGATGCGCCCTTCGGGATCGATCGTCAGCCTGAGGTTGCTGGCCTCGACCGAACCGGCCAATCCGATGAGGATCTCGTCGCCCGGGTTGAGCTGGTAGTCGGGGGGGACGGTCGTCGTCGGCGGCGCCGTGAAATCGCGTGAGCCCGGGACGAGCAGGCTCGACCCGAACCGCCGGAGCGGCTTGTCGACGATCTGCGAGACATAGCGCTCGAACTCGCTCAGCGGAGGCGGACTTTGGATGAGCGGCCGCACCGTTTCGCGGACTAGCTCATCTTCGCCGTCAGTGACCTGGCCATTGCGCCTTCGAGTTGCGTCCGAACGGTCCGCTTCGTCGCGACTGTCGATCTGGTCGGGCCGATAGCGAGTTTCGGACCCGCTCAGCTGTCCCTGCGACTGGGCCGCGGTGCTGGCGGTGTCGTTGCCGTTCGAATCCTGGTCAGATGCGCTGGTCGAGCGCGGTCGCGTGCTCGTCGTGCTACTGGGCCGCTGGTCGGCCGGATCAATCGGATACCCATAGATCTGCGCGCTCGCGGCGGTCGCTAAAGCCACAAGCGGCAGCACGAAATATGCTACCCGACGCTGTTGATTGACCACAATCTTGAACCCACCTCTGATGCCTACATGTCCGCGCTTGGTCCGCGCGGCACCCCGTCCCCACATCCGGGATCGCGCTGGCCTGAGCCACTAGCCCGTCCCGCAACGTTCACGGATGCGCCACTTTCGCGCCGAGGCATCACTGTCGCCAACCCTGCTGGGGCGAGTCCGAACGGAACCCGAACTCCAGCTTTTAGACGGGTAGACGCATTGAAGCCAACCCCCTGTTGGTCGGCTTTGGCGAAGCGGGCATTGCGGCCAGCCAGCGCCGGTTATGCAACTTTCGCGTAGACCGCCGGCTCGGGCGTTGCCAGACGCGCTTCCATCATCGCGATGCGCTTGTCGTCCTCCGCCGCGATCACACCATAGTAGTTCCGCTTGTTCTTGAGCCACGCGAGCTCGAACTCGACGGCGTTGCGAATCCCCCCCACGATGGCCGAGCTCTGGATCGCTTCACCTGCGAAGATCACCTTGCGGGTCTCGAACCGGTCGAGCCGGATTCGCTGGATTTCACGAAGGGCGCTGATCGCGTCGGTCGAGACCGATCCGCCGACTACGAGCTCGAGGTCGGCCTCGGCGCATGCCGTGGCCACCCGCAGCACCGCGTCGGTAATCGAGCGATCGTTGATCGCGCCGCGGGCCATGCCGCGCGAAAGCGTGAAGTCGACCCGTCCGAACACGACACCGTCGACGCCATCCCGGGCCGCGTCGATCATCGAATCGAGATTGCGGAGAGTCGTCTCGGTCTCGAGGTTGAACAGGAACTGCGTCGAATGGTCACCCGGGCCGTAGGTCTTGTCCTTGGCCTCAATGAATTTGGACAACGCATAGGGCGTCTCGACCATTGGCGCGATGATGTAATCGATGCCGTAAAGTCGGCTGGCGAGCAGGTCGGAGACCGCCTCGCACCCGCCGATCTTGAGCGCGACCTTGAGGTCGGCGCGACGGGCGAGCTCGAGCAGTCTCAGGAACTCGTCGGGACGTGTGCCCTCGGCCTCGAACTCCGCCTTGACCGCAACTACGCCATGCTCGTCACGTCCGCGCTTCAGCAGTTCGAGCATCTTTACTTCGACAGAGTTCACTTACTTCCCCCTTGAGCTTCAAAGGTTTGCCGAGCCAATGCGTGATACAGTTGGAGCGGCAATGGTCAAGAAAAAGAACGGTTTGTTGTCCGTATTGGTGGCACTTTACGTAGAAACGACAATCGCCGTTTTTGGTAAATTTTTTGTAAATGCAGTCACCAATCGCAGGCCGCGGTAGCTGACCATCATTTACTTGGTCGACATAAGTGGAAACGCGTCGCCGCGAGGTCGACCGAGGACACTAACCAGGGTCCTCGCAGGTTAGACTAACGCAAACTCGCCTCCGGAAGATTGTTGCCTGTGGTCTCGCTCCACCCCGCCCAACTCGACGTTGCGCGGAGCTCGTTACCCCAAACCGTTTCGTACGCCAGCGCCCTTTGGCCAACGAAAGTTAGTGGGTCAACCGCGATTCCGCCAACTCGCACCTCGTAATGAAGATGCGGCCCGGTCGAGTGGCCGGTCGAGCCGATCTCGCCGATCACCTGCCCTTCCGCGACCCGCTCGGACGGGAAGACGTCGAGCCGAGACAAATGGCCGTAGCGGGTGCGTACACCTCCCGCATGCTCGATTTCGACCAGGTTTCCGTAGCCCCCGGTCCACCCCGCGACCCGCACAATGCCAGGAGCGGTCGCCATCACTGCGGCGCCGTAGTGGCTCGGCAGATCGATCCCGGCATGACGGCGACCGACTCCGGAGATCGGGTCGGTTCGCCAGCCAAACCGCGAGGTAATGGAAAGCCGATCCAGTCGCGGGCCGCTCGCGCCAATCTCGTTCCTGATCCGCAATGGCGCAGCTTGCGCCGGCGCGTTCCACCCAAGCATCCGCCGGCGGAACTGGTCGCTCGATCCTGAGGGAAGCACCGCGGCAGCCTGCCGCACTCCGCTTGGCGCAGCGGGAATCTGCACCGCATCCGTCGGGACAGTGGCCGCAATCGCCAACCACGAACTCAGTGCCAACATCATGATTTGCCCGTTACTTCAATGACTTCGCCTGATCAACCCACTGACGAGATGCTTGGCCAGCTGTGACTTCAATGCAACATCGCGTGCGGAATTCGCCCGACTACAGTCAAAATGGTGGGAGGGTCCCATTTCAGAACGGCCGCGACTGCCCTATTTTAGTCTCTAATGTTGTTCTTGGTGCCTTTACGTTTCGATAGTCACTCGCTTGTCATGACTTGCAACCAAACGGCGCGTGAAGCATTTCGCCGGAACAACAACCGATGCGGGAGGAGTTGAAACAAAAGGGGGCTTATTCTTTCGCGATCTAAATAGAAATTTAATTTCCCGCTGGAACGCTGGGTCGATGGGATCACGTTCGGGCTAACATTGAGCAGGAGTATTGCATGAAGAGGTATCTACTCGCAGCGGCCGCAGTGGCCGCGATCGCCTCGCCGGCCGCGGCGCGTGACGGCAGCGGCTACGCCGGCATCGAAGCCGGCATCTTCATTCCGCAGAAGTCAGACGTCGATCGGATCGGTCCGCCCGTCACCAACGGGATTTGGGCCGATTGGCTCGATGTCAAACACGACCTCGGCTACGATGCGGACGTCGTCGCCGGCTACGACTTCGGGATGTTCCGGCTCGAGGGTGAAGTCGCCCGCAAGCACGCCGGTCACAGCACCTACGAGATCGACCCCAAAGCTCCTGGGCCGTTCCCGGCCGGGATCGTGCCGGGCGGTTCTTACAACGCGAGCGGCCGTACCAACGTCACGTCTTTCATGGTCAACGCCCTGATCGACGCCGACGTCGGCAACGGTTTCTCTGTCTATGCTGGCGGCGGTGTCGGCCCGGCGCTGGTCAGCATGACCATCGATCGGCTCGGCGATTCGGCCTACCACCTCCACGACTGGGACTCGCTGGCCTGGCAGGGCATTGCGGGCTTCCGCGTGCCGGTTTCGGCGAGCCTCGATGCGGGGCTCAAGTACCGCTACTTCTCGGCGGGAACGCTTCGCGGCGACCTCTACGCGCATAGTTTCGATGCGCGTTCGTTTGTCCATTCGCACTCGGTGCTGGCATCGCTGACCTACAATTTCGGCGCCACGGCTGAAGCCCTGCCACCGCCACCGCCGCCCCCGCCGCCTCCGCCGCCGCCTCCGGCGACGCAGACGTGCCCGGATGGCAGTGTGATCGATGCGACGGCGACCTGTCCGCCGCCGCCTCCCCCGCCTCCCCCGCCGCCGCCTCCGGCGGAGCGTGGTGAGCGCGGCTAAGCTCAGCTTTCGCTGAATTACTGGGGCGGGCCTTCGGGTCCGCCCCTTTTTTTGGCTAGCGGGGCGTCAGCGAGGTGGCGACTTCACGCACCGACGAGCGCCAATCGGGCATCACAAAGCCGAACGCCTGCTCGAACTTGCTGGAATCAAGGACCGAATTGCGCGGCCGAACGGCGCGCGTCGGCCAGTCCTCGGTGCGAATTGGGTCGACGGGCACGCTCGGCAGGCCGATGGCGGCGCAGTCGTCCATGATCGCGCGGGCGAACTCGCACCAGCTCGCTTCGCCGGCCCCGGCCAGATGATAGGTCTCACCCCATCCGCCGCCGGCCTCGGCCATCGCCAGCAGGCCGTCGGCAAGGTCGAGCGCGCTGGTCGGGCTGCCGCGCTGGTCGTCGACCACGGTCAAGCGGTCGCGAACAGCTGCGGCCGCCATGATCGACTTCACGAAATTGCGGCCGAACGGACTGTACACCCAGGCGGTTCGGACGATCGCGTGTTTCGGATTGGCGGCACGGACCCGCTCCTCGCCGGCGAGCTTGCTGCGGCCATAGACGCCCAGGGGATTGACCGGCGCATTTTCGCGATACGGCCCCTCCCCCCGCCCGTCGAAGACATAATCAGTGGACAGCTGGATCACCGCGGCTCCGGACTTCGCTGCGGCGAGCGCGACTTCTCCCGCCGCGTCCGAATTGATTCGGAACGCGCGCTCGGACTCGTCCTCGGCCTGGTCGACGGCCGTGTAGGCGGCCGTATTGATCACGATGTCGGGCGCCGCACGAGCGATCGCCGCGGCCGCGCTGCCCGGCACTTCGAGATCGAGCTCGGGCCTGCCGAGCGTTATCAGCTCGATGCCGGGATGGAGCCGGGCGCGCTCAGACAGGCTTCGCGCAAGCTGCCCCTCGGTCCCGGTCACCAGAAGCCTCATCGACCAATCCCTAACCTGCCGAAGCTGAATTGCATGCTGGCTGGGGCGGCAGGATTCGAACCTGCGAATGCCGGTACCAAAAACCGGTGCCTTACCACTTGGCGACGCCCCAGCAGGTGCATCCGCGATGTGCGGGAGAGGGCGGGCTTATACCTAGCGAAGGCGGAGTTGGAAGTGCGAAGTCACGCCTCAACGGCTCGCCGTCACTCGTTCGGGATGCGCCCGTGGACCAGGTCGTCATAGTCCTTGGCAAGCTGGCGGGTCAGATTGTCGCCTACCTCGAAGTTCCAGGGGCCGGCTGACTGGACCGGCGTGACCTCGACGGCGGTGCCGGTCAGGAACATCTGCTCGAACGTGGCCAGCTCCTCCGGCCAGATGGGCCGCTCCTTGACCGCGACTCCCCGGCGCTCGGCAAGGTCCATCACGGTCCGCCGGGTGATCCCGTCGAGGAAGCAGTCGGGGGTCGGGGTGTGCAGCTCGTTCTCGCGGACGAAGAACACGTTGGCGCCGGTCGCCTCGGCGACGCGCCCGCGCCAGTCGAACATCAAGGCATCATTGTAGCCGCGGTTTTCGGCATGCTGCTTCGACAAGGTGCAGATCATGTACAGGCCCGAGGCCTTGGACTCGGTCGGTGCGGTGTAGGGCGCGGGGCGCCGCCACGGTGCGATGTCGAGCCGGATGCCGGTCTCGCTCTCGCGCGGCTCGTAATATTTGCCCCATTCCCACGCGGCGATGGCGAGGTGCGGCCTGGTCTTGCCCGGGGCCACGCCCATCGATTCCGACCCGCGCCAAGCGACGGGCCGCATGTAGGCGTCGGTGAAGCCGTTGACCTTCAGCACTTCCTCGCACGCGGCGTTGATCTCCTCGACCGACCACGGCAGCTCGAAGCCGAGCAGGCTCGAGCTCTTGCGCAGCCGTTCGCTGTGCTCATCAAGCTTGAAGATCTGGCCGTTGTACGCGCGCTGCCCTTCGAACACGCTGCTGGCGTAGTGGAGCGCATGGGTGAGCACATGGACGCGCGCATCGCGCCACGGCACCATCTCGCCGTCGAGCCAGATCCATCCGTCGCGGTCGTCGAACGTGCCCTGAAGCTCAGCCATGCGCTTATCCTGTTACGGAGGTGCAACGCGCCTACGGCAGGCGCGTTGCCTCGGCAAGCGGAGCGCCGGCCTTCGCTTCTTCGGCAAGCTCGCGGCCTCGGGCGAAGGCGGCGTTGATCGTCGCCGCGATCAAATTGTCGAGCAGGTCCTCGCGATCGAGCACGGCCAGGCCGGCCTCGGTCGTCCCCTTGGGGCTCGCCACTCGCCGCGCGATCGACTCCATGTCCTCGCCGGTGGTTGCCGCCATCCATGCTGCGCCGAGCACAGTCTCGCGGGCAATGACGGCGGCGATGTCTTCGCCAAGCCCGCGCCTGATGCCGGCCTTGGCCAGCGCGGCGACGAATCGCGCGACGTAGGCCGGGCCCGCTCCCGCCACCGATCCGAGCGCCGCGAGCTTCGCCTCGTCGGCCATCCACATCGCGAAGCCGAGCGCGGCGAACAGGTTTCCCAGCTCCGCGCGGGCCGCCTCGTCGGCATCGTCGCTGTAGAGGCCCGTGACCCCCCGGCGGATGGCGACAGGGAGGTTCGGCGTCGCCCGGACGATCGCCCCCACTCCCGGAAACCGCTGCCGCAGGCTGGCGCTCTCGACCCCAGCAAGCATGGACACCACGAGCGTCCTGGCGCTGAGCCGCTGGCGCAGCTCCGGCGCGATCTCGTCGAGCTTCTGCGGCTTGAACGCGAGCACCACCAGACGCGGCGGCGGCCCGGCGTCGGCCGCGTTGGTGACGACCCGCACGCCATCGACCGCTTTCCCGCTCGGCCGGATGACGGTGACCGGCGATAGATCGATGCCGCCAAGGCGCCAGCCGTCCACGACGGCTCCGCCCATATTGCCGCAGCCGACGAACCAGGTCGGCGCCGGAAGCCTCAAAGTCTCGGTCATGCTTCCCCGTGCGTATCGATCAGAGCCGCGGCGATGGCTTCGCCCGGCGATTTGCCGCCCCACAGCACGAACTGGAAGACGGGATAGAAGCGCTCGCACTCCTCGACCGCGGCCTCGGCGATCGCCTCGGCCTGCTCGAGGCTGAGGCCCTCGCCCTCGCGCGCGTCGAGGATGGTCGAGTGGCGGAACACCACCAGGCCCGATCCCGACCACATCTCGAAATGTCCGAGCCACAATTGCTCGTTGATGAGGCTCAATGCCTCGAAGATCGCGGTGCGCTTCTCGGGGCCGACCTTGATGTCAGGAAAAGCGAGGAACTGGAGCACCTGGTCCTCGGGCCGCCACACGCCGCGGAGCTCGTATTGCGCCCAACTACCGGTAGCCGACGCGACGATCTCGCCTTCGGCGGTGCGCTCGCAGGCCCAACCACGCGCCCCGAAATATTGCTCGAGGACCTCGATCGGCGCGCCGTCGTCCCGCTCTTCCTGGATTTCTTCTTCGCTCAGGATCACGCTCCCGGCTTGCCCTTTGGCGCTCGCTTGGGCGTTGCCGTGGGTCCGGCGACCTTGGCCTCGAGCGCCGCAATGCGAGCCTTGAGGATCTCGTTCTCGTCGCGCGCCTCGGCGGCCATCGCCTTGACCGCCTCGAACTCGTCGCGGCCGACGAAGTCGTTTCCGGCCATCCACTCGCGAAACTTCTCGCGCGCAGAGGATTCCGCCTCGCGCCCCATGCCGGCAAAGGTCCCGGCGACCCCGTTCACCATCTTGACGAAATCGTCGAACAGCCGGTTCTCGGACTGCATCGGAAGTCTCCCTTTCGGCGCGGAAATAGGGGCTTGCGCCTCATTTCGCCACCCTGCCTCCGGAACCTATCCCCAAGTGCTTCAGCTATCCCCAGTTTTCTCCGCGCCGAGGAGGAACTCGACATTGCCCTCGGGCCCGGTGATCGGGCTGGGCGTGATGCCAAGTACGGTCCAGCCCTGCGCTTCCACCCAGGCCCTCACGTCGGCGCAGACGCGCTCGTGGACCGCTGGATCGCGGATCACGCCGCCCTTGCCGACCTCCTCGCGCCCCGCCTCGAACTGCGGCTTGATCAGCGCAACGAGCTTGGCGCCGGGCTTGGCGAGCTTTAGCGGCGCGTCGAGCACTTTCGCCAAACCGATGAAGCTCGCATCGCATACGATGATGTCGACCGGCTCGGGGACGATGCTGCGATCGAGGGTGCGGGCATTGGTCTGCTCGTGGACGGCGACGCGCGGGTCTTGCCGCAGCTTCCACGCCAGCTGGTTGGTGCCGACGTCCACCGCATAAACCTTCGCCGCACCGCGCGAGAGCAGCACGTCGGTGAAGCCGCCGGTTGAGCTCCCAACGTCGAGCGCCACCGCGCCGGTCACATCGAAATCGAAATGCGTCAGCCCGTGGTCGAGCTTGATCCCGCCCCGCGACACCCACGGATGGTCCTTGCCCCGCACCTCGAGTGGCGCGTCCTCGGCCAGCAGGTCGCCGGCCTTCGAAAGCTTGCGCTCACCCGAGAACACCGCCCCCGCCATGATCAGCGCCTGCGCCCGCGTCCGGCTCTCGGCGAGACCCCGGCTCACCAGCAGCTGATCCGCCCGGACCTTGGCTACGCCCGCACCTCTTCGACCCCGGCGCTGTTGATGCGCAGCGCCTTCAGGACTGTCTCGACGATATGCGGCGCATTGAGCCGTGCCTCGTCATATTGCTTCTCGGGCTTGTCATGCTCCTGGAAGCGGTCGGGCAATCGCATGGTGCGGATCTTGAGGCCCGCATCGACCAGCCCTTCGTCGCTCGCCAGCGTCAGCACGTGCGCCCCCAAGCCCCCGATCGAGGCTTCCTCGACCGTCACCGCCACCTCGTGCGTGGTCAGCAGGCGGCGAATCATCTCGCTGTCGAGCGGCTTGGCAAAGCGCAGGTCGGCGACTGTCGCCGACAGGCCCATGGCATCGAGCTGGTCGGCAGCCTTCTCTGCTTCCTCGAGCCGGGTGCCGAGCGACAGGATCGCGACCGTCTTGCCTTCGCGGACAATCCGCCCCTTGCCGATCTCCAGCGTCTGCGGCTCGGCCGGAAGCGGCACGCCCCTGCCCTCGCCGCGCGGATAGCGCACCGCGCTCGGCCCGCTGTCGTGGAGGGCCATGGTGTGGACCATGTGGCAGAGCTCGGCCTCGTCGGCCGCCGCCATCACCACAAAGTTGGGCAGCGTGCAGAGGTACGCGAGGTCGAACGACCCGGCGTGGGTCGCTCCGTCCGCGCCGACCAGTCCGGCGCGGTCCATCGCGAAGCGCACCGGCAAATTCTGGATCGCGACGTCATGGACGACCTGGTCGTAGGCGCGCTGCAGGAAGGTCGAGTAGATGGTTGCGAACGGCTTGTAGCCCTGCGCCGCCAGCCCCGCAGCGAATGTCACCGCATGCTGCTCGGCGATTCCGACGTCGAACACGCGGTCGGGAAAGGTTTCCGCGACCTTGTCGAGCCCGGTGCCCGACGGCATCGCGGCGGTGATCGCCACGACCTTGTCGTCGCGCGCCATCTCGGCGCCCAGGGCCTTGGCATAGACGCTGGTGTAGCTCGGTGCCCCGGCTGCCGGCTTGGCCTGGACGCCCGAGACCACGTCGAACTTGACCACGCCATGATATTTGTCCGCGGCATTCTCGGCCGGCCCGTAGCCCTTGCCCTTCTTGGTGACGACATGGACCAGCATCGGCCCGATGTCGGCGTCGCGGACATTTTCGAGTACTTCGACCAAAGCGCGCACATCGTGCCCATCCACGGGCCCGACATAATAGAAGCCCAGCTCCTCGAAAAGCGTCCCGCCGGTCAGCCAGCCACGGGTATATTCCTCCATCCGGCGGAGGCCGCTGTGCAGCGGATCGGGCATCGCCCGCGCGAGCTTCTGCGCCAGCTTGCGCGGGGTCAGATATTTGGTCGACGACACCAGGCGCGCCAGGCTGTTGCGCAGCGACCCGACCGGCGGCGCGATCGACATGTCATTGTCGTTGAGGATGACGATCAGGCGATTGCCGGCCGCTGCGGCATTGTTCATCGCCTCATAAGCCATGCCGGCGGAAAGGGCTCCGTCGCCGATCACCGCGATCGCCTTGCCAGGCGCATCCGACAGCTTGCTGCCGATCGCAAATCCCAGCGCCGCCGAGATCGAGGTCGAGCTGTGCGCCGCGCCGAACGGGTCATATTCGCTCTCGGCCCGGCGGGTGAAGCCGCTGAGGCCCCCGCCCTGCCGAAGCGTCCGGATCCGGTCGCGCCGCCCGGTGACGATCTTGTGCGGATAGGCCTGGTGCCCAACGTCCCAGATCAGCTTGTCCTCGGGCGTATCGAACACATAATGGAGGGCAACGGTCAGCTCGATCACGCCGAGCGCCGATCCCAAATGCCCGCCGGTCACCGACACGGCCGAAATCACCTCCTGGCGAAGCTCGTCGGCAAGCTCAGGCAGCTGGTCCTTGCCCAGCGCGCGCAAATCCGCGGGGAGCTGCACCATGTCGAGCAGCGGCGTTTCGGGACGGTCACTCATTGGCGTCGGGACTTAGGCCGATGCCCGCCGGATGTCACCAACAGCACTGGAAATTCAGGCGATTTCAGCGATTGCTCAGGGATTGCTCAGGAAGGCTCGCCGCAATCGCCGCAGGTGCCGCGGACCTCGATCACCGGCCGCGGCGCCGAGAATCCGGCGCCCTTGGCCGCCTCGCGTACACCCTTGGTCAGGCTGTCGTCGTCGATGTGCACCGCCTGCCCGCAATTGTCGCAGATGAGGAAGATGCAGTCGTGCAGGCAGCCCGGATGCTGGTTGGCGACATAGGCGTTGGCACTCTCGACCCGCCGCGCCAGGTTCGCGCCGACGAACAGATCGAGGATTCGGTACACGCTGTTCGCCGCGACCCGTCGCCCCTGTACCTTCGAAACCTGTTCGGCAATGTCGTAGGCGCTCGCCGGCTTGTCGAAGCTCGCCAGCGCGTCGAACACCGCGGCGCGCATGTCGGTCCACTGCTCGCCCTCGCGGGTCAAGCGTTCGCGCGCGGCCTCGGTGAGCGAATCGCCCTCGTGGAGCTGGTGATCGTGCCTGGTCATTGCGGGTATGTTGCGAGATAGTCCTTGGCCGCCCGTCGGGCAAGAAATTGGGCCAGGGAATCAGAAGGCGTGGGTCTTCGCCTCGATGTTGAGCTTGTGACCGAGCGCGAGGGCGAGGACGCCGACGATGGTGAAGGCCGGCTCGAAGCCGGTTTCGTGCAGCGTCATCGCATAGGCCATGATCGCCAGCCCGACCGCTCCAACGGCGCTCGGCAGCAGGAAGCCATGCTCGCGCACCCCGCGCCCGAGCGCGACCGCGCCGATGACCATGGCGAGGCTCAGTCCCACCTCATGGATGATCGGCTTGCCGAGCATTCCGCCGGCCGAGGCCAGCAGCCCAAGCAATATGACGGTCGCGACGCAATGCACGGCGCACAGGCCCGACAGGCCCATCGCAAGCCGGTCGAGCCGCGAATCGAGGGTGAAACGCCGCGCCATCCGCGCTTCAATAGTCATCGACGATGAGAGTTACAATATATCATGAGCCGAAAATTGCGCCCTTGCCGCTCGGCGCGCCGCACGCAAAGAGGCGCCTGACCGATGACTGCCGCCTTTCCCGCTCCCAAATCCGATCCGGACGCCCACGTCCGCCCACTCGCAATCTCGCGATTCCTCCTGGTCGTCGCCGGGTTGGTATTCGCCATGGTCGTGGTCGGCGGCATCACCCGGCTCACCGAAAGCGGCCTCTCGATCACCCAATGGAACCTGGTGAGCGGCGCGCTTCCCCCACTGACGCAGGCCCAGTGGCAGCATGAGTTCGATCTCTACCGCCAGACGCCGCAGTTCATCGAGGTCGCCGGCCCGGCCGGAATGACGCTCTCAGGGTTCAAGTTCATCTTCTTCTGGGAATGGGTCCACCGGCTGCTCGGGAGAATCCTGGGGCTGGTATTTTTCGCCGGCACCGCCTGGTTCGCGATCCGCCGCGAGATCCCGAAAGGCTATGCCTGGCGCCTTGCCGCCTTGTTCGTCCTTGGCGGGCTGCAGGGCGCGGTCGGCTGGTTAATGGTGATGTCGGGGCTCGAAGGCCGCACCGAAGTCAGCCCCTATCGCCTGTCCGCGCACCTGCTGTTCGCCTTGTTCCTCTTTTCCGCCCTGATCTGGACCGCGCTCGACCTTCGCGAGAAGGCTGCGCGTCCCGCGCGCCTGACCGGCTGGGGGGCGCTCACCCTCACCGTCCTCGGTGTCCAATTATTGCTGGGAGCGTGGGTCGCCGGCTTCCGCGCCGGCTATGTCTCCAACACGTGGCCGGACATGAACGGGCATTTCGTGCCTGAGGGCATCGACTGGTCGCATGGCGTCGGCTTCGCG
>Ga0207648_10003093_pt1 | contig 17578 bp, 15 predicted proteins | sample KBSMisM32_FD_184310 | JGI IMG/M metagenome (GOLD analysis project Ga0207648, IMG submission 184310) | Miscanthus rhizosphere microbial communities from Kellogg Biological Station, Michigan, USA - KBS Miscanthus M3-2 (SPAdes) (version 2) | ecosystem: Host-associated > Plants > Roots >...
ACGAGCCGCGAGCCCGGCAGCCGATCGTGCACGAACTGGAGCAGTTCGGGCGGCGTGGACCGGTCCGAGGCGCCGGCAATGGCGAGCACCGGACAGCGGACCGCGGTCAACGACTCGCGCAGGTCTTCGTCGCGCATTGCCGCGCTGCAGCCCAGATAGCCCTCGACCGGCGTGGACTCGATGTCGTCACGAAACGCCTGCACGGTTGCGGGCTCCCGCGACCGGAAGCCTTCCGTGAACCAGTTGGGGATGGCCGCGTCGGCCACCGCCTGCATGCCGCGCTCCCGCACCAGGGCCATGCGTGTGTCCCAGAACTCCACCGAGCCGATGCGCGCGCCGGTGTTTGCCATCGTGAGCGACCGCACGCGGTCGGGCGCATGCACGGCCAGCGACAACGCCGTAATGCCTCCGAGCGACAGACCGCAGACGTGAGCCGTGCCGATCTGCTCGGCGTCGAGCACGGCGAGGGCGTCGCCGGCGAGCTGCGCGATGGTATAGGGGCCCGGCGGCACGCTCGATTGCCCGTGCCCGCGCGCGTCGTACTGGATGATGCGGTGGGTGGCGCCGAAGGCGCGCCGCTGCCGATCCCACAGCGCGCGCGTGGATCCGATCGAGTTCAGGAAGAGCAGGGCCGGCGCATTGGCCGGCCCATGGAGGTCGTAGGCGATCGTTGCGCCCGACGAGGTGACCGAGCTCAGTGCTTGCCCGCCATCGCGGCCTGACCGCGCTTGTGGTTGTTGGAGAAGATGACGTGCAGCGCCATCAGCGCCTGCAGCGGATGCGCGCCGGCCGACGCCAGCGGCCCGACGTGCTCGCTCACCAGCCCGCCCGAGCCGACGTTGATCATCGACTTGGCCGCTTCGCGCTGCTGGCCGTGCAGATCGTATTCGTTGGCCACGTTCTCGAAGTCGTTGATGATGCGGTTGCGCAGCGCGTCGCTGTGACGCGACTCGAAGAGCAGCTTGTTCAGCCCGTAGGCCTCGGACGGCGGGTGCTTGTAGAACTGGAACCCCTTGTTCTCGAACTTGAAGCCGCCGAACTCCTGGGCCACCGTGGTCGGTGCGGTGGCGCGCGCCCGCGTCGGGAGGAAGCGCATCATGCACAGCCCGTGGTGCCAGGTGGGGATGTAGTCGATGAGCTCTCCCTGCTGCGCGCCGATGATGCCGTAGAGCACCGCCCAGCTGAGCATCTCGGTGTTGCCCACTTCGTCGAGCTGCGTGCCGCTCATGTCGAGCAGGGCGTTGGCGTTGCCGGCCTCCATCTGCGACACCAGCCAGCGGTCGAAGTCGAACTCGGGATGCAGATACTTGGTGGTGCCGGGGAAGTGGGACATCCCGCCGCTGGCGATGATGGCCACTTTCTCGTTGGCCGGCCGGCCCGCGACGATCTTCGCGATGGCCTTCCCCAGCGCCTCGCAGCGCCGCGGCGTGGGCAGGGGCGGCACGTAGACGTTGGTGAAGAACGGGATCACCGGGATGTCGCGCTTGCCGATCACGTACTCGAAGGGGATCGAGAAGGCGTGGCCGAGCTCGGCATCCTCCGAGTAGGCGATGTCGAAACCGTGCTCGGTGACCAGCTTGTTGAGGATGTCCTCGGCCATCTCGCGATGGATGGGCAGGTTGTGCTCGCGGCCGGCGAATTTCGCGATGGCGCGGTCGCCGGCGACGATGGCGAACGACGGCACGCAGCTCACCGAGAAGGTTTCGACGTGGTCGGCGCCGAAGAAGAGGACGACGTCGGGCTTGGTCTCGTCGAGCACCTTGCCGAGCTCGTTCATCGCCCGTCCGGCTTGCTCCAGCTGTTCAGGGTTCTCGTCCGGCGGCCGCGTGAACATGTAAGGCGTGTGACAGGTGCCGACGGCGGCGACGATCTTTCCCATGCTGTTGCGCTCCTCTAAAATCCCATTATCCCGCAAGTCCCGCGCGCGCCAGACGCCGGCCCAGGAGCGCGGCCACGACGGCCACCGCCAGGCCGGCCATCACGTCGACCCCGTGATGGTAGCGAGTGTAGACGCAGGCGATGCTCAGTCCGGCCGCCATCACCCCGAACCCCAGGGCGGCTCGGCGATTGAACGGAAAGAGCCCGAAGGTCAGCGCCCAGGTCCCGGACACGTGCGCGCTCGGAAAGCATCCACCCGACACGGCGGCCCCCGCGATCAGGGCCTCGACGGCGCGCGTGAACACCCAGCCCCCAAACGGCCGCAGCCCTTCCACGAGGGCGGGATGCTCCCACGGCCCGCGCGCCGGCAGGAAGGGGTAGCACACGAACGACAGGAAGAAGCCGAGCATCATCACGGTGAACGCGGTTTGAAAGCCACGGCCCGGCGTCCTGCGCACTTCTGGCGCCAACGGCGCCTTCGGCGCCGGGCGCGAGGGGCCCCGCCAGGCCACCACGATGCCGGCGGTGATCAGGACGTAGTAGGACAGGTAGAAGCCGTGCATCAGCTCGTCGACCGCGGAATTTCCCGCCCCGGAGAGCAGGGCCGCCGGCGTGGCGCCAAACAGCCAGCGGTCCGCCGCGATCAGGTGGGTCTCGAACCAGTACGGCGAGTCGGGGGTGGCCGCGTTGACGGTGAGCGCCACCTCCTCGAAGAACGGGGTGAGCAGCAGGGCGGGGTAGGTGTAGCGCAGGAACCGGGCAACCGTTCGCAGGCGGCGCCTCCCGGGCGGGTCGCTCGCGCGCGGTGCTTCCCACGCCGCTCCGCGCGGCGGCAGCAGCGCCATCGCCACGACGAGCGTCGCATGGGCGATAACGACGTACGGCGCCAGCGGCACGTGCTCCGCGCGCACGACCACGAACGCGGCGACGAACGTCGCGTAGCCCGCCACCACCCAGTCCACGGCAGCCCAGCCGAAGGGGGACCTCATGCCCTTGAAGGTGCAGGGGCGTGCTGAACCGGCTCACGGTTCGGGTGTAGACTCCGCTCGCCGGGTTTCAGGCCAACCACGAGAGGTGAGGAACATGAACAAAGCGGTGGGTGCTTTCGTCGCCAGCACAGTCGTGATCCTGGGGGCGTCGATGATGGCGCAGCAGCCAGCCGCGCCGGCTCCGACGGGCCCCATTCCCGCAGGGCTTCCGGACTGGGCCTATACGCCTCCGCCTCCGGCCGGTTCGCCGCCGCCGGCGACGGCGCTCCCGGCCGACGACAATGCCCCGGTGTCAATCGCCGGGACCACCAAGACGTTCACGCGCGGCGAACTGCGCGCCGCGAAGGAAACGATGGACTGGCACCCCGAGGATCGGCACGGGACCTTGCCGGACATCGCGCGGGTCGGAAAGCAGGGCGTGCGGCAGTGCACGCTGTGCCATCTGCCGGACGGGTCCGGCCGGCCGGAGAATGCGCCGATCGCCGGCTTCCACCCGACGTACTTCATGCAGCAGATGCAGGACTTCCGGGATGGCCTGCGGAAGAGCGCGGACCCGCGGAAGGCGAACACCAACAACATGATCGGCTTCGCCAAGGCGACCACCCGCGAAGAGGATCTGGCCGCCGCGCAATATTTCGCGCAGCAGCCGTATCCGCGCCGCATCAAGGTGGTGGAGTCGAAGACGGCGCCGAAGGTTCGACTTCAGGGCGGGATGCACATGGCCGTGCCCGCGAACGAGGGTGGCACGATGGTGCCGCTGCCGGCCGGCGAGATGGTCGAGGTGCCCGACGACAACCTGCGCGCCGAGGCGCGCGACACGCACCTGACGTGGACCGCCTATGTGGCGCCGGGCACGCTGAACCGCGGCAAGCAGCTGGCGTCGAAATACGGGTGCGCGACCTGCCACGGTGCGAACCTCGAAGGCATCGGCCCGGTGCCGGCGCTGGCAGGACGCTCGCCGAGCTACACGATGCGGCAGCTCTTCGACATGAAGACCGGTGCGCGGCACGGCCCGTGGTCCGAGCTCATGAAACCGATCGTGACCAGCATGACCGTGCAGGACCTGATGGCCGTGTCCGCGTTTGCCGCGTCTACGCCGGCAAGCCCGCGCCCGACCACGACTACTGCGGCGCGGTGAGAACGGGCCGCCTGAAGGCGGCCCCCACGTACGACGGGCCGCCTGAAGGCGGCCCCTACACCTCTTCGGTGTCGATCTCCGGAAGGATGGCCGCGTTGTAACGCGGCCCCGACACGGTCCGCGTATTGATGAGGCCGTCGAGTCGATCGACGGTGGCCGGCGACAGGCGGACGTCGAGCGCGCCCAGGTTCTCCCGCAGGTGATCGAGGCGCGTCGTTCCCGGAATGGGGACGACGTGCGGCGCGCGCGCCAGCAGCCACGCGAGCGCGAGCTGCCCCATGGTGCATCCTTGTTCGCGCGCCACCTCCGCATACGCCGGCAGCAGATCCAGGTTCTTCTCCCAGTGTCCCGGCTGGAAGCGCGGCATGTTCAGGCGGATGTCCTTCGGCGGCAGCGCCGACACGTCGCGCAGCTCGCCGGTGAGGAAGCCGCGCGCGAGCGGGCTGAACGCCACGAACGTGATGCCGAGCTCGCGGCAGGTGTCGAGGACGGCCACCTCCGCGTTGCGCGTCCACAACGAGTACTCGGTCTGCACCGCGGCCAGCGGGTGCACGGCGTGCGCGCGCCGGATGGTCGCGGCCGAGACTTCGCTCATGCCGATCGCGCGCACCTTGCCGGCCTCGACCAGCCGCGACAGGGCGCCGATGCTTTCCTCGACCGGCAGCCGTTTGTCCCAGCGATGCAAGTAATAGAGGTCGATGACGTCGGTCTTGAGACGCGACAGGCTGTCGTCGCAAGTGCGGGCGATCACCTCCGGCCGGCCGTCGATTTCGCGCTGCCCCTGCGCGTTGCGGAACATGCCGCATTTGCTCGTGAGGACGAACTCGCGGCGCCGTCCGCTGAGCGCGTTTCCGAGCAGCGTCTCGTTGGCGCCGAACCCGTAGAGCGCCGCCGAGTCCAGGTGCGTGTAGCCGGCGTCGAGCGCCGCGTGCAGCACCTTGGCCGCATCGTCAGGAGACGGCGGCGTGCCGTAGGCGTGCGACAGGCTCATGCACCCGAAGCCAAGTGGGGAGACGTCGAAGGGGCCGAGTTTTCTCGTCTGCATGCGTCGAACTACAGGGGAACTCCGGGTGCAGGTGATCCGGCGAGCCAGGCGGCACCTTCGGCGTACAGCGTCTCCACTGCCGGGCCGCGCAGCCCGGGTAGACCGGTCTTCACGGAGAAGCCGACCTTGGACTGCAGGTAGCCGAGGTGCCGGTAGCCCTCGGGAAACGACGCCAGCCGCGCCGCGTCGAGCGTGAGGCGCGCGGCGGGGTCGACGGGATCCATCCGATCTTTTTCGTAGATCGGCTGCCGCCGCACGATGCCCCAGCGGCCGTGCCGCCGTTCGAGGAAGTCGTAGAAGCGGCCGGTGCAGACCACGTCCACGAGCACGTCGTCCACCGTGGCGCGCTGGTTGATGGTCATCTTCACCTGCGCGATCGCGCGATCGCCGGCGATGTCACAGGTGAAGCCGCCGAGGAAGTGAAGGATGTTGACGCCGCGCTCGAAGCCCTCGCGGCTGACGCGGATGAAGTCGCGCGCGGGCCCCTGAAACCAGGTGGCCGTCATCCAGCCGTCGTCGTGCCACACCGTGGCGAAGCGCTCCCAGTCGCCCGCGTCGCGCCAGAGCACCCAGTTCTCGATCACATCGCGGATGGCCTGCCGATCGGCGGCGAGCGAGCCGCTCATCCCGGGCGAACTCACCCGCCAATCCTGTTTCGCAGCGTGCCGATCCCTTCGATCTCGGTCTCGACCACGTCGCCCTGCTGCAGGAACTCCTTGGGGTCGCGGCCCATCCCGACGCCGGACGGCGTGCCGGTGGCGATCAGGTCGCCCGCCTCGAGCGTCATGCCCTTCGAGAGCCACTCGATGATGGTGGCGACCGGAAAGATCATGTCGGCGGTGGAGGCGTCCTGCTTGCTGGTGCCGTTGACGCGGCACTGCAGGCGCTTGGCCTGCGGGTCGCCGAACTCGTCGGCGGTGACGACCATCGGACCCATCGGGCACGAGCCGTCCAGGCTCTTGCCCTTGAACCACTGGCCGCCGTGGGCCACCTGCACGTCGCGCGCGCTGATGTCGTTGATGACGGTATAGCCGAACACGTGGGCCAGGGCGTCAGCCGCCCGGATGTTCTTGCCGGTCGTGCCGATGACGACGCCCAACTCCACTTCCCAGTCCACCTGCGTCGTGACCGTGCGGTCCACCGGGATGTCGTCGAAGGGACCGTTCACCGTCGTCGGCGTCTTCGAGAAGATTACCGGGATGTCCGGAATCTTCGTTTCGCGATTGCGGGCCGCGGCGCTTTCCCTGGCGTGCGCGGCGTAGTTGAGGCCGAGGCAGAAGACGTTCTTCAGCGGGCGCGGAATCGGCGCGTGGAGGCGCACGGCGTCGAGCAGGTGGCCGGCGTCGCCCATCGCTTCGGCCACGGCGGCGGCGCGCTGCCACTGCGCGGGGCCGGCCTGGATGAGGGCCAGCAGCGACGGCGGGCCGCCGTTGGCAGAGAGGTCGAGCACCCGGCCGTCGCGCAGGGCGCCGAGACGCGGCGCCGGAGCACTCGGGAGCGAAAACGTCACGTAGCGCATCCCTTGATTATGTCGCGACTCGGCCCGCGGTTACTGCGGCTCTGACACGAAGGTCAGCGACTTCATGGCGGCGTCCACCTGCCGTGCCTCGTCTGCGGAGTTCGCGCCGCTCACGTAGACGATGTTGATCATCGTATCCGAGCCGTAGCGGATGGCGTGCAGCGACAGCAGCACGGCGCCCGGAAGACCCGAGTGCGTCGCGCTGGTGCCTTGCCACAATCGCATGCTGCCGGCGTCGGACCAGTCGTCCTTCTGGTCCGCGAGCGAGACCAGATCGAACAGTTTGAAATAGGCCTTGACGACCGGATCGACGTAGCTCGCCCCGACCACCGCCAGATCGCTCGTGCGCGTGATCCGGCGCGGCAGCCGGGAGACGGACACCAGGAGCGAGCTCTTCGTCGGGGTGGCCAGCGAGAGCCTGCCCGTCGTCTGTGGCGGATGCTGCGCGGTATACGGTTTCCAGGTTGGGGGCACGCGCAGCGAGTAGCCGTACTGCGCGTCGGTGAACGGGGGGACCGGGGAGCGAGAGGGCGGCCCTGCGTTCTGGGCGCCCGCCATCGACGTCAGTCCGGCCATCACTCCGCACAGCGCCACCACGGGGAAGATCGACAGACGCATAGACGCCTCCTGTTCGTTACCGCGTCGACAGGTCACGCTCCGGGCACACTGGATGAAACGGCACGTCGCCAAGGATCGAACGCCACTCGGACGGCGTCAGGCTGCGGTTCACCATCGCGCACGCCGCCGCGCGCCACGACGCTTCGTCCATGTTCCACAGGGTGAGTCCATCTTCCTCGCTGGCGCTGGCCAGCTGGCGGCCATCCGGGCTGAACGCCACCTTGTAGATCCGCGAGTGCTGTGCGAACTCGGCCAGCTGACGGCGTGTCGCGACGTCGACCAGCACGATCTTGTTGTCGGCCGCGCTGTTGGTCTCGCCGCCCCCCAGGGCCAGCACGCGTCCATCCGGACTGAAGGCCACGCTGAGAAGGTTGGCGCGCTCCGCGACGATCGGTTCCAGCACCTGTCCGGTCGCGACGTCCCAGAGATAGACCGTTCGAGAATTGACGACCGCGGCCAGGAGACGACCGTCGGGGCTGAACGCGACGCCTTGTACCGAGATGCCGTCGGTCGAAAGCGGCGATCGGACGGCCTTCCGGGTGGCGGCGTCCCACAGGATCACCCGGCCCTGGCGCCCGCCCGACGCGAGCAGCCGTCCGTCGCTGCTGAAAGACATGTCGATGACGTTGTCGCCGTCGGGCATCACCAGCGGCTCGCCGACGGGCATGCCGGTGCTCGGATTCCACAGGATGATCTGTCCGTCGTCGCCAGCGGTGGCCAGCAGCGATCCGTCCGGGCTGAACCTCACGCCGACGACCGGCCCTTGATGGCTCCAGAGAGCGCCGGTCGGAGTGTGAGAGGCGACGTTCCAGAGCAGCACCCGACCGTGTGCGTCGCCGGACGCCAGCAGATCGCCGCGAGGACTGAACGCCACGGTGAACACCACGCCGTCGTGTCCGGTGAGCGGTGGGCCAAGGACCTCACCCGTGCGCCGATTCCACAAGAGCACCGAGTGGGCGGCCGTGCCCGACGCGACGACGTTGCCGTCGGGACTGAACGCCACGCTCGACAGCGCGTTGCCTGCGGCATCGACATGATCGGCAAGCGGGCCAGGCCGGGCGAGATCGGCCACGATCACGCTGCCGTCCCCGCCGCCGGAGGCGAGCAGCCGCCCATCGGGGCTGAACGCGACGCTCGAGACGCCGTCACGCTCGTGGCGGCCGAGCGGTTCATCGATCTTCCCGGTCTTCACGTTCCACACGATCACCCGGTTCTTGTAGCTGCTCGCGACGAGCCGCTCGCCGTCCGGGCTGAATGCGAGGCCCATGACTTTCCCCTCGGGGCCACGCAGCGGCGAGCCCACGGGCTTCTGCTCCCGCACGTCCCACAGGATGACCGTTTCGTCGTCGCTGCCCGACGCCAGCAGCCTTCCGTCGGGGCTGAAGGCCAGGCTCATGACGGCGCCGGAGTGTCCTCGCAGCGGATACCGCTTCTGCGTGGCGATGTTCCAGAGCATCACCTCGTCGTCTTCCCCTCCCGAGGCGAACAGGTCGCCGCTCGGATGAAAGGCCACGCTCAGCGCACCCTGGCTGTGAGCCGGGATCGGATAGGGATTCAGCGTGCGATCGGCCACTTGCGACAGGACGATCGAGCCTTCGTCCTCTGCGGACAGGACCGTGTCGCCGTTCGGGCGGAAGGCGACGCTCTGCGACATGTGGCCGTCCACAGGCTTGGTGAGCTGGCGTCGCGTCGCGACATCCCACAACAGGACGCCGCCTGCTCCAGCACTGGCGAGCAGGTGTCCGTCGGGGCTGAACGCGACGCTATAGACCGATCCGGGCGCCGTCATCGGCGCGCCGACGGGCGTACCCGCCACCGGGTCCCACAGGTACACCGCACCGTCCTCGCCGCCCGAGGCCAGCAACTTGCCGTCGGGGCTGAACGCCACCGTCCGAACCGCCTTGTGATGGCCCCAGAGAAACCGGATACCTGTCCGCGAGCCCGCCAGAGCGGAGAGCAAAGCCGACCGCGCTTCGAACGAATCGCCGACCAGCGGAGCCGCGAGCGCGAGGAGGATCGACCGGCTCCAGTTGCGGTTCGCTTCGTCGATCGAGCGCGCGGCGATCTGCCGCGACAAGGCGGTCGCGCGCTGTTGCGAACGAGAGTTGAGCGCGAGCCCTGCCGCCGTGGCGAGCGTCACGAGCACGAGCGTGACGGCGGCGACGGTCATGCGCATCCGGTTGTTGGCGCGAATCGACTTCGGGACGACCGTCAGCCGGTCGATGGTCGACTGGCTGGCCGTCCCGTCGGCGACGGCGGCAGACGACTCGTTTACCCAGATGCTCTGCTCGCACTGCAGCCATGGCTCCGCGTGGCCGCGACACTCCTCGAGCGCCCGTTCGACGTTGATCGGAACGACGGGCCACGTCGGATGCCGCCGGCGGAATTCCGTGACCTCCGCCCGCGTCCATGTCGATTCCGTGAGCGCCGCGGTGTTGGCGACCAGGATCAGCGCGCGGCTTCGGTGCAGCGCCCGCGTGACGACGTCGTCGAGGACGGCGCCGGGCGGCGCTTCGTCCTCACTGAAGAAGACGGTGTAGTCGCGCGCCCGCAACTGGCGCGCAAGATCGGCGGCGTAGGCCTGCGTGCCGCGTGGTGGCGGACCGAGCGTGAACGAGACGAAGAAGTCGTATCCGAAGAGGGCCGCGCGACCGAACCGTCCGTTCGACCGAGACTCTCGTCTCGCCACGCGCACACTCTAGTCGACGATATCCGTATAGCTCAGCAGGGGACGGGACCAAGGACTAAGGCCCAAGGCCCAAGGACTATTTAGTGCGCCAGTGGTGCCGGTTCGGGTGCGCCGGCCGCGCGCTCGCTGCCGGCGCGCCGGCCCATGTCGCCGCCGAGCACGCCGAGCAGCACCAGCATCACCACCGCGGAGATGCCCGCGGGTACGGCGGCGGTCCAGAACAGCTGCTGCGGCGTCCACTGCTGCGCCAGCAGCACGCCGCCCGCGTACGGACCGATGATCGCCCCAAGGCGGCCGAAGCCGAGCCCGGCACCGACCCCTGTCGATCGCAGTGCCGTGGGGTAATAGGTGGCCGCCAGCGTGTTGAGACCGGGCTGGCCACCCACGATGCACCAGCCGGCGATGAACACGACGGTCGCGACGGCCGCAAAGCTCAGACCAGGCTGCCCGATGAACGCAATCGACACCGCCGCGATGGCAAAGGTCCAGACGAGCACCGGGACGAACCCCTTGCGCGCGATGATCCACGCCAGGCCATACGTCCCGATCGTGCCGCCCACCTGCAGGAGCGTGCCGGCCAGCAGCGCCGCGTTCTGGCTGTAGCCCATGCCGGTGAACACCGTGGGGATCCAGTTGGACAGCGAATAGAGGTTCAGCAGGTTCATGAAGTAGACGATCCAGAGCAGGACCGTCACCTTGCTGCGCCCCTCACGGAACAAGTGCACGATCGGCACTCCCCGGTGGGCCTTTTCGTTGGACACGAACTCGGTGCTCGCGTTCACCTGCATCGAGGGGTCGAGCTTCTTCAGCCAGTACGCGAGCATGTCGAGCCGGGTGCGGCGGACGGCGAGGAACTGCAGCGATTCCGGCAGCGAAAAGAACATCGCGATGGCGATCACCAGCGGCACCGCGCCGCCGACGAAGAACACCGAGCGCCAGCCGAACAGCGGAATCAGCCACAGCGCCACGAAGCCCCCGATTGCGGCGCCGGCGGTGAAGCCGACGGTGATGCCCATCGTGAGCGTCACGCGGCTGCGCTTGGGGCTGAATTCGCCGACGAGCGCGGTGGCGTTGGGGACGATGCAGCCGAGGCCGAGGCCGGAGATGAAGCGCAGCAGGTAGAGCTGCTCGATGTTCTGCGCGAAGCCGGTGGCGATGGTCATCACGGAGAAGAACAGCGTCGCCCAGATGATCACCGGGCGCCGGCCGATCACGTCGGCCAGCATGGTGAAGAGCAGCGACCCGACCAGGACGCCGAAGTTGGCGGCGGCAAACACCGGGCCGAGGGCCGGGCGGCCGATGCCCCAGTCGGCCACCAGCGCCGGGCCGGCGTAGCCCATCGCCTGGACGTCGAAGCCGTCCATGATCAGGCAGATCATGCAGAGCACGAACACCCTGATCTGGAGCGGCCCGATGGCGCTGTTCTCGAGCAGCTCCGAGAGGTTGACCTTGGCGGCGGGGGCGGGTCCGGTCATGGCCCGCGCAGTATAATCCGTCGCCGATCTCACTTTTCCAGAGGCCGCAATGATGAGAGTTACGCGGATCTCCGTTGTCCTGGTGCTGGCCGTTGCCGCCTTTTCAGCCACCGCCTATGCCCAAAACGATTTGTCGGGGGAGTGGCTTCCGATCCAGGAGGAAGACAACACCGGCAACACCGAACTCGGCGACTGGGTGGGCATCCCCATGAACGACGCGTCTCGCCTGCGCTCCGCGGCGTGGGAAGCGTCGATCCAGACGCTGCCCGAGTGGCAGTGCCGGCCGCACGGCAGCGCCTACATCTCGCGCGGGCCGTCGCAGCTGAAGATCTGGAAGGAAGTGGACCCGAGCTCGCGCGAAACCGTGGCGTGGCACCTCGAGTGGCTACGGTCGGTGGACCGCCCCATTTACATGGACGGTCGCCCGCACCCGTCGCCGAACGCGCCGCACACGTGGGCCGGTTTCTCCACCGGCGAGTGGATGGGGGAGACGCTGCGCGTGCGCGTCACCCACGTCAAAGAGGAATACTTGAAGCGCAACGGCGTGTGGCACAGCGACGAGATCGAGCTCACGCAGTACCTGATCCGCCGCGGCGACATCCTGACGTTCCTCGTCATCGCCTACGACCCGGTGTATCTCACCGAGCCGCTGATCCGCAGCACCGAGTACCGCCGCGCGCCCAACTATCAGCTGCCGCCGTATCCGTGCACCGTGGTGACGGAGGTCGATCGGCCCGCCGGCATCGTGCCGCACAATCTGCCGGGCACCAACGACGACATCTACTGGTTCTCGCGCCGCTACAAGATCCCGATGAACGTGATCAATTCGGGCGCGGCGAGCATGTATCCGGAAATCCGCTTCCAGATTCCGAAATCGCTGGGCGGCTTCGGGCCCGAGGTGCCACCCACGCCCGCGGCGCCGGCACGCCGGCCAGTGGCGAAGTGATGCGCGGCGCGCTGTTTTTTGTAGAGGCAGGCCTTCGGGCCTGCCTGAAGGGCGGTCTGAAGGCCGCCCTCTACATACTGTTCGCGTCGGCGGCCGCGGCGGGGCAGGACATCAAACCGTCGCCGCTCGTGAAGGCGCCGATGGTTCAGGCGCCGCCCGCCGGCCAGATCGAGGTGCTGCCCATCCGCGGCAACCTCTATGCGCTGATGGGCGCCGGCAACAACATCATCATCTCGGTGGGTGGCGACGGAGTGTTCATCGTCGACGCGGGCCGCGCCTCGATGACCGACGCCGTGCTCGAGACGATCCGCCGCGTGCAGCGCGAGTGGACGATTCGCAACGAGCCGCGGGCGGCCGGGTTCGGCGCCGAGGGGCGATCGTCGGTGGTGGATCGCCACGTCACCGCGCCGCCGAAACCGATTCGCTACATCGTCAACACCAGCGCGGATCCCGACGCGGTCGGCGGCAACGACAAGCTGAGGAACGCCGGGCGCACCTACACCGGCGGCAACGTGGCCAACGACATCCGCGACTCCGGCGAAGGCGCCGCCATCCTCGCGCACGAGAACGTCCAGATCCGCTTGACCAAGGACGAGGACGGCCGCGCCGCGGCGACCGGCGACGCGCTTCCCACCGACACGTACTACGCCCCGTTCTACAAGCTCAGTCACTTCTTCAACGGCGAAGGCGTGCAGCTCATTCACGTCAAGAACGCCCACAGCGACGGCGACTCGATCGTCCAGTTCCGCGGCTCGGACGTGATTGCCCTGGGCGGCCTGATGGCCACCCGCGAATATCCGCGCATCGACGTGGCGCACGGCGGCTCGATCAACGGCGTCATCGACGGCCTCAACAAGGTGCTCGAGCTCGCCATCCCGGAATTCCGGCTCGAGGGGGGCACGATGATGGTGCCGGCCAGCGGCCGTATCGTGGACTCGGGCGATGTCGCCTACTACCGCGACATGCTGACGATCATCCGCGACCGCGTCCAGGATCTGATCAAGAAGGAGATGACGCTCGACGAAGTGCTGGCGGCGCGGCCCACCGCCGACTACGACACGCAGTACGGCTCTACCACCGGCCCGTGGACGACGCGCGCCTTCGTGGAGGCGGTCTACAAGAGCCTGGGCGGCGGCAAGCCGCAGACGCCGCCCGCCCGGCGCGCCCCGGCGGGAGGCCGTCGATGAGAACGTGGCTGCAGGCCATGGTGGCGACCTTGCTCTTCGGTGCCGTACTCGCGGCGCAGCAGCCGGCGCGGGTGACGGCCCGCGCGTCGGCGCCCCTGGACCTGACCGGCCAGTGGGTGTCGATCATCGCCGACGACTGGCGCTGGCGCGTGGTCGTGCCCCCGAAGGGCGACACGCTGTACCTGCCGGTCAACGACGCCGGCAAGAAGATGGCAAGCGAGTGGGACGCGGCGCGCGATGCCGCGGCCGGTGAAGCCTGCCGCGCCTATGGCGCCGGCGGCGTCATGCACCTGCCGGGCCGCCTGCGCATCTCGTGGGATGGCGACGACACGCTCAAGCTCGAGACCGACACCGGTCAGCAGACGCGCCTGTTCCGGTTCGACCCGGCCGCGGCACCGCCGGGCGAGGCGACCTGGCAGGGGTTCTCGCGTGCCGCCTGGGAAGTGCCCGGCGCCGGCGGGCGCGGCCGCGGCGGCCGCGGCGCCGCCGTCGGCGGCGCCAAGCCGGGTTCGTCAATGCGCGCCACTACCACCAACATGCGCCTGGGCTACTACCGGCGCAACGGCGTGCCCTATGGTCCCGGCGCCACGATGACCGAGTGGTTCACGACGATCACGGAGCCCGACGGGAATTCCTACCTGCTGGTCACGAAGATCCTCGAAGACAGCCAGTACATGAGCGGCCCCTACGTCCGCACGGTGCAGTTCAAGAAAGAGAATGGCACCGCGGGATGGAACCCGATTCCCTGCACGTGAAGCAGAGAGGGCGGAGAAGGCAGAGAAGGCGGAGAAGGGAAAGCACTTGAGGATTTGCAGGTTCGATGACAATCGGCTCGGCGTCGTGGACGGTACCAGCGTGCGCGACGTGACGGCGGCGCTCGAGGTGATTCCCCCGGCGCACTATCCGTTTCCTGCCCACGACGCGTTCATTGCTCATCTCGGCGACGTGGTGGCGCGCGCTCGGGCGCTGGCGCCGTCGGCGCCCGTGCTGCCGCTCGACTCGGTGCGGCTGTTGAGCCCGGTGGCCAATCCGGGCAAGCTGGTGGCCGCGCCGGTGAACTACGAGAAGCATCTCGCCGAGGTGAAGAGCGACGACTCCCTCCATCAGAACACCGCCGGCCATACGCTCACCATCCAGAAGGCCGGCATGTTCCTGAAGGCGACGAGCTCCATGGCCGGAGCGGGCGACGGCGTGGAACTCCGCGTGCCCGACCGCCGCACGGATCACGAGGTGGAGCTCGCCTTCGTGATTGGGCGCACGGCCAGCCGCGTGCGGCGCGCCGATGCGCTGCGCTACGTGGCCGGCTACACGATCGGCCTGGACATCTCGATTCGCGGCACCGAAGACCGCAGCTTCCGCAAGTCGGCCGACAGCTACAGCGTGCTCGGGCCGTGGCTGGTCACCGCGGACGAGATCCCGGATCCCGGCAATCTGGATCTGGAGATCAGCGTCAACGGCGAGCGGCGGCAGCACTCCAACACCCGGCAGATGACGCTCGGCGTGCCCGAGCTCATCGAGATGGCGTCGGCGTTCTACACGCTGCACCCCGGCGACGTGGTGTTCACGGGCACGCCCGAAGGGGTGAGCCCCATCGAGCCGGGCGACGAAATCGTCGCCACCATCCAGAGCATCGGCTCGATGTCGGTGCGCGTACGGGCGGCCGGCGCCGCCCACGTTCCCGCCGGGGCCGCGGCCACCACCGGCGCCTGACGGCGGACGTGGCGCCCGGCGTCTACGGCCATCGCCCCGAGCTCACGCCCGAACGGCGGGCCTTCTACGAGCGCTTGCAGTCGTTCGGCGCCGCGCCGCTGTGGGAGGTGATGGGCACCATCATCCCGCCCGAGCCCCGGCCGCTGGCGCAGCCAGTCCTGTGGAAATACGACCAGCTGCGGCCGCTGCTGATCGAGGCCGGCCGCCTGCTGACGGCGCAGGAGGCCGAGCGGCGCGTCCTCATCCTCGAGAATCCCGGGCTGCCCGGGCGCTCGCAGGCGACGGGCAGCCTCTACGCCGGCCTGCAGCTGATCCTGCCCGGCGAGACCGCCCGCACGCATCGGCACGCCACCTCCGCGCTGCGCTTCGTGCTCGAGGGCACCGGCGCCTACACGTCGGTGGACGGGGAGCGCGCCACCATGCACCCCGGCGACTTCATCGTGACCCCGTCGTGGCGCTATCACGATCACGGCAACCCGGGCGGCGAGACGACAGTCTGGCTCGACGGCCTCGACGTGCCGATCGTGAACCTGTTCGACGCGAGCTTTGCCGAGCACCACGCCGAGGAGCTCGCGCCGGCGAGCGCGGCCGCGAGCGCCACGCCGGCCTTCAGCTATCCCTACGACCGTGCGCGCGTCGGGCTCGAGGCGCTCCGCCGCGAGGCGGTGCATCCGATTCACGGCTTCAAGCTGCGCTACGTCGATCCCGCGACCGGCGAGGGGCCGATGCCGACGATTGCCGCGTTTCTGCAGCTGCTGCCGCACGGCTTCAGCGGAGCGCCGCAGCGTCAGACCGACGCGGCGATCTATGTGGGGGTGGAAGGGCAGGGGCGCGCCCACGTCGGCGACCGCAGGTTCGAGTGGGGCCCGCGCGACGTCTTCGTCGTGCCGTCCTGGACACCGTTGCGCCTCGAGGCGATGGGCGCCGGGGACGCCGTGCTCTTCAGTTTTTCCGATCGCCCCGCGCAACAGGCCCTGGGGCTGTGGCGCGAGCGTCAGGGGTAGGCCCCCCGAAAGTGCAATCGCGGTTACGCTCCCGCGCTGGCGGCGGCTGGCGTGCCAGCCTGTGCGCCCTGCCCGCCCCCGCAAGCCCGTGGTGCGCAGAACGGCCGCGCTGACGCATCTAAGTCCCTGCACTCACACCGTATCGCGGGCTTCGCCGTCCGTCCGAGGCTGCCGGCCCCGGGTGCCGCCGCGTGCCGAAACTGGCCATCGCGGCACGCCTGCGTTCCGCCTTGGTACCAGGGGCCGAGCGGCCGCGCGTGGCATAGAGGGTGCACCTTCAGTCTCGACGTAGACCACTGCGGATACGGTCCTATGAAGCGTTATTGCACATCGCGGCTCGTACGGCGGTTGAAGGACTCGAGGGGCGCCAACATCGTGGAGATGGCGCTCGTACTCCCGCTCCTCTTCCTGCTGACGTTCTCCATCGTCGACTTCGCGTCGATGTTCTACGCGTATCTCGCGCTCGAGAACGGCGTGAGCCAGGCGGCGCGTTTCGGCGTCACCGGCAACGTCTCGCCCGGCCTGTCGCGCGAGGACTCGATCCGCAAGGCGATGCGCGACGCGACGCCGACACTCACCATCGAGGACGGCGACTTCACCTTCACGCACATGGCGCCGGGCGGCGCGAGCTGGCTGGCGGGTTCCGGTAACCCGGGCGACGTGAGCAGGGTCCAGGTGACGCACCACTGGGGCGTGCTGACGCCGGTCCTCCGCGAGTTCTTCGCCAGCAACATGGTCACCATCAAAGTGGAATCCGCGATGCTCAACGAGCCGAGGTTCGACTGATGACGCGCCTCCGGACGTGGCTGCGCCGGCCTGCCGCCGGCGAACGCGGGCAGACGCTGGTCGAGATGGCCATCGTGCTGCCCATCACGATGATGGTGTCGCTGGGCCTCGTGGAAGTGTCGTACGCCATCCTGCACCAGCACGTGATCAGCCGGATCACGCGCGAGGGTGCCAACCTGATTTCGCGCGACGTGTCGCTGCTCGACGCGACCACCGCGGTCAAGTCGATGAGCACCAAGCCGGTGGACTTCACAGACGGCTCGCAGCTGATCCTCTCGGTGCTCAAGAAGGGCGCCGTCGTGGGGACCGCCAACTACGACAAAGTCGTCCTCTACCAGCGCTACTCGATCGGCACGCTCGGCTCGGCCAGCAGCCTCACGACGGCCGGGAACGGCAGCTTCGGCGGCGCGCCCGACTTCAAGGCCAACAACTCCGACACCGACGCGAACCTGCGGATCACCAACCTGCCGGCGAACGTGGACATCACCCGCGGCGGGCTGCTGTATGTGGCCGAGGTGTTCACCAACCACGCGCCGCTCACCCCCCTCAACAAGTTCGGCGTCACGGTGCCCCCGACGCTGCGATCGATCGCGT
>Ga0207648_10003094_pt1 | contig 17576 bp, 13 predicted proteins | sample KBSMisM32_FD_184310 | JGI IMG/M metagenome (GOLD analysis project Ga0207648, IMG submission 184310) | Miscanthus rhizosphere microbial communities from Kellogg Biological Station, Michigan, USA - KBS Miscanthus M3-2 (SPAdes) (version 2) | ecosystem: Host-associated > Plants > Roots >...
GTAGTGTTCCACCGTTCCAGGGCCGGATCCCGCGCGAGCTTTCCCTGAGTATCGTCGATGATGTTGCAGCCGCGCTGAATGGCGCGAATGTCCTCGTCGCTGTAGCCGCGTACCGGAACCGCCGTACCGGTGCGTTGCAAGACATATGGCGAACGGTACCGCTCGCTGCGGACGAGCCCGTAGCGTCGCAGTTTTTCGGCGCAACCGGGCGTAAGCGTCACCGTCGCCTGACGAATGTCTTCTCTTTGCTTGTGCTTTTGTGTGGCGAGCGCATAAATGCCCGTCAACACCAGCAGAAGCAGGACGATCCTCAAGAGTTTTCCTGCCGTCGTCGACATGAGTTAGTTCTTGCTCCGTAGCGCGCCTTCGCTCAATTGCAGATGATGTGCAACCGCTCGCGCAAGCAAGCGGATATCTCGGACCGCGGGATCATAAATTGTCGGCACGAAGCCTTCCATCCCATTCGCATAGCACCATCGAACGCGGTCTTCGAAAGAAATGCGCCTGCCAAGCTTGGGATCCACGCGGTCCGAATTAACGAAACCGTAGGCGAGATCCTCGGGCGTATGGCACGAGGCGCATGAATTCACGCGGTCGGCGGCGGTCTTGCGCGTAAAGCGCGACGCGTATTTGTGCGTGTGGTTAACGAGGTTGTAGCCATTCTGGACGGCCCTGACTACCTGGCCGTCTTCGCCGAAGTAAGCGATCCCGTAATCGACGCGGAATTTTTCCCAGCCGGGCTCTGCGGTAGCTTCCGAGTGAAAGACCCGAACGCCGGACGCGAAGTGTGCCCATAGGACGAAGCTCAACATCAAGCCGACCATGAGCGGCATTTTCCATGCGGTCGAGCGTGTGCGGGCATTCTGCTTTTCTTCCGCGCGCACATTGCTGTCTGAAAGTATCTGCTGGCTCATATGCTATCCAAAACGTATTCCCTTCACATTCTGGCGGAATCCGAATTTCTCTCTCCAACGACCACTGAAATGGCGGCTTGCCAAATCTCCCGCCCTGATACGCATTAAAGTCAACTAAGCTAAACAACGCAAATCTATCAAAACGATAGATTTCATTATTAATTCGTTAGAACCGTGCCTTACGAACTATGCCTGTTGGCTTAGCTCAAAAATATTTTTGTACACCCAGCGGCGAATTGGGACCGGTGAGTATCGCAAAGCGCGGGAGCCCTGGCTTGACCTCGAGTGCCAGAAAATTGCCTGCCGGTCCCATGCTGCACTTTGAGATGCATATGAGGCCTATTTAGTGATGCCCTGTTTACCGAATACCGCGATCGTCATTTTGCGATGACGGTCGTAGTCCTTGTCTTCCGCTTTTCCCATCCCCGTAGTCATCGCAGCCTTTAAAATATCTTTACCGGCATCGCTGCGTCCGAGCTCCACCAATAACGATTGAATTGATTCGCCAAGCTTGGCCGGCATGGTGCGCTTCACCGCCCACGGCAGGAAAAGCAGCGGTTCCGTCGCTGCCAGGAGTTTCAGCTCCTGGGTATTGACGGCATTTTTTACTACCGGGAGATCGATCAAAATATCACCACCACCGGCGGCGTCAGCCTGCTTGTTATAGAGCGCGAGCGCCGCATTGGGAGGGTTGACGGCGAATTCAGTCTTGAAATCCGATTCTTTCAATCCGGCCTGCATCAACAGAAACCGCGGCGCGATGTAGCTCAGCATCGCGTCTTTTCCGCCGCCGAAAATGATCGTACGCCCGCGCAGTTGGGCCAGCTCGTTTATGCCGCTGTCCTTGCGCACGAATAGCGCGCCGGCGACCGCGTCCTTCCCGAATTCCTGATTGTGCGCGATTACCTTGTACGCCTGCGTCGATTGGATATAGTGATATTGATTGTAGTGCACGATGTCGTATTTACGCTCCATCACTCCTTTCCAGAAGGAGTCAAAATCTTTGGACGTTTCCAATATAACTTTACGCCCGAGCCGCTCGCTCAAATAATTCGCCAGCGGCGTGTACATGGTGGTGGTTTCGGTCGCTTTGTTGCGCGGAAATATCCCCATGACCAATGGATCCTGAGCAGCCTGGGTAGACGAGGTCACCACGGCCGTCAGGACGAACGAGAGCAACGCATTTACCAGGCGCCGCTTGTCATTCCAGTCGATGATAGATTTAACGTTCATTGGCAGTTTCCTTTCGAACGCATTGCCTCTTACCTGGCAGGAGGTGCACGACAAACCGGCTGTCTTCGTGTCGCGCCGATCGCGTTGTCGCCGAGCGCATCATTATCTTAAAGGTGCTGCGACTTTATGGCCGCGCGCCGATTGTTTATTCCCCCCCACTGGGCCCAGCACCGCGTTTGCCATCTTGCGATGTGGGTCGTAATCTCTGTCCTCCGCTTTCGCCATGCCAGTGAGCGCAGCCGAACTTAGGACTTGCCTGCCCGCTTCACTGTTTTTAAGATCAACCAAAATCGACTGAATCGATGCACGCAGCCTCGCGGGCATGTCGCGCTTCACCGCCACGGGTAATTGAAGCAGTGGCGCCGATACAGCCAGCGCCATTAATTCATCGGAGTTGATAGCGTTTCTCACTTCCGGCAGTTCCGGGACGCCATCGCCGGCACCCGCAGCATCTGCCTGATGATGCATGAGGGCGACTATGGCATTAGGCGGATTGATGGCAAACAGGGATTTGAAATCATCCTTTTTCAATCCCGCTTGCAGAAATAGATAACGAGGCGCGATGTAGCTGATCATTGCATCTTCTCCGCCGCCGAACATGACTGTGCGCCCTCCGAGTTGGGACAAGGCGGTAATACCGCTGTCCTTGCGAACGTAGATCACACCTGCGATTGTGTTTTTGCCGAACTCCTCGATGTGCGCGACAACTTGGTAGGTCTGCGCCGAGCGGATGTAGTGATACTGGTTGTAATGCACTATGTCGTAACGTTGTTCCGTCACGTCCTTCCAGAAGGATTCGAAATTCTTGGTAGTGATCAGCCGCACCTTGCGGCCAAGCCGTTCGCCAAGATAATCCGCCATGGGGGCGAAAGCCTTCGCGGTTTCAGCGGCATTGCGGCGCGGAAACACACCCATCAATAAAGGATTATCCGCGGCTCGTAGTACGGATGGCATAGTCACGGTCGCAATCAGCACGAGCAAGGCAAGCATTCGCCGCCCACTCGTCTTCCGATCCGTGACAGCATCAGATCCCATTTGCCGCTTCCTTTCGGAAGCCGCGCGGTCTACACGCCAGCTTCATCATGTCGTGCTTCCCGTGCGCGGCCTGCGAATTGCGGGAAATCGGAGCGACTCCAGGCCCGCGCGCTGGTCCTTAAGATAATTCCGAAACGCCTCGTCAGTCATGGGCTTGCCGAGGAGAAATCCCTGGCAATAGTCGCAACCCTGCTTACCCAGGAAATTCAGCTGGTCGTGCTTCTCCACGCCCTCGGCGACCACCTGAATGTCAAATCCCTTCGCCATTGCGAGGATGGCCTTCACCAGCAAAACGTCATCCGGATTGTCGGGCAGGCCGGTCACGAAGCTGCGGTCGATCTTCAACACGTCGAACCGGAATCGTTTTAAGTAACTCAGCGACGAGAACCCGGTACCGAAATCGTCCAGAGACAATGTCAGCCCCGCCGCACGCAAGCTGCTGAGTTCTTCGGCCACCTGACTGTGGTCGTCCAGCAAGACACTCTCGGTAATTTCGAGTTCCAGCACGTGGGGTGGAATGTTGTACGTCGCCATCAGCTCGGCCAGCCGCTTGGCAAAGCGCTTTCTGAACTGGATCCGCGAAATATTGATTGCCAGGACTCCAGCATCGATCCCGGCATCGCGCCATGCGAGCCAGCTGCGGCAGGTCTGCTCGAGTACCCAGTCGCCGATCGCGACGATTTGCCCGGACGCCTCGGCGAGCGGAATGAATACGCTCGGGCTGATATTGCCTTTTTCGGGATGCTCCCAGCGCAGCAATACTTCTGCCCCGCGATAACGCAGGCCCGCCGATTTGAAGATGGGCTGAAAGTGGAGCGTGAGCTGACCCAGCTCTACCGCCAGGTTGAGGTCCTGCTCCATCTGCATGCGTTCGCGCAGCCGTATATTCATTTCCTCCGTAAAGAAAATGGCCGAGCCGTGCCCGCTGGCTTTGGCCTGGTACATCGCGTTGTCTGCGTTCGCCATCAACGTTTGCACGTTGTCTCCGTTTTCCGGGAACAGCGCGATGCCGACGCTGCAGCGGGCAACGACTTTTCGGCCGTTCAATTCCTGTGGCTCCGAAATCGCCGCAATCAACCGTTCCGCGATCTCCTCCACCTGCGTTTCGCTGGCGACATCGGGCGCGAGAACCAGGAACTCGTCGCCGCCGAGGCGCGCAACCGTGTCGGCGTCTCTCAGCGTGGCACGCACCCGCGCGCCGGTCGCCACCAGCAAATCGTCGCCGACTGAATGACCCAGCGAATCATTGACGTCTTTGAAGTTGTCGAGGTCGATGAAAAACATGGCGAACCGCTGGCGCGAGCGCTTGGCGCGGTTTATTTCCTGGGCAATCCGATCGAGGGCCATCATCCGGTTGGGCAGGCCGGTCAGCATGTCGAAATTGGCCTGGCGGTGCAGGTTCGCCTGCTCCTGCCGGATGTCTTCGATCATGGCGTTGAATGCGCGCGCGAGCAGTCCCAGCTCGTCCGCGGACTTTACTTCCACCAAGGTGTATTGGCCTCGGCCTACCTTTTGGGATGCCGCGATCAGATTGCGGATTGGAAACAGCACGTTGAACCGGAACACGGCGTGGATCGCCGCGCTTAAGAACAGCACGAGGGCGGTCAGCACCAGTGCCTGGACTATCAATTGCCGGCGGAATTCGCTTTGCAGCGATTCCCGGCTGATGCCGACCAGAAACCGCCCCAGCAGCACGCTGTTATGGGCGATGGGGAACTCGAGCTGTATCAGTTCGGGCTGGCCGTGGAGTTTTTCCAGCAGCTTCGGTATATCCTGCGGTTTTCCCGCTCCCGCGTATTTCTTGATCAGGGGATCTGAATCTTTGATATAGGAACTTATCGGCATTCCCTGCGGATTCACGATCACGCCATAAACCACATCCTGCTGCGACGACACCTCGCGGGTGTAATTGTTGAGCAGCAGGTAATCGAACCCCAAGATCGCTTCCGGGCTCACCAGCGAAATCAGGCGCCCGAGCGCGCGACCCCGCTCGACAAGTTGCTGCTCGTAAAAGCGATTGGAAGTCTCGAGATAATAGTAGGTGTTCGCGGCCATGGTGGCCGCCAGAATGGTGAGCACCGCGAGCGTGAATTTCGCGCCAAGTCCGAGCCGCATCACTTGTCCTTAAGCGCCTGCCGCATTGGGGTTTCAGCGAATCGAAGCAGCGGAGTGTCCTTTGGCGACCGTTTGAGATCGCGCAACGTCCCTCCGGTTCGCATTACCAGTCTCCGGGATTTGCACATCGCGCTGATTAAGCCGTTATGAGCCCTTGCGTCGGCGAAGAAGTGCGCCAGCGTTGGATGCGCTCTTTCATCATCGACAAAGCCATGCTGGGAATCTCTCATGCGTTTTCTCTTCTTATTCGGGTTACCCATTGTTTTATTTAATCTTCCCGAGGGCGGTAGTTTACCGCAACCTGTGGAATTCCACATCTTAAGATTGACTTTGATGCATACCCCCTACGTCTCCCGTGCAGGCAAGCTCATCGTCCCGCGGTTTTTCTTAATATATCTTGCTGGAATCTAGACGTATGGCATTGTATTCTAAGGTTTTATGTAGTGACCCCTAAGAGATGAGTCAATGGAAACTAAACGCCACTTAATAGCGACCGGCCGCGTGCAGGGTGTCGGTTTTCGGCAATTTGTGGCCGCGACGGCGCGCGAGCTGGACATCACGGGCTGGGTGCGAAACCGCGCCGACGGCAGCGTCGAGGCGGTGGTCGCCGGCACGCCGGAGGCGGTGGAAATCATGATCGAACGGACGCGGCGCGGCCCAGCGCTCGCCGCGGTGACGGACCTCAAGGTCGGCGATGCGCAAGGGACCTTTGAGCGGTTCGAAGTGTTGCCCACCGTATAATGGAGTCAAAAGCTGCGACCCGCGCGAACATTTTTCGTACCCAGACAAAGGAGGAACCCGCAATGAAGCTTTTCTTCAATATGGCGTCGCCGTTCGTGCGCAAGGTGCGCGTGTTCGCGCGCGAAACCGGGCTCGACAAGAACATCGAGGAAATCACCACCATGGTCTCGCCGGTCCAGGAAAACCCGGCCCTCGCGCAGGCCAATCCGCTGAAGAAAATCCCGGCGTTGACGCTCGATGACGGCACCACGGTCTTCGATTCGCCCGTGATCTGCGAGTACCTCGACAGCCTTCATTCCGGCAGAAAACTCTTTCCGGCCACGGGCCCCGCCCGGTGGACTGCGCTCAGGCTGCAGGCCACCGGCGACGGCATCCTCGATGCTGGCGTCTTGTGCCGCTATGAAATGGCCGTGCGACCCAAAGAGTTTCAGTGGGCGGGCTGGATCGCGGGCCAGAAAACCAAATGGCACGGCGGGCTCGATCTGCTCGAACGGGAAGCCGCTGCACTCGCCGGCGAACCGACCATAGGCGGCGTCACGGTCGCGTGCACGCTCGGGTGGCTCGACTTCCGCTACGGCGACGACGACTGGCGCAAGGGCCGGCCCAAACTCGCGGCGTGGTACGAAAAATTCTCGGCGCGGCCTTCGATGAAGGCAACGATGCCGCAAGCGTAACGGGCGGGTCCGGCGAGTAGCGCCGGGCGGAACAATTTGCGGGGAGGCGCCATGCGGCAACTCATCGTTGCAGCGCTGTGCATATTGACCGCGAGCGCCGGCGCGCAAGACGACTACACGCCGCCGACGGGCAAGCTGGTGAAAATGGTCGTGGTGAGCCGCCATGGCGTCCGCTCGCCGCTGGAAGCCAACAGCGCGCTCGCCGCGTGGACAGTTGGACGGGCCTGGCCCGCGTGGCCGACGGGCCGGCCGGGCTTACTTACGGACCGCGGCGGCGAGCTCGCGGCGTTGATGGGCGGTTACTATCGCGTCCACGCCGCGCAGGCAGGATTGGTGCCGGCCAGCGGATGTCCCACATCGCGCTCGGCCTTCATCCGCGCCGACGTAGACGAGCGCACCGTCGCAACCGCGCAAGCCATCGCCCGCGGGTTCGCGCCGGATTGCCGCATTGACGTGCAGCGTGCCATCCCCTCGCCTGACCCGCTGTTTCATCCCACGAAAGCGCGCGTATGTGCAATCGATGCGAAGAAAGCAGAGCGGGCAATCCTCGCACGCCTCCCCGACGGCTTCGCGGGGCTGGACCGCAAGCTCGGAGCCGCGATAGCTACTACCCAGGATCTGCTGCAATGTTGCCGACCCGATGTCTGCAGCCGCCCGCACGCCGATTCCTGCTGCCGCGAGAGCGCCTGCGCGAAAACCGGCGTGCCCGGCAGCGCCTGCAAGCTCACGGATATTCCAACCGGGCTGACCGGCGGCAAGACCGGACCAAGGATGTGCGGCGCAATCGGCATCGGCTCGACAGCTTCGGAGATTTTTCTGCTCGAATATGCGCAGGGTATGCGGGAGCAGGACGTCGCATGGGGCGCGCTGAATGGTGCAAATCTCGAAAGGCTGCAAGTGCGCTGACTCTGCACAACGCGCAGTTCGACCTGATGGAGCGCACGCCCTACATCGCCGCGCGCCAGGGCTCGATGCTCTTACGCGCGGTGTTGAGCGCGCTGCAGGGAAATGCGGCAAGCGGACAACTTACCGGACCCATGCCGCCGAACGACGCGGCGTTTGTCGCGTTCGTCGGTCACGATACCAATTTGGCGAACCTGGGCGCGATGATAGAGGCCGAGTGGAGCGCGACACCGCAAGTGCCCGATCAAACCGCGCCGGCGAGCGCACTGGTCTTCGAGTTGCGAGTGCAGGCGAACGGGGCCCGCGACGTGTACGTGTACAACCAAGCGCAATCGCTCGCCCAGATGCGTGAGAGAACTGCGCTGACGGCCGCCCGCCGGTCAGAAAATCACTGCATCTCACGCGTTGTAGCCGCGGCGAGCCTGGTGCACCGTGCGAGCTTGCGGAGTTCAGCGCCGCAATAAAGCGCTCGCTGGTTACGGATTGCCTGAAGTGAGCGCGCGCGGCGATTACGCGCTGCGCTGTCCGTTGTAAAGAATGGTGACGTTGGGCTCCGTGAGCCACGCGGACAGGGACTGCAGCAGGTTTTCGCTGAGGCTCACGCGCCAGTCGTCGCCAAGCTCGATTTCGCAGCTCGCCGCGCGGTTGTGATACACGATCGAGACCGGGCACGGGCCGTTGCGATAAGGCGCGAGCAGCTCCTTTAACTTCTGCGCTGACGATTGGCCGTTACACGTCAGGCGCACGCCGCGCGCGAATCGATTGCGCGCCGCGTTGAGATCGTAGATTTTCTCGGCGGCGATGCGCATGAACGACGTTTCCGGTTCGTCTCCGCCGCCGCTGCGCGTGATGTTGCGCACTTTCACTTCCATCACGAGCACCGCATCCTCCACGATGATGCTGCGGTATTCGTCGAACGTCTCACCGTAGATCACGACTTCCTGGGTTGCGTTGCCGTCGCTGAAAGTAACGATCGCCATGCGCGACGTCTGCGACTTGGTGAAGCGCACCGACTCGACGACGCCGGCAATGGTCTGCACCGGTGCATTATTGCCATAGCCCTGACTCGGGGTAAGCCGGTCGAGCGTCGAGCGCACGAACTGGCCGAGCTCGTCGCGGTACGCCGTGTAGGGATGCCCGGAGAAGTAATAGCCGAGTGCGACTTTTTCCTCTTTGAGCTGAACCCGCTTGTCCCAACGCGGCACGTCGAGCATCGCGGGACGCGCATGCTCGGCGGCCTCGGCGCCGCCGAAGAGGCTCACTTGCTGGGCGTTGCGCTCCGCCTGCTCGGCAGCTGTCAGCGCAATGCCGACCGATGCCAACAGGCGCGCACGATGATCGTCGATTTTGTCGAACGCTCCGCCCCTGATTAGCGCTTCGATGACCCGCCGGTTGACGACGCGTTTATCGACGCGCTCGCATAGATCGAACAGATCCTTGAAGGGACCATCTTTCTCGCGCGCGGCAACGATGGCCGCGATCGCCGACTGGCCCGTGCCTTTTATCGAGCCCAGTCCGTAGCTGATGGTCCTCGTATGGAGCGGTACGAAACGATAGTCGCCCTGATTGATATCGGGCGGCAGTATGGTCAGGCCGGTGACCGATGCATCTTCGTAGAACTGCTTGACCTTGTCGGTGTCGTCGGCGGCGGCCGACATGTTGGCCGCCATGAACGCGGCCGCGTGATGCGCCTTGAAGTATGCGGTCTGGTAAGCGACGAGCGCATACGCGGCAGCGTGCGATTTGTTGAAGCCGTAGCCGGCGAACTTCTCCATCAAGTCGAAAAGCTCGTCGGCCTTTTGCTCGGTCAGGCCGTTCTTGCTCGCGCCCTCGCGGAAGATGCTGCGCTGCTGCGCCATCTCCTCCGGCTTTTTCTTGCCCATGGCTCGCCGCAACAGATCGGCGGCGCCCAGGCTGTAGCCGCCGATGATCTGCGCCATCTGCATCACCTGCTCCTGATACACCATGATGCCGTAGGTTTCGGCGAGCACCGATTTGACGCGCGGCTCCGGAAAATCGAACGGCTTGCCGTGCTTGCGCGCGATAAAGTCCGGAATCAGGTCCATCGGCCCCGGCCGGTACAGCGCGACGAGCGCGATGATGTCCTCGAAGCGATCGGGGCGCGCCTGTTTCAGCATGTCGCGCATGCCGCGCGATTCAAACTGGAACACCGCGGTCGTCCGGGCGCTCGAAAACATACGGTAAGCATCGGCGTCATCGAGCGGTATCGAGTCCAGCGTGATCGTGGACGCCGGATCGAGCCGTTTGATATTGCGCAGCGTCCAGTCGAGGATGGTTAGCGTAGTCAGGCCCAGGAAGTCGAACTTGACCAGCCCGACCGCTTCGACGTCCTTCATGTCGAATTGCGAGACGACGCTCACCGAGCCTTCGGCCGCATAGAGCGGGCAAAAATCGGTGAGCTTGCCCGGCGCGATCAATACACCCCCGGCGTGCATGCCAACGTTGCGCGTCAAGCCCTCGAGTCGCTCGGCGAGCTCGAGCAGCTCGCGGACCTCTTCTTCCGCGGCTTCGCGCTGGTTGATCAGCGGCTCCACTTCGCGCGCGTAAATCGTCTGGTCGTCGGTGGAATCGGTGCGCCGGCGCAGCGTGATGTGGCGGCCGGGCTGGAACGGCACGAGTTTCGCGAGCTGGTCGCAGAAGTTGTATCCCAGATCCAGCACGCGCCCGACGTCGCGCACCACCGCTTTCGCCGCCATAGTGCCGAACGTGACGATCTGCGACACGCTGTCGGCGCTGTATTTCTGGCGCACGTATTCGATCACGCGGTCGCGCCCGTCCTGGCAGAAGTCGATATCGAAGTCGGGCATCGACACGCGCTCGGGATTCAAAAACCGTTCGAACAAGAGGTTGTAGCGCAGCGGATCGAGATCGGTGATGCCCAGCGAGTACGCGACGAGCGAACCGGCGCCCGACCCGCGCCCGGGCCCCACCGGCACGCCGTTGGATTTTGCCCAGTTGATGAAGTCGGCGACGATCAGGAAGTAGCCTTCGAAACCCATTTGCAGAATCGTCTTGATTTCGAACTCCAACCGCTGCTGATAGACCGGCAATTTTTCGGCGCGCTGAGCTGCGTCCGGATAGAGCTGCGCGAGGCGCAACGCCAGGCCTTCCTGCGCGCGGTCGCGCAGATAGTCATCGAGGCTCTCCTGGTTCGGCGTCGGGAACGGCGGCAGTTTCGATTTGCCGAGCTCGAGCGTCAGGTTGCAACGCTTGGCGATCTCGATGCTATTGGCCAGTGCCTGCGGAATGTCGGCGAACAATTCGGCCATCTCCGCCTGCGATTTAAAGTACTGATCGGCGCCGAAATGACGCGGCCGGCGTTGATCGGCGAGCACATACCCTTCGGCGATGCATACGCGCGCCTCGTGGGCGCGAAAGTCGTCCGGTTTGAGGAACTGCACCGGATGGGTCGCGACCACCGGGAGCTTCAGTTCAGAGGCAAGTTGCAGCGACTGCTGCACACAGTTTTCGACCCGCGGCGCCGCCTGCGGGCGCTGGAGTTCCACGTAAAATCGTTGCGGAAAAAGCTTGCTCCATGCGCGCGCGGCCGCAACGGCCTGCTTGTAATTGCCGGCCAGCAAAGTAGCGCCCACTTCGCCATGATGCGCGCCGGAGAGCGCAATCAGACCGTCACCGGCGGGGGCGGTAAACCAGTCCCGCTTCAATTCGGCGCGGCCGCGATACTGGTTGGTGCGATAGGCACGCGTCAGCAATTCGCTCAAGTTGCGGTAGCCGGCGCGAGATTGGCACAGCAGCAGCAGGCGAAAGGGCTTGTCGCGATCGACCGTATTTTCGATCCAGACATCGCAGCCGATCACGGGTTTCAGCCCCTTGCCGCGCGCTTCCTGGTAGAACTTGACCATGCCGAACATGTTGGCGAGATCGGCCAATCCAAGCGCGGGCATGCCGTCGGCGAGCGCCGCGCTCACCGCGTCGTCGATCCGCACGATGCCATCGCTCACCGAATACTCGCTGTGCAGGCGCAGGTGAACGAAAGACGGTGTCGGCATGCGGTTTATTTTATCGCGTTCGGCGCGCCGCGTAAGTCTCTGCAGAATGCCGGCGTGACTTGCATGACGTCACCGGCCAAAAACCGTGCCATTGCGCGCCGCGTTAAGCGACGCTCGTCGGCTGCGACTTGACAGTGCGCGTAATCACCGCCAAATTCAAAGCTGTCCGAACAACGCGCGAGGTCGACGATGGTCCGTTTCCTACCGATTCTGCTGGCTCTTGCGCTGGCATCTCCGGCCGTCAACGCACAGGGCATGTATCGCTCGGTCATGCCGGACGGGAAGATCGTTTATAGCGACAAGCCGCCGCCGGGCGCGAAAGAAAGCACGAAACTCAACCTGGCGCCGCTGAACGTCGCGAAGCCGCCGCCGGCGCCAGACACGCCGCAGAAGCCTGCTCCCGCCGACGCGATGCCCGTCGACAAAATGGCCGCGGTGTCGGCGGCACGCCAGAGACTCGAAGCCGCGCAAAAAGCGCTCGCTGATGGCCGCGAGCAGCGCGAGGGCGACCGCATAGGCGTGGCGAAAGGCGGCGCCGGGACTTCACGCCTGTCCGAGTCGTATCTCGAGCGCGTTAAGTCGCTCGAAGACAATGTGGCAGCCGCGCAACAGCAACTCGACGCCGCCCAGCGCGCCGCCACCGGGCGCTGAGCGAGCGGCGCGCTGACCGGGTGAAGCGTGAGGCGTAAGGTGTGAGGGGGGAAGAGCGCCGGAACCTTATGCCTCACGCCTTAGACTTTTCCTCAATACACCCGCGTCAAGCGATAGCCATCGCGCTCGAGCAAATTGAGCAAGCCTTTTTCGCCGTATAGATGCAACGCGCCCACGGCGATGAATGCAGCGCCGATTTTCAATTGCGGCTGCATGCGTTCGAGCATGCGCGCGTTGCGGTCGTACAATAGGCGCTGATCGAACACCTGCTTTAACGGCCGCAATTCGGGGCGCCGCGCGATGTCCGCCTCGCCGAGTTGCCACATGGCGCCGAGGTCGCGCTGCAGGTAAGCCTGCAGCATTTTCTCCCTCTGCGCTTTCAACTCGTGGTGCGTTTCGACCGCGTGCCGAAGCAGCGCGAGTTGGTCCTGTTCCGACATCAATTCGAATGCGGCGACCTGCTCGTCGACGGTTTCGAGCGCATGCAGCGCCTTGCCCTGCTCGGCCGCCATGCGCTGCAGCATGAAATCAAGCACGTTCGCCGGGTCCTGCTGCGGCATCTGCAGCAGCAACACCATCGCCCACGGCTTGAAAACCCGTGCCATTTCGGCCGGTAGGCCAAGCCCCGCGGTCAAAGGAGCGATTTTCTGAAACAGCGCATCGCCCGCGACGCCCGGCAGGCTGCGCCCGTCCAGATACACCATGCGCGTCGCAAGCGCGGCGATGTTCGTCTGATCGAGCGAGACTTCCATCGCGAACGAACGTGCCGTGTCGAAGGGAGTACGGACGGTATCCGGCAAGGTCGTAACGCGTTTGTCAGCAAGATGGATAGTGCCGAACAAGTGACTCGGCGCGGCGCCGTCTTTCTCGATGCGCCACAACAAGCCCTGCTCGAAGACACCTGTCGTCTGCGCGTACGCGCACGACGAAGCACTTGGCAGGCATTGCGCAAGCACGAGCGCCCATATAAAAACAATCGAACGCAACGTTGATCTTCGCATAAGGTGCTCCGGGGAATTTTGCAGCATAATCCGCATTATCCGGATTTTGCCGGCACCATGAGCCGCGCTGAGAGCCCGTACACCTAATCCGCACTGGATTATCGCGTCGCGTGCGACGATTTTGCCTGGTAACAGCGCGGAGAATTCGGTTCGATCGGGAGCAATTATGCATTACGAAACCCTCAGGGTGGAGCACGTTGGCGGCGCATCCTGGATCACGCTGGACCGTCCTCCGGTCAATGCTGTCACGGTGCAGTTGCTGGAGGAATTGCTGCACGCAATGGATATGCTCGAAAAGCGTGACCAAACGCGCTGCATCGTGCTCGCGGGCGCCGGCACCAAGGCGTTTTGCGCTGGCGCCGACCTCTCTGGCACGGGCAGCAACGAACGCTTCCGCGCGCTTGGGCGCGCGGTGCTGGATCGTATCGAGACGCACCCGAAGCCCGTCATCGGCGCGCTGCGCGGCTGGTGCATCGGCGGCGGATTTGCGCTCGCCATGGCCTGCGATGTGCGCATCGCGTCAACGACCGCAAAATTCCGCACCGGGGATGCGTATGTTGGCGTGGTCCCGTCCTGGGGCATGAGCCTGACGCGGCTGGTTCATTACATCGGGCGCAATCGCACTATGGACATGCTGATCCTCGGCGAAGACCTCGCGGCGCAGAAAGCGCTCGAGCTCGGCCTCGTGACCCGCGTAATCACCGATAACCAATTCGATGCCGAAGTTGCGCAAGTCGCCGCCCGCGTGGCCACCGGCGCTCCCATCAGTTTTCGCGCCATCAAGGAGACCGTGCGCGCGCAGTACTGGGAGTCTCCGCCCGCCGCGCGAGAATTGGAGACGCGCTGGGCGGAGCAGAACGACGCCTCGCAGGATAGTCAGGAAGGAAAAGCGGCGTTCCGGGAAAAGCGCGCGCCGGTATTTAAAGGGCTCTGAGATGATGTCGCGCACCGCACTGATTGTCGGCTGGATTGCGGCCGTGTTCTCAGCAAGCGTTCAGGCCCAGACGGCGCAAAGCAAAGTGGTGCGCATCGTCAATCCGTTCGCGGCAGGCGGCAATACGGACATCGTGACGCGCGCGCTGATCGATCGGCTGGCGCCCGTCCTGAAGCAGCAGTTCATCATCGAGAACCGCCCGGGCGCGATGACTAACATCGCATCGGAGTACGTCGTCAAATCGACGCCCGACGGCACTACGCTGCTCATGGGCGGTGCTTCGAACGCAATCAACATGAGCCTGCTCTCGAGCCCGCCATACGACACGCTCAACGATTTCGAGCCCGTGATTCTTTGCTACAAAGGCGCGAATGTGCTGGCCGTGCATCCTTCCCTGCCCGCGCGCCACCTGAAAGAGCTGATCGCCCTGGCGAAAGCGCGGCCCGGCGAGCTCACCTACTCGTCGAGCGGAGTCGGCAGCTCGAATCATCTGGCGGGCGAGCTCTTGAAGCTGATGGCAAAGATCGACATACGGCACATCCCGTACAAAGGTGTGAATCCGGCGCTTACGGACACGATCGGCGGACACGTCCACATGACATTCAGTGGCGGCCCTTCACTGCTGCCGCACGTCGAATCCGGCCGCTTGCGCGCTATCGCGATCAGCACCGCCCAGCGCTCGACCGCCATACCTGCCGTGCCGACCTTCGATGAGTCCGGCGTCAAAGGTTACGAAGCCACCAACTGGTTTGGCCTGCTCGCCCCGGCAAAAACGCCGAAAGAAACCATCGCGCGTCTGAATAACGCCGTCGACACTGTGATCAAGAATTCCGAATTCCGCGCCCGCTTCGACAAGGAAGTCCTGGAGACGGTGGGCGGCTCGCCGGAATCTTTCGGCAAGTTCCTGCGTGAAGAGATCGATAAGTACGCGAGGGTCATCAAGGCTGCAGGGATATCGAAACAATGAACCGGCCTTAAGCGGGGATCGAATATGGACCAAGCTACAGGGAACGTTCCTGCCATGAACAGCCAACCGTCTCTGACCGAGCGCCTCGCCGGCTATTGGAGCGGCGCCCGCTACGAGGATTTGCCGCAGCCCGTGGTCGCCATGGCCAAGAGCGTGCTGCTCGACACGCTCGCCGTCGGCGTGCGCGGCGCTGAGAGCGAAGCTGCCGCGGCGACGCGCAAAGGGATCACCAGCGCGCTGGAGTGCAGCAGCGGCTCTGCGTCGCTGTGGGGCACGCAATTGTCGCTGCCACCCAGTGCCGCCGCCCTCGTCAACGGAACGGCGGCGCACGCCTACGAGTTCGATGATTTCGGCGGCTGCGGCCACTCGGGCGCCGTGGTCGTGCCGGCTGTTTGCGCGATGGCGGAACGGGTTCACGCCGATGGGCGCAGCGTGCTGATGGCGCTCGCTGCCGGCTATGACGTCGCGGCCCGCGTGACCTTGGGCGCCGGCGGCTATCGGGCGCACAACGATCTGGGCTGGCACTCTACCGGCACGTGCGGAACCTTCGGCGCGGCCGCCGGCGCGGCGCGTGTCATGGGCCTCGACGCGGACCGTTTCACTTCCGCCTTGGGCATTACCGGTTCCTTTGCCGGCGGCGTGTGGGCTTTCCTCGTCGATGGCGCAATGACGAAGCGCTTCCATCCGGGTCGTGCAGCCGAAAACGGCGTGAGTTCGGCGCTGCTCGCCGAGTCAGGGCTCGTCGGGCCGCGCTACATTCTGGAGGCGGCGTGGGGCGGTTTTTTCGGTACCTACGCGGGTACTGTGGCGACGCCCGACGCGACGGTCGAGGATCTCGGGCGCGAATTCCGCATACTGCAGTCCGGCCAGAAACCGTACCCGTGTTGCCGCGGCCTGCACAGCTCGGTTGAGGCGCTGCTCGATCTCATGCAGGAACACAAGTTCGGCGGCGACGATATCGAGCGCATGATAGTGCATGGCGCGGATCGCACGGTGCGGCAATTTGCCAAGCGCGAAGTGCTGACGCTGCTCGATGCGCAGTTCAGCATGCCCTACTCGCTCGGCGTGGTTGCAGCGACCGGCCGCGCCGGGTTGGATGAATTCCATCCGCCGCGGGCAGATGACGCGCGCGTGCGCGCCTTGATGGACCGCGTCGAAATCGTGCCCGACCGCAAGCTCGGTCCGTACGATGAGCCGGACCTCGAAGTGCGCGGACGCAATGGGCAGGTCTGGTTGCGGCATGTGCCTTTGCCGCGAGGCGCGCCCGCGCGCCGTCTCGAAGGCGAGCATCTTCTGCGCAAGGACGAGGCAGTCGCGGTACCGATAATCGGGCAGCGCCAGTTCGATGCCTTGCACGAAGCAGTAATGACACTGGAAAAGTGTGCCGACTTCCGGCAGGTCACCGCGCTGTTGCGGCCCGCTTGACTGCGCATTCAGAAATCAACGGGAGTATCCAGTCATGCTGAAGCAGAAATCATCCGCCTACCGGGGTTATCGCACCGCCGGGATCCGCCTGCGGGAGGAGATGCTGCCGCAGCTCAGCAAGATTTATGGCGGCCACATGGAGGCGTTTCTTCCCGCGGTGCACGCTTTCGACAAGGCGCACGCCGTGATGCTCGTCGAAGAAGGTCTGCTTGCGCTGCCGGCGGGCATCGCCACTTTGCGCGGACTGCGGCAGATGGAGGCGGAAGGAGTCGTGGAGTCCCGCTTGCGCGCCGGCGGCGGGCTGCACTCCGGCGAGCAGTACTTGATCCGCCTGCTCGGCGAGGACATCGGCGGCCGCTTCCATCTGGCGCGCAGTTCCGGCGATCTCAGCACGATAGGAATCAACATCCTGCAGCGCGAGAAGCTGCTCGCCCTCATGCGCGCGGTAAACCGCCTGCGGCGCGTGCTGATCGAGCTGGCGCGCCAACACACCGATACGATACTGCCGGGTTACAGCTTCGGACAGCACGCCCACCCGATGACGCTGGCGCACTTCTGGCTGTCGTGGGTGGCGACATTAGCGCGCGACTTCGATCGCCTGCATGGCGCCTATCGCCGCGTCAATGTCAGCCCGGCAGGCGCAGCCATCATGGTCGGCTCCAATTTCGCGGTCAACCGTGAGCGCACCGCGGAACTGCTCGGCTTCGATGCCGTCCACGAGAACTGCGCCGATGCGATCCTGGAAATGAACGCCGACGACAGCCTCGATGTGCCGGCGGTGATCGCTGTCCTCTACCACTCCATGGCGAAATGGGCGGACGACCTCATACAGTGGAGCACCAGCGAGTATAAATTCATCGATTTTCCCGATCGCTACTGCAATACGTCGTCGATCATGATGCAAAAGAAAAACGTGATCGGGCCGGCGGAGGTCAAGGGCGCATCGGCCGAG
>Ga0207648_10003099_pt1 | contig 17554 bp, 17 predicted proteins | sample KBSMisM32_FD_184310 | JGI IMG/M metagenome (GOLD analysis project Ga0207648, IMG submission 184310) | Miscanthus rhizosphere microbial communities from Kellogg Biological Station, Michigan, USA - KBS Miscanthus M3-2 (SPAdes) (version 2) | ecosystem: Host-associated > Plants > Roots >...
GCCGAGCCCACCGGTGCGCCCAGCCCCTTCGAGAAGCAGACCGAGACGCTGTCGAAGTGCCCGGCCATCTCGCGCGCGACCGATCTCGGATCACCGCCAACCGTGCCCGCGATGCCGACCGCGGCGTTGAACAGGCGCGCGCCGTCGAGATGGGTGGCGAGCCCGCGTCGGCGCGCCAGCGCGGTCGCGTCGGCCAGGTAGGCCATCGGCAGCACCCGACCGCCCAGCGTGTTCTCGAGCGCGAGCAGGCGGCTGCGCGCGAAGTGCGCATCGTCGGGCTTGATCGCCGCCTCGATGTCGGTCAGTGCCAGCGTGCCGTCGCGCTGGTGCTCGAGCGGTTGCGGCTGCACGCTGCCCAGCACGGCGGCCCCGCCGCCTTCCCAGCGATAGGTGTGTGCCATCTGGCCGACGATGTACTCGTCGCCGCGGCCGCAGTGGCTCATGATCGCCACCAGGTTGCTCTGCGTGCCGCTGGGAACGAACAGCGCCGCTTCCTTGCCGAGCAGTGCCGCGATGCGCTCCTGCAGCGCATTGACGGTCGGGTCGCCGCCGAAGACGTCGTCGCCGAGCTCGGCGGACAGCATCGCGGCACGCATCGCGGCGGTCGGCTGCGTGACGGTGTCGCTGCGCAGGTCTGTGGTCTTCACGGCCGAAGCTCCAGGAAGTTCTTCAGCATCGCATGGCCGTGCTCGGTCAGGATCGATTCGGGATGGAACTGCACGCCTTCGAGCGGCGTGGCCGTGCCGGCGAGCTCGCGATGGCGCACGCCCATGATCTCGCCGTCCTGCGAGGTCGAGGTCACGTCGAGCGCCGCGGGCAGCGTGTCGCGCTCGATCACCAGCGAGTGGTAGCGGATCACCGTGAACTCGCGCGGCAGCGCGGTGTAGACACCGCGCTCGTCGGTCGTGATCACGTCGGTCTTGCCGTGCATCTGCGTCTTCGCGCGGATCACCCGGCCGCCGAGCGCCGCGCCGATCGCCTGGTGGCCCAGGCACACGCCGAGGATCGGCATCCGGCCGGTGAATGCCTCGATCGCCGCGACGCAGATGCCGGCCTCCGCCGGCGAGCACGGCCCGGGCGACAGCACGAGCCGGTCGGGCGCGAGGCCGGCGATGCCGTCGACCGTGATCTCGTCGTTGCGGAACACGCGCACGTCCTCGCCGAGCTCGGCGAAGTACTGCACGAGGTTGAAGGTGAAGGAGTCGTAGTTGTCGATCATCAGCAGCATGGTCGTGCCCCTTTTCGTCAGGCGCGCGCGCGGCGCCGGGGTTCGGACTGGTGCAGGAACACCGTGAAGATGTCGCGTGGCGGCGGCACGGCGACCTGGGCCATGATCCGCCCGACGGCACCCCGGTGGTAGCTGCCATGGGTCGCGACGTGGGCCAGCATCTCCTCGCGCGACATCCGGCCGGGCTGCCCATCGGTGAACACGAAGTCGACCGCCTCCGCCAGCGCCTGCGGCGTGAGCGTGCCGATGTGGTCGACATACCAGCGATCCGACGCTGCAACCTCGTCGCGCAGCGCCTCGAGCGGCGGCGTCTCGGCCGTGTTGGTCGCGGCGTAGACGTGCGCCTGACCGCACAGGTGGGCCGCGAAGATCCTGTCCACCACGAAGATGTGATTCAGGGTGCGGATCGCGGCGTGCCGCTCGGCGGCGTGCGCGACGGGGTCGACCTTGGCGAGCTCGGCGAAGAGTTCCGCGTTGGCCCAGGCCTTGTGGCGAAACATCGATTGCAGCAGCGTCGACGTGCCCATGTCAGAAGCCCTCCTCGACCAGCTCCGCCGCGCGGATCAGCGCGCGCGCCTTGGCCTCGGTCTCGCGCCATTCCATCTCGGGAATCGAATCCGCGACGACGCCGGCGGCGGCCTGCACGTACAGGGTCTGGTCCTTGACGATGCCGGTGCGGATCGCGATCGCGACATCCATGTCGCCGGCAAAGCTCAGGTAGCCGCAGGCGCCGCCGTAGATGCCGCGCTTGACCGGCTCGAGCTCATCGATGATCTCCATCGCGCGGATCTTCGGCGCGCCGGTCAAGGTGCCGGCAGGGAAGGTCGCGCGCAACACATCGAGGTTGGTCATGCCGTCCTTCAGCAGGCCCTCGACATTGCTGACGATGTGCATCACGTGCGAATAGCGCTCCACCGTGAACGCCTCGGTCACCTTCACCGTGCCGGTCTTCGCGATGCGGCCGATGTCGTTGCGCGCCAGGTCGATCAGCATCACGTGCTCGGCGCGTTCCTTCGGGTCGTTGCCGAGCTCGACCTCGAGCGCCTTGTCGAGCTCGGGCGTCGCGCCGCGCGGGCGGGTGCCGGCGAGCGGCCGGATCGTCACCTTGTCGCCCTCGGGCACATGCTCGTGTCGCACCAGGATCTCGGGCGAGGCGCCGACGATCTGGAACTCGCCCATGTCGTAGAAATACATGTACGGCGACGGGTTCAGCGAGCGCAGCGCGCGGTACAGGCTCAGCGGCGATTCGGTGTAGCGCTTGCGCAGGCGCTGGCCGACCTGCACCTGCATCATGTCGCCGGCGGCGATGTACTCCTTCGCGCGCAGCACCGCGGCGATGTAGTCGTCCTTGCCGAACTCGCGCTCCACGCCATGCGACGCGCCGCGCCTGACCGCCGGCGCGGTGACGCTGTACTTGAGCTTGTCGCCCAGTTCCGCGAGCCGCCGCTTGGCATTGTGAAACGCCTCCGGCTCGGCCGGGTTGGCGTAGACGATCAGGTACAGCCGCCCCGACAGGTTGTCGATCACCGCGAGCTCTTCGCACTGCAGCAGCAGGATGTCGGGCGTGTCCAGGCCACCGCTCTTCTCGGTCTTCGCCAGCTTGGGCTCGATGAAGCGCACCGCGTCGTAACCGAAGTAGCCGGCCAGGCCGCCGCAGAACCGCGGCATGCCGGGGCGGAGCGCGACCTTGAAACGCTGCTGGTAGGTGGCGATGAAGTCGAGCGGGTTGCCCTCGGCCGTCTCGACGACCTGGCCGTTGGTCACGACCTCGGTCCGCAGGCCGGTGGCGCGCAGCAGCGTGCGCGCCGGCAGGCCGATGAACGAGTAGCGGCCGAAGCGCTCGCCGCCGACGACCGATTCGAGCAGGAAGCTGTGCTTGCCGCCACCGCTGGCGTAGGCCAGCTTCAGGTACAGCGACAGCGGCGTCTCGAGGTCGGCAAAGGCTTCGGCGATCAGCGGGATGCGGTTGTAGCCCTGGCCCGCGAGGCTCTTGAATTCGAGTTCGGTGATCATGATGTTCGATGGCCCTCCACAGGCCGGCGACTGCCTGGTCGCAGCCGCACAACGATTCTGTTCAGAAGTCGGGGTCGGGTCGATCTGGACCGGGCCACCGGTGGAGCCGGCGTCGCGCCGCTCAGGGCACGCTGCCGACCGCAGCAACGCACGCACCCGTCGCGCTGACGCGAGGGCGCAACTCGATCAGCCCCGCCAGGGCCAGGCTCCCCGGTCGATCGACCCTGCGGTGAGGTTGCGCGGTGTGAACATCGGCAAAAGTGTAGCAGGCCTCAAGTCGCGAGGGCCTGGCGCCGATACCACCGGCTTGCGCCCATTCACCGGCGCCGGCCCGCGGCCGCGCATGGCGTCGCGGGTCTGCGCCTTCGCCACGACCCGCGAGACACTCCATGCGCCGACTCCTTGCCCTGACCGCCGTTGCGATCGCCTCCACCATGCCGATGCGCAGCTGGGCCCAGACCACCGAGGTCGCCGGCGTCAAGTTCGCCAACACGCTGCAGGTCGGCAACGCCCGGTTGCAGATCAACGGCGCTGGCGTGCGCTACAAGGTCGTGTTCAAGGTCTATGCCGCGGCGCTCTACCTCACCGACAAGGCTGCGACGCCCGAGGCGGTGCTGGCCTCTCCGGGGCCGCGCCACCTGCAGATCGTGATGCTGCGCGAGATCGACGCGAACGAGCTCGGCCGGCTCTTCACCAAGGGCATGGAACAGAACGCGCCACGCGAGGAGTTCTCGAAATCGATCGCCGGGATCATGCGCATGAGCGACATCTTCTCGAGCCGCAAGAAGCTCATGCCGGGCGAGTCGTTCGCTGTCGAATGGGTGCCGGGCACCGGCACCGTGATCCTTGTCAACGGCAAGCCTGCGGCCGAGCCGATTCGGGAGCCGGAGTTCTACGCGGCGCTGATGAAGATCTGGTTCGGCCCGTCGCCGGCCGATGCGCAGCTGAAGGAAGCGTTGCTCGGACGGGCCGCCGTTCAGCCCGGCGGGGCCAGCTGATCGAGGCGGTCGACGACGCCGTCGGCGTCGACCGACTGCACCGGCTCGCCGTGGTTGTAGCCATAGCTCACCAGCACCACCGGGCAGCCGGCCGCACGCGCGGCGCGTGCGTCGTTGCTCGAATCGCCGACCATCAGGGTCTGTGCCGGCGCGGTGCCGAGCGCCTCGCAGGTGCGCAGCAGCGGCATCGGATCCGGCTTCTTGCGCTCGAACGCATCGCCGCCGAAGACGACGCCGAAGCGCCCCGCCAGCCCCGTCTTGTGCAGCAGCGCCTGTGCGAATGCGGTCGGCTTGTTGGTCAGGCAGGCGAGCTTCAGCCCGCGTGCGGCGAGTTTCGCGAGGCCCTCGGCGACACCCGGATACACCCGCGCATGCACGCCGTTGACCTCGCGGTATTCGTGCTGATACAGCGCCCACGCGGTGTCATACAGGCGCGCGTCGGCGCCGACCTCGACCAGCGTGCGCCGAATCAGGTGCTCCGAGCCCTTGCCGACCGTGCGCCCGATGAAGGCGCGCCCGACCGGCGCGAGCCGCAGCGCCGCAAGCACGCGGTTCAGCGCGACGTCGAAGTCGCCGAGGGTGTCGACCATCGTGCCATCGAGGTCGACGATCACGGCTTGCAGATCGTCGAACGGGTTCAAGCTCTGGTGCGCGATGACGGCGACTACGACTTGTTGTCGGCGGTCGGCGTCGTGACCACCTGGCCATCCTTCACCGGCAGCGTCGGGCCCGGCTTGGACGCCATCCGCACCGCGCCCTCCTTGCCGTCCAGCCGATAGGTGACGTTGTAGCCGACCACCTTCTGCGACTTCTCGTTCACGGTCTTGCAGCGGTGCTCGGTCGTCGTGACGACGTCCTTCTCCTGCATCTTCTTCTGGACCTGGTTGCCGGCAAAACCCCCGGCGGCCGCGCCGGCGACGGTGGCCAGGGTCTTGCCCTTGCCGCCACCAACGGCACTGCCCAGCAGGCCGCCCGCCAGCCCGCCGGCCACGGAGCCGGCAATGCGATGCTCGTCCTTCACAGGCGCCTGATGCTGCACCTGGACGTCTTCGCATTTCTCATGCGGCGTCACCACCGTCTCGACGACTTCCTTCACCGCAACGACATCGGCGAAGTCAGGCTTCTTCATCGCCTTGTAGCCCGTGACAGCGCCGGAGCCCAGCACCACCATCGCGATGCCGCCAACGGCCATCCCCTTGATCATTGATTTGTCCACGCGCACATCCTCGGTCTGATTGACCATCGATTATCGTTGGCCCAAGCAGGAGACTTCACCGGAGAACGATCGTGGCTTCCAAGCGTCTTGCTCGGCTTCTTGCAGTCCTCTTCGCCATCGCGTTGACCGCCTGCCAGACCGCATCGCCGCCAGATGCCGCGCCAGGCCGCCAGGCCGGCGTGCAGCGCCTGTACGTCCTCGCTTGCGGCGAGGGCGCCACCAGCGACGTTTCACGCTGGTCGCCGGGCGTGAACGTGGGCAGGCCCATGGACTTCGTCGACAGTTGCTACCTGGTCAAGCACAGCCAGGGGTGGCTCCTGTGGGACACGGGAGTCGCCGACACCATTGCCGCGATGCCCGACGGCCAGCGCCCGGCCGATCCGCGCGCGGTCCACTGGCGCCGGGCAAAGACACTCGTGGCCCAGCTCGAGCAGCTCGGGTTGAAGCCGTCCGACATCAGGTACGTCGCGGTGTCGCACAGTCACGCGGATCACATCGGCAATGTGGCCCTGTTTGCGCAGGCGACCCTGCTGGCACAGAAGGCCGAGGTCGACTGGCCATCATCAGCGGGCCCTCGCTTCAAGCCGGAGCAGCCGATGATCAAGCTCGAGGGCGACCGAGACGTCTTCGGCGACCGCAGCGTCACCCTCCTCGCCACGCCCGGCCACACGCCCGGCCATCAGTCGCTGATGGTCAGGTTGCCGAAGACCGGCGCCGTGCTGCTGTCGGGCGACGCCGTCCACTTCAGAGACAACTGGGAGCAACGCCGCGTTCCCGAGATCAATTTCAACAAGGAGCAGACCAGCGCTTCAATGCGGCGCCTCGCCGACATCCAGGCCGCGGCGAAGGCTCAGCTCTGGATCAATCACGACAAGGCGCAGCGCGATGGACAGAAGCTGTCGCCCGATTTCTACGAGTGACCCTCAGCGCGCGCTGCGCCGGCGCAGGCTCGCCTTCAAGGCCTCGATCTCGTCCATCAGATCGAGCACGAGGGCGACGCCCGGCGCATTGATCTCGAGTTCGCGCGTCAACGTCAGCGCCAGGCGCGCGCGGCGCAGCGATGCGCCGGCGAAGCGCCATTCGGTCGCCGACTCGCCGAGCGGCGTCAGCACGCCCTCGTCGACCCAGACCCGCACCTGCTCTTCGCGCGCGTGACAGGCGCGGCACAGTTCGTCCAGGCTGAACTGCAGCTCTTCTTCGACGATGGCCATCACGATGCGCTCGCTCATGGTGTTGCTCCCTTCAGACCCGCACGCGGGTCGAAATCGAACGCCGCCTTGAAGGCCTCATAGGCACGGCGCGCGGCGTCACTGCCGCTCGGCGGCAACGCGATCGTCAGCACGACGTACAGATCACCGGCGGTGCCGCCGGGGCTGCTTGCCGGAATGCCCTTGCCACGCAGCCGCAGCTTGCGGCCGGCCGCCGAGCCCGGCGGGATCGTCAGCTCGACATCGCCGTCGGGCGTCGGCGCGCTCACGCTCGCGCCGAGCGCCGCCTCCCACGGCGCGAGCGGCAGATCGAGCAGCACGTCGCGGCCGTCGACGCGGTACAGGCGGTGCGGCTTGAACGCGATCTCGAGGAACAGGTCGCCGGTCGGCCCGTCGCCCAGGCCCGGCCCGCCCTGGCCGGCCAGGCGCAGGTGCTGGCCTTCGCGAAGCCCCTTCGGAATCGTGATGTCGAGCGTGCGCTCGTGCAGCACGCCGTGGCCCTGCGCGTCCAGCCCCGGCATCTGCAGCGAGATGCTGCGCTTCGCGCCGCGGTAGGCGTCCTCGAGATCGATCAGCACCTTGGCATGGTGATCCTGCCCCGGCATGCGCATGCCCGGCCGCCGCGCCCCGGGCGCCGCACCGCGCGCGGCGCGGCCGAACAGCGCCTCGAAGAAATCGCTGTGGCCGGCGCCGCCGAACAGGTCTTCGGCCTCGTCGCCGCGGCCGCTGAACTCGAAGCCGGCGTCCCAGCCCGGCGGCGGCCGGAACTCGGCATCGGGCCCGCCGGGGCGGCCTGCGGCCTGTTCCTGCTGCCAGCGGCTGCCGAGCGCGTCGTAGGCGGCGCGCTTCTCGGGGTCGCGCAGCACCTCGCTCGCTTCGCCGATCTCCTTGAAGCGGGCCTCGGCATCGGCTTCCTTGCTGACATCCGGGTGGTACTTGCGCGCCAGCTTGCGGTAGGCCTTCTTGATGTCGTCGTCACTCGCATCACGCGCGACGCCCAGCGTCGAGTAGTAGTCGTGGAATTTCATCGGCGCGCCTTTCGATGTCGCAGTGTGCCTCGCTCAATGGTCGTCGACAGGCTCCCGCAGCGGCGCTTTCGCGCCGGCCTCGCCGACGCACAGCGTCATGAACGGCTCACGCACCACCTGCAGGGTCACGTGGCCGATCTTGAAGCGGTCGCGCAGCGTGTGCGTCGCGCTTTCGAAGAAGGGGTCGTCGGGGTGGCCGGCCGGCATCACCAGGTGCGCGGTCAGCGCGACGTCGCTGGTGCCGGTGGCCCAGACATGCAGGTCGTGCACCCGGTCCACGCCCGGCAGCGTCTCGAGCTGCGCGCGCACCGCGGCGAGGTCGATGTGCTCGGGCACGCCGTCGAACATCAGCCGCATCGACTGGCGCAGCAGGCCCCAGGTGCCGGCGACGATCACGACCGCGATCACCAGGCTCGCGACCGGATCGAGCCAGGCCCAGCCCAGCCACAACGACAGCGCACCGACGACGACGACACCGGCCGAGACCAGCGCATCGCCGGCCATGTGCAGGTAGGCGGCGCGGATGTTCAGGTCGTCGTCGCGCCCGCGCATGAAGAGCAGCGCCGTGCCCAGGTTCACCGCGATGCCGATGCCGGCGACGATCATCACGGTCCAGCCCTGGGTCGGCTGCGGCGTGTTCAGGCGGTGCACCGCTTCCCACGCGAGCGAGCCCATCGCGACCAACAGCAGCACCGCGTTCGCGAACGCGGCCAGGATCGAGGCGCGCTTCCAGCCGTAGGTGTAGCGCGCGTCCGGCCGCAGCGTCGCGGCGAACGCGCCGCCCCAGGCCAGCACCAGCCCGGCGACGTCGCCCAGGTTGTGGCCGGCATCGGCGAGCAGCGCCAGCGAGCCGGCTTGCCAGCCGTAGAAGGCCTCGATCGCGACGAACAGCACGTTGACGCCGATGCCGATCGCGAAGGCGCGGTCGAAGTTGGCCGGCGCGTGGTGATGGGCGTGACCGTGACGGTGCGCGTGGCCATCGCGATGCGCGTGGCCGTGCCCGTGATGGTCGTGGGCGTGATCGCCCGCGTGCGCCTCGTGCGCCGGATGCCGGTGCGCATGACCGGTCGCGTGGGTGTGGTGGGTGGAGTGCTCTGCCATCCCGCCAGTGTGACTCAGCTTCGCCGCCGCCGACACCGGCAGGGTCGAAGCGCCCGCACCCGGGCGAGCGCCGCGCAGGCGCGACAAGCACGCGTCTTCAGGGCGCGAGCTGTGCGCGCATCGCCGCGATCACCGATCGGTAGTCGGGCTGGCCGAAGATCGCGCTGCCGGCGACAAAGGTGTCGGCGCCGGCCTCGGCGGCGAGGCGGATGTTGTCGGTCTTGATGCCGCCATCGACCTCGAGCCGGATGTCGCGGCCGCTCGCGTCGATCCGCTCGCGGATCGCTGCGATCTTCTTCAACGCGCCGGGGATGAAGCTCTGGCCGCCGAAGCCCGGGTTGACGCTCATCACGAGGATCACGTCGAGCTGATCGAGCGTCCAGTCGAGCACGTCGAGCGACGCGGCCGGGTTGAACACGAGCCCGGCGCGGCAGCCCTCGGCCCGGATCAGCTGCAAGGTGCGGTCCACATGCAGGCTCGCCTCGGGGTGGAACAGGATGTGGTCGGCGCCGGCCTTCGCGAACGCGATCGCGAGCGCATCGACCGGCTGCACCATCAGGTGCACGTCGATCGGCACCGGGATGCCGTCGGCGCGCACCGCGTGCTTGCGCAGCGCCTCGCAGACCATCGGCCCGAAGCTCAGGTTCGGCACATAGTGGTTGTCCATCACGTCGAAATGGATCCAGTCGGCCCCGGCCGCGATCACGTTGCGCACCTCGTCGCCGAGGCGCGCGAAGTCGGCCGCGAGGATGCTCGGCGCGATGCGGTAGGTGCGGGCGGAATGGGGATTCGGCGTGTCGGTGGGCATGGGCGCAATCGAGGGTGGAGTCCAAATTTTAGGGTTGCCGGTTCCTGCCAGGCTTCGGCCGCCGAAGCGCCGCGCCGGCGTTGCTGCCAAAATGCCGCGCATGTCGAGACCGGAATTCACCAGCACCGTCGTCGTGCGCCACCTGCCGGAGCAATCCGATCCGCAGAACGGCCAGCATGCGTTCGCCTACACGATCACGATCCGCAACAGCGGCGACGTCACCGCGCAGCTGATCGCGCGCCACTGGATCATCACCGATGCCAACGGCCACACCGACGAGGTGCGCGGCCTGGCGGTGGTCGGCAACCAGCCGCTGCTCAAGCCCGGCGAGACCTTCGAGTACACCAGCTGGACGCGCCTGGACACGCCCAACGGCACCATGCGCGGCACCTTCTTCTGCATGACCGAAGACGCTCGGCCGTTCGATGCGCCGGTGCACGAGTTCGGCCTGACCCAGGCGTCGGCGCTGCACTGAACGGATGCCGAAACCCCGCGCCGCGGTCTCGCCCTGGGACCTGACCGCGCTGCTGAACGCTGCCGATCCGAAGGCCGGCCTCGCCGAACGGCACCTGTGGCTGATCAGACTGCTCGAATGGCTGCGCCACGCGCCGCTGCAGGGTGCGACCGCCGCGCCGGCGCCGGCAGCCGATGCCGACGTGGGGCCCGATGCCGCGCCGACGCCGACGCCGACGCCGGTGCTGCGCCTGAAGCACCTGCTCGGCGTGCTCGAGCGTCATCCGGAACACCAGGCGCGCGTCGCCGAGCTGCTGCGGCGCTTCTGGGGCGAGGTCGACAACGCCGCGTTGCTGGCCGATTTCGGCTTCGCGCCGCGCATGGCCCTGTGGGGCGAATTCAGCCGCCGCCTGCGCGACCGCGTGCTGCCGCTGACGCCGGCGACCACCGACCTCGGCGAGCTGTTCGCACTGCTGTTCCCTGATGCCGACGACGCCGCATGGCTGCTCGCGATCGACGACACGACGCTGGCGCGGCTGCGCCACTACGTCAGCCCCGAGCTCGACACCGAGCAGGGCCGCGTCGCCTGGCGCGTGCCGTTCCTCGATGCGATCGTGTTCCTCGCCAGCGCGGTGCGCGCCTCGGGCTTCTCGCCCGCGATGCGCCAGCGCATCAGCCCGGAGCTGCTGGTCGACCAGCCGTTTCGCCAGCTCGCGCGCGTCGCCGAGCAACTGAGCGAGCTGGCGCAGTCGCTGCCGGTGCAGGGCCCGGCGACCGAAGACACGCCGCCACTGGACGGCCACGCCGCGCTGCTGCAGCAGGCGCAGTACCTGCGCGCGTTGCTCGACGCCTGCCGGCGCTGCGCCGACAGCGTGCACGGGCACCTCGAGGCGCACGGCGTGTCGGTCGACCTGGTGTTCGAGATCGACCAGCTGCGCGAGCGCAGCCACCGCATCGACGCGCTGCTGACCTGCGTCATCAGCCCCGAGCCGGCGCGCGAGATCACGCGCTTGATTGCCGAGCTGGTGCGCACTGCCGACGAGCGCCGCAGCATCCGCGCGCTGCTGTCGCGGCACTACTCGCTGCTGGCGCGCAAGGTCGCCGAGCGCAGCGCCGAGACCGGCCAGCACTACATCACGCGCGACCGAACCGAATACCGCCAGATGCTGCGCGCCGCGGCCGGCGGCGGCGCGGTGCTGGCCGGCACGACCTTCGTCAAGTTCGCGGTGATGGCGCTGGCGCTGTCGGCGTTCTGGGGCGGCTTCTGGGCCGGCATCAACTACGCGGCGAGCTTCGTGCTGGTGCAGCTGCTGCACTTCACGGTCGCGACCAAGCAGCCGGCGATGACGGCGCCGGCAATGGCCGAGAAGCTCGCCGACCTGTCCAGCGAAGCGCATGTCGAAGGCTTCGTCGACGAGGTCGCGCAGCTGATCCGCTCGCAGGCCGCGGGCATCTTCGGCAACCTTGCGCTGGTCGCGCCGATCGTGCTCGCGGTGCAATTCGCCGCGCAGCTTGTCGCCGGCGCGCCGCTGGTCGGCCCGCACGAGGCCGAGCACGTGCTGGGGTCGCTCACGCTGCTCGGGCCGACGGCGCTCTTCGCCGCGTTCACCGGCGTGCTGCTGTTCGTCAGCTCGCTCATCGCCGGCTGGGTCGAGAACTGGTTCGTCTGGCATCGCCTGGACAGCGCGATCGCCTGGAACCCGCGCATCGTGTCGCGCCTCGGCGCCGCGCGCGCGCAGCGCTGGAGCCGCTACTGGCGCGCCAACATCTCCGGCTTCGCCTCGAACATCTCGCTCGGGCTGATGCTGGGCATCGTGCCGGTCGTCGCACTGTTCTTCGGCCTGCCGCTCGAAGTGCGCCACGTCACGCTGTCGACCGGCCAGCTCGCCGCCGCGGTCGGCAACGACGGTCTCGCGCTGCTCGGCCAGGCGCCGTTCTGGTGGTGCGTCGCCGGCATCGCAGTGACCGCGCTGCTGAACCTGAGCGTCAGCTTCCTGATGGCGTTTCGGGTCGCGCTGCGCTCGCGCGGCATCCGCCTCGCCGACCGCAGCCGGATCTACCGCGCGATCCGCGCCCGGCTGCGGCGCGCGCCGCTGTCGTTCATCTGGCCGCCGCGCTGATGGCCGGGCCGGCGGCGGCGCGGCGCCGGCACGCGGTCACGGCTCGGTGCTGTCGCGCTCGCCCTTCTTGCGCCCATGGAACATCGTCCACCAGACAATCAAAATGAGCAGCAGCATGGCACCGAACGCTTCGAGAAAAAGTACCCACATGTCGTCGTCGAATGCCCTCGAAACCCTGAAGCGCGTCCCAGCCTGGTGGCCGGTCGCGATTCTAGGGTGGCTGGTCGGTTGCGCCGGCCCGCCGCTGGCGCCGCCCGCGCCGCCGGCCCCGCCGCCGCCCGCTGAAGCGCCGCTGGCCAGTGCGCCGGCGCCCGCCGCCGGCGCGCCGCTGTTGCGCGCGCGGGCGCGCTGGGTGCCGGTGCGCTTCGCCGACCTGCCGGGCTGGGACGCCGACCGCGGCAGCGAGCTCTGGCCCGCGCTGCTGCGCGGCTGCGAGCGGCCGGTCGCCGGCTGGGCCGATGTCTGCGCGCAGGCACGCGCCGCGGTCACGCCGGCCTTCAGCGACGATGCCGCGCGTGCCTGGCTGCAGCAGCGGCTGCAGGCCTACCGGGTCGAGTCGCTCGACGGCAGCAGCGACGGCCTGATGACCGGCTACTTCGAGCCGCTCGTCGAGGCCTCGCGCACGCCGCGCGGCGCATTCCGGATCGCGCTGTATGCGCCGCCGGCCGACCTTGCCGCGCGCCGGCCCTACTGGACGCGCCAGCAGGTCGACACGCTCGCCGCGGCGCAGGCCAGCGTGCGCCCGCATGTTCTGGCCTACGTGGCCGACCCGCTCGATGCGCTGATCCTGCAGATCCAGGGCTCGGGTCGGCTGATGCTGACCGAGGCCGACGGCAGCCGGCGGCTGCTGCGCGTCGCATTCGCGGGCCACAACGACCAGCCGTACAAGTCGGTCGGCCGCTGGCTGATCGAGCAGGGCGAGCTGCAGCCGGCCCAGGCCTCGTGGCCGGCGATCAAGGCCTGGGCGCGGCAGAACCCGAAGCGCCTGAACGAGATGCTGTGGAGCAACCCGCGGCTGGTGTTCTTCCGCGAGGAGCCGCTGCCCGACCCGCAGCTTGGCCCGAAGGGTGCGCAGGGCGTCGCGCTGACGCCCGGCCGCTCGATCGCGGTCGACGCACAAAGCATCCCGTACGGCACGCCGGTCTGGCTCGACAGCACCGAGCCGCTGTCGAGCACGCCGCTGCGCCGGCTGGTGATGGCGCAGGACACCGGCAGTGCGATCACCGGCGCCGTCCGCGCAGACTACTTCTGGGGCTGGGGCAGCGATGCCGAGGCCCAGGCCGGGCGCATGAAGCAGCCGTTGAAACTGTGGGTGCTCTGGCCGCGTTCATGATCGCCGCGAAAGAATCGGTGCAGCATCGCGACCAAGCGATTTGGCCCATGCCCGGAGACGCACGATGACCCGCCGCCCCTTCCTCACCACCCTGGCCGCCCTTGGCACCTTCGGACTTGCGCCGCGCGCATCGCAGGCGCAAGGCCCGACCCCGCGGATCGAGCCGCTGCGCCTGTCGGATGCCGAATGGAAGAAGCGCCTGGCGCCGGCCGCCTACGACGTGCTGCGCCACGAAGGCACCGAACGCGCCGGCACCAGCCCGCTCAACGACGAGCACCGCAAGGGCGTGTTCCACTGCGCCGGCTGCGAGCTGCCGCTGTTCTCGTCCGAGACCAAGTTCGACAGCGGCACCGGCTGGCCGAGCTTCTTCAGGCCGCTGCCGGGCGCGGTCGCGACCAAGACCGACTTCAAGCTGATCGCACCGCGCACCGAATACCACTGCGTGCGCTGCGAAGGCCACCAGGGCCATGTCTTCGACGACGGCCCGGCGCCCACGGGCAAGCGCTATTGCAACAACGGCGTCGCGCTGAAGTTCGTCGCCGCCTGATCCGCTCGCCCCGGCCGGGCGTGCATTCCGACCGCTGCCCCGGCCATCCCGCGCGAATGAGGGGGCGCGCCGTCGACTTTCGCCGCCCGTGCGATGGCACACTCCCCCGGCCCCATCAGGGTTATTCAAACGGGAGACGGCGAATGAGGATCTGGATCAATGCACTCTGGCTCGGCGCAGGCCTGGCCATCGCGGCGCCCGCGTCGGCGGCGCGCGACGCGGCCAATCCGGCGGCGCAGCATGCGCTGGTGCATACGGTCACGCATGCGGCCCAGCTGCATGCCGGCCCCGACGACGCCTTCAGCCTGCGCGACGCGATCGTTGACGCCGACGGCAGCGAGCATGCACGCTTCGACCGCAGCTACAAGGGCCTGCCGGTGATCGGCGGCGACATCGTCGTGCACTCCGACCGGCGCGGTGCGTTCACATCGGCATCGCACACGATGCGCGACGCCCTGCGCCTGGAGACCAGCGCGCGTTTCGACGACGCGGCCGCGATCCAGTATGCGCAGTCGCTGTTCCGCGGCACTGCGGATGGCACGCCGAAGGCTCGGCTCGTGGTCTATGCGCGCAGCGCCCAGCCGGCGCTGGCCCACGACGTGACCCTCAGCGGCGAGAGCCATGAAGGTACGCCCAGCGTGATGCACCTGATCATCGATGCGAACACGCTGCAGCTGCTCGACCAGTACGACGAGGTCATGACCGGCGCGAGCAACGGCATCGGCGACACCCTGCTGTCGGGCGCGGTCGCGATCACGACCGATTCGCAGGCCACAGGCGGCTTCGCGATGCGCGACCCGAGCCGCAGCAGCAACTACACGACCACGCTGGCCGGCCGCAAGGTCGGCAACGGCACGGTCTTCGCCGACGCCGACAACACCTGGGGCAACTTCGCGACGACCGACGCCGCCACGGTCGGCGCCGATGCCCATTACGGCCTCGCGCTCACCTGGGATTACTACAAGACCATGTTCGGCCGCAACGGCATCGACGGCAGCGGCAAGACGACCTTTTCGCGCGTGCACTACAGCCGCAACTACGTCAATGCGTTCTGGAGCGACAGCTGCTTTTGCATGACCTACGGCGACGGCGACGGCGCGACCTACCTGCCGCTGGTGGCGATCGACATCGCCGGCCACGAGATGAGCCACGGCGTGACCGCGAGCACCGCGAACCTGACCTACTCCGGCGAATCGGGCGGGCTGAACGAGGGCAACTCCGACATCTTCGGCACGATGGTCGAGTACTCGGCGGGCAACGCGAAGAACCCGCCCAACTACCTGATCGGCGAGCGCATCTACAAGGCCAACAACGGCGTGGCGAACCCGACCAAGGCGCTGCGCTACATGTTCAAGCCCAGCCTGGACGGCCGCTCACCCGACTGCTACACCAGCACGGTCGGCTCGCTCGACGTGCACTACTCGTCGGGCATCGCGAACCATTTCTTCTACCTGCTCGCCGAGGGCGCGGTGGTGCCCGCCGGCTTCGCGCTGGCGCCGTCGCAGCTCGTGTGCAACGGCAACACCGCCACCGCCGCGGTCGGCCGCGACGCCGCGGCGCGCATCTGGTACCGCGCGCTGACGGTGTACATGACCTCGAACACCAACTATGCGGGCGCACGCGCCGCGACCTTGCAGGCCGCCAGCGACCTGTATGGCGCAAACTCGGCGCAGCGCAATTCGGTGGCGACCGCGTGGGCCGCGGTGAACGTCAACTGACGGGCGTCTGACCTAGGCCGGCACCCTGGCCGCTTGCTTCATGGTGCCGGCGACCACGCCATAGACCTCGACCCAGGCGGCCTCGACCTCGGCGGTGAACGCGACGCCCAGCCCCTGGCGCAAGGTCTTCAGCAGCGCGCCGCCGACGCTGTCGTAGTGCGCGTCGCGCACGCCGTAGCCGGCGTGGCGCTGCCCCAGGCCCTGCAGCGCCGGGATCAGCACCTCGGGGTCGTCGAGCTTCGCGACGGCCAGGCCGATCATCGCCATCAGCCGCTCGCCCTGCACGATCATGTCGCCGCGGAACAGCCCGCGCACGCCTGGATCGGCCTCGAACAGGTTCGCGTAGAACAGCGCCGCCGCCTGCGGCGCGATCGGCTCGACCAGGTCGAAGCTCTCTCTCACCAGCGAGATCGTGTGGTCGTTCATCACAAATCCTCCGAACGGTGCATGCGTGGGGAAAACGACCCGGCACATGCAAGCGCAGTGCCGCCCCGACGCGGTGCGGGCGGCGGGTCAACACACGCCGCCGCGGCGTTCAGCGCGCCAGGTCGCGCGCCATCATCAGCACCGCGGCTGCCATCACCCCCACCGCGCCCCAGCCGAAGAAGCGCGTCTTGCGGCGCACCGGCAGCGGGCCCATGACGGCCGGGTTGCCCGACAGAATCATCATCGCGACCATGATCGGCACCGCGACCACGCCGTTGATGAACGCGATCCAGTACAGCGCCTTGATCGGGTCGACCGGCGTGAAGTCGAGCGCGGTGCCGACGAGCGTCCCGACGCCGATGATCGCGTAGAAGCCCTTGGCCTGGCGCCAGTGGTGCTCCAGCCCCTCGACCCAGCCGAAGGCCTCGGCCACCGCATACGCCGCCGATGACGCGAGCACCGGCACCGCGAGCAGACCGGGCGCGATGATGCCGAACGCGAACAGCGCGAACGCGAAGTCGCCGGCCAGCGGCCGCAGCGCCTGCGCGGCCTGCCCGGCGCTGCGCACGTCGGTGACGCCGCCGGCGTGCAGCACGACCGCGCCCATCAGCATCACGAAGAACGCGATGCCGTTCGAGAACACCATGCCGATCACCGTGTCGAGCCGCATGCGGCGCTTGGCGCGGTTCAGCGCCCGCCGCGTTTCGCCGCCGGCGTGCAGACCGTGCAGGCGCATCTCCTCGACCTCCTGCGAGGCCTGCCAGAAGAACAGGTACGGCGAGATCGTGGTGCCGAGGATCGCGACGATCATCATCCAGAACGCCTGACCCGGCACGATCTGCGGCACCAGCAGGTCGTGCAGCACGCGACCCCACGGGACGTGCACCGTGAACGCCGCCGCGACATAGACGAACAGGGTCAGCGTCAGCCACTTCAGGATCGGCGCGAGTTGCCGGTAGGGCACGAACACCTGCAGCAGCAGCGTGGCGATGCCGAACACGATCGCATGGAAGTGCGCGCCGCCGCCGACGACGAGTCGCAGCGCCTCGCCCATCGCCGCGATGTCGGCTGCGATGTTGATCGTGTTGGCCACCAGCAGCAGCGCGACGATCGCGAGCAGGAACGCGCGCGGCGTGTGCTGGCGCAGGTTGGCCGCGATGCCCTGGCCCGACTGCCGGCCGATGCGCGCGCTGACGAGCTGGATGCCGATCATGAATGGGATCGTCAGGAACACCGTCCAGAGCACGCCGGTGCCGAACTGCGCGCCGGCCTGCGTGTAGGTCGCGATGCCCGACGGGTCGTCGTCGGCCGCGCCGGTGACGACGCCGGGGCCGACGTGGCGCAGGAACGAGGTAAT
>Ga0207648_10003101_pt1 | contig 17551 bp, 14 predicted proteins | sample KBSMisM32_FD_184310 | JGI IMG/M metagenome (GOLD analysis project Ga0207648, IMG submission 184310) | Miscanthus rhizosphere microbial communities from Kellogg Biological Station, Michigan, USA - KBS Miscanthus M3-2 (SPAdes) (version 2) | ecosystem: Host-associated > Plants > Roots >...
GATCCCGCGCTCGCGTTCGATCGCATTTGAGTCCATCACCCGGTCGACCAGCGCCTTGCGCGAATCGAAGGTGCCCGACTGACGCAGAAGCTGGTCCACTAGGGTGGTCTTGCCATGATCAACGTGCGCAATGATCGCAATGTTGCGCAGTTGATGCGTCGGATCGAGGCTCACGGGATCACCGGGCGGTGAAAAGGGCGGCGGAGTATACGCGCCGGGGCGGGAAAGAACGAGGCCCCGCAAGCGGGGCCTCGTCGTCAATCCCATGCTATGGGTGTCGTCTCAGGGCACGCCGACGATGAATGGCACTTCGAACGTGCCCGAGCCGGTGCCTGCGTCGACGGTGACGCGACCCCGGAGAGCGATCGCGTTGACAAATGCGTTCGGGTCATCAGCATCAACACTGAAGGTCAGCCGATACGTAGGGAGGCTGAGACTCAAGAGCTCCCCGACCGTGCCGTACAATGGAATCAACTGTTCGGCGCTGTTCGCAAAAAGGAACGCGCCGCCCGACTTGTTCGCGAGGTCGGCCATCGCTTCGAAGTCGATCGCGGTGGACAGTCCGATCGTGAAGAAACGCAGGCCACCCGCATTCTGGATCGATGTATTGCGCCGCGTACGACAGGTGTTCGGGCCGCCGCAAAAGGTGTCTTCACCATCGGTGAAAAGGACGATGGCCTTCGCTATACCGGCCGGGAGCGTCGCGTCATTCAACACCTCATCCCGCAACAGGTCCAGCGACTCGTACAACGGCGTACCGCCGCCCACGAGGTCAGCGAGTGAGTCCAGGGTGTCATAGTACGATGGCGCGTCGTCTGCGGTGGTTGCGTCCCTGAATGGCGGATACACCGTCAGCGGCTGCGTGGGAATCTCCGCCGCGGTCGTGTCGTCTTTTGCGAACGCCGCGAGCAGAGCGTGATCTCCACCACCCAAGCCGTCCAGAAATGCTTTCGCGGAGAACAGCCTCGCCCCGGTCGGATCGGAGCCGCTGATGCTCCTACTCTGGTCGAGCAACAGGCCTGCGGCATAGGGTTGCGCCGCACCGCCTGGCACAACGACCGCTAATTGCGCGGTGGCAGTCGTTGAGCTGTATGCCGAGTCGAAGGCAATGTCTTGCTTAATCACGCAATCGGCTCTGGCAGTGTTCGTGTCTTCCACGCACGCATTGAGCACGAAGTCCGCCGCAGTCAGGTTCGTGATCGGCTGCGAATCGCTATCTACCACGATCACCTCAATCTCGAACGTCATATTGTTGCCGACGACGACAGGTCCGGCCCCTCGAGAGGTAAGTGACCCCCCCGCCGCCGAAGTCGCGCGAACAAGCTCCACTGCCAAGTCGGTGGTCTGGTCCGCCGTAATAGTGGCCGAGACCGTCTGGCTCACGAACGTGGATCGGGAGACCTCCACAGACGCCGTCCCGACGTTGACTCCGGACAGCAGCACGACTCCGGCCGCGTCCGTGGATCCGCTCTTGCTCGCGGAGCCTACCGTAGCCCGGACGTCGGCGTCATTGACACTGACTCCGGAGGTGTCAGTGACAGTCACTCTGAGACTCCCCGTATCTGGCGGTGGCGGGTTGCCGCCACCATCACCACCCCCGCCTCCCCCGCCGCAGGCCGTGACGACGGCCGCAAGCGCTGCAAGCGCGATCAGTCGCAAGCTGCGGCTCGCGACACTCAAACCCGACATCCGTCCGCAGCCTTCGACGCTGACCCTGTTGCCCATCTTGTTACCTGGCTCCCGTTGCGACTCATTTGACCGGTCCGCTAGTTCGCTATTCCTTAGCAGTGCGGACAGGTCCTTGGTGAGGATTCTGCCCTAAATTCACGCCAACACTTTGAAAATTGACATAAAGCGCATTTGTTTTCTTGTTATGTGCCGCCGGTCTCCTCAGCCGGCACGGTAACTATTGCCGAACCGGAGGCATCCGCATTTGTCTGCGGCTTGGCCGCAGCGGCTGGCGCACCGACGACCACGGGCACCGAGAACGACCGCGCATCCGTCTGGACCTGTGTGGCCATCCTCGCCACGACTCCGACGTAATAGAGACCCGGCTCGTCACCGACGACCATCACCTCGGTGGTATAGCGCTCCCCGGCCTTCACGTCGGCAAACCGCACGGACTCCGCACTCGTGATGCGTAAACCCGGTGTGACGCTCAGCTGCGCGTCGATCGAATCCGCTGGCGCCTGGGGAACGAATGCCAGCTGCACCGCAAACGGCTGCCCTGTCTCCGGGCGTGGTGCAAGCTCGTACTGGAGTTCGACTGCCGCGCCCGCCTCGCCGGTCGTGACCGCGTTGGCGGGGCGACGTGCGTCCCGCGCCGCGGCCGCCTGGTCTTCCCGCTGGGCACCCACGGCCGCGGCGGGCTTCGGTGTTGCCGCCCTGCCCGGGTCCTCGTCCTTGCCGCCGCAGCCCGCCATCGTCGTAAAGATCGTCACCAGAACGAGGCCAATTACGATTCGGTGGCGCATAGCCATGGCTGTTAACTCTCGCAAAGTTGATCCGTTGACGGTCATGTGCATGCAGGTGCGATCCGGGTAGGCCTGCGTCCGGATCGTATGATTGAGCGACGGCAACAATGCTTCGCGATCGACCGGGGCTGAGGCAAACGGAAGGGTGAAACCTGTCGAAGACTCACGGGCGGGCGCGCGAATGTGCCGGACATCGCAGGATACCATGCGGGTGGGCTTCGTTCCTCGCCTCAGTTCCTCTGCAGCACCGGCTCGCGTATCAATCGTCGTTCCCACTCGAGCTGCGTGCGCACGATGGTTTCGAGATCGTCATAGCGTGGCGACCAGTTGAGTGCCTGGCGCACGCGCGAGGCATGTGCAACCAGCATCGGCGGATCTCCTGCGCGTCGCGGCGCCTCCCGGATTCGCAGCGGAGCACCGTGCACGCGCTCGACCGTGCGCAGCACCTCGCGCACGGAATAGCCGTGACCGTACCCGCAGTTGAGCGTTGTAGCCGCGCCGCCATCGCGCAGGTAGTCGAGCGCGCGCAGGTGCGCGTCGGCCAGGTCCTCGACGTGTATGTAATCACGCACGCCGGTGCCGTCGGGCGTCGGATAGTCGGTGCCGAAGATTACGACCTCGGGACGCACGCCCATCGCGTGCTGACAGGCAATCTTGACCAGCAGCGTCGAACTCGCCGCTGAATGACCGATGCGGCCGCCCGGGTCGCTTCCCGCCACGTTGAAGTAGCGAAGCGACACGTAGCGCAATCGCGAGATCTGAGCCAGGTCCCGAAGCATCCACTCGCTCATGAGCTTCGACAGTCCGTATGGATTGATCGGCTGGGTCGCCGTGTCCTCGCCGGCGAACCCGTCCGCGGATGTCCCGTACACTGCTGCGGTCGAGGAAAATACGATCTGTCGCACGCCGGCACGGTCGCAGCATTCGAGCAGGCTGCGGGTGGCGCAGGTGTTGTTGCGGTAGTACTTGAGCGGGTCCGCGACCGACTCCGGCACCATGGTATGCGCGGCGAAGTGCATTACCGTCTCGACGCGGTGCTCCGCCAGCACTCGATCGACCAGCGCGCGATCTCCAGTATCGCCCACCACCAGCGGCGCGTTCAGCACGGCGCTGCGGTATCCGGTGCAGAGATTATCGAGCACGACCACGCGCTCGTTCCGCTCGGTGAGCTGACGCACGACGTGGCTGCCGACGTATCCGGCGCCACCGGTGACAAGCACGGATTGCATGGAGCGCGATCGTAGCAGCCGTCAAGGCGGTCGATTTGAGACTTGCGTTCGGTACCGCTAACTTGCACCGGGTGACGGGACCTAGCGCACATCCCTATTCGCGGCTGACCCCGGACCGGGTCATCGACTCGGTCGAGGCCGCCGGATTTCGCAGCGACGGCCGGCTGCTGGCGCTCAACAGCTACGAGAACCGCGTGTACCAGGTCGGCGTCGAGGAGGGCCAGCCGGTCGTAGTCAAGTTCTACCGCCCGCAGCGCTGGACGACTGCCGCCATTCTCGAGGAACACGACTACGCGGCGGAGCTCGCCGCGGCCGAGATCCCGGTCGTCGCACCGCTCGCGCAGAATCGGCGGACCCTGTTCGAAGCCGACGGCTTTCGCTACGCCATCTACCCGCGCCGCGGCGGACGCTGGCCCGAGCTCGCGACACGCGAGGATCGCCTGCAGATGGGTCGCCTTCTTGGCCGCATCCACCTCATCGGTGCGCGGCGGCCGTTCCGTCACCGCACGGTGCTCGACTGGCGCCCTCTCGGTCGCGATGCCGCGCGCTACCTGATCGACAACGACTGGCTGCCAGCTCACGTGCGCGACGCGTACATCACCCTGACCGCGGACCTCCTGCTGCGGATCGAGCAGCGGTTTGCCGAGCTGACCGATCTGCGTCGCCTCCGGCTGCACGGCGATTGTCATCCCGGCAACGTGCTGTGGGACAACGGACCCCACTTCGTCGATCTCGACGACTGCATGAGTGGGCCCGCGGTTCAGGACATCTGGATGCTTCTGTCGGGGAACGCCGATGAGTCGGCCACGCAGCTCGCCGACTACGTGGACGGCTACACCGAGTTCGCCGACTTCGACTGGCGCGGTGTGCGACTGGTCGAATCCCTGCGTAGCCTGCGGCAGATCAACTACGCGGCGTGGCTCGCCCGGCGCTGGAGCGATCCGGCGTTTCCGCGCGCATTCCCGTGGTTTGCGGAGCCGCGCTACTGGGAACGCCATGTGCTCGACTTACGCGAACAGCTTGCCGAGCTCGCGGAGCACTAGTGAGATGCATGGCGGGCTATCATCCGTACCGACGGGGTCGGGCGCCTGCGACCCGAGCAGACCGCGGAATCCAATTGGCGAACAATATGAACTTGCTCAACAAGCCTCAGGCACTGGAATACGTGCGTGAACGGCTCGATCTGTTCAATCACGCGGAAACGTCGAATCCATTTGCAGGCGCGGCCTGGACACTGCATTTCATCGAGCAGGTGGCCGAAGACTCATGGACATTCGTGATACCGGAGGATCGCGTCGGCGGACTGAGCCTGATGCTCCTGTACACGGAACCGACGACGTCGTACCGCCTGTCCGCCGTGGCCAATTACTACGCTTCACTCTATTCACCCCTCATCAGCTCGATCGATATTCCGGCCGAGCGCGGGCAGGCACTCGCCAGGCTCGTGGGGCAACTGCACGACTTCCGGCCAAGGCTCGCGGTGATGAACTGGTCACCGCTCGAACGCGACACAGGGGACACCGCGAATCTGCGCAGAGTGCTGTCAGCATCGGGCTGGTACGTCAGGCAGTACGATTGTTTTGGCAACTGGTACCTGCCGTGCGCGGGCATCTCGTTCGACGACTACATGAAGGGTCGCGATTCGAAACTGCGTAATACATGGTTACGAAAGCGAAAAAAATTCGAGCGCGCGGCTTCGGGCGACGCTCGACTGGAGATCGTCGTCGATCCGGCCGAGGTACCGAGGGCCATGGATGCGTATGAAAGGGTGTACGCCAAGAGCTGGAAGAAACCCGAACCCTACGGCAACTTCGTGCGGCAATGGGCGCACATTTGTGCGCGGAACAACTGGCTACGTCTGGGCGTGGCCTGGCTCGGCGACTTGCCGATTGCGGCGCAGTTCTGGTTCACGATGCATGGCCGCGCATCTATTTTCAAGCTCGCCTACGACGAAGAGTACTCACAACTGTCGGCCGGCACCGTGTTGTCTGCGCACATGTTCAGCCATGCCCTCGACCTGGATCAAGTTCTCGAGATTGACTACCTGACCGGCGACGACGCATACAAGCAGTCATGGATGACACAGCGTCGGCAGCGGACCGGAATCCTCGCCTGCAATCCAAAGACGCCCCGCGGGCTGCTTATCGGTGCTCAGGAGCTCGCAGGCCGGATCACGCAACGTTGGCGTGTGCGAGCGCGGCGCGACACGCGCTCGAGGGCGAGTCCGGCGACTTGAGCATCTCAGCTGGAATGACTCGGTGAGATTCGCACGACCGCGTTCGCTCAGCGGCCTGATCCTGCTTGGATTCGCGCTCGTGTCGATGCCGCTGCTCGCCGGCGTCGTGAGCGCCGCGCTCAACATCACGCGCCTGTCCGCCTCGAGCGAGCGGCTCGTGTTGCACGGGGTCGAGGCAACGCGCTACACGCAGGCGATCGTGCGACAGATCGCAGCAATGGAGCGCAGCGCACGGCTGTACCAGCTCCTCGGCCGCGCCGAGCTCCTGGACGTGTTCGGCGAGAACCGCCGGCGGATGGAAACGGTGCTCGATGCCCTCGAGACGTTGCCCGGTGACGGTGCCCGCCAGGGGTTGATCGCCGAGCTGCGGCGGCAGATTGCGGTTGTGGCGACCGGACTCAGCTCCGATGAGCGTCTCGAGGTAGCGGCGGCGCTGCGCAACTTCGCCGCCGTTGCGCAGATCGGGGGCCAGTTGTCCGTGCTGGCGGGCCGGCAGATCGACCGCGAGTTGGTAAGACTGCAGGAAGACACCAATCGCGCGCGCACACGGCTGCTCTGGCAGTCGGCGGCGCTGGTGCCGATCAGCCTCGGGCTGGCCTTCGTGTTCACCTTGCTCCTGGGACGACCGATCCGGGACATCGACGAGGCGATACGCAAGCTCGGCCGCGGGGAGCTCGCCGACCCGATCAGGGTCAAGGGCACGACTGATCTCGAGGCGCTGGGAAGTCAGATCGAATGGCTGCGCAGGCGCCTGCTGGAGGTCATCGAGGAACGGGAGCGGTTCCTGCGGCACATGTCCCATGAGCTGAAGACACCGCTCGCCAACATACGTGAGGGCACCGAGCTGCTGCTCGACGGCTCGGTCGGCGCGCTCAGCCCTGGGCAAACCGAGGTGGCCTCCATCCTGCGCGAGAACAGCCTCAATCTTCAGCGGCTCATCGAGAACCTTCTCTCGTACAGCGCCTGGCAGGTGCAGTCGCGCGGGCTGTCACTCGCCGACGTCGAGCTCGGGCCGCTGGCACGATCGGTGCTGGACAGTCACCAGTTGTCGATCGGCGCGAAGCGGCTGGCAATGCGCTTTCAGGTCGCCGAGCTCGTGGTCCGTGTCGACCGGGCCAAGCTACGCCTGATCCTGGAGAACCTGCTCTCGAACGCGATCAAGTTCGCCCCGGTCGGCGGCACGGTCCTGGTCCAGGCGGGTCCAGGGGAGCCGGGCTGGTGGCAGCTCGAGGTGGCGGACACCGGCCCCGGGATCCCGATCGCCGACCGGCCGCGGATCTTCGAGCCGTTCTACCAGGCCGACACACCCCAGACCGGGTACGTGCGCGGCACAGGAATCGGCCTGTCGGTAGTGCACGACTTCGTGGCGGCCCACGGCGGCCGAATCGAGTTCGTCGAGGATGGGCTCTCGGGCGCGCACATCCGTGTAGTCCTTCCCCTACAGCCACAGTCCGAGGGCGTCGAAAACCCTTACACACGCCCGGCTGTGCACAACTTGCATTAGAGCTAAGTTTTTGTTTTTAATTATCTTTATCCACATGGCATACATGTTGCTTTGATTTGACTGCGTCCCTGGAAGGGGCGAGCCTAATATCGGATGCGGACGAGGAGCACGACAATATGAAAATCAAGAATTTGGTAGCGGGAGTCGTGGCGACTGGCGCCCTGGCTCTGGGCAGTCAGGTCGCACAGGCCGCGGTGATCTGCTCAGGCTGCGACTATCTGGATGCCAGCGCCGGCACGTACCTCGGGTTGCATGACCCGACGGCCACCGACCAATCGACGTTCACCAACACGGCTATGGCGCCGGGAGCGTTCGAGGACTTCTGGGTGTTCGACCTGGACCCGGGTGGTGAGGCGACCGTCAACGCGATCTTCAATCCGTTTAACAACGTTGCCGATTTCACGGTCAGCTTGTATGCGGACACGGGCTCGGTCTGCGCGGCGGGTGCGCCTGGGGCATGCAGCAGCGTTAGCCATGACCCTATAGCGATCGCAACCGCCGCGGATGGCGGATTCGTGAACATCGATTTCACCACCCTTGCGGCCGGCCGGTATGTCTTCGTCATCTCGGGCAGCGTGATCGATGGACCGAGCGCGGAATCGTATGCGGGCAGTCTGAATACCTTCGCCCCCACGGTCCCGGAGCCGGGCTCGCTGGCGTTGCTGGGACTTGGCCTCCTCGGTGTCGGCCTCACAGCCCGCCGTCGGAAGCACTGAGCGCGCCCAGTAACTCGTCCGAGGGGTCTGTCCTAAGGCTAGCGGCGATCGAAAGATCGCCGCTTTCTTTTTGCCCGGGTTCTCAGCACGCGCGGTCACGGTACGATACGGCCGCATGAGATCACGTGCGCCCAGCCCGTGGCAGACCGCCCGGGCTACTCCAATCGCGACACTGGCGATCGCCGGCCTCGTCGCGACCGCCTGCCAGACCGACGCCGAGCGTGGGGCGGCCGGACCTGCGCCCCCGTCGCCCCCTGCCCCGACCTCAGGGGCGCCGGCGGCCACGTACCTCGAGTCCCTCGATGGCATGGCAGCCGGTGATGCGGCGCGCCAGCAGGCCACGCTGCTCGCCGCCCGCAGCGCGTGGCAGCAGACCGCGAGCCCCGGCAATACGCTTCGCTATGCGCTGGTCCTCGGGACCCCAGGGCACGACGACAGCAATCCGCTGGAAGCGAGCCGCCTGCTCAACTCGTTGCTTGCGACACCTGGTCATCTGTCGCCCGACGAGGCACAGCTCGCGAGCGCCTTCCAGCGCGAGTTCACCGCGCGCGTCTCGCAATACGCGGATCTGGCGCGCGCCCGGCTCGAATCCGAGGCGCAGATGCGCGCCGTCGAGGCGGAAGCGCAATCCCGGCTCGACGCGATGGCAGCGGATCTCACCCGCGTTCGACGCGAGCGGGACACGATCCAGCAGAAGCTCGATGCGATCGCGGATATCGAGAAGTCGTTGATGGAGCGGGATAAGGACGCCACCCCGCCGCCCGACAGCCCACCATGACCGCGCCCCGCAAGAACCGTCCTGCACGCATCCTGGTCGTCGATGACGATCCCGGGCTGCTGCGCCTGCTCACCATCCGGCTCAGGTCGGAAAAGTACGAAGTCGAGCCCGTCGCAAGCGCGGCGGGTGCGCTCGACTCCGCCGTGCTGTTCCGCCCGGATCTCGTCATCTCGGACCTGCGAATGGCGGAGATGGACGGAATCGGATTGCTCAAGGAGCTGCAGAAGCGCTGGCCCGGACTGAGCGTGATCCTGCTGACCGCTCACGGCACGATCCCGGATGCGGTGCGGGCAACCCAGTCGGGTGCGTTTGCTTTCCTCACCAAGCCGCTCGAAAAGGATCACCTGCTTGCGGAAGTGCGCCGGGCGCTGCGCACGTCGGGTTTCATCGACGACAGCGAGGAGTGGCAGACCGAGTTCCTGACGCGCAACTCCCAGCTTTCGGATCTGCTCGCCCGGGCGCGCATGGTCGCGAACACGGACACCTCCGTGCTGCTCACCGGAGAGTCGGGAACCGGAAAGGAACAATTGGCGCGCGCAATACACATGTTCAGCCTTCGACGCGACGGGCCTTTTATTGCCATGGACTGCGGTCTGCTCGCGCCGGAGACGGGTGAGGGGCGCCTCGGCGGCGCGCTGCGCGCCGCCGAGAGCGGCACGGTGTTCCTGCGCAACGTCGATGCGCTGCCCGAGGCGCTGCAGCGAGGGCTCGCGCAGGCAATCCCCGCCCCGGCAACCGTCGACGCGGCTGGCCGCCCGACCCAGACCGGTGTCCGCGTCGTGGTGACCAGCGAGCGGCGGCTCGACGAACTCGTCGCCGCGCAGCAGTTCTCTGAGGGGCTGTTCGACCGGCTGAACGGACTGCATTTCGACCTGCCGCCGTTGTCTAAGCGACGCGAGGATATTCCGCTGCTGGCCGCGCGCTTTCTCGACGAGATCGCGGCTGAGACGGGCCAGACCCGCCGCAACATGTCGCCGCAGGCACTGGAAGTGCTCGCCGCCGCCAGCTGGTCGGGCAACGTGCGCGAGCTGCGCCAGGTTGTCCGGGAGGTCGCCTCGCTCGCCGTTGGCGCCGTCATCTCGCCGGAGCTGGTCAAGCAGGCGATGGGGCAGACGACGCGGATGCCATCCTTCGACGAGGCACGCGACGAGTTCACGCGCGGCTATCTCACGCAACTGCTGCAGATCACCAAGGGCAACGTTTCGCAGGCAGCGCGGCTCGCCAAGCGCAATCGAACGGATTTCTACAAGCTGCTGACGCGCCACGGCGTATCGCCGGATGATTTCAAGGACTAGCCGGTGACCCGCGTGCTGCTGGTTACCCTGGCGATCACGCTGCCGGCTGCGGCGTGGGCGCAAGGTCCCTGCACCGCACGGGCGGAAGATCCGGCCAGTTTCCGGCCGACACCCATCGAGTCCGGTCGTCGTGTGCTGCATGTCGGCCCCGATCGCGAGCTTGCGACACCCGCCGCGGCGGCCCGGGTGGCACGCGACGGCGACGCCATCCTGATCGAGGCCGCCGACTATCCCGACAGTCGCGGCGTGTGGCCGCAGAACCGGCTCCTGATCCGCGGCATCAACGGTCGCCCTCACCTCGTGGCCGGTGAGACCCTGGCGCAGGGTAAGGCCATCTGGGTGATCAACGGCGATGAGGCCGTCATCGAGAACGTCGAGTTTTCAGGCGCGAAATCGGCAAGCGGAAATGGCGCAGGCATCCGCGCGCAGGGCCGCCGTCTCACCGTGCGCGCCGGTTACTTCCACGACAACGATACCGGTCTGCTCTCCGACAACGATCCCCGGCAGGAAATCGCCATCGAGCACAGCGAGTTCGCCCGCAATGGGCACCCCGACGGCAAGGCTCACAACATCTACATCGGCTCGATCAGCCGGTTCGAAATGCGATTCTCGAACTCACACGGCGCCAGAAACGGGCATCTGCTCAAGAGCCGGGCGAAGCAGAACCTCGTTGCCTACAACCGCCTCGCCGACGTGCCGCCGGGACCCGCGAGCTACGAGCTGGATTTCCCGCGCAGCACGGACGCGACCGTTATCGGCAACCTGATCCTGCAGGCCGAGGCGAGTCCGAACGGGGCAATCCTGAGCTATGGCGCCGAGGACAAAGGTCGAGCGCCCGAGGGACGCCTGCGGGTCGTTTCGAACACCTTCGTCAGTCTGCGGAGCCGTCCGGTCTTCATCGTCAACCACGCGCCTGCGCCGGCCCTGGTAGTCGGCAACGTGTTCGGGGGAGCCGCCGGCGAGCACGTACGGGGACCGGCCGAGGCCCGGGGCAACCTCGGCCTGCCGCTTGCCGCCTTCGCGGACCCTGCCACGCTCGACTTCCGCCTGCGGGAGACCACCAACGGGTCGCCCGGCGCCGTGCCGCTGACGGGCACACGTCCCCCCGACCTGGTACCGGAATTCGAGTACGCGCATCCCGCCGCGGCGCGCGTGCGCGCGCCGGCCAGCCGTGATCTGCCGGGTGCCTTCGGGTCCTGCGGCGGGTCCGGGTCGTGACGGCGCAGCTGGCGCGCGAAGCCGCGCCGCCGCAGCTGGCTCCGGTACTGATCGCCGACATACATGCGCTCGGCATGCTGGGCGTGCTGCGCTCACTGGGACGTGCCGGTTACGAGACGCACGGATACTCGAGCCAGGCGGAGGCGCTCGGTCTCTATTCGCGCTACAACCGTCGCCCGGTTCGAGCGCCTGAGTACGACGACCCGGGGTTTCTGGACTGGCTGCTGCGCTACCTCGTCGAGAACGGCATCCGTGCGCTCATCCCGACCGAGGCGCTGCTGCTCGCGCTCCGCCACCGCATCGAGGAGTTCCGCGCCTGGCTGCCGCTGCTCCCGCCGGCCCCGGTGGTGTATCGCTGTCTGTCCAAATGCGACGTACTCGCGAGCTTTGCGGCGGCTCCGGACGGCGCTGCGGTGCGCCGCAACCTGCCTCCGTCTGTGATCTACGACGCGGGTCGGACTCCGCTCGCCGCGGATCTTAGCGTGTTCGATGCGCCCTACTGGATCAAGGCGGACGCGGCGCATGCGCACGGAGCCACGCGCGGCCTGGTGCGCCGCGCGGATTCCATCGAGGCGGCGCTGCACGCGGTGAGCGAGGCGCAACGCACACACGCGCGCGTCCTGGTCCAGGGCCATGCCCGCGCGCTGCAACAGGCCGGGGTCAATCTACTCGTCGTCGAGGGCGATCCGGTGCTCGAGTCGATGATGCTGTCCCTGCACGACAATCCTCATACCGGTGGCACCAGCGGGCTTCGCCGCTCGTGGTGGCACCAGGCGATGCGCGACGATGCGCTCGCCCGCGTGCGCCATCTCGGCTGGCAAGGCATCGCGATGCTCGAGTACAAGTGGGACCCGGCAAGCGACGCATTCGAGTTCATCGAGATCAACTCGAGATTCTGGGCTGCGCTGCACCTCGACCTGTACGCCGGTGCCGACTATCCCAGACGGCTGATCGAGCACCACTTCGAGGGAAGGAGCGGTCCCGCCGCGCGTGGCGCAACCGGGCTGACGAGCCGCTGGACGCTGCCCACCGACTGGGGCCATATGCTCTCCAAGCTCCGCGACACTCGATTGTCACCGCTCACGCGAGGGCAGGCGCTGCTGTCGTTTGCCGCCCTGTTCCTGCACCCGGGCGTCAGGGACGACCTCAGATTCCCTGGCGACTCGGGACTCTATTTCCGGCAGTGGCGGCGGTTTCTCGCCGATTCGCTGCGACGGCGCTGATCACTGCGGCGCCGGGCAGACGATCAGTCCGCGAGCGAGCGGCGCAACGTCGCCGCCGGTTCCCGCAGGATCGCAAGCAGTCCGGCCAACGCCGCATCGAAGAGTTCCGGGGAATGCGCGTCCGAGTCGAGAAAACGCGGCAGTTCCATGGCATCCATTCCTGCGTAGCTCAGGCCATGTCGGGTCGTGGTGGCGCTCCTCACCCCCAGCTCGCGCAGCCACGCCTTCTGATGCAAACCGTATTCGCCGCTTGGGTAACAGAAATGCGTCGACGTCGTGCCGGTGATATCTGCGAGAAAGCGACGGTTGCGCTCGATCTCCTCGCCGCACGCCGCGCGGTCCTCTGGCGGAAACCGGTGACGGTGGGTATGCAGCTCCAGTGCCACACCCGTCGCGGCGAGCTCGCCGAGCTGAGCGGGCGACATGAGGTGAAAGGTTCTCCGCGCGAGCACGGGCTCGATGTCGACCTCGAGCCGCGTGGCGACGGTACGCATGAAGGCAAGACGCTCCGCCGGCGCGAGCATCGCATCCGCATGCCCCGACAGGTTATCGGCAAGCAGGTTCCGGGCAGCGCGATCCGCAAGCGCCTGCTGCCCTGCGAGACCGGGTGCGAGCCCGTCCAGCGCGACCACCGGCAGCGGCGATCGCCAGACGAGGTAACGCGCGAACACATTCAGAACCGGCAGCTGGCATTGTGCGTAGTAGCTGCATACGTAAACGGTCGCGGGCAGATCCAACTCGCGCAGCACGGGCCAGGCGTGCTCGTGTATGCCGTGCCAGCCGTCGTCGATCGTAATCACCGCGAGACCCGGCTCGATGTCGCGGGCTTCGAGCCGCCGCACCGCCTCGGCGAGCGAAATGACACGGTGACCCGATTCGAGCAGCCGCTGCATGCGCGCGCGGAATGTCTGCGCGCGCATGAAGAGCATCGGCTGGAACCGTGCCTCGTCCCCGTCGCAGAAGCCGTGGTAGGCGAGGATGCGCACGCCGTGCCCCGTCAGCCCGCGCGCGATGCGCGAGAGTCCGAGACGACTACAGGTCTTGAGAAAGGCGGTCTTCATGGGCTTGCCTGTCGCGACGGCAGTGCCGCCGCTCGCGGTCGGGGAAGACTAGACTATCGCCCGGGCAAGATCTTGCGTACCGTCACACAACGATCCACAGGCGCAGGGTGCCCTCGAGCGTGACCGCAGCATGATCTCCGCCGCCCGCAGGGCGTTGTCGCGCCGCCTGGCCGGACACGAGCGGCGACGCCTCCAGCCGCCGCAGCGCCTCACGCACGCGCCGATGTTTGTGATCTCGCTGCCGAGGTCCGGATCAACGCTGCTCTATCAGCTCCTGCTGCAACGCTTCCGGCTGGCGTATTTCTCGAACCTGATGGCGGCGTTTCCGGACAGCCCGGTGACAGTCGCCGTCATTTCGCGTTGGCTCGGCGGGCAGGATCCGCCAGAAGACCTCGCGAGCACGTTTGGTGCGACACGCGGCTGGCGAGGACCGAATCAGGGCTGGAGGCTGTGGAACCGCTGGTTACCGGAGTCGCTTGATTACATCGACCCAGACCGGCTCGACCCCACTGCCGTCGGCGAGATGCGTGCGACGGTCGATCAGCTGCAGCGGCAGCGGCGTGCGCCTTTCGTGAGCAAGTGGCAGCGTCATGCACCGCGCCTGCGCGCGCTTGCGGCGGCGTTTCCCGAGGCGCTCTTCATACACTTGCGCCGTTCTCCGGAGATGACCGCGCAGTCCATCCTCGCCGGCAGACGTCGTTTTTTCAACGACGAGACAGCCTGGCTCTCTGCGCGACCGCGTGCCTACGAGCGCATCAGCCGGCTCGCACCGATCGAGCAGGTCTGCGCGCAGGTCGTGGAGCTGGAACGGGACATCCGCGAGGACCAGGCGCTGATCGGGAGCGACCGCTTCATGTTCGTGAGCTACGAGTCGCTGTGCCTGGCACCAGAGGCCGTCCTCGACGGCGTCGGGGACTGGTACAGCGAGCGGACGGGCGCGCCGCTCCCGGTCCGGCGCACGCTCAACATGCGTCTCGACACGCAGTCCCGGCTCAGCGTCACACCGGCGGAATTCGAGACGATACGAGCGATGCTCGACCGCCTGCATTCCGGAAATCAGGACCGCTGACCCCGGGCAGGTCGCGCGATTGGCGCCTGCCAAGCACTTCACCTTTTTACGGCCACTGCGGCCGCTAGACTACGCTGTCGTAGCACAAGCGCACGGATAGCCCAGATGACCGGACTGCTTCCTCACCTGCCACTGCAATCCGCCGCCGGTACGCCGGACAACGTCGCGCTCCGGCACAGGGATACCATCGTCAGGTACGCAGAACTGGCGGACACGATAGAGGCCGCGGCGCGTGGATTGTGCGCAGCCGGGCTCGAAAGGCAGGGCCGGGTTGCGATCTATCTCAACAAGCGCGTGGAGGCCGTCGTCACCTGTTTCGCCGCCGGTCTCGCAGGCGGCGTGTTCGTCCCGGTCAACCCCTTGCTCAAGGGCGCACAGGTGGGGCACATACTGCGCGACTCGGGTGCGTCGATCCTCGTCACGAGCGCCGATCGTCTCGCAGACGTGGCCACGGAGGTCGCATCGTCGCCGGCAGTGCGCGCAGTGGTCGTCGTCGGCGGAGAGCCGGCCGCGCCGCCGCGCGTGGATCTCGCGCAGCTCGCGTGGCCCGCGCTGCTCTCGGGCGGTCCGCGGTCATTGCACCGCGTGATCGACATCGACGTCGCGGCGATCCTCTATACCTCCGGCAGCACCGGCCGTCCGAAGGGCGTGGTGCTGTCACATCGCAACATGATCGCCGGCGCGACGAGCGTCGCGGAGTATCTCGCCAATACGCCGGACGACCGGTTGCTCGCCGTGCTGCCGTTCAGCTTCGACTACGGCTTCAGTCAGCTCACGACGGCGTTCCTGGTGGGCGCAAGTGTGTCGCTGATCGACCACCTGTTCGCGCGGGACGTCGTGACGGCGGTTCAGAAAGACCGTATCACGGGGCTCGCCGCCGTCCCTCCACTCTGGATCCAGCTCGCGGACCTGCAGTGGCCCGCAGGGATCGACGAGCACCTGCGATACATCACGAACTCGGGCGGCCGGATGCCGCGCGCGACGCTCGACAAGCTGCGCGCGTCACTGCCACGGACGCGACCCTTCCTGATGTACGGTCTGACGGAGGCGTTTCGCGGCACCTATCTGCCGCCGGAGGAGATCGACCGGCGGCCCGACTCCATGGGCACGGCGATCCCGAACGCGGAGATCATGGTCGTGCGTCCCGATGGAACGCCATGCGATCCTGACGAGCCGGGCGAGCTGGTGCAGCGGGGCGCGCTGGTCGGGCTCGGCTACTGGAACGATCCAGCCAAGACCGCAGAGCGCTTCCGGCCGGTACCCGCGCAGCGCACGGAACTGCCGCTCACCGAGATGGCGGTCTGGTCAGGCGATACCGTCCGGCGCGACGCCGACGGTTATCTGTACTTCGTCGGTCGCCGCGACGAGATGATCAAGACTTCCGGTTATCGCGTGAGCCCGACGGAGGTCGAGGAAATCGTATACGCCTCGGGCCTGGTCGGTGATGCCGTGGCCGTCGCCGCTCCCCATCCCGCGCTCGGCGAAGGCATCGTACTGATCGCATCACCGCCCGACTCCGGCGCGGTGGCGGATGGCGAGGAGCGTCTGCTCGCGCATTGCCGGGCGCGGCTGCCGATGTACATGGTGCCGCATCGCATCGCGTGGCTCACGGCGTTGCCGCGAAACCCGAACGGCAAGTTCGACCGCCCTGCGCTCGCCGCCAGCGTGCGCGACTTTTTCGGTGGCCCGGCATGACGCTCGACGCATTCTCGCAGCATCCATCGATGCCCTGGTACATGGTGCAGGACGGCGAGCTCGTCGTCGGCGGTAAGCGCATCTCCGAGATTGCGGCCGAGGCCGGACGCACACCGTTCTATGTCTACGATCGCTCGGTGATGACACGCAAGGTCGAGATGCTGCGCGCGGTTCTGCCGCCGGCAGTGGGACTGCACTACGCGATCAAGGCGAATCCGCTGCCCAGGATCGTCAAGCATCTCGCGGGCCTGGTCGATGGTCTCGATGTCGCGTCCGCAGGGGAACTCACCGTCGCGCTCGGTACGGCCGTGCAGCGCACCGATATCAGTCTTGCGGGGCCGGGCAAGACCATGGCGGAGCTCGAGCGTGCCGTGGCCGCGGACATCGTCATCAACATGGAGTCCCCGCTCGAGATGCGGCGGCTCGCCGACCTCGCGCTGCGCAGCGGCTCGCGCCCCAAGGTTGCGGTGCGCGTCAATCCCGACTTCGAGCTCAAGTCGTCCGGAATGAAGATGGCGGGCGGGCCAAAGCAGTTCGGCGTCGACGCCGAGGCGGTGCCCGCGCTGCTCGAAGAGCTCGCCCGCCTGCCGCTCGAGTTCTGGGGCTTTCACATCTTCAGCGGCTCGCAGAACCTTCGCCCCGAGATCCTGATCGAGGCACAGCAGAAGTCCGCGGCGCTCGCTTTCGAGCTCTCGCGCAGCGCACCGGCGCCGGTGCGCCTGCTGAATCTAGGTGGCGGATTCGGAATTCCCTATTTTCCGGGTGAGAACCTGCTCGACCTGGAACCGATCGGCGCCCGCCTGAGCGAGCTCGTGCCGCGCATCGAGGCCGAGCTCCCCGACGCGCACATCGTGCTCGAGCTCGGACGGTTCCTGGTCGGCGAGGCCGGCGTGTATGTTTGCCGCGTTCTCGATCGCAAGATCTCGCGCGGCCACGTGTTCCTCGTCACCGACGGCGGACTGCACCACCACCTGGCGGCCTCGGGCAACTTTGGTCAGGTGCTGCGAAAGAACTATCCGGTGCTGGTCGCGAACCGCATCGGTACCGGTCCGC
>Ga0207648_10003105_pt1 | contig 17542 bp, 17 predicted proteins | sample KBSMisM32_FD_184310 | JGI IMG/M metagenome (GOLD analysis project Ga0207648, IMG submission 184310) | Miscanthus rhizosphere microbial communities from Kellogg Biological Station, Michigan, USA - KBS Miscanthus M3-2 (SPAdes) (version 2) | ecosystem: Host-associated > Plants > Roots >...
GGTTGAAATCATGGTTGATGTCTCGTTCTTGTCGACGGGGTGGTCAGCGTGTCACGGCCTTGCTGCTGCCCGACGCGAAGGCGGCCAGGCGTTCTTCGTGTTCGGGCGTGTGATGAGCCAGCGCCTGGAAGGCCGCCGACATCTCGAGCAATGTGTCCAGGCGCGTGTGCTCGCCCTCCCGCAGCAATCGCTTGGTCATGCGCACCGCGTCGCCGGGCTGCGCGGCGATTTCCTGTGCCAGCGCCAGCGCCGCTGGCAGCAGTTGTTCGGGCTCGACCACCTGCGAGACAAGCCCGTCCGCGCGCGCTTGCTGCGCATCACCAAGGTCATCGCCCGCCTCCGCTCGCGCAGGAAGCGAAGCAAGCAAGGGAACTCATTCCTTGGTCTCTCTCTCGCGCTTCACCTTGAGCGCCGCCTTGTCATAGGCGTCGACGATGCGCCCCACGAGCTCGTGACGGATAACGTCCTCGGCGCTGTAAACGACGTGACCGATCCCCTCGACATTCCGCAGAAGCCGTGTCGCTTCCGCAAGGCCGGAAGTCTGTCCGGGCGGTAGATCGACCTGGCTCGGATCGCCGGTGACGATCATCCGGCTATTCTCACCGAGCCGCGTCAGGAACATCTTCATTTGCATCGAGGTCGTATTCTGGGCCTCATCCAGGATCACGACCGCATTCGAGAGCGTGCGTCCCCGCATGAAGGCGAGCGGCGCGATCTCGATCTCGCCGGTCTGCAGTGCACGTTCGACGATGCGTGCGTCCATGAGGTCGTAGAGTGCGTCGTAGATCGGTCGCAGATATGGATCGACCTTCTCGCGCATGTCGCCGGGAAGAAATCCAAGCCGCTCGCCCGCCTCGACCGCAGGACGGGAGAGAATGATGCGGTCGACCTCCTTGCGCTCAAACAGCTGCACCGCCTGAGCGACCGCGAGCCAGGTCTTGCCGGTGCCCGCGGGTCCGGTGCCGAACACCAGGGCATGGCGGCGCAACGCGCGGATATAGGCGTCCTGCGCGGCCGTGCGCGCGCGAACAGGCCGCTTGCGCAGATTGATTTCCTCGAAGGTCGGTCGCGCGGTCGCGGCGTCATAATCGAACAAGGAGCCCTGCGCGATGGCCAGGCGGATGGCGCCTTCGACGTCGCCGGACACGAGCTCATCGCCGCGCTTGAGCTGCTCGTACAATCCCTCGAGCACGCGCCGCGCCCGCTCGACGCCGTCGCGCGACCCGGCGACATTGACGTGATTGCCGCGCTGCTCGGCGACGACGCCCAGCCGGCGCTCGATCAGGGCCAGATTCTGGCCGTACTGGCCGAACAGCATCGAGGCCAGCCGGTTATCGTCGAACGCGAGCACGATCTGGGTTGCAGCGCTGTCGCTCGGGGCGTCCGGTGAGGACACGAGGGAGCCGTTGTCCGATCGTGGTGCGCGCAATTGTTCAGCCCTCCGTCAGCATCGGTTCGGCGCTCATCGACGCTTCCACGAGCGCCCCAAACAGGCTGTTGGTACTCCGCTGCGTAATTTTCACCGCTGCGACGTCTCCGATCATTGTCGGGGGAGCCATGACCTGAACCGGCTGGAGATATGGGGAGCGCCCGACGATCTGGCCAGGATAGCGTCCCGGTTTGTCGAACAAGATCTCGAAGGTGCGGCCAACGCACTCCGCGTTGAATTTGGCCTGGTGGCGGTCGATCGCCGCCTGCAGACGGTAGAGCCGTTCGGTTTTCACTTCGTCGGGGATCTGATCGTCCATTTCCGCGGCCGGCGTTCCGGGCCGGGCGGAGTACTTGAACGAAAAGGCGCTGGCGTAGTGGACCTCGTCGACGAGCGACAGAGTCGCGCGGAAATCGTCCTCGCTCTCGCCGGGGAAACCGACGATGAAATCCGACGAGAACGCAAAATCAGAACGCGCGTCGCGCATGCGCGCGATGGCATCGAGATAGTCCGCGCGGGTGTGACGGCGGTTCATCGCGGCCAGGATGCGATCGGAACCCGATTGTACCGGCAGGTGCAGGTAGGGCATCAGGCTCGGCAGATTGCGATGCGCCGCAATCAGGCTCGCGTCCATGTCGCACGGATGACTGGTGGTGTAGCGCAGACGGGCGATGCGCGGCAGTTCGGCAAGGCGCGCCAGCAATCGCCCGAGCGTCCAGGGACGGCCGTCCGGTCCTTCGCCGTGATACGCATTCACATTCTGGCCGATCAGCGTCACGTCGCGCACGCCGGCATCGGCGAGCCGTTCCACTTCGGCCAAGATCTTCGTGACCGGTCGTGAGGTCTCGGCGCCGCGAGTATAGGGCACGACACAGAAGGTGCAGAACTTGTCGCAACCCTCCTGCACCGTGACGAAGGCGGAGATGCCGCGGGTGCGGATCGCCTCGCGGCTCGGCGCCTTCAGGAGGTCGAACTTGTCCTCGACCGGAAATTCGGTGTCGACGACGGCGCCCTCGCGCTCCGCCCGTGCGAGCAGGCCGGGCAGCCGATGGTAGTTCAGCGGGCCGACCACGAGATCGACCACCGGGGCGCGGCGGATGATCTCCTTCCCCTCGGCCTGGGCGACGCAGCCCGCCACGGCGATGGTCACCCGGCGGCCTTCCTCCGCGGCGACCTGTTTGAGCATGCGGATCCGGCCAAGTTCGGAATAGACCTTGTCCGCCGCCTTTTCACGAATGTGACAGGTGTTGAGGATAACGAGATCGGCGTCCTCGACGCGGGCGGTCTCGGTGAAGCCTTCGGGTACGAGCAGATCCGTCATACGATGGGAATCGTAGACGTTCATCTGACACCCGAAGGATTTGACGTAGAGCTTGCGCGGTCCGTTCATGCCCGGTTGCGTCGATTCCGCGCGTCTTGGCGCCCTCAACTCTTTGATGCGCCTCACCAATTCAGCGCCGCGCGCGGTCGCCTGTCGGCCCCGTTCTTACCGGGTTTGACGCCAAAAGGAAATGGCCCCGCACCGGCGCTATTCCGACGCCCGGATATCGGCCTCCTTGATCACCCGCGCCCATTTGCCGATCTCGGACTTGATATAGGCATCGAGCGCGTCAGCGGGGCCGGGGCCGATCGTCATGCCGAGATCCGAGAAGCGTTTCCGGGTGTCGGGCTGAGCGACCAGCCGCGTCACCTCGGCATTCAATCGCAACACGATCTCGCGGGCTGTTCCTGCCGGTGCAACCAGCGCGAACCAGGTCGCAGCGTCGAAGCCGGGGAGAGCAACCTCCGCGACCGAGGGAATTTCCGGCGCCGTGGCGGCGCGTTGCGCGCTGGTGACGGCGAGCGCACGCAACGACCCCGCCTTGACGTTGCCGATGACTGCGGAGAGGTTCGCAAAGATCAAATGTAACTGGCCGCCAAGAAGATCGTTGATCGCCGGCGCCTCACCGCGATAGGCGACGTGCACCATCTTGACGCCGGCTTGCAGCGAAAACAGCTCGCCAGCCATGTGAGGGGTAGTCCCAAGGCCGCCCGAACCGTAATTGATCATGCCCGGCTTGGCCCTGGCGAGCGCGATCAGGTCGCCGACTGATTGCACCGGCACCGAGGGGTGAACGACCAATACGAGCGGCGAGACACCGGCCATCGCTACCCCGACGAAATCCTTCCCGGCATCGATGGCAAACTTGCGATAGAGCGCCGGCGCGACCGCGAGCGTGGTCTGGCTGCCCATCATGAGCGTGTATCCGTCGGCCGGTGATTTCGCCACCGCCTCGGCGGCGATCATGCCGCTCGCACCGGGACGGTTCTCCACCACGACCGACTGCCCCAGGGCGTCGGTCAGCTTCTGTGCCATGATTCTGGCGGCGACGTCGGTGCCGCCGCCGGCGGCGAAGCCGACGAGCATCTTCACCGGCCGATCGGGATAGGTGCCGCTCTGCGCATGGCCGTCGAACGCGGCCAAGCCGGTCGCGAGAACAACACCGAACAAGATGCGCGACGCACTCGCCAATGCTCTTCCCTCTATCGCAACGTGGCCTCAGCGCTTCGGCTTGTCGTCGAGCGGGACCGCGTAGAGCTCGAGCCGGTGATCGATCAGCCGGTAACCCAAGCGCCGCGCCACCTCGGCCTGCAACCGTTCGATATCTTCCGACTGGAACTCGATCACCTCGCCGTTGCGTAGGTTGATGAGGTGGTCGTGGTGGCTGTCGGGTATCTGCTCGTAGCGCGCGCGGCCATTGCGGAAATCATGGCGCTCGATGATGCCGGCATCCTCGAACAGTTTCACAGTCCGATAGACGGTGGAGATGGAGATGCGGTCGTCCACGGCGGCGCAACGCCGATAGAGCTCCTCGACGTCCGGGTGGTCATCCGCGGCCGCCAGCACGCGGGCGATGACCCGGCGCTGCTCGGTCATGCGCATGCCCTTGGCCGTGCATAACGCTTCGATGTCTCTAGGCTTCGGCGCGTTCACGACGCTTCTCCGTCCGACCGCAATATCATGACAAGGGGGGTGGAATCCATCGGTCCCGGGCTTCAGTCATCAGGGGGTCGGTCGCGGCCTCGTTCGGTCCGACGGCTGAGTTTTGAGCACGTTCGTATCACACCAGATCCCGACGGAGAATCAGCGCGGCGGAACCCTGCCCGGCGGGATAATAGCCCGACCGCCGTCCGACTTCACGGAAGCCGGCACGTCGATAAAGCCGGCGCGCCGGCTGGTTGCCTTCGTCCACTTCGAGGAAAACCGTGCGTGCGCCGAGACCCGCGAGACGGCGCAGATGCAGATCGAGCAATTGGCGCGCCAATCCCTTGCCGCGGCGGGAGGCTGCGACGGCGACCGAGAGGATCTCGGCTTCCTCCAGCACGCGCCGCGACATGATGAACCCCACAAGGCTACGTCCCACCATCGCGCGATGCGCGACGACATGGCGGTCGAGCAGCAGATGTTCGAACTCCCCATCGCTCCATCCCCGATGGAACGAGGCGGCGTGAAGGCCCGCGAGCGCGCGGGCGTCCTGCGGCGAGGCTTCCGACAGAGTGGGCTCGCCGCGTGTGAAAAGACGGGTGACAAGAGAGATCATCGGCGGGGCAGGCGCGCCGCATCTTGCGGCTGCGCGTCGGGCGCGCGCAGATAAAGCGGCTTCGGCGGCCCATAGCCCTCGGCCGCCGCGGCGCCGAGCCGCGCAACCCAGTCGATGTCGGGTGCGCTGCGATGCTCGACCTGCAAGGGCGGCTCGGCACCCTTCGGCCAAGCAGCCGCCACCTGTCTTGCCGCCGAACCGATGATGCGGACAGGCCCGGTAATCGCTGCGCGCACGGCATCGCGTATCGTCGCGACGCGAGGCGCGACGAGCGTGCGCCCTCCGATGCCGAAGACCTGCAGATAAACATTGTCGTGGCGCGCATCGATCGCCGCCACCACGTGCGTCGTATCGTCCTCAGCGATCAGCGGGGTGGCGAACGCCGCCAGCGTGGACAGGCCGATCGCCGGTTTTCCGGCGGCAAGCGCGATGCCGCGCGCGGCCGCGATGCCAACGCGCAACCCGGTAAAGCTGCCGGGGCCGGTGGTGACGGCGATGCGGTCGAGGTTGGCGAAATCGATCTCGGCCAAATCCATCACCCGCGCAAGCAGCGGCATGACCGCCTCGGCGTGCCCACGCGCCATCGCAACGCTCTCGCTCGCGGTGATGCCGCCGTGGTCGGTGTCGAATACCGCGGCCGAGCAGGCTTCGAGCGCAGTGTCGATGGCAAGGACACGCATGGCTTAACCTTGGCCGCAAACATCCGTGTCGGCGGACGGCGCAGTAGACACCGAAATCCGGGTTTCCGCCGCTGCGGTTATTGGCCCCACTTGGCCTTCGAAGGAGCGACGCGGGTCACGCCATCGGCCTGACTTCGACGATGTCGGGCAGATAATGGCGCAGGAGGTTCTGGATGCCGTGGCGGAGCGTTGCGGTCGATGACGGGCAGCCCGAACAGGCGCCTTTCATGTCGAGATAGACGATGCCGTCCTTGAAGCCGCGGAACGTGATGTCGCCTCCGTCATTGGCGACCGCCGGCCGCACCCGCGCTTCGATCAATTCCTTGATGGTGGCCACCGTCTCGGTATCCTTCGCCTCGAAGAACTCCTCGCTGTCGGCCGAGGCGGGCGCATCGTGCCCGCTCACGATCGGCGCACCGGACATGAAGTGCTCCATGATGGCGCCGAGGATGGCCGGCTTCAGCTGTTGCCATTCGCCGTCACTCTTGGTGACGGCGATGAAATCGGAGCCGAAAAACACCCCCGAGACGCCGGCGACGTCAAACAGCCGCTCGGCCAGCGGCGACTGGGCCGCCGCGTCCCGGTCGCGCATATCCAGCGTGCCGGTTGCCAGCACGGCCCGTCCGGGCAGGAACTTGAGCGTCGCTGGGTTGGGAGTGGGCTCGGTCTGGATGAACATGACTAGCTCCTTCGGCGGCGCAGGGCCAATGGCCTGCGCCCAGGATTGCGGCCTGCCGTCACTGTAATAGGTGGCGCCGCGCGGTGGAAGTTCAAGCGGCGGAAACCCGCCGGTATCAGGACATCGCGTCCAAGTCCTCGTCGCTGAGGTGGCCAGGCACGATGGCGACCGGGATGGGGAAGTCGCCGGCGTTCTTGCAGACGCTGGATACAAGCGGTCCCGGGCCCTCCTTGCCGGTATCGGCGGCGAGCACCAGGATGGCGATGTCCTCATCGTCCTCGATGAGATTAAGGACCTCCTGCGCCTTCTCGCCCTCCCGGATCACGCGTTGCGGCATGACTCCGGTGATGCTCGAGGAGCGGATGGCATGGCGATCGAGCACCGCGTTCGCCTCCTCGTGTGCCTCGGCGCGCATGATGTCGGCGACGCCGAGCCATTGCTGGTTGCGGTCGTGGGTCTCGATCACGCGCAGCATTAGTACGGTGGCGCCGATGCGCAGCGCCCGCCGACTCGCGAAATAGAGCGCGCGGTCACACTCCGGCGAGTCGTCGATGACGACCATGAATTTCGGCGAGTGACCCGCCTCGTAGCTGCGGCGCTTCTTGCTCATCGGCTCCTGGCCAATTTCAAGAATCCTGCCACGCCGCTCGGTCGCGGCACAAGTGCGCTACCAAGGCGAGACGGTTGCAATCGGTCGAATTACCGCTCAGCGACGGACGAAGCCTACGATGTCCTTGACCGCTTTCATGGTCTCGGCGGCGATGACTTGCGCGCGTCCGGCACCGTCAGCGAGCACCGAATCGATATAGACCGGATCGGCAACCAGCCGCTTCATCTCCGCATTGATCGGGCCAAGCCTGGTGACGGCGAGGTCGACTAGTGCGGCCTTGAAGGTTGAGAATTGCGCGCCGCCAAACTCCCTCAGCACGTCCGCCTTGCTGGTCTCGGCGAGCGCGGCATAGATGCCGACCAGGTTGTCGGCCTCGGGTCGCGGGTCCAGGCCCTTTTCTTCGCTCGGCAGCGCTTCCGGATCGGTCTTCGCTCGTCGAATCTTATGGGCGATCGCGTCGGCATCGTCGGTCAGGTTGATGCGGGACTGGTCCGAGGCGTCGGATTTCGACATCTTCTTCGAGCCGTCGCGCAGCGACATCACGCGCGTCGCAGGCCCCTGAATCAGCGGCTCGGGCTGCGGAAAGAACGCGTCGCCGTAACCGTGCGCCTGGATCGACTTGGCGAAGTCGTTGTTGAACTTCTGAGCGATGTCGCGCGAAAGCTCCAGATGCTGCTTCTGGTCCTCTCCGACCGGCACGTGGGTGGCGCGATAGACCAGGATGTCGGCCGCCATCAGCGTCGGATACGAATAGAGACCGATCGATGCGTTCTCGCGATCCTTGCCAGCCTTCTCTTTGAATTGGGTCATGCGGTTGAGCCAGCCGAGACGGGCGATACAGTTGAACACCCAGGCAAGCTCGGCATGTTCGGCAACCTGACTTTGATTGAACACGATGTGCTTTTTCGGATCGATGCCGCAGGCAAGAAACGCGGCGGTGACCTCGCGGGTCGCCTTCGGCAGCTCGGCCGGGTCCTGCCACACCGTGATCGCGTGCAGATCGACCACGCAGTAGATGCAGTCGTACTTGTCCTGCAGCGCGACAAACTTCACGAGCGCGCCGAGATAATTGCCGAGGTGCAGATTGCCGGTCGGCTGCACGCCGGAAAATACCCGCTCCTTGAACGCCATGCCGGGATCCTCGTCGGTTGCGCCGCCACATGGCATGACCTGCGGCCAGCGCGCAAGAGGAGCCGGGTTGGCGTCGCTTCGGCGTGCGCACGGCTGCGAGAAGGCCGCGCATGCGCGGCGCCGAGGACTGCGGGTCGGCGAGATGACAGCGTGTGGCAGCGGTTTGGACCGCGCGTTTGCCTCGAAGAACGCGACCGCTATAGTGCGCCCGCCTCATGGGTGGGAGTTTCTTGAATGGCCTCAACACGATTTGACGTCCTCGGCATCGGCAACGCCATTGTCGATGTCATTGCGCGCACCGAAGATGATTTCCTCGCCAAGCAAAAAATGCGCAAGGGGGCGATGCAGCTGATCGATGAGGCGCAGGCGGTCGGGATCTACGATGCCATGGGACCGGCGGTGGAGGTGTCCGGCGGCTCGGCAGCAAACACCATCGTGGGCGTGGCGAGCCTCGGCGGCCGCGCGGCCTTCATCGGCAAGATCAAGGACGATGATCTCGGCCGCGTGTTCGCGCACGACATCCGCGCTGCGGGTGTCGCCTTCGCAACGCCGCCCGCCTCGGCCGGGCCATCGACCGCGCGCTGCTACGTGCTGGTCACGCCGGACGGCGAGCGCACCATGAACACGTATCTCGGCGCCGCCCAGGACCTGCATCCGAACGACATCGATGCCGACGCCGTCGCTGCCGCCCAGATCATCTATCTCGAGGGCTACCTTTGGGATCCGCCGCACGCGAAGGAGGCATTCCTCAAGGCGGCAAAGATCGCCCATGGCGCCGAGCGCGACGTCGCGCTCACGCTGTCGGATGCGTTTTGCGTCGGCCGCTATCGCGCGGAATTCCTCGATCTCATCCGCACCGGCACGGTCGATATCGTCTTCGCCAATGAGAGCGAGCTGCACAGCCTCTACGAGACCTCGGACTTCGACACTGCGGTCAATGCGCTGCGCAACGATGTGCGGCTTGCGGTGATCACCCGCAGCGAGAAGGGATGTCTGGTCGTGACCCGCGAGGAAACCGATGCGGTTCCGGCGAGCCCGATCGAGCGGATGGTCGATGCCACCGGCGCCGGCGATCTCTTCGCCGCGGGTTTCCTGGTCGGACTGTCGCGGGGCGTGGAATATCGCACGGCGGCGCGGCTGGGGGCGCTGGCCGCTGCCGAGGTGATCCAGCATCTCGGAGCTCGGCCCGAAACATCGTTGAAGGCGCTGGCGAGGGATAACGGCTTCGATCTTTGACGGCGCCAACGCCCGCGCCCGGCGCCCTCGGGCGGCGCTTCACGCCAAGCCGTCGGGAACGATGATCCGGAGCCATCCACGGATCATCGCCGCATCGCGGCGCGGCCGTTGTCCACAGTGATTCACAGGAATCCGTCGCGGTCACCAGCCTGTCTCGGAACCGTCGCGCTGATCTGGCATTGGAACCACGCCGGGGGAGTTCCCCTCAGGAGGGTGCCATGAGTTCGCTTGTTGATCGTCTTCCCAGTCGGTTCCCGGTTGGAACACGCTACGTCATTGAAGGTCGCGCCGGGGCCGAGGGTGGCCTTCGCATCCACTTGCGATATCTCGAATTTCCTGACGGCCGTCAGGTGGAACTGCCGAGCGACACCGCGCAGCGAACCCGTTCGCGCCGCCGCCGGCCGCGCCGCAGCACCCCGTCGCGAAAATAATCGCGTTGCCAGGAACCACGCGCGCGCTTGTTGCGTTGGATGTCTAACGCCGGGTGGCGTGCCCCCCAGCCCCCAACCCCTCACCCATCCGGCGAAAGACCCTGGCCCTTCGGGCGCCGGGGTCTTCTTTTATTGTCACCTTCGCAAATCCTCATTGGCTGAACGGGACGCCCCCACTCGCGCGCCCTTCCGGTCCGGCGCGGCGGGAGCGGTCAGATAACGCAATCGTGATCTCGTTAGAGGCGCCGTACGACCAGATCGTCGCGGTGCACCATCTCGCTCCGCCCGGCAAATCCGAGGATCGAAAAGATATCCGCCGAGGAGCGGCCTTTGATCTTGGCGGCGTCCTCGGCGTCATAGGCAACCAGGCCGCGGCCGATCTCGGTTCCGTCGGTTCCACGGATCACCACCGCGTCGCCGCGGGCGAAAATGCCGTCGATGCGAACCACACCGGCGGGCAGCAGGCTCTTGCCGCTATGCAAGGCCGCGACCGCGCCGGCATCGATGGTCAGGATGCCCTTCGGCTCGAGCGAGCCCGCGATCCATTTCTTGCGCGCGGTCACCGGGTTTGCCGGCGTGAGGAACCAGGTGCAGCGTGCGCCACTGGCGATCGCCTTGAGCGGGTGCGCGATCCGCCCTGACGCGATCACCATGTGGGTGCCGCCATGGGTCGCGATCTTGCCGGCTTCGACCTTGGTCTGCATGCCGCCGCGCGAAAGCTCGGAACCCGCGGCGCCCGCCATCGCTTCGATCTCGGGCGTGATGTGCTCCACCAGCGGAACCAGTTGGGCGGCAGCATTGCCGGCAGGCGGGGCGTCGTAGAGCCCGTCGATGTCGGAGAGCAGGACCAGCAGGTCCGCGCTTGCCATGGTGGCGACGCGCGCCGCGAGCCGGTCGTTGTCGCCGTAACGGATTTCGTTGGTCGCGACCGTATCGTTCTCGTTGATCACGGGGACCGACCGCCACTCCAGCAGCTTGTCGATGGTGGAGCGCGCATTGAGATAGCGCCGGCGTTCTTCGGTGTCCTGGAGCGTGACGAGGACCTGGCCAGCGGTGATGCGATGGCGGCCGAGCACCTCCGACCAGGTGCGCGCCAGCGCGATCTGGCCGACGGCGGCGGCGGCCTGGCTGTCCTCGAGCTTGAGCGGTCCGGGCGGCAGCTTGAGCACCGCGCGGCCGAGCGCGATCGCGCCTGAGGAGACCACCAGGACGTCACGCTTGTCGCGATGCAGGCCGGCGATGTCCTCGGCCAGCGCCGAAAGCCAATCGTCGTGCAGGCGCCCGCCGTCGCTGTCGACCAGAAGCGACGAGCCGACCTTCACCACGATGCGGCGGAAGTCGGTGAGGGAGGGGGCTTTCCGGGACATGGTTCGAGGCTGCAGCGACCGGCGGCACGCGACAACCATTGTCGCGCCAGCGCGTTGTTTAGCATGGGCTTTCGGGTGCACGCCAAGGGCGTAACACGGTGCGCGGCTATTTTGGCGGCGGTCGCGAGGGCGCCGCACGCGCCGGCGTTTCGCGCGGCAGGCCGAGCCTCTTTGTCAGGTCATCAATCCTGCGGCTGCCAGGCCTCGACCGGGGCAATTGGCTGTTCTGCACGCCGGCCTTGATCGATCACCTGCAACAGCGCGCGCAACGCCGCGGGTACGCCGGCGCCGGTCGCCGCCGAAATGACCAGCGGCGTCTTCTTGGCCGCGCGCTTGAGCCGCGCGGTCTGTTGCTTCAGTTGCTCCGGCGTCAGCGCATCGGCTTTGTTGAGCGCCACGATTTCCGACTTCTCGCCCAGCCCTGCGCCATAGGCTTCGAGCTCCGCGCGTACGGTCTTGTAGGCCTCACCCGCGTGCTCGCTCGTCCCGTCGACGAGATGCAGGAGCACGCGGCAGCGTTCGACATGACCAAGAAAACGGTCGCCGAGCCCGATACCCTCATGTGCGCCCTCGATCAGGCCGGGAATGTCGGCAAGCACGAACTCGCGGCCGTCGCTGTCGACCACGCCGAGCTGCGGATGCAGCGTCGTGAAGGGATAGTCGGCGATCTTCGGCTTGGCCGCGCTCACCGCCGCGAGAAAGGTCGATTTGCCCGCGTTGGGCAGCCCGATAATGCCGGCATCGGCAATCAGCTTGAGGCGCAGCCGGATGGTGAGCTCCTCCCCGGGCTGGCCGGGATTGGCGTGGCGTGGCGCCCGGTTGGTGGAGCTCTTGAACCGCGCGTTGCCGAAGCCACCGTTTCCGCCGCGCGCGAGCACCACCCGCTCGCCCACCGCGGTGAGGTCTGCGAGCAGGGTCTCGCCGTCTTCCTCGTAGACCTGCGTGCCCGCCGGCACCTTCAGCACGATGTCGTCGCCGCTCGCGCCGTGGCGGTCCTTGCCCATGCCGCCGCGCCCGCTCTTGGCCTTGAAGTGCTGCTGATAGCGGTAGTCGATGAGCGTGTTGAGCCCGTCGACCACCTCCACGATCACGTCGCCGCCGCGGCCTCCATCGCCGCCGTTCGGCCCTCCGAACTCGATGAACTTCTCGCGCCGGAACGACACGCAGCCGTTCCCGCCGTCGCCGGAGCGGACATAGACCTTGGCCTCGTCAAGGAATTTCATGGCACCTCATATGCGGTGCCGGACGGCAAAAGGCGAGGCCCCGCGCGGCCAACCCTGCTCGCGCGCCTCGGATTGCTTCGCTCAAAACGCAAGTAGACTTGACGGAAGCAGACTTGGGAGCATTCGCCGGGAGGGGCCAGGGCGGGCCATGCCTCACTGATGCGGCCCAATAGGCCGCTCCCGACGCTGCCGTTCGCGAAGTCTGCCGCTACGCCGAAGCCCGAACAGTGCCGCGGCGGTCCTGGCGGCCTGGGTAACCCGGGGGCATCGCGCCTCCCTTTCGGTCTTATCGCGCGCCTCGCTCGTTCGAAGAACAGCGATGTTGCGCACCCAAGAAATCTATGATCATGGGCGCCGCTGTCAATGGGCGCGTGGTCGCAACCGCTCACATCGTGTGTCATTCGTTTCCACTTCATCAACGGTCGCATGCGAGACCGGTTTGCGCGGGTGACGCGGCACGTCGGGCGACCCGTCCGCCCCATTACGGTCATCTTGGGTGGCCACCCCTGCGTGCGCGCTGACCAAGGCGCCCGACCGTCGTGCCTTGATGCCGAACGACCGGGGGGATACACGGTCGCGGCAGGGGCCTCGGGTGGACGATCCTGCTCCGGGAAGGGGGTGGCCAGCGTGTGGTCGGTGTTCAAGTTCGCAGCGCGTGCCGCCATCTGGCGGCCTACGCCGAATCCGCCACTCGTTGGATTATCCACCCTCGTCGGCTGGACCCTCGTGCTGGCCCTCGTTCGCGGCGTCATCCAGCTCCTGGATGCGATCCCGTCGCCGGTCTTCAATCCGTATGGCCTCAACGCGCTGATCGCGTGGCTCGTCATCGCGATCGCCGTTGCGGCATTCTTCGTGCGCCCGGGCGCGCGCATGACTTTTCTCTCCGCCATGGTGGCGCTCTCGGTGCTGACCGAGGTCGTGCTGTCGGCGATCAGGCTTGGCCTGGCGCTGGTGCTGCCGCCGTCCCCGATCGGGCTCATGCTCTCCCTGTTCCCCGCGTTGGGCGAACACGGACTGACCGATTGGGCGGAGGGAGCGATCTCAATCTCATTTTTCCTGGCCCCGCTGGTGTCCTGGATCGGCGGCATGTTCGCGATCATCCGCAGCGTCGAGCCGGGCGCGCAATTGCGATTGCTGACGCGCGTGATCGCGCTGTGGGCCGCGCTGTTCATCGCCAAAGGCCTCGTGCCGCATACGCCGGTCTTTGCCGGCCCAAGCTTCGACGCTCGTAGCGCCAACTGGTGGGAATACGCCCGCGCCGCCCAGGCGGCGCGTCGCGAGCGCAATGCCGACCCGGACATCGCATCGGCGCGCCTGCAGAACCTGCAGCCGGCGTTGCTGCAAGCGGCGTTCGCGCGCCTCGCTCCGCAGAGCAAGGGGGCCACCGACGTCTACGCCCTCGGGATTGCGGGCTTCGCGGATCAGGACGTTTTCGTCAAGGAGGTCGACGGCGCGCTCGCCGCGCTCGAGCGCGCCTTGCCGGTCAGCGGCCGTTCGCTGCGACTGATCAACAGCGCCGAGACCGCCGAAACGACGCCGCTGGCGAGCCGCCGGAATTTCGCCGCGGCGGTGCAGGCGGTCGGGCAGGTCATGAACAAGGCGGAGGATGTCCTGCTCCTGTTCATGACATCGCATGGAAGCAACAACGGCATCGCGTTGCAGGTCCCCGGCGGTGGCGCGGCGGTGCTGAGCCCGCAAGAGGTCAAGACCAGTCTCGACAAGGAGGGGATCAAGAACCGCGTCGTGATCGTGTCGGCCTGTTTCGGCGGCGTGTTCGTGCAGCCGCTGGCCAACGACGATACGATCGTGCTGACCGCGGCCGATGCCAAGAACACGTCCTTCGGCTGCGCGACCGGGCGGGACTGGACCTATTTCGGCGACGCCCTGTTCAAGCAGTCGTTGCGGCCGGGAACGGATTTCAGGCGCGCCTTCGATCACGCCCGCGTGCTGATCCATGGCTGGGAAATGATGGACCGGCTGCCGCCGTCCAACCCGCAGGGACATTTCGGGCCGGCGGTGACGGCCAAGCTCGATCCCGTGTTCAAGGCCATGGCCGGCCCCTGATCGGGCCGCGCGCGCGTCTCGATCCCGCGTCATATCCGCGATCTCACGCGTTTGGGCGCCGCCCAACTTTCGCGGCGGCCAGCCACGGAAAACGGTTGTGCCATTGTTAATATCAATAGAATAACAATGGCCCCGCTGCCCAACACCCGTGTTCGGACGGGGAAGTGGGCAATGGCCCCATCGGAGTACATATGCGATCGGCATGCATGCGATTGGCGCGCCTGCGGTTGGACGCGCATGCGATTGAGCAGTTTCCATAGCTGAGCAGTCCCGATCGCCGCGCACAGCCGTGCCGGCTCAGACAAAAGCATCCCGCGGCATCCGCACGGATCCACGCTTCCAAACCCAATTTTGGAGGATGCTTTTGTGTACGAGATTCGCGTTACAAAGTCGAGTCAAATCCTCGCGCCAGGCAGCGGTCGCACACGCATCGCGCGCGGTTGCGACAGCCGACCGGCGCCGGCATTGTATTGCCGCGCAACGCAATATCGGGAACGAGCGGTCGCCGCGCATCATGGCGATGGACGGGAGATGAGCATGACACGTTCGAGGATCTCCGCGCTCTTGCTCGCGGTCGTCGTCGCGATGGCACCGTGGTGCGGAGCGTCCGCGCAGGATCACCTCAAGGTCGCGGTGGGAGCGCGCGGCGTCGGCGAGACCTTCGTCGCCGAGCTCGGACAGGATGCCGGAATCTTCAAGAAGCACGGCCTCACCCTCGATGTCCTCTACACCCAGGGCGGCGGCGAGACGCAGCAGGTGGTCATCGCCAACAGCGCGCAGATCGGCGTGGCCGCGGGATTTCTGGGGACGCTCGGCGCCTATGCCAAGGGCGCGCCCATCCGTGTCATCGGGTCGACCTTCACCGGCGGCAGCCAGCTGTTCTGGTACGTCCCGGCCAATTCACCGATCAAGAGCCTGCGGGACACCGACGGCAAGACCGTGGCCTATTCGACCAATGGTTCTTCGACGCATACCGCGGTTCTGGCGTTGCAAAAATCATCGGGCGCCAAGTTCAAGGCCACCCAGACCGGGGCCGCGCCCGCGACGTTGACGCAGGTGATGAGCGGCCAGATCGATGTCGGCTGGGCGGGCGCGCCGTTCGGAGTCGATGCCGTCGAGCAAGGAAAAATCCGCGTCATCGCGAAAGCATCGGACGATCCGGTGCTCGATCGGCAGACCATCCGTCTGCTCATCGCCAATCTCGGCGAGCTCACCCAGCGCAAGGACGTGATCGTGCGCTTCATGCGTGCCTATCGCGAGGCGTTGGACTGGGTCTACGCCACGCCGGAGGGTTTGAAAGCCTATGCCGCGTGGTCCAGCATCAACGAAGCCACCGCCCGGCGCGCGCTGCAGGAGTTCCTCCCGAAGGAGGCGGTCAATCCCGATCGCATGTCAGGGCTCGACGACATCGTGGCGGACGCCGTCACGTTCAAATACATCCCGGCGCCGTTGACGAGCGTGCAGCTGAGCGAGCTGATTCAGATTCCGGAACGCAAGCCATAGTTCGCATGGCTCCGTCGTCGGCGTTGCGAATATCGGCGAGCCTCGGCGGAACTGGCATGCCCGTAGGATCGCGCGGATTTGGCGCAAGCCCGGTCCAATAACGGCAATCCACCCCAAGTCGGCGCCAGTCGCGGGGCGTAGGATCGAAGGTTGCGACCGAGAGCCACTCGCGTCGCGGACCGCGCCGGCCTGCACCGAACGATCCGTGATCCGCAATCCATCGGGATGGATCCGCGCCGCGTCCGTGGCTCTCCGCGTCATGATCGGGTGAGACGGAGACGGATATCATGAGACCTGATGCAGCGACCAGAACAGCGCCGGTGCGATTTGCGGCGATGACGTTGCCGATCGCCGGCCTGCTGCTGATGAGCGTTCAGCCATCCGCCGCGCAAGATGCGCGCAACACGGCCGCCAATGCCGGGAATGTCTGCGCGGGAGACAATGGCGGCATTACGCTGTCGCCCGGGTTCTGCGCCACCGAGGATAGGCAGAGCGCGGCATTGACTCACCGCCCAATCACTCCATGACAAATAACTCTGCGCCTTCTGTCGCGTAGCGCGCGAAACGAAAATCCCGAATATTCACGAGGCGATCGCCAGCCCATTCCAACAGAATGAAATAGCTCGGCGTTCGTGACGCAGTGCGTGGATCGCGCACGAGCACGGCGGGGCGCCGCTCCACCAGCCCCGGCACGAAATGCCAATCATCGATCTCGGAATACCTGCTAAAGTAATTTGTGACTTCGCTTCGGCCGCTGCGGCGAAGCTTAGTGACGAGGTCCAGCCGTACCTCATCTGCCAGCATGGTCCGTATCGTGTCGAAATCCCGTGCGTTGAAGCGCGCCACGTAGGCAGCAAGCAGCGCGCGCTCGGAATCCGCCAGGACAGGGAGCGGACTGTCGTCAGGCTCTTGCGCGATTTCGCGAAGGCGCACACGTCCGCGATGCAAAGCCGCTTTAACCGCCGGAATGCCGTTATCCAGGATGTTGCTAACTTCCCCGAGCGAGTAACCAAGCACATCCATGAGAATGACGCTGCTGCGCTGCGCCACTGGCAGTCGCATAAAGGTCCGCAGGCTGGTGGCTACGGATAGCCGGTCGTCTACCGTGCCGACAGGGTCAACAACCATTTCGGGGTCCTCGTTAGAACCAATGGCCTCCTGCCGGGCGCGGCGCCGAAGAAAATCGAGCGCCGTATTGTGCGCAATGCGAATGAGCCAGCCTTCCGCGTTAGCAATCGATCCTGCTTGGGGAAAAGCTTCGATAGCTTTTACGATGGCTTCTTGAACAATGTCCTCTGCATCGATGACCGAGCCAGTCATGCGTGCGCAGTAGCGATGGAGCTTCGGCCGCAATTCGCTCAGAACGCTGTCTAATCTCTCCCGCGTGAAAATGGCTGTGGCAGCTTGTTCGCTCATGAGGACACCAATCTCAAGTCTCTCCATAGTTGTGGCGATGGCGTACCCACGCTTGCGGTCTTTGAAGGTCCTTCTCGTCTCGTCCCTTGGGCGTTGCTGAGCCCGCCCTTCACATCCTAGACGATTCAGGATGGCCGAAGGATTCGGCCCCCGAAAAAAATTACGCTCACTGAGAATCCTTTAACCCTCCTG
>Ga0207648_10003106_pt1 | contig 17541 bp, 13 predicted proteins | sample KBSMisM32_FD_184310 | JGI IMG/M metagenome (GOLD analysis project Ga0207648, IMG submission 184310) | Miscanthus rhizosphere microbial communities from Kellogg Biological Station, Michigan, USA - KBS Miscanthus M3-2 (SPAdes) (version 2) | ecosystem: Host-associated > Plants > Roots >...
GGATAGACAGTATTCCTTTGAGTTACGAGGAAAGCAATTTGATACACTTAAAGAAAGAAAAGATGTAGTGGGTTTAACGTACTATGAACAATTATTTTTATGTACATCAATTCTTGATAATATAATGGCGCTTTTTTCCTTTGGGCATTTTGAACAAGCCTATAGGATAGTACAGAGGTTTTTGGATCTCTGCCAGTTGCCTTTAGCTATCGGGAATGGTGTGCTGAATTTTTTTGCAGATAAAAGTGTTACTGAGGCTTTATATTTTGGCCATTTTAATTTTGCCAAATCAACTTTTGATTTCTTGCCTGTGTGGAAGGATAAGCTCAAGCCGCTTTATTTTGCAACACTGAAATTGGTGGATGAAAAAAAGGAATTTCAGAAAATGCCTCCAGATATAGTGGATTTAGTAGAAGAGATAGTTATAGATGTTAGGACTAGGCATCAAGAAATTAATGAAAAAAGGACTGGAAAAATGAGAATCCTGGGCTAAACGATTAACGATTTACAAAAAAGTCCCGGCGGAAGGCCGGGACTTTGAAATAGTATCGAAAGATTCTTATTCTGCTTCTACTGTGAACTCAATCTCTGTACTGTGGCCACCACCAAAATCGATATTGGCTTTGTAAGTTCCGAGTTCTTTTACTTCATCTGTAATATGGATCCTTTTCCTGTCGATCTCGTAACCACGCTGTTCGCGGATGGCACGGCTGATCTGCAGGGAAGTAACGCTACCGAAGATCTTTGCACTGGTACCGGTCTTTGCACCTAATTTCAGCGGACCTTCTTTCAGTTTAGCGATTACACTATTGATCTCGGCCAGCATTTTCTCTTCTTTCTTGCGGACCTGTTTCAATCTTTCTTCCAGGATCTTTTTATTCCCAGGGTTGTTCTCTATTGCGAGTTGACGAGGCAGGAGGAAATTGCGGGCGTAGCCATTCCTGACTTTCACCACTTCATTGACTGCTCCCAAATTGTCAACATCCTGTATTAAAATAACTTCCATTGTTTTAATTTTTTATTCGCCAAAGGCGATTGACTATTTGAGAAGATCAGTTACGTAAGGCAATAATGCCATCTGACGAGCCTTCTTAACCGCATCAGAAACCTTGCGCTGATATTTCAGGCTGTTTCCACTAAGGCGGCGGGGAAGTAATTTACCCTGCTCATTCAGGAATTTTTTCAGGAACTCTACATCCTTGTAATCGATGTAGCGAATGCCATATTTCTTAAAGCGGCAGAACTTCTTAACGCGTTTGTCGCTTTTAATGGCGGTCAGGTATTTAATTTCATTCTTTGCCATGTCTTAAGCCTCCACTGCTTTTTCAGTTCCTGTTTTTACACCACTTCTCTTTTTAGCGTTATACTCGACGGCGTATTTATCGAGTTTAGTGCAAAGGTGACGGAGAACACTCTCGTCACGAAGAAGCTGGATCTTCAGCTTCTCATTGAAGTCGGATTGCGCAGTGTACTCCAGAACCCAGTACAAACCAGTTGTCTTTTTCTGGATGGGATACGCAAGTGATTTCAGTCCCCAGGCGTTTTCTGAAACAACAGAACCGCCATTGTCTTTTACGATGGAAGCATACTTCTTTTGTTCTGCTTTAAATTCTTCATCGCTAAGAACAGGGGTAAAAATCACCATCAATTCGTAATTGTTCATTTACCTCTTGTTTTTTAATCCGCCGAAGCTTTAGCGTAGGCGTATTTGATTATAAATTCGATTTTCCCAATGGGTCCTGCCGTTTAAGACAGGAAATCTGCGAATACAGATTTGGGGCGGCAAAGATAGGGCAAAACAGGCAGAAGACCGAGAGTAAAGGCCGGTTTTTTGGGTGTTCTACCCGGGTTGTACCCGATGCCTGGCCTTTGCCAGGCTAATTCCTTCGAATTGCCTACCCGGATTTCAGGGGCGGCTACCCGAAATCCGGGTAGCCAATCCGAAGCCATCGGGTAGGAGTCTGGTAACCAATAGGTAGAATCCGGGTAGAAAATTCTGTCAATAAAGAAGGCTGCCCTAAGGCAGCCTTCTTTATTGATATTTATTGGGTTATAGATCAAAGCTTTATCAGCTTTACTACTTTTCTTTCCTGGCCCTGCATTACTTCAGCAAAATAAACTCCGTTCCTCAATTCACTTCCCGTCTTCAAGGTCGTATTTGGAGCGATTCCCGGCTTCAGGGAAAGCATTCTGCCTGATACATCAGCGATCTTCAGCGTCACAGGCTCTTTGGAATTGCTTTCAATTACCAGGGTGAACTGATCAGTACCTGGATTGGGACTTGCTTTCACACTCAGGCTGCTGATGCCTTCTTCAGTTTCACCCTTTCCAGTGTATGGCTGTTTGGAATTAATTGCATTGAGTTGAGTAGAACCCTGAGCATTGCAATCATTATCATCCCAAACTATTCCACTTCCCTGGCTGATCAGGCTTTCAACAATGAACCAGCCTTTCATGGCTACCAGGTCTGCATTATCCTTTAATCTCAACTGACCTTTCTTGATATAAATGTTCACGGAGATAATATTGAAGCCATCATCTACAATGAACTGCTCATCATCCGTTGTATTATCACCCAGATAGAAAGTAACCTTCGGTCCATTTACATTCAGCATCACATAACTACCAACCTCAACTGTATTCCTGATCCGAACGGAAGTGCATGCACCGAATTTCACTTTGGTATTATTGCTGGCGCTACCATCAATTTGAATATCCTCCACATTTATTATTCCTCCTGCCGGTGTAAATGTCACCTGCGCACCTTCTTCAATGATGATCTTGCCATATAGCGTACCAGTGATGGTTACGGATACATTCTTCTTAATGCGCAGTTCTTTATGATTGGTGCTAACCGGTGTGGTTGTAGAAACACTTACTGTACGGTTGGTCAATCCAGTTGTTATTCCACTGAATATAAAGAATGGTGGATTGGGGCCATCCGCTGCAGGAGTTGAGATCCTGTTCGGGATAAATGCACCCGATTGAACAGTGATGGTTTTCGCTTTTACAAAATCAGGCGAAAGGATCACTGTTCCCTGTTTGAATTCAGCCACACCTGTTGTGGATGTAACACCAACTGATCCATTGATGAGATTGAAATCAGCAAAGCGTGCTTCTTTGGTAGCATAAACAATATAAGGCGTGCTATTATCAGTTACCGTGATCTTTTGTATTTGAGCAGGGGCCTGGTTGCCATTGGCATCAGCCAGTTTCCATTTACGGTAGATGGTAACATTATTGCCACAGCTCACTACCGAATCGGTAAATGTAGCCTGTAGCCCATTGGAGCAATTGTCATTTTCATTGGTAACATCACCTGTAACGCCAACGCCTGCATCATAGCTGCATGTGCCGTTGAAATTAATGGTCTTGTCGGCCGGTTTGGTAAATGTTGGTGCTATATTATCTGTAACTGTCACAGTGAATGAACAGGTGGCAGTATGTCCGGCTGCATCTGTTACTACAAATGTATTGGCTGTTGTACCGGCAGGGAATGTTGCGCCACTGGCTAATCCCGAAGTTTGCTGTATCACAGCACCAGTGCAATTGTCCGCAAAGTTCACTGTATAATTGACTACTGCTCCACAGCTACCAGCATCAGCATTGCGAGTAATATTAGCCGGACAGCTGATAGTTGGGTTCTCCGTATCATTAACTGTTACGGTGAATGAACAGGTTGCTGTTCCACCAGCTGCATCGGTTACAACAAATGTATTGGTGGTTACACCCACAGGGAAAACGGAACCACTGGCCAATCCTGCTGTTTGCTTCAGCGTTTTAGTACCGCAGCCACCACTCACAGGAACCGTATAAGTAACTGTTGCACCACAAACACCTGCATCATTATCTTTCACGATATTATCAGGACAGGTAATAACCGGTGGAGCGGGCAGTTCAAATTTATAACGGGTGAATACAGGGAAGTGGTCTGATGTAGTAGTGCCATAATTGGTCACCAGGCTGGTTACATCAGACAGAATATTGGCGCTGGAAGACATATAGTAAGGCGCCATATCATTGGAAACAATTACATGGTCGATCACATCATTGAAGCCGGTGGTAGATTTCTTGCCAGCGAGACTTAATGGTAGTGTAACCGCTGTATAATTGGTTGGGTCATCTGTAAAGCTATTCCAGGAGGTTGTTGTAAATCCTGAGGTAATTGATTTATCAAGATCATCATTGAAATCACCCAGGATCACAATATTATCATTCGGGAATAACTGGTTCAGCGTATAGTATAGTGTATCAGCACCGCTCTTTCTTCTTGCATAGGCTGTAGCGGTGGGATTTGTATTTGCTTTGGCGTGTACCAGCACAAACTTTATATTCTTTGTTACGCAGTTCAGTGTTACATCGGCAGACATCATGAAAGGATATCTTCCGCTGGACCAGTAACTGTATGCCGGATTGCTTAGATCGGCTCCTGTATTAACTCCATTAGCTAACAATGGAGCGGTTGTTATATTGCTGAATAGAGAAGTCTTATAAACAAAAGCCGCTTTTTGAGCTTCACCCAGTGGGGAAGGATTATTTTCATTAGGGTTAACATGTGATCCGAAATTGCAAATCACATAACTGTAACCCGGCATCTGGCTAACGATATTGGCCAGTCTTGCTTCATCCACCACTTCAATGAGTCCAAACAGATCTGCACCAATGCTTGTCAACACCGTTTTAGCATTTTGTTCCTGCAGGGGATCATTGGTTGGACCAAGTGTAGGATCAGTGCTTCCGAACCATTCCATATTCCAGTTCACTACTTCCAATGTTGTGGCAGGATCAATGCTGGTCCCCTTCAGGTTAACAGTGGAAGATAGCGTTGAAGTTGCCACTGTAACTGTGCCGGTAAAGTTCTGATTGGCTTGCGAAGGAGCAAAGCGAACATAAACTGTTTCATTGATATTATTGGCTTCTGCCACAGTGTAGGTCAATGAGGGAGTGAAGCTGCCTCCATCTTTTGACAGGAGGAAGTCGGCACTTGCATTCAGTGTTACATTATCTGTGAGATCATTACCGATAAAGCTGAATGTTTTATCACCCGTTGAACCATTGGCTACAAAATTAAATTGCAGGTCAGTGGTGCTTACCGTTAAGCTTGGAGGCGGAGGTGTAGCGGAATTGATCACACTGATATCATCCAGTGTCCATCTTGCACCTTCTTCATCAGATGATGTATATATAAATGCGATGTGAACATTCGCCTGTTTGAAAGCAGATAAATTGATATCAGAAGACAATGTCCAAATATTGCTTGCCAATCCCGGGAATTTTCCATTGAGATCAGTCCAGGTTGCCAGGTTTGGATCACCGCTGGTATAATCAGTAGATATCTTCAGTTGCAAAGGCTGACCATTAAAGGCAGTACGGCTCCAGAAAGAGAGAAGCGGAAAGGTAGTACCCGTCAGGTTGAGTGCCGGAGAGATCAACCAATCGATATTCGGCACATTGGTGCCATTGGTAAATCCATTCATCTGAACCCCATTCGGAAATGCAGCAGTGCCATTGGGTGCTGCGGGGTCACGACCAAAAGGTGTGCAATCCCATGTAGCAGCGCCTGCCTGACTGAATTGGGTAAATCCATTGGGCAATAGACCCGTTCCGGTACAATTCTGGAAATCAAAGTTAGCCGGAAGGTTTACTGCAACAGAGGAATTGTAAGTAGTGAATGACCAGGTTGTAGCATTATTGATCCCTGCGAAATCATTTCCATATACATCTTCAAATGCACCAGCGTCAATCCGAATATTATATGTGCTGCCACCATTAAGCGTAGTGTTGATGGAAACGATGCTATTGTTAGAAATAGTGATGCCCGGAGAATTTACATCTATTGGAGAACCCGCTACACCATTTTCAAAAATGACGATAAATCCTGTTCCTTTTACAACGGGTTTATCAAATGTAAGTGTCAACGGAATATTATAGGGTACATCCACTGAGTTATTAGGTGGGCTCAGTGAAATGATAGCCGGAGGAGTTGTTGTATAGAACCTGTTGCGCGGAATAGGTGTGGCAACAACAAAATCAGTTGAGTTATTATTATTGTCAACACCATCAGCAACTCTTACCAGCGCTGTTGCATTTTCAGGCGCAGCCGTAGGTGCAGTTTCAAAACCAGTGGCAGTAGGAGCATAACCAACTTTATCGATGACTGTAATGCCGGAAGGGTTGGCTCCATTCTGTGCAATGGTTGAATTGCTCAATAATACTTTACCGGCAGTTGCACCCATGGCAATGGTTCCGGTTACATCCGGTGCCGGCAATGATGTTGTACCGCCTGCGCCTGCCGCTTCCTGGATGAGGAAGAAACTATGTGCAGGAATTGTACCTGTTAATGGTGTAACAGTCCAGTTACCCGTACCTGCAGCATTGAGGTATTGTACAGACCATCCGGTAAGATTTACCGGTGTATTCTCATTATTATATAGTTCAATAAAGTCATTCTTGAAGGTGGCACCAGAGTTACCACCACCACCATAAACCTGGTTGATCACAATATTGGCCGGGGGTGGATTATCATTATCAGTTATATTGATACCTGCATTGCCTGTTCCAATAGTTGCACCATTGGTTGCGCTGTTCAGCGTAATGGTAATTGTCTCGGTTCCTTCAAATAAAGCATCATCTATTACGCTTAATGTAATAGTACCGCTATTGGAATTTTGTGGAATGGTTATGCTGCCAGCCAGTGCGTCTGTGTAATCGGCAGAGGTAGCAGTTCCACCCAGGGTATAGTTAACGGTAATACCACCAGCGGGTGCATTGCCTGATAAGTTAATAACAAATGTACCATTGGTAGCAGGCTCAGCTGCATTCACACCGGCAGCTACAGAAGCAGAGAGTGCTACATCATTATCCGCTAAATTAATTGAAGCGTTATCTGTTCCGAGGGTATAGTCTGCGGTTGGAGATGAAAGCGTGAGTGTAATATTTTCCAGCGGTTCCACATTTGGATCATCTACCGGTGTAATGGTTACAATTACTGAGGAAGTGCCAGCCGGAACGGTCAATGTACCCGTAGAAGTAACAGAAGGAGTGCTTCCTGCTGAATAGCTGACGGTATAATCAGTACCAAAACCGGCAGTACCGGTATAAGCGAAATTGATATCTGTTGAAACAGTAGTGGCAGTGCTGAAATTAATAGTGAAGGATCCATTAGTAGCAGGCTCAGCAGCATTTGTGCCGGCAGCTACGGAAACTGTATTGACGGTTGTTGTTGCTCCACTGATATCGATATCATCAATTCCTACCCACTCATCATTACCTACTGCATTGGTGGTCATGATGCGGATCTCCAGTTGTGCCTGGTTGTCACAGGCAGCTGGTAATGTAATATCGATCGGGGTAACTAATGTAGCTAATGATGGACCAGTGCTGGCATCTGCAACATAGCCAGTGGGAACATTGGTAAAATTGCCTGTGTTTCCTATGCGGTATTGTAGTGCTACCTGCTGAATGGAATTGTCGGCAGATCCATCTATGTCCCGCAAATTATATCTCACACGAATATTGGATACGCCGGTTGAATTCATGTAGAGAACGATAAATGGCGCATCGGCTGTTCCTGATCCCTGTAAGGCAATAGTGGGATCAGCTATCTCAAATTCAGCAACACCACCATTGGTGATATTTGGATTGGTTGCATTGGCAATAAGATCAAGATCATTTGCAACGGCTGAAGCACCCGCTAATAAAGTTTGCGGATTGGCGCCAGTGGCAGTAGTGATATCCTGTCCCAGGAAACCACGGATATTGGGAACACCAGTCCAGTCATCATTGGTTGTTAGTGCACCGGTGTTACTCCAGTTCTGTATATATGAACCGGATGAAAGGTTGTAATAAGATTGAGCGTTTGAAACAAGAGAACACAAAAAAATGAGTAGAGAGACAAAGTAAATCTTTCTCATATGCCTGGTTTTAGTATAAAGTATGTTTAGTGGTGTGCTTTAGTGCAAACTAGTCAGAGTAATAGGTCGGCTTTAAAAGGAGGTGATTTGGATTGAGCAATCTAAAGTAAGGGGTTTTTGTGAGTTAGAAATTTCGTGAAGAAGAAAATTCGAAATTTAATTGTTGCATAATATTGCAACCATTCTTAAATAGCTCATATAGTAAAATTTCGATACGCCTTGTGGAGGATTGATCTAATTTTATGATTATTCAGACGCTCTCACATCTATAACTTTCATTTGCAGGCTCTTCTGCCCGTTCCATTCGTTCTCATCAATTTTAAAAACAATATCTACATTTTTGGAAAGTAAGGGATACTTATTAGCCATTCCAAAACCAATTCCGGTGAGTGTTACACCATTTTGGCGAACAGAAAATCGAAGATGTTCTTCTTTTACAATTTTGGAAAAACCTGAATCAGTAGCTCTGCGTACAACAAAGGACGGCCGTACATTCTCAGGACCAAAGGGTTCCATCTGGGTGATGATATTATAAAAAGCGGGAGTTATGTCTTTAAAAGAAATTTCGGAATCGATCAGGATCTCAGGTGTGGTTAAATGATCAGGCATGGTAGCGGCGATCACTTCTTCAAACTTGTTTCGAAAGGCATCAACCTTGTCGATCTCCAGGGTCATACCCGCCGCAGCGAAATGTCCACCATAACCCAATAAATGTTCCCGGCACGCATGCACTGCTTCATATAAATTGAATCCGGGTACGCTTCGAGCGCTTCCGGCGGCATATTCACCGGACCGGGTTAATATAATGGTGGGTCGATGATAATGTTCAATGAGCCTCGATGCAACAATACCTACCACTCCTTTATGCCAGTGCTCCTGGAAGAGCACAGTTGATTTACGGTTCGCCCATTCTTCATTGCCGGCAATTAATGCAAGGGCTTCACGCGTGATGGTAATATCCGCTTCTTTCCGGTCAGTATTATCACTATGCAGCATTTGTGCATAATGCAATGCTTCTTCATAATTCGGAGCCACAAACATCTGCACAGCCTTGCGGGCATCATCCATTCTTCCTGCTGCATTTACTCTTGGCGCGATCATGAATACGAGATTATGGATCAGCAATTCTTTGTGCAGACCACTTAATTGTCCCAATGCGCGTATTCCGTTATTGGGATTTTCATTGGCTTTTTTCATTCCATGAAAGGCAAGTATCCTGTTCTCACCCGTCATGGGAACAATATCTGCTGCAATGGCTGTAGCTACCAGGTCAAGATAACCGTATACACTTTCAGGAGTGAGGTTCATTTTCTCGGCCAGGGCAGTCATCAGTTTAAAACCCACACCGCATCCGCAAAGTTCTTTATAGGGATAGTTACAGTCCGACTGTTTTGGATTTAAAAGGGCAACTGCAGGAGGAAGTTCTTCATCGGGGAGGTGGTGATCGCAAACAACAAAATCAATACCCTGCTGCTTTGCGTAGGTGATCAGTTCAACTGATTTTATCCCACAATCCAGGGATATGATCAATGTAAAACCGTTTTCAATAGCATATTCAATTCCGGCTTTGCTTACGCCATATCCCTCGCGATAGCGATGAGGAATATAGAAATCAAGTTCGTTATAAAATTTTTTGAGGAAGCTGTACATGGCAGCTACAGCAGTAGTTCCATCTACATCATAATCACCAAAGACAAGGATCTTTTCTTTTTTCTGGAAGGCAAGGAGGATGCGGTCAACTGCTTTGTCCATGTCCTTCATCAGCCAGGGATCGTGTAAATGGGAAAGCTGTGGGCGAAAGAAGTTTTTAGCGGATTCAAAGTCGGTAATGCCTCGTTGAACGAGTAGCTTGCAAAGAACGGGATGGATGTTTAACGCCTTTTGTAAAGCGGAGGTAGTTTCCTGGTCATCATTACATATTGTCCATCTCTTCTCCAAGGCTGCTTATGAAATTTTGAAATTTCGAAACCGGTGAATTTAAAATTTCAAAATTTCATGGTTATTATTATTTTACTAGTACTTTCTATCGGTAACATACTTCACCAGATCTTCCAGTCCTTTTCTTATTGGACTTTCCGGGAAGGCATACAATACATTTAACGCTTCATTCTTATAACTGTTCATTTTCTCAGTGGCGTATTGAATACCGCCGGTCTCTTTCACTTTTTCAATAATCCAGTTTACTTTCTGTTTATCCTTGTTTTGATTCTTGATAATGTAAATGATCTCGCGCTTTGTTTTCCTGTCTACATTGTTAAGCGTATAGATCAGAGGCAGCGTGATCTTTTTTTCCTTGATATCATTGCCGGTAGGTTTGCCGATATTATCGCTGGAATAATCGAAAAGATCGTCTTTTATCTGGAAAGCAATACCCGTTTTTTCACCGAATATTCGCATTTTTTCCGCCGTTTCATCATCGCGGCTGGTAGACCAGGCTCCGGCGGAGCAGGCAGAGGCTAAAAGTGATGCAGTTTTATTACGGATAATCTCATAGTAAATTTCCTCGTTGATGTTGAGAGAGCGTCCTTTTTCCATTTGTAAAAGTTCGGCTTCGCTCATCTTGCGGATTGCATCGGTCAGTATGTGTAAAATTCGATACTCGTTGTGGTCGAGTGAGAGTAGTAAACCTTTAGCTAACAGGTAATCTCCAATGAGCACGGAAGCTTTGGTTTTCCAGAGTGCATAAACTGAAAAAAAGCCTCTTCTTTCCAGGGAATCATCAACCACGTCATCGTGCACAAGCGTTGCAGTATGAAGGAGTTCCACGAGTGAAGCGGCCCTGTAAGCGGTTTCATTGATGGGTCCGCAAAGCCTGGCAGAAAGCAGTACAAACATGGGACGAAGCTGCTTGCCTTTTCGCTTTACAATGTAACGTGTGATTCTGTCCAGCAACGGCACCGGGCTGCGAAGCGCTTCTCTGAATCGGGATTCAAAGGATTTTAGTTCTTCATCAATTAAACCGGTGGGTATTTTCATACTTAAAAAGGGCAATATACGCCGCAAAAAATTAACGATTAAAGGCTACGTAAAACAGGCATTTTTTTTGACTAAGTAATTGAAAAATAACAGGAAAACTCCGATTTTTTTTTGTAAAAATTTGGTATTTAGGGTTCATATCATATTTTTGCTTTTTATTTAGGACATTGTTTTTTAGTAAAATCTTAATCCTTCGTTATGGTAAGCAAAAAGTACACTCTTCTGGCAGGACTTTTCTGCCTGATAGCATCATGCTGCCTTGCCCAGGTGAAAACGGGCGGTGGCTATGATGTTACAGATTCTTCAGTAGTACCATCGAAACGTATGCCGCAGCATACAGAGTTTCTGAATGGTACTTACAATTTCCCCGCAAAACCAAGAAACCAGTGGGAAATTGGTATTAAAGGCGGTATGTTTCGTGTTAGTGGCGATGTAGCTTCTCAGTTTGCTCCCGGTTTCGGAATTCATGTTAGAAAAGCATTCGGTTATGTTTTCTCCATGCGTTTAGGTTATATGTATGGAATTGGTAAAGGATTAGACTGGACGTCTAATGGAAACTTTGCCAAGAACACGGCATGGGGAGCTAATCTTCCTGCAGGTCAAAAGTACAATGCTCCTCTGGCAGTTAATGGCCCAGGTGGCGTACGCACTATTACTGGTTCTAATGGTGCTGGTCCAATTGAGAGCATTTACTATAACTACAAGACAAAAGTTCAGGACCTGACTCTTGATGGAGTGTTTACACTGAACAATATCAGGTTCCATAAATCTAAAACAGGCATATCCTTCTATGGATTTGGTGGTATAGGTGCAAGCATCTATGACACTAAAGTGAATGCCCTGAACGGTTCAACTAAATATAACTTTTCCAGCATAGCTGGTAACGTTTATAAAGACCGTAAAGACACAAGAAAGGCGCTGAAAAACATGATGGACAAATCATACGAAACTCCTGCTGAAAATCAGGGAGAGCGTCGTCCAAAATTATTCGGTGATACTTTCAAACCCTCAGGTTCATTTGGTGGTGGTGTTGCTTTCAAACTTAGCAAACGTATTAACCTCGCCGTTGAAGACAGGGTAACTATAATAAAAGATGATTTGCTGGATGGTCAGCGCTGGCAGGAACAAGCCTGGGGCGATGCATCTCTTACCAGCGACTTTGATTCTTATAACTTCTTAAGCGTTGGTCTTAACTTCAATCTCGGCGCTAAATCTGTGGAGCCTTTGTGGTGGCTTAATCCTCTGGATTATGCTTATCAGGAAATCCGCAAACCCCGCCTGATGATCCTTCCTAAACCCGTATTGCCTGATTCTGATGGCGACGGTGTTACAGACCAGTTCGACCAGGAACAAACTCCTGCCGGTGCTCCAGTGGACACTCATGGTGTTAGCCGCGATACTGATGGTGACGGTGTTCCTGATTACAAAGACAAAGAACTTGTTACTCCAACAATCTGTCAGCCTGTTGATGTGGATGGCGTAGGTAAATGCCCATGCCCTGATTCAACCTGCTTTGAACCATATCTGAACAGAATGGGACAAAATGATTGTGCTAACAAGCTCGGTGCATTACCAAGCATTTCCTTCAAATCTGGTTCTAATGCAATCAGCAAAGATGCTGAAGCTGTACTCTCTACTGTTGCTTCAAGAATGCGCAACAATCCTGAGTGTAAAGTAGTAGTAGTTGGTTACTGCTCTTCAAGCAAGAAAGAACAGCAGCTCAGCTGGGATCACGTAAACAAGGTGATCACTTACCTGGTAGAAAAAGAAGGTATCAGCGCAGACCGCTTTATCTTCAACTACGGCCAGGAAGGTGGTGATTGCGATACAGTTGATCTTCGCGGTGCCGGTCAGGGCGAGGAAGGACCAAATACAGTGGCTCCTCCACACCCGAACCTCCGTAAGAAATAATTATTTAGTTACTTTTTGCTGATATACAGACCCTTCCGCGAAAGCGGAAGGGTTTTTTTATGGAGTTTCATCAACCAAACGCTAACTCATTAATTTTCAGACTCCTCTATACTGTTTCTTTTCTTTGCCTTTTCGATTCCTTTTCTTTGGGTCTTCTTTGCCTTTTCGGAATCCGAAAAGGAATCGGAAAGGAGCACAGGTAGAATTGAGCATCCAATTGTAACCTTAGTCCCTCTTTATCAAAACCTTAACTGCCCCCGCTTGGCGGCTCATCTTTTTTGTCTAAGATTTGTCCATAACAATTAACTTTGCAGTCCTTTATGCGTTTTATTCCCGTCTTATTACTGGTCGTTTTCCTGGGTGGTTGCAATGGCAAGAGCATGACCAAGATCCTGAAGAACCCTGATCCTGAATTCAAACTCAGGATGGCCGAAAAGTATTACGTGCAGAAGAAATGGCAAAAGGCGACCGTGATCTATGAGGATATAATGCCTTATTACAAGACAAGAACTGAATTCCCGGATATCTATTACAAGTTTGCTTATTGCGCCTATAACCAGGCAGACTATCTGAACGCAGAAAATCTGTTCAAGACGTTCCTTGAAATATTTCCCAATAGCCCCAAAGCAGAAGAAGTGGATTTCATGCGGGCCTATTGTTATTTTAAACAGTCGCCCAAACCGGAACTGGATCAAACCAATACCATCAAAACGGTAGGTATGATGCAGATATTTATTAATACGCATCCCGGTTCTGAAAGAAACAAACAGGCAAATGAGATCATTGATGTGTGCCGGAGAAAACTGGAGATAAAGGATTACAAGAGCGCCAAACTTTATTATGATATGGGCCAGTTCAGAGCTGCAGGTGTTGCATTCTCAGCATTGCTGAATTCATATCCTGAATCTGTGCAGGGCGATGAGTATAAACTGATGACCATTAAAAGTTATTTCCGCTATGCTGAAATGAGCGTGGAGACAAAGAAAGCAGAACGGTTTGACCAGGTGATCAAGGAAGTGAATGATTTTGTAGACCGCTTTCCCGAAAGCAAATTGCGCAAGGAAGCGGAGAATTACCTTAACTTATCTCAAAACAACATAAAAACTTTAACGAATGAGCAAATTAAGACGTCAGCTTAGCGCCGGTATTGCTAATAATGTTGAAACGAAAAGCCTGGATGAAATAAAAAACAAAACGGGTAATCTCTATGAGTCAATTACCATCGTTGCCAAAAGGGCTAACCAGATCAACATTTCGTTGAAAGAAGAGTTGCATAACAAGCTGGATGAATTTGCCAGCCATACTGATAGCCTGGAGGAGATCCATGAGAACAAGGAGCAGATCGAGATCTCACGTGCATATGAAAGAATGCCTAATCCCGCTCTGCTGGCTACACAGGAATTCCTGGAGGAAAAAGTATATTTCCGCAGGGGAGAAGATCAACTCTTTGATTAATCCCGCCGTTAGCGGGACAAGTCGCTTTCAATCCTAAGACAATATTAAAAGGAATGAGAAGGTAGTATAGCTTACACTTTCCCATTCCTTTTTTTGTACCTTGTTTACTAAACAGACCCGGAAGTTTAAAATCATGTTGAAGGGCAAGAAAATATTACTGGGTATCACCGGAAGTATAGCGGCTTATAAAGCTGTTTACCTGGTTCGCTCCCTGGTAAAAGCCGGGGCAGAAGTAAAAGTAATAATGACGCCCTCCGCCAAAGATTTTGTTTCCACGCTCACACTTTCCACGCTTAGCAAAAACCCTGTACTGGTTGACCTTTATGATGAACAAAGCTGGTCAAACCATGTGATGCTGGGCAGATGGGCAGATGTTATGTTATTTGCTCCCCTTAGTTGTAATACCCTGGCCAAAATGGCTCATGGTCTTTGTGATAATCTTCTACTGGCTGTCTATTTATCGGCTACATGTCCTGTAGTAGTAGCCCCGGCCATGGATGAGGATATGTGGCACCATCCTGCTACCAAAAACAATCTCAAGCTCATCACCTCTTTTGGCAATACTGTTATCCCGGTTGGTAAGGGAGAACTGGCCAGTGGTCTTGTTGGTGACGGCCGAATGGCCGAACCTGAGGAGATCATTCAATTCATTACAGAGCGTTTTTTTTTGACCAGCCCCCTCGCCGGTAAAAAGGCACTGGTAACTGCCGGACCCACATACGAAGCTATTGACCCCGTTCGTTTTATAGGCAATCATTCTTCCGGTAAAATGGGCATTGCCATAGCAAAAGAATTATATAAGAGAGGCGCTGATGTGACCCTGGTACTGGGTCCCGTAGCCAGTCCGTTTTCAGCTAATGGAATCAAGCTGGTGAATGTGACCTCAGCTGAAGAAATGTACAAAGCCTGTCATGAAGTTTTTGCTACAACTGACCTGGCTGTACTCTCAGCAGCAGTAGCTGATTATACTCCTTTGGTTAAAGCAGATCAGAAGATAAAGAAAAAAGAAAGCACACTTACACTGGAACTCACCAGGACAAAGGATATTCTGAAGAGCCTGGGTTCAACCAAAAAGCCTGAACAGGTACTGGTTGGTTTTGCACTGGAAACAAACGACGAGGAAAAGAATGCACTTACCAAGCTGAAGGAAAAGAATGCTGATCTTATTGTGCTGAATTCCATGAATGACAAAGGCGCCGGTTTCAAACACGATACAAACAAAATCACCATATTTGGGAAGAAGGGTGAGGAATTAAAATTTGATACCAAATCAAAGGAAGAAGTGGCAAAAGATATTGTGGATACCATTATAAAAACGCATTATGCTTAAAAGAATTCCTTTTCTTTTAATAGTGTTATTGTTGGCCGGATCTGCTCATGCACAGGAGATACAGGCCAGGCTAACGGTTATGGCCAGTAAGGTCAGCTCAAAGGTTGACAAAAATATTTTCAATTCCCTTCAGACCACATTGAGCAATTTCATCAATGGTCGCAAATGGACCAAAGATGTATTTCAACCCAATGAAAAGATACAGTGTAACTTTTTGCTGAATATAGACCAGGAGCTGGGCAACAATATGTATAAGGCCAAGTTAACGATACAGGCAGCCCGCCCAATTTATAGTAGTACTTATGAATCCCCGATCATCAATTTCATGGATGATGAAGTTACTTTCCGGTGGGTAGAATTTCAGCCGGTAGAATTCAATGAGAACAGGGTGCAGGGAAATGATCCGGGTGCAGCCAATCTGCCAGCCGTGATCGCATATTATATCAATATCATTCTTGGGTTTGATTATGGATCTTTTTCACTCCGTGGCGGAGATGAATATTTCAAAAGAGCCTGGAACATTGTCAACAATGCACCGGAAAGCAGAGAAATAGCGGGATGGAAATCTTTTGATGGATTACGAAATCGCTACTGGCTGGCTGAAAACCTGAATAGTAATCGCTTTGCTTTAATACACGACGCCCTTTATTCTTATTACCGTTCCGGGATGGACCTTTTTTATGAAAATGAAGATGAGGCTCGCAGCGGTATCATGAATAGCCTGAACTTTTTGAATACCGTTAATTCAGAGAACCCCAATTCAATGATCATGCAATTTTTCTTCCAGGGGAAGAGCTCGGAACTGGTAAAAGTATTCAGCAAAGCAAACCCGGAACTTAAAAACCGCGCAAGAGACCTGTTATCTAAACTGGATTTATCAAGCTCACCCGCCTATAAAGAACTTAGATGAGACAACTGGTTATTTTTGGCTGCTTCATCCTTTTCATAGTTGCCTGCTCCAGCAAGAATAAAGTTCCAAAGGACATACTACCCAAACAGCAGATGGAAGATGTATTGTGGGACCTGTTACGTGGTGGCGAGTTGCTTGAGATATATAAGCTTCCAAAAGATAGTTCAACTGATAAACGTGCCATAGCACAGGGAGTGTATGATGAGATATTCAGGCTTCATAAAACAGACAGAACCAGTTTTCAAAAAAGTTATAGCTGGTATCAGCGACACCCTGCATTCATGAAAGAATTGCTGGATTCAATATCGGCTAAACCGATACCAGATAACAGACCACCGGGGCAGGCTACTGTTGATTCAACTGTTTTAAAGAAAGAAGGTAGAGCAAGAATGGATAGTGCGCTAAGAGCTGCGGACAGTCTGAAAAAGCCTTTAATACGGACGGGCAAAAGACCTGATGATACTTTAGCAATTAAAAAGAACGATATCCGGACGAAGAATGATAGTTCTGGAAATTTTCTGCCCTCACCTGCTCAACATAGAAAGAAATTACAAATGGACTCCCTGCGCAGGGCCCGGTTAAAGAAATTGCCGGATTGATCAAATACTGCTCTTCTATCTTACTTTTATGCTCTAATTTATTAGCATGAATAAAGTAGTTGCATCTGCGGATGCAGCCATTTCTGATATTAAAGATGGCGCAGTCATAATGCTGGGTGGATTTGGATTATGCGGCATTCCTGAAAATTGCATTGCAGCCCTGGTTAAGAAAGGTATCAAACAACTTACCTGCATCTCCAATAATGCGGGTGTTGATGATTTTGGGATTGGGTTAATGCTCAAACAAAAACAGGTAAAGAAAATGATCGCTTCCTATGTGGGAGAAAATGCGGAGTTTGAAAGGCAATTGCTCAGTGGTGAACTGGAAGTAGAATTGATTCCGCAGGGTACGCTTGCTACAAGATGCATGGCCGCAGGTTATGGTTTACCTGCTATTTATACTCCCGCCGGTGTGGGAACTGAAGTGGCAGAGGGGAAGGAAGTACG
>Ga0207648_10003107_pt1 | contig 17538 bp, 17 predicted proteins | sample KBSMisM32_FD_184310 | JGI IMG/M metagenome (GOLD analysis project Ga0207648, IMG submission 184310) | Miscanthus rhizosphere microbial communities from Kellogg Biological Station, Michigan, USA - KBS Miscanthus M3-2 (SPAdes) (version 2) | ecosystem: Host-associated > Plants > Roots >...
TCTTGCCGTCGAAATCCCAGGCCAGGTTGGCGGCCAGGCGCGCGCGCGCCTTGTCCTTGGCGTAGCCGAGGCGCTGCAGCAGGGCGGCGCGCTCTTCCATCTCGGTCCGGTACATCGCCTCGCGGCGCGCCTTCTCGATCTTGCCGCGTTCGGGATTCCGCCGCGTGTCCATCCAATCGAACGGCGCCTTCGCCATGGGCCGCTACTTTACCTCAGAACGTTTGGCGACCTGCCAAAGTCGCTCCAGCTCGTCCGGAGACGCGTCGCTGACAGCGCGGCCCTCCGCCTCCAGCGACAGCTCCACGTGACGGAATCGTGACGAGAAGCGGTCGATCGAGCCGCGCAGGGCCTGCTCCGCGTCCAGGTTCAACCGGCGCGCGAGGTTGGTCAGCGCGAACAGCACATCGCCCAGCTCGCGCTGCATCGCCTCGCGATCGCCGTCCGCGCGCGCGGCGTCGAACTCCGCCAGCTCCTCGTCGACCTTCGCGCGTGGTCCGTCGGCGTCCGTCCAGTCGAAGCCGACGGCGCCCGCCTTCTCGCCGGCCCGGGTCGCGCGCAGCAGCGCAGGGGCGCTGGCGGGGATGCCGTGCAGCGCGCCGTGCTTCCCCTTCTCGGCCTTCTCGGCGGCCTTCAGCTTCGCCCAGTTCGCCAGCACCGCGTCGGCATCCTTGGCGACCGTATCGCCGAAGACGTGCGGATGACGGCGCACCAGCTTGGCCACGATGCCGCGCGCGACGTCGTCGATCCCGAACTTACCTTCGGCGAACCGCAGCTCGGACTGGAAGACGATCTGCAGCAGCAGGTCGCCCAGCTCCTCGCGGTGATCGTCGACGTCCCCGGCGGCCAGCGCGTCGACCACCTCGTAGGTCTCCTCGACCAGGTACGGGACCAGCGTGGCCAGCGTCTGCTCGCGGTCCCAGGGGCACCCATCGGGAGCCAGCAGCCGCTGCATCAGTCCGACCAGCTTGCTGACCTCGGCGCCGGTCTGCTTCCCCGGGAGGGGCGTCAGATCGGGCAGGGCTGGTGAAGGCTTTTCCGCCAAGGCGTGCGCAGTCTAACCTCGATTGCGCGCATTGAAGCTGCGCCGGGCGCGTGCTATCTGCTTTTCGTTGCCTGACAAGGGGACGCCGGCACCGCGCCCAGCCGAGACGGCCACAGCCGTGACGGAGCGCCTGACCCTGGAGGACAACCGCGTCGCGCTGGCCCTGTACGGCGAGCGCAACGGCAACCTCAAGCTGATCGAGCGCGAGACCGGCGCCCAGCTTCACGCGCGCGGCAACGAGCTGACCATCGTCGGTCCCGACGACGGCGTCGCGATCGCCCGCAGCCTGGTCGAGCAACTGTACGCGATGGCGCAGGGGGGCTCCCCCATCAGCCCGGAGGACATCGGCCGCGCGGCGGTCGCGCTGCGCGCCGACGCCGGCGTCGATCTGCGCGCCGTCTTCCAGGACACGATCCTGGTCGCGGGCCGCGCGCGCCCGATCGCGCCCAAGGGGCTGGCGCAGAAACGCTACGTCGACGCCATTCGCGCCCACGACATCGTGTTCGGGATCGGACCGGCGGGGACGGGCAAGACCTACCTGGCGATGGCGCTGGCGATCCGGGCGCTGATGGAGAAGCAGGTGAAGCGCATCGTGCTGACCCGCCCGGCGGTCGAGGCTGGCGAGCGGCTCGGCTTCCTGCCCGGCAGTATGGAGGAGAAGGTCTCACCTTACCTGCGGCCGCTCTACGACGCGCTCCACGACATGATGGACTTCGAGAAGGCGGACCAGCTGGTGTCGCGCGGCCTGATCGAGGTCGCGCCCATCGCGTTCATGCGCGGGCGGACGCTGAACGACGCCTTCGTCATCCTCGACGAAGCGCAGAACACGACCAGCGAGCAGATGAAGATGTTCCTGACCCGCCTCGGGTTCGAGTCGAAGGCGGTGATCACGGGCGACGTGACGCAGATAGACCTGCCCGACAACCGGCGTTCAGGCCTGAACGAGGCGATCGCGCTGCTGTCGGGTATCCAGGGGATTGCGTTCCGCTACTTCACCGAGGTGGACGTGGTGCGGCACCCGCTGGTCCAGCAGATCATCAAGGCCTACGACGCCGCCAAACCCAGTCCGGCCCGGTGATGTTAATGTTCCGATCGTGACGCAGGGGGCGGAAGCGCAGTCGGCCGACCGGGCTCGTTACGAACTTGCGGAGCTTGTCGAAACCGCCCGCGCCCTGGCGTCCGAGCGCGATATCAAGAAGCTGCTCTCGCTGATCCTGCAGAAGTGTCGGCAGGTGACGGGCGCCGACGCCGGCAGCGTCTACGTCGTGGAGGAGGAGGGCGGCAGTCAGGCGGAGTACAAGCCGGCGCCCAAGAAGTTCCTCCACTTCATGCTGTCGCAGAACGACTCCGTGAAGGTCGACTTCAAGGATCGGATCATGGACATCGACGACAAGTCGATCGTCGGCCAGGCGGTCCTGTCCAAGCAGCCGATCAACATCGCCGATCTCACCAAGCTGGAAGCGACCCCGCAGACGCGCACCCTGCGCCACAACCGCAGCTTCGACGACACGACGGGCTACCGCGCGCGGTCGATGCTGACGGTGCCGATGCTGTCCGCCGATCGCGAGGTCATCGGGGTCGTCCAGCTGATCAACAAGCGCCGCGAACCGGGCCAGCCGCTGAGCGCCGACGACGACGTCGAGGCGTTCGACCAGCGATCCGAGGAGCTGGCGCTGGCGTGGGTCGCGATGGCGGGCATCAGGCTGGAGAACGCTCTCCTGTACGACGAGATCCGCACCATGTTCGAAGGATTCGTCGAGGCTTCAGTCACTGCGATCGAATCGCGCGATCCGACGACGTCGGGGCATTCGCGGCGCGTCGCCACGATGTCGGTGGAGCTGGCGAAGAAGGTCGACGCCGTCGCGGACGGGCCGCTCGCCGGCGTTCATTTCACGCCCATCAACCTGCAGCAGCTGGAGTACGCGGGCGTCCTGCACGACTTCGGCAAGGTCGGCGTGCGCGAGCGGGTGCTGGTGAAGGCGAAGAAGCTGTACGAGGAGGACCTGCGCAACATCAAGCTGCGCTTCGCGTACATCAAGAAGGTTCTCGAGACCGAGCACGCGGAGCGCAAGCTGCGCGTGGCGCTGGAGCTGGGCAAGTCCGACCTGGCGGCGCGCCTGGCGGGCATCGACGCCGAGCTGGGACGCAAGATGGACGAGGTCGACGACGCGCTGTCGTTCGTGGCGCGCGTCAACGAGCCGACGGTGCTGGAGCAGGGCGGGTTCGAGCGGCTGGTCGAGATCGCGCGCCTCGTCTACATGGCTCCCGACGGCGAGCTGCGGCCGTATCTCGAGGCCGAGGAGGTCGCGGCGCTGCAGGTGCGGCGCGGCAGCCTGACCGAGGTAGAGCGCGTGGAGATCGAACGCCACGTCGTCCACACCACGAAGTTCCTCCAGGAGATCCCGTGGGGCCGTCGCTACGCCGACGTGCCGCGCATCGCGGCCGCGCACCACGAATATCTGAACGGCAGCGGCTATCCCAACCGGTTGCCCGGCAAGGACATCCCTGTCGAATCGCGCATCATGACCATCGCCGACATCTTCGACGCGCTGACCGCTTCGGACCGGCCGTACAAGAAGGCGGTGCCGATCGACCGCGCGCTGTCGATCATCGAGAGCGAGGTGAAGGCGGGGAAGTGCGATCCCGAGCTGTTCCGGGTGTTCGTCGGCGGCGAGGTCTACAAGCGGGTGATCTGACCGTGCCCGTGACGATGCTCGTCCGGGGACGAGCGCAGGGGATGCTCGACGGCGGCGCGCGGCGGCAGCTGACGGCGCGCGTGCGCGGGGCGCTGCGGGCCCTGGGCCGGGGCCGATCGTCGGCGTGCGTGGTCCTGACCGACGACGACGAGATCCGGACGCTGAACCGGACCTATCGCAAGCACGATCGCGCCACCGACGTCCTCAGCTTTCACCTGCAGGAGCTGGCGGGTGAGGACGATCCGGCCGGTAACGGCGTCGCGCTGGGCGACATCGTCATCTCGCTGGAGACCGCGCGGCGGCGCGCGCCCGGCAAGCGGCTGCTGACCGAGGCCGAACGCCTGGCCATTCACGGCCTGTGTCACCTCTTCGGCCACGACCACAAGCGCCCGGCCGAAGCGAAGGTGATGTTCGCTCTCGAACGCCGCCTCCGCCGCCTGAAGCTCTGATCCCCTCTCCCGCGAAGTGGAGAGGGTTAGGGTGAGGGTCCGATCAGAAGCGAATCCCGTGCTTCGCGCGGTAGACGAACCACTTCCACGTCAGGTAGCCGGCGCCACCGGCCGCCGCGACGATGCCGAGGGCCGGCAGGCCCACGACGCCGAGGACCACCGTTCCGCCCCACGCCGCCGCCGCATACATGCCCTTCTTCTTGGCTTCGCCGCGCTCACGCGTCATCAGCTCGGACATTTGAAAACCCCCGTTCAGTCCCTAAGATGCCACCGGACATGAGCCTGCGCCACGCCAAGATCGTTTGTACGTTGGGTCCGGCGACGGACGACGTCAAGGCGATAGGCGACCTGATCGACGCGGGGATGGACGTCGCCCGGCTGAATTATTCGCACGGGACGCACGCGGACCACGCCCGCCGTCTGGCGGCCGTCCGCGAGGCGGGGCTCGCCCGCGGCAAGCCGATCGCCGTGTTGCAAGATCTGCAGGGGCCGAAGATTCGTACCGGCCAGGGCGCGCCCCCCCAGATCAGCGACGGCGCGACGATCTCGCTGGTCGCCGGTTCTGCGGGCAGCGTCGGAAATGTCGGATCGTCCCCATCCATCGCCGTCGACTATCCGGGCCTGGAGGCGGACCTTCACGCCGGCGACATGGTGCGGCTGGACGACGGGCGGATCGTCCTTCGCGTCGAGAAGATCGACAAGGGCCGCGTCGTTTGCACGGTGGTGCAGGGCGGCGCCCTGCGCGACCGCATGGGCGTCACCTTGCCGTCGCGCCGCGTCCGGCTGCCGGCGCTGACCGAGCAGGACCGCCGCGACCTCGCGCACGGCCTGGCCATCGGCGTCGACTACGTCGCGCTGTCGTTCGTCAAGCGAGCGGACGACATCGTGACGCTGCGCGAGGCGTGCAGAAGCGCGGGACGCCCGACGCCGATCGTGGCGAAGATCGAGACACCCGAGGCGGTCGACAACCTGTGGGAGGTGGTCGCGGCCGCCGACGCCGTGATGGTGGCGCGCGGTGATCTGGGCGTCGAGCTTTCACCCGAGCAGGTGCCGGTCGTCCAGAAGGAGATCATCGGCAGCTGCCGCTTGCAGCAGACGCCGGTGATCGTCGCCACCGAGATGTTGCAGTCGATGGTCGAGTCGACGCGGCCCACGCGCGCGGAGGCCAGCGACGTCGCCGCAGCGGTGTTCGAGGGAGCGGACGCCGTCATGCTGTCGGCGGAGACCGCCACCGGCAAGCACCCGCGCGACGCGTGCGCGATGATGGCGCGGATCATCGACCAGGCCGAAGGGAGCCGCTTCTATGCGCCGCCGCCGTCGGAGCCGGGGCGGTCGACGCGCGAGGCGATCGCGCACGCCGCCTGCAGCATCGCCCGCGAGGTGGGCGCGAGCGTGCTGGTCGCGTTCACGGAGACCGGGACCGCGCCTCGCCTGATCTCGAAGGCGCGCCCGGGCGTGCCGATCGTGGCGTTTGCCAGCGACGAGGCGAACCTGCGGCCCCTCGCGCTTTACTGGGGCGTGGTTCCGCGGTTGCTCCCCCTACCCGAGATCCCGGACGTCGACACGCTGGTCACCAAGGTGGTCGAGACGCTGCTCGAGCAGCGCCTGGTTGCGCGGGGCGACAGGGTCGTGATGGCGTTCGGGGCCCCGGTCGGCTGGCGCGCGCCGACGAACGCGATCCGCGTCGTCGACGTCAGTTGACGGACGTCAGTTGAGAAAGTTCGACTGCGTCAGCTTGAAGGGCGCGATCTCGGCGTCGAAGCGGTCACCGTCGGCCGTGACCATCTGATAGCTGCCGCGCATCGATCCGGACGGCGTCGCGATCATGCACCAGCTCTGGTACTCGAATTCCTCGCCGGGCTGCAGGACCGGCTGGGCGCCGACCACGCCTTCGCCGCGCACCTCCTGCACGTCGCCTTCCGCGTCGGTGATGATCCAGTGGCGGCTCTCGAGCTGGGCGGTGATCGTGCCGCGATTGGCGATGTTTACGGTGTACGCGTAGGCGAATTGCCGCGCCGTTGCTGACGATTTTTCGGGGATGTACTGGCTTCGAACCGTGACCAAAATTCCCCGTGTCTGCGCGGACGACATCAGTCCCTGGTAGACAACGTGCCAAAAGCGCGCGATGCATTCAAGGGGAGGGTCGAATGAGCTTGAAAGACAAACGTTGTGTTCCTTGCGAAGGCGGTACCCCGCCCCTCGACGAGCTGACGACCCGCAAGCTGCTCGGCCAGGTGTCGGGCTGGGCCGTGACGCCCGAAGAGGGTAAGGCGCGCCTGCGCAAGCGCTTCGAGTTCGTCGACTTCCTGGCGGCGATGGCCTTCATCGACAAGATGGCCGCGGTCGCGGAGGAAGAGGCGCATCACCCGGACTTCTGCGTCCACTACAGCCGCGTGGACGTGACGCTGTGGACGCACGCCGTGGGCGGGCTGTCCGAGAATGACTTCATACTCGCGGCGAAAATCGACGGTATTCTCGCGTGATGCAAGGCCGTATCGCAATTGCCGGCGCAACCGGCTCGATCGGGACGGCGCTGGCGGCGTCGTGCGCGCGTGACGGGATTGCCGTCTCGGCGCTGGTGCGCGACACCGCGCGCGGCGCCGAGCTGTTGCCGTCGGCGAAGCTGTATGCCTGGGACGCGACGCGCGGCTCGCCGCCGGTCGAGGCGTTCGAGGGCGTCGACGTCGTGGTGAACCTGATCGGCGAGCCCCTCGCCGACAAGCGATGGAACGACGCGCGCAAGAAGCAGCTCCGCGACAGCCGGGTGGTCGGGACCCGCGCGCTGGTCGACGCGCTCCGCGACCTCCCGCGGCGCCCGCGCCTGCTGATCTCGGCGTCGGGCTGCGGCATCTACGGCGACCGCGGCGGGGAGATCCTGACGGAAAGCGCTCAGCCGGGAACGGGCTACCTCGCCGAACTGGCGCGCGATTGGGAGGCAGAGGCGATGCGCGCCGCCGACGTGGGACTGCGCGTGGTGCTGATGCGCAGCGGTGTCGCGCTCGCGAAGTCGTCCGGGATCCTGCGCAAGATCCTGCCGCCGTTCCGCCTGGGACTGGGCGGACCCGCGGGCAGCGGCGGGCAGTGGCTGCCCTGGATCCACATCGAGGACCACATCGGCCTCATCCGACACGTGATGTCCCACGAGGCCGTGTCCGGGCCGTTGAATTTCGTGGCGCCCGAGCCGGTCACGAACGCGGAGTTCGCGCGGGCCCTCGGCGAGGTGCTGGGCCGTCCGGCGGTGCTGAAGGCGCCTCTGTTCGCGCTGCGCGCGCGCTTCAGTTCGCAGCTGGTGGACGAGGTGATCCTGGCGAGCCAGCGCGCGATGCCCGTGCGTACGCTGGAGACCGGCTATTCGTTCCGGCACCCGTTGCTGCGCGAGGCGCTGGCCGAGGTCCTGGAGAAGCGGCCCCGCGATGAAACCGCCCCGGCCGCGACGACCACCTAGCTAGCGGACTTCGCCACTCGCGCGGATGAGCTGGCGGCCCGCCGGCTCGGGCGTTCCCTTGCGCGGACGATCGCGCGGAGCAACCTTTAACCGAGGGTGGGCCGATCGTGATCGGTGCGGGAAAGCGGGCTCGTTTTGCGGAGGAGACGCCCGATGCGCTATCGGCGCGCCGCCGGTTGCGCGTCTATTTTCTGGCGGCGGCGCTGGCGGCGCCGCTGGCCGCCCTGCTGATCGCCGCGCTCGCTCGGTCGGGCGGCGTCGCCTGGTTGGCGGCGTGTGTCGTCGCCGGCGTGCTGGTCGCTGTCGCCGCGTCGGCGCTGGCGATGCGCAGGGTGGTGAATCCACTGCATGGAATCGCGGAAGGACTGGCGCGGTCTGCCTCGAACGCCGACCAGCTGAAGAGCGCGTTCGTCGCGAACATGAGCCACGAGATCCGCACGCCGCTGAATTCCGTGCTGGCGCTGTCGCAGCTGCTGCGCGACGGCGTCGCCGGTCCGCTCACCGTCGATCAACGGCGCTACCTGGAGATCATGACCCGCAACGGTCACACGCTGCTGCACCTGATCGACGACATTCTCGATCTGTCACGCATCGAATCGGGCCACATGGTCGTGGACACGGACGACGTCGACCTGGCCCCGCAGATCACGTCCATCGTCGAGGCGCTGTCGCCGCTCGCGACCGCCAAGGATCTGAACATCAGCCTCAAGCTGCCCGACGAACTGCCGCTCGTGCGCTGCGACGTCGATCGGGTGCGCCAGATCTTGACCAATCTGATCGCAAACGCGATCAAGTTCACCGAGGCCGGGATGGTGCGCGTGACGGCCGGGGTGAGCGCGACCGGGGTCGTCATACATGTGACGGACACGGGGATCGGCATCCCGGAGGCGCAGCTGGGCCATATCTTCGAGGAGTTCGTACAGGTCGATCAGACGCTGGCCCGGCGGCAGGGCGGCGCCGGACTGGGCCTGGCGATCGCCAGCCGCCTGGCGCGCCTGATGGGGGGCGACCTCTCCGTCTCCAGTGTCGCTGGCAGCGGTTCCAGGTTCAGCCTGACTCTTCCGCGCGCCGCGGAGGGCTCCGAAAACCGGAAGGTTTCATCTTCGTCAACGAATCAACAGACCGTCGATGATATTCGCGCGGAGGCGTATGCTCGGGGCCCCCGGCGAGGTCCGACAACGGTCTTGATCGTGGAAGACAACGAAGACAACCTGTTCACCTTGCGGCAGATGCTGGCACCGTTCTCGTTCGACATCGCGGCAGCTTCGACAGGCCGGCAGGCGATCGAGTACTGCCGCAGGCAGCTCCCCGATCTGGTGATCATGGACGTTCAGATGCCGGGCATGTCGGGGCTGCAAGCGACGGGCGCCATCCGCGCCTTGCCCGGCGGCGGCGACGTTCCGATCGTGGCGCTGACCGCGCAGGCGATGGCGGGCGATCGCGAGCGCATCCTCGAGGCGGGATTCGATGCGTACCTGGCCAAGCCGGTTCCGCCGCGCGAGCTGCGCGCGACGGTGACGCGTCTGCTGGAGATGCACCGGCCGCCGGCGGCCGGCGTCTCGGCAAGGGGGGAGCAACATGGCGCGCATACTCCTCGTCGATAACGACGCGGGCGATCGGCGCGGGGCTGCGCGCGCGCTGGGAATCCGCGAACAGGAGCTGGAACAGGTCGAATCGATCGCGGCGGCGCTGGTGCGGGCGGCCGAGGCCGGCCACCCGTTCGTCCTGGTATCGCCCGCCAACCTGGAGGCGGCGCTGGCGGCCCGTCCGTCATCCAGCGGCGACTTGCTGCGCGAGACCTTCGACGTGTTCGAGGACGGTGTCTGCCTGCTGGCGCGCAACGGGGCGCTCAAGGTCGCCAACGCCATCGGCGAGCGGCTGTTCGGCAGCGCGCTGAAGCAAGAGCTGCAGGACGTGGCCAGCGAGGCCACCCGGCGCAACGCGATCGCCGACCGCAGCCTGACGCTGAACGGTCGCGCCTTCGCCGCACGGGCGTACCCGCTGTCGGAGCGGGGCGTGGTCCTGTATATCCGCGACGCGACTGACGAACGCGAGCGCGAGATCGGGCGCCTGCAGTCCGAGAAGATGGCGTCGATCGGCATGTTGGCCGCGGGCGTCGCGCACGAGATCAACAACCCGGCGGCGTTCGTGCTCGCGAACATCGAGGCGCTGACCGGCCACATGCGTTTGATCGAGGACAAGCTGCGCGAGCTGCCGAACGCCGACGCGGCGCACGCTGCGCTGTCGAACCTGCTGTTCGAGGCGAGCGCCGTTCTGCAGGAATCGAAGGAGGGCATGGCGCGCATCCAGCGGATCGTCCGTGACCTGGGGTCGTTCTCGCACGCCGACGAGGACATCAACGTCCCGATCAGCGTCAACACCGCCGTCGAGTCCGCGCTGACGATGCTGCGCAACGAGCTCAAGTACCGCGCGCGCGTCGAGCAGGACCTGCGCGCCAGCCGCCCGGTGCTGGCCAGCGCGCCGCGGCTGGGCCAGGTGTTCCTGAACCTGATCTCGAACGCCGTGCAGGCGCTGGAAGAGGCCAACGTGAAGCGCAACCTGGTGCGGGTGCGGAGCTTCGACGAGGGTGAATACGTCGTCGTCGAGGTGTCCGACAACGGACCGGGCATCTCGCCCGATGCGGCGCCGCGGATCTTCGAGTCGTTCTTCACCACCAAACCGCGCGGGATGGGGACCGGGCTGGGATTGCCGATCTCGCTGGGCATCGTCCGCAGCCTGGGAGGCGAGATCGTCGTCGATAGCCGGCCGGGGGAGGGCGCCACCTTCCGGGTGCGCATCCCCGCCACCGCCGCGGCGCCGGTGGCGCGGACCCCGCTTCCCGATACGACGCCATCGCGGATGGTCTCGCGGCGGCGGATCCTCGCCGTCGACGACGAGGCGCTGCTGCTGAAGGCCTATCGCCGCATGCTGAGCGACGCTCACGACCTGACCGCCGCGCTGGGCGGGCACGAAGCGCTGAAGGTGCTGGAGAAAGACCCGCGCTTCGATGTCGTGCTGTGCGATCTGCAGATGCCCGAGATGTCCGGGATGGAATTGCACGCGGCCGTCGTCGAACGTTATCCCGCGCTGGCCGACCGGTTCGTGTTCGTCACGGGCGGGGCGTTCTCGGGGGACGCGCGACGATTCCTCGAGGATTCGGTCCCGGCCGTCATCCAGAAGCCGTTCAACGTCGACGAGCTGCTGCGGCTGGTCGACACCATCGGTTCCGGGGGCGGCAAGCGCCCGAAGTCGGCCGGGTCCGCGCAGAAGCCGCCCGGGCTGTGACCTGACGTGCGGGAACGAAAGCTGGTCGTGGCGGCGCTGGTGCGCGAGGAGGGCCGCATCCTGATGTCACGGCGGCGCGCCGATCAGGCGATGCCGAACCTCTGGGAGTTCCCCGGCGGCAAGGTCGAACCCGGCGAGCATCCCGAGGCGGCGCTGGTGCGCGAGCTGCGCGAGGAGCTCGGTTGCGGCATCACCGTGGACGGCATCCACGAGGTCGTGTTCCACGCCTACCCGGACTTCGATCTCTACATGCTCGTTTACGCCAGCCGCATCACCGAGGGCCGGCCGCGCGCCGTCGACGTGGCGGAGGTCGCGTGGGTCTCGCCCGCGGCGTTGCCGGCGATGGATCTGTTGCCCGCTGATTACCCGTTGGCGCGGAAGCTGGCGGCTGCTTCCGGCCGCTAGGTCGCTGCGGCTTGGTTGCCAAGCTCGCTGCCGAAACGCGACGAACGAAACTCCGCTCGTAAGCGCCCCGCACCGCGCCACTCGATCGGACCTCGCGTCCGCTTACGTGCTTTTTCCGGCGCGTGGGCTGCCGTCTCGAATTTGATCGCAGCCCACGGGCCGGAAAAAGCGAACGCGCGTCACGCGAGTTCCAGTGAGAAGGCGACGTTCGAGACGCGCGTCAGGGGAGTCCTGCGCCGAAGGGCTCAACGGAGTCGGCGAAACGGCAGCCGATTCGCTATCAGGCGTTCGCCGAATCGTCGGCAGGTGACGGAGGTTCGACGGGCGATTCGTCGTTCGAAGGCTGGGCGGAGGCAGCCTCCGGAGGAGGCGAAGCTTCCACCGAGCCGGGCCCCGGGTGCGCGTTGCGCAGCGCCTCGCGGGCCGCGGCGCGCTCCGCCTCGATCAGGTCGCGCTTGCAGGCGCCGCACAGCGACGGCTGGGCCCACGCGCCCAGGTGCGTCTGCAGCTGGCTCTCGGGCGGCCACGGAATCTGTGTCGAGCAGCCCTTGCAGGCGATCTCCAGCGTCTTCTTGTCTTTGAGGAACTCGCTGCAGTCCTCGCAGCGGCGCTCCGGCGGCTTGATGACGCGCTTGCGCTTCTTCTTCTTTTTGTTCGAGGGCGTCACCGCCGCCTCCGGAAGCACACCCGCCGCGACCGCCGCCGCCGCCGCCACCATGTCCACCGTCGACGTCACGGCAGGCTCGCCGTCTTCAGGCTCCTTCAGCTCGGGCCGCACGCCGGCCGCCAGCTGCGCGGCCTTCGTCCAGGTCCACGTGCCGGTGCAGTTGTCGGTCCGGCAGGGGACTTGCCTGTCTTCCAGCTCGACGATGTTCTTCGAGCAGTTCTCGCAGTACTGCGGATAGGGATCGCCGGTCTTGCCGCGCACGGCGCGCGCCAGCTGGCCGCCGCGCTTGTCGATCCAGACGCCCTTGCATCCGCTGCGGCGGCAGGGACGCTCGACGTCCTGCAAGCCCCGGTAGATGGTGTTGCAGCTCTCGCACATCCGGTGCGGTGCCTTGGGCGTCGGCTTCCCGGCCAGGCACGCGTCCAGCTGATCGCTGCGCGTCCAGGTCCACGTCTTCTTGCAGCCCGATGTGCGGCAGCGAACCTCGCGATCGGCGATCGCGCCGAAGTCCGCCTTGCAGCGGTCGCACATTCGCCGCGGCGGATCGTTGGTCAGGCCGGACGCGTACGCCTCGATCTGCTCCAGCGCGCTCCACGACCACTTCTTGTCGCAGCCATTGATGCCGCAGCGGACCGGGCGATCCTTCAGCTTGCGGAAGACGCCCTCGCACTGACCGCAGCGCTGCGTGGGCAGGGGAGGCTCCACCTCCGGCGCGCCCGCCAGCAGCTGCGCGCGCCGCGTGAACGCCGACGTGCGCGTGCAGCCCGGGACGGCGCAGGGGATGGCCTTGTCGGTCAGCCCTTCGAGGCGGCGCTCGTCATCAGCGCACAGACCTTGCGGCGGCGGGCGCTTGGTCGCGAACGCCTCCATCTGCTGCATCACGGGCCAGGTCCAGGTTCCCGTGCAGCCCGGCCGGTCGCACGGCCGCTCGACGTCCTTCGTCTTCGCGTAAGCCTCGCGGCACGGGTCGCACATCGACGACGCCGGATCGGATGGGTCGGGCGCGCCGCGGCCGCCGAGCTTCGACATCTTCTTCTGCGCTGACGCCATCGACAGCCAGGTGCGCGTACACCCCGGCACCGAGCACGGGGACGTTTTCGCCCCCAGCCGATCGGCTAGCGTGAACCCGGCAAGACCCATGAGGGGCCTAATGCTGACGAAACACGGCCCGCCACGCAAGCGCGACGTGGAAACAAGTGTGTACCCGGGGGATCGGCCTTGCTTGCGCCCGAGCGGTGGCGAAGGTAGACAAGCGGCACCCACCCCATGCAGATCACGATCGAGGACCTCTCGCCCGTCGAGAAACGAGTCGAATTCGAGCTCCCCTGGGCGGACGTGGTGCCCAAGCTCGAAAAGGCTTATGACTCGCTCCGTCGCGGGGTCCGGTTACCGGGCTTCCGCCCCGGCAAGGTTCCGCGGGCGCTGATCGAGAAGATGTACAAGCGCCAGGTGGAGGACGAGGTCGCCCGGGATCTGGTCGAGCACTCGCTGGGACAGGCGATCCGCGAGAACCAGATCCAGCCGGTCGCGCCGCCCACCGTCGAGGAACTGGAGATCAAGTCGGGCGCGCCGTTCAAGTTCACGGCGCGCGTCGAGGTCCGGTCGCAGGTGACGCCCAAGGATTACGCGGGCGTGCCGCTGACCCGCCGGCCCGCCAGCGTGACCGACGAAGCCGTCGCGGAGGCGCTGGAGGGCTACCGCCGCCGCCTGACCGAGTTCAAAGCGGTCGAGGGCCGCACCGAAACGAGCGACAGCGACCTGCTGCTTGTCGAGGTCTCCGGGAAGGTGGGGGAGCACAAGCTCAAGCGCCGCCAGATGGCCGTCGACCTCGAGAACGACACCGAGGGCGCGCTGCCGGGCCTGGCCAGCCGCCTGCGCCGCAAGCCGATCGGGGGAGAGCCGATCGAGGTCGACTACACGATGTCGGGGGAAGGGCTGCTTCCGGAGCTGGCGGGCAAGCAGGTCCACCTGCACGTGACCATCAAGGAAGTTCGCGAGAAGAAGGTCCCCGCCCTCGACGACGAGATGGCCAAGGACACGGGCGAGGCGGACACCCTCGAAGGGCTGCGCGGCAAGGTGCGCGACCGGCTGGCCGAGGGGGAAGAACGGCGTATCAAGGGCGAGATGACGCGCGCGCTGATCAAGGAGCTGATCAAGCGCAACGAGTTCGCGGTCGCGCCCGCGCTGATCGACCGGTACGCGACGCTGCTCGTCAACCGCGCGAAGCAGCAGCTGATGATGATGGGCATCGACACGGAGGGCATCGACGACGCGAGGATGCGCGACGAGATGCGCGCCGAGGCCGAGGAGGAAGCGCGCGGATCCATCCTGATCCAGGCGATCGCCGAACGCGAAGGCATCACCGTCACCGACGCGGACCTACAGAAGCGCATCGCCGAGCTGGCGGCTGGTCGCAACGAGAACCCGAAGCAGCTGCGCGCCGAGCTGGAGAAGGACCAGCGCATCCATCAGATCGAGGGCCAGATCCGCGAACAGAAGGCGCTTGATATGCTGATCGCGCAGGCTAAGATCACCGACGAAAAAGCGCCTTCACTGATCGTCACGCCTGAAGAGGCCCGGAAAGAAAAAGCCGCGAAAGCGAAAAAGGAACCCAAATGACCGACGAAGCCCCGCCCGCGATCCGCAACTTCATCATCCCGACGGTCATCGAGCAGACCCACCGGGGCGAGCGCGGCTGGGACATCTTCTCGCGCCTGCTCAAGGACCGCATCATCTTCCTGGGCACGGCCGTTGATGATCAGGTCGCGAACATCATCATCGCGCAGCTGCTGTTCCTCGAGAGCGAGGACCCGGACAAGGACATCATGCTGTACATCAACTCGCCGGGCGGCATGGTCACGGCGGGCATGGCCATCTACGACACCATGCAGTACGTGCGCCCCGACGTGGCGACGTTCTGCATGGGGCAGGCGGCGTCGATGGGCGCGTTCCTGCTGGCCGCCGGCGCGAAGGGCAAGCGGTTCTCGCTGCCGCACGCGCGCATCCTGATCCATCAGCCGCTGGGCGGCTTCTCGGGTCAGGCGACCGACATCGACATCCACGCGAAGGAAATCCTGCGCACGCGCGACAAGCTGAACGAGCTGCTGGTGAAGCACACGGGCCAGCCGATCGAGCGCATCAAGTCGGACACCGAACGCGACTACTTCATGAGCGCCATCGAGGCCAAGGAATACGGCCTCGTCGACGACGTCCTCGTCCAGAAGCTCGCGGCTCCCAGCGGCAAGTAAATCGTCAGGACGTCGCTACCAGCTGACGTCCAGCGACAGCGCGCCGAGCTCGGGAGTGACGGTGGGGAGGACGCGGACGCGCGGGCCTTCCGGCACCGGCCGCCATTCGACGACGTCGTGCCCGACCATTCCGGCGATCAGCATGGCGGCGCCCGCCGCCTGGAGGCCGCTCCATGCGACCCACACGACCGGCGATCCGCGGGAGCTCTCTGGCGCCTGCCACCACGCGAGCAACGGACCGGCCACGGGGACGAGGATGAGTGGGGGTTTGGATTCGACCGGGTGGTCCGAACTGCACAGACCGCAGTTGTCTTCGTTTCGAGCGCTCGTCACGAAGAACCCCGCCAGCAACGCCGCGCCATAGCTGACACCGAATGTGACCCCTCCGGCGGCCAGGAACCCGGCTCTCTGCTGGTGGACGACGTGAGGTTCCATGATCGGTGGCTCGTCGGGCGCCGATTGTGCGCGTGCAGGAGCGGCCGCTCCCAGGAGGGATCCGACTATCGCTGCGACGATGGCCCGGCTGCGCACGGATGAACGCAAAGGCAACCGCTGTGCCGCGCCCAGGCCCGCGTCCGTCAGGCGCCGAGCCGTCGAAATTTCACCACTCGCCCGACCGATCGGGCGCCGGCTGACTCCAGCGCCGTCAGCCGCCGCCCGACACGAAAGTCATCGCAGCGCGAGCGTAGGGACGTGTGCTACCATTTTCGATAGTGCCGACCGAGCGCAAGCGCGACGACCACGGGAGTCTCTCCTGCTCTTTCTGCGGGAAGAGCCAGAAAGAGGTCAAGAAGCTGATCGCAGGCCCGACGGTCTACATCTGCGACGAGTGCATCGGCCTGTGCAACGACATCATCGCCGAGGAGATCGAGAAAGAATCGGAGAGCTTCGGCCTGGCGCCGGTCCCGAAGCCGGCTGAGATCAAGACCGTCCTCGACGACTACGTCATCGGCCAGGAGCGCGCCAAGAAGATCCTCGCGGTCGCGATCCACAACCACTACAAGCGCATCGACGCCAAGGTGGGCGCCGAGGACGTCGAGCTGGGCAAGTCGAACATCCTGCTTCTGGGACCCACCGGCTGCGGCAAGACGCTGCTCGCGCAGACGCTGGCCAAGATCCTGAACGTGCCGTTCGCGATCGCGGACGCCACGAACCTGACGGAGGCCGGCTACGTCGGCGAGGACGTCGAGAACATCATCGTCAACCTGCTGCAGAACGCCGACCACGACATCGAGAAGGCGCAGCGCGGGATCGTCTACATCGACGAGATCGACAAGATCGCGCGCAAGGGTGAGAACCCGAGCATCACCCGCGACGTGTCAGGCGAGGGTGTGCAGCAGGCGCTGCTCAAGATCCTGGAAGGCACTGTCTGCAACGTGCCGCCCAAGGGAGGCCGCAAGCACCCGCAGCAGGAGTTCCTGCAGGTCGACACCACCCACATCCTGTTCATCTGCGGCGGCGCCTTCGTCGGGCTGGAAGACATCATCGAACAGCGGATCGGCCAGCGGCAGATCGGCTTCGGGGCAAAGATTCAGTCGAAGAAGGAACGCCGCGTGTGGGACCTCCTGCGCGAGGTGCAGCCGGAAGACCTGCTCAAGTACGGCATGATTCCCGAGTTCGTGGGCCGGCTGCCGGTGATCGCGCCGCTGCACGAGCTCGACGAGACCGCGCTGATCGACATCCTGACCAAGCCGAAGAACGCGCTGGTGCGCCAGTACCAGAAGCTGTTCGAGATGGACGGCGTCAAGCTGCGCTTCACGAAGGGCGCGCTGCAGGCCGTGGCGAGTGACGCCCAGAAGCACCGCTCGGGGGCGCGCGGTCTGCGCGCCATCCTCGAGCAGGCGATGCTCGACATCATGTTCGAGGTCCCGACGACGGGCGCCCCGATCCGCGAGGTCGTCATCAACGAGGAGACCATTCAGAAAGGCCAGCAGCCGATCCTGATGTACCAGAAGGGCGCCGCCGCAGCGGGCGGAGGCTCCGCAGCTTCCTAGATCTTTAACTGGAGGTCAGCGAATGCACGCTTGTGGTCCACGCTCGAGTTACCTGCCTTGTGGTTCCGGTGGCAGAGGTGAACGGGCGGCGTGGCTCCCGCTGATCTTCATCGGGGCGATGATGTTCTGGACCGTCGCCCTCAGCCTGGGCGGCTGGTCGTTCATGCTGGTCAACGAGCGCGCCATGGACATCGATGCCGTGCGGCCCGCCCCCACGGCGACGGCGACCGAGACGATGCCAGGGGTCGAGGCGGCCGCCGGGATCGGCGGATCCGAGCGGATTCCCGTGCAGATGGAGGAGTCGCAG
>Ga0207648_10003109_pt1 | contig 17532 bp, 14 predicted proteins | sample KBSMisM32_FD_184310 | JGI IMG/M metagenome (GOLD analysis project Ga0207648, IMG submission 184310) | Miscanthus rhizosphere microbial communities from Kellogg Biological Station, Michigan, USA - KBS Miscanthus M3-2 (SPAdes) (version 2) | ecosystem: Host-associated > Plants > Roots >...
CAAGAAAGGCGAGCCGGACTGGATGCTGGAATGGCGGCTGGGCGCTTTCCGCCGCTGGCAGGCCATGACCGAGCCGAAATGGGCGCGGGTGCATTATCCCAAGATCGACTACCAGAACGCCTATTATTACGCGGCGCCCAAGAACACGCCCAAGAAACAGTCGCTGGACGAAGTCGATCCCAAGCTGCTGGAAACCTACAAAAAGCTGGGCATCCCCTTGCACGAGCAGATGGCGCTGGCAGGCGTTGCGGTGGACGCGGTGTTCGACAGCGTTTCGGTCGCCACCACCTTCAAGGAAAAGCTCAATGAGGCGGGTGTGATCTTCTGCCCCATCAGCGAGGCGATCCGCGATTATCCCGACCTGGTGAAGAAGTATCTGGGCAGCGTGGTGCCGGTGACCGACAATTTCTTCGCCACCCTGAATGCGGCGGTGTTCTCCGACGGCACTTTTGTCTACGTCCCCAAGGGCGTGCGCTGCCCGATGGAGCTGTCGACCTATTTCCGCATCAATGCCAGCGAGACCGGCCAGTTTGAGCGCACCCTGATCATCGCAGACGAGGGTTCGTATGTCAGCTATCTGGAAGGCTGCACCGCCCCCAAGCGCGACGAGAACCAGCTGCATGCCGCGGTGGTGGAGCTGGTGGCGCTGGACAATGCCGAGATCAAATATTCCACGGTGCAGAACTGGTATCCGGGCGACGAGAATGGGCTGGGCGGCATCTACAATTTCGTCACCAAGCGCGGCGATTGCCGGGGCAGGAAATCAAAGATCAGCTGGACCCAGGTGGAAACCGGTTCGGCCATCACCTGGAAATATCCGTCTTGCATCCTGCGCGGCGATGACTCGGTGGGCGAGTTCTATTCCATCGCCATCGCCAATCACTATCAGCAGGCCGATACCGGCACCAAGATGATCCATCTGGGCGCCAACACGAAATCGCGCATCATTTCCAAGGGTATCAGCGCGGGCAAGGCGCAGAACACCTATCGCGGCCTGGTCAGCGTCTATGGCAAGGCCAAGAATGCGCGCAATTACACCCAGTGCGACTCGCTGTTGATCGGCGGTGACTGTGGCGCCCATACGGTGCCCTATATCGAAAGCCGCAACAAAAGCGCGCGCATCGAGCATGAGGCGACCACGTCCAAGATCGCCGAAGACCAGCTGTTCTATTGCCTGGCGCGCGGCATTCCCCAGGACGAGGCGGTGTCGCTTATCGTCAACGGTTTCTGCAGGGAAGTTTTGCAGCAGCTGCCGATGGAATTCGCGGTTGAAGCGCAGAAGCTGGTGGGCATCTCTCTGGAAGGTTCGGTGGGTTAGTCATGTTGGAGATCAAGAACCTTCATGTCGCGGTCGAGGGCAAGGAGATCCTCAAGGGCCTCAGCCTGTCGATTGCGCCCGGCCAAGTGCATGCCATCATGGGTCCCAACGGCTCGGGCAAATCGACTCTGTCTTACGTGCTCGCGGGCCGCGCCGGCTATGACGTCACCGAAGGCAGCATCATCTATAACGGTGAAGACCTGGTGGCGCTCGTGCCGGAAGAGCGCGCCGCCAAAGGCGTGTTCCTGGCGATGCAATATCCGGTGGAGATCCCCGGCGTCACCACAATGACCTTCCTTAAGACGGCGCTGAATTCCCAGCGCCGGGCGCGCGGCGAATCTGATATCGACGCTGTGGGCGTGCTCAAACTGGTGCGCGCCAAGGCGAAAACCCTGAACGTCTCGGAAGAGATGCTGAAGCGCGCCTTGAATGTGGGCTTTTCCGGCGGTGAAAAGAAGCGACTGGAAATCCTGCAGATGGCGATCTTTGAGCCCAAGCTGGCCATCCTGGACGAAACCGATTCCGGCTTGGACATTGACGCTCTGCGGCTGGTGGCGGAAGGGGTGAATGCCCTGCGCGATCCCAAGCGCGCCATGCTGGTGATCACCCACTATCAGCGTCTGTTGGATTACATCGTGCCCGACCGCATCCATGTCCTGGCAGGCGGCCGCATTGTGGCGGAAGGCGGCAAGGAATTGGCGCTGGAGCTGGAAGCCAAGGGCTATGAACATATTGTGGGGCAAGCCGCATGACGCTGGCCCTCAACCTTGATCGCAAGGCGCAAGCGGCGGCCGTGGTGCACAGCCATGGCGTGCCGCATCGCCGTATCGAGGATTGGAAATATTCCGATCTGAAAGCGGTGCTGGGCGAGCAGGGCCTGGGCGCGGTTATGGCGGAATGGCTGGTGGGCAGCCTGCCCAGCGGGGTGGAGATGTTCGATCTCTCCCAACCCAATCCGCCGGCTTGGGTGATGGGCCATATCGCGCGTCCCACCCAGAATGTGATGCGCGCCGCTTCGCTGGCCTTGTCGGCGGGTGGCGTGGCGTTCCGCGTTCCCAAAGGCGCCGCGATCACGGCGCCGCTGAAGCTGGATTTTACCGGCCCGGGCCATGTGCGCGGACTGCTGGTGCTGGAAGAAGGCGCTTCGCTGACCTTGGTGGAAGGTGTGGGCGTAACCGACTTCCGCAATGTCGGATTTGAGATCGTGCTGGGCGAGAATGCCAGGCTGGAACATGTGCGGGTGTCTCCCAACGCCGCCGATGCCGTGCTGGTGGAGGAAGTTTCGTTGCATATCGCCGCCGGCGGCCACTATCGCGGGCATTTCGCGGGCTTCGGTTCCAAACTGGCGCGGATGGAATTGGAGATCGCGCTGGAGGGCGAGGGCGCCGAGGCTCATCTGTCTGGCGTGTCGGTGCTGGACGGCAAGCGTCATAGCGATGTCACCACCCATGTCATTCATCGCGTGGGCAACAGCCAAAGCACGCAATTGTTCAAGCATGTCGCCAGCGGCGCGGCGCGCGCGGTTTATCAAGGCAAGGTGACGGTGGCCAAGGGCGCCAATGGCAGCGATTCCAGCCAAACCGCCAAGGCGCTGCTGCTGGGCGAGGGGGCCGAAGCCGATCTCAAGCCGGAATTGGAAATCTTCGCCGACGATGTGAAATGCGCCCATGGCGCGGCGGTCGGCGATTTGGATGCGGAATCCCTGTTTTATCTGCGCGCCCGCGGCATTCCGGAAAGCCAAGCGCGCGGCTTGTTGCTGCAAGCCTTTCTGGAAGACGCAGTGGCGGAGATCGAAAATATCGACCAGCGCGAACTTGTGCGCACCGAGCTGTTATCGGCGCTGAAGGCAATCGTATGACCGCGCAAGGCAAAATCACGTCTTCATTCGACGCCGAAAAGGCCCGCGCCGACTTTGAGATTCTAGCGCGCCAGGTCTATGGCAAGCCTCTGGCCTATCTGGATTCCGGCGCGAGCGCCCAGAAGCCGCGCATCGTGCTGGATACCATGCGCGATTTCGCCCAAAGCGAATATGCCAATGTCCATCGTGGCGTGCATTTCCTGTCCGCCGCTGCCACCGACCGCTATGAAGCGGCCCGCCGCACCTTGCAGAAATTCCTCAATGCTGCTCGCGAAGACGAAATCGTCTTCACCAAAGGCGGCACCGAAGCGATCAATCTTGTCTCTTACAGCTATCTGGCGCCGGGCATCCAGCCGGGCGATGAGATTGTGCTGACGGTGATGGAGCATCATTCTAACATCGTGCCCTGGCATTTCCTGCGCGAACGCCAGGGCGCGGTACTGCGCTGGGTGGATGTGGGCGATGACGGTTCACTGGATATCGAGGCGCTGGACGCCGCCATTACAACTAAGACCAAGCTGGTCGCCGTCACCCATATGTCCAATGTGCTGGGCACTGTCACCCCGCTGAAGGAGATCATCGCCCGCGCCCACGCCAAGGGCGTGCCGGTACTGGCCGATGGCTGCCAGGGCGCGGTGCATGAAGTGGTGGATGTCCAGGCGCTGGACATCGATTTCTACGCCATTACTGGCCACAAGCTGTACGGCCCGACCGGCATCGGCGCGCTCTATGCCAAACGGGCGCATCTCAAAGCCATGCGGCCGTTCAATGGCGGCGGCGAAATGATCCGTGAAGTGATGAAGGACCGCATCACCTATGCCGATCCGCCTGCCCGTTTCGAGGCCGGCACGCCGCCGATCATCGAAAGCGTGGGCCTGGCGACGGCACTGGATTATCTGATGGCGTTCGACCGCAAGGCGGTGGCCGCCCATGAGCATGATCTTCTGACATACGCCCGGGAACAGGTGAAACAGTTCAATTGGTTGCGCGTCATCGGCGATGCCCCCGGCAAAGGCGCAATCCTGTCATTCGAGGCCGAGGGGATGCATGCCCACGACCTGGCCACCATATTGGATAGAGAAGGCGTGGCGGTGCGCGCCGGGCATCACTGCGCCCAGGTGCTGATGGAGCGGTTCGGCGTCGCTTCCACCAGCCGGGCCAGTTTCGCCTTGTACAACACGCGCGCCGATGTGGATGCATTGATTGCCGGGCTGCACAAAGCCCGCGGGATACTTGTGTAATGGATAACGCGCTGCGCGAACTCTACCAGGAAGTGATCCTCGATCATTCGCGGCACCCCCGCCATCATGGCGTGTTGGAAAACGCCAGCCACAAGGCCGAGGGCTACAATCCGCTGTGCGGTGACCGGGTGACGGTCTATCTGCGGCTGGATGCGGACAACCGCGTCGCCGATATCAAGTTCGAAGGCAGGGGCTGTGCCATTAGCCAGGCGTCCGCCTCGATGATGACCGACATGCTTAAGGGGCGTACCGCCACCGAGGCCGACCGGCTGATGACCGGTTTTCTGCATCTGGTGAAGGGCGAAGACGCCAGCGACCTGCTGGAAGACGACCGTGAACGGCTGGAAGTGATGGGCGGGATCAGCGAATTTCCCATGCGGGTGAAATGCGCCACCCTGGCCTGGCACACTTATAGGAATGCAGTTGAAGAGGGTAAGAATGCAGTTGAAGAGGGCAAGAATGCAGTGGAGGAGGGCGCGACATGAGCGAAGCCGCCACGCCGCAGACCCCCGCACCCTCTGCTCTCAGCCAGCAGGAACTGGACGATTTCACCAGCAAGTTGGTGATCGCGCTCAAGACCGTCTACGACCCGGAAATCCCGGTTGATATCTACGAACTCGGGCTTATCTACAAGGTGGATGTGGCCGACAACAAGGACGTCAAGGTGGACATGACCCTGACCGCGCCCAACTGTCCGGTGGCGGGAGAGATGCCCGGCAATGTGAAGGCGGCGCTGGAAACGGTAGACGGGATCGGCGAGGTCACGGTCAACATGACCTTCGATCCACCCTGGACGCCGGAGCGGATGAGTGAAGAAGCCAAACTCGAACTGAATATGTTCTGATGGAACCGCAGATAAAAAAGCCCCGCCGCGAGCGCCCCAAGCCGGTCAAGCTGACCGAGGCAGCGGCTGCGCGCATCAGCCAGATCATGCACGATGCGCCAGGCAAATATCTAGGCGTGCGGGTCGGCGTCACCAATGGCGGCTGCGCCGGCATGAGCTACACCATGGACTATGCCTCTGATACCAAGCCGTTCGAGGAAGTGATGGAAGACAAGGGCGTCAAGATCCTCATCGACCCCAAGGCGATCCTGTTTTTGATCGGCACCGAGCTGGATTTCGTGAAGGAAAAATTGGGCGCGCGTTTTGTCTTCAACAATCCGAACCAGACCAGCGCATGCGGTTGCGGCGAGAGCGTGCAGATCACGCCGGCGAGTGACACCGTCTAAACTTCACTTGACTGAACAGTCTAGGCCGCGTTGGGCTCCAGCGCAGCCATCCGCGGATCACTCTGATTGATCACCAGATTGCGGCCATTGTGCTTGGCGCCATACAGACAGGCATCGGCGCGGCGGATGGTGATTTCGGCATTTTCATCGGCAGCGAACTGGGCGACGCCGATGGAAATGGTGATGGTGCCCAGAATATCGCCGGTGGATTTCTTCACCAGCTTCTTGGTCTCTACCGTGGTGCGGATCTGGTTGGCCACCATGGTGGCGGCTTCCAACCCGGTGCCGCGCAACAAGACGGCGAATTCCTCACCGCCATAGCGGGCGGCAGTATCGCGTCCTTTGACATTCTCCGACAGGCAGGCGGCCACCAGGCGCAGCACCTGGTCGCCGGTCTGATGGCCCCAGGTGTCGTTGAACATTTTGAAATGGTCGATGTCGCACAACAGCATGGTGACCTGTTCGCCCTCCTCGGCTACCGCGGCAAGCGCGGCGCGCACGGCCTCGTCAAAGGCTTTGCGGTTGGCCAGGTTGGTCAGGGGGTCGGTCATGCTTTCCTTGCGCACATCCGCCAGCTTGGTGCGAAGTTCGGTGACCTGCTGGGAAGATGCCTGCAATTCGCCTTCCAAACTCTTGGCGCGATGTTCCATGGCGCGGGTGGCGGCGATCAATCCGTCCACCAGCTTGCGTACATCGGCGGGACCGCGCTCGCTGCCCAATTCGCCAGTGGCGGCTGACAAAGTGCGCTTATAATCCGCGGTGTCGCGGGCCGAGGTTTCCAGTTTGCCCAACACATCGGCGATCAGCGCATCGATGTTGCCGCCCAGAGAGTCCATCTCCCGCGCCGTGCGCGCGCCGGACAGGCAGCGCAGCTTGAGGTCGGCCAGGATCTCCGGTGTGAACACTTTCTTGGCGTTAACGAAAGCAGCCATCATCTGGGTGACAGCGGGATTTTCGCCGGAGGCAAAGGCGTAGAACAGTTCGAAATTCTCGGGCGTCGCCACAACGCCGGCATCTTCCATCAGCGCCAGCGCCGTCTTGGCAAAATTCTGTTCGCGGCCGTGAGTAAACACTGTCGGCTATCCCCCTCGGGCGCAGGACTGAGACCGGCCCGGTCTGGAACGCAGTTTGTCCGTGCTGCTGTATAAAAAGCGTTAAATAAACAGCGCTTTCCGCTGCGAATTTCGCAAAAAACACAGGCAGACCGCGGCTTTTGCGGTTACCGCAACCCTCAAAAATCCAAGCTTTACTGCTGGGGCTCGGGCTTTCTGACCGGCACGGGCCGGAACAGGAAGGCGGGCAGCTCGCTTTTGTCCACCTGGGAGGGCTGGGCGGCCTGCTCATTGTGGTGGCGTTGGCTGCCCCGCTTTTCGCGATTTTCGTTTCTGTTTTCTGAACGGTTTTCTGGCCGTTTTTCGGGCCGATTTTCCTGATGGCGGCGCTTGTCAGGTTGCGGCTTGTGCGGACGCGGTTCCGCGGCCGGTGTCACAGCCTGAATCTCAGCCGGAGCGGCTTGCTCCGCGATCTGGGCGGGCTCCATCGCCGCGACATGGTCATGGAATTTTCCGTCCGGCGGACGCCGGTCGCGCTGCTTGCCATCGCGGCCACGGCCGCGATCGCGCCCGCCCTTGCCGCCGTGCCTATCGCCGCGATGGGGGCGATTTTCCTCGCGCACTTCGATGTCCATCATTTCGCGACGCGCCAGCTTCTGGCCAGTGATCTTTTCGATGGCTTCGATGTATTTGCCGTCGCGGTGTGAGGCCAGCATATAGGCGGCACCGCTGCGTCCGGCGCGTCCGGTGCGTCCGATGCGGTGGACATAATCATCGGCGTGGATTGGTACATCGAAATTGAACACATGGCTGACCGCCGGAACGTCCAAGCCGCGCGCCGCGACGTCGCTGGCGACGAGGATTTTGAGTTCGCCGGCGCGAAATTTGTCCAGGGTCTTGGTGCGCACGCTCTGATCCAGGTCGCCGTGAATGGGCGACGCATCGAAGCCATGCTTCATCAGACTCTTGGCCACCACATCCACGTCGCGCTTGCGGTTGCAGAAGACGATGGCGTTGTTCAAGGTCGGCTCCGCCTCGCGGATCAGGCGGCGCAGCGCTTCGCGCTTGGCCCAGTCATTGGCGGGGATTTCCACCACTTCCTGGGAGATGTTGGCTGCGGTGGTGGCAGGGCGCGAGACTTCGATGCGCACCGGATTGTGCAGAAACTGATCGGTGAGCCGCTGAATTTCCGGCGGCATGGTCGCCGAATAGAACAGGGTCTGGCGGGTGAAGGGCAAAAGCTTGCAGATCTTCTCCACGTCCGGGATGAAGCCCATATCCAACATGCGGTCGGCTTCGTCGATCACCAGGATATTGACCTGGGAAAGCAAAATACGGCCGCGCTCGAAATGATCCATCAACCGGCCGGGGGTGGCGATCAGCACATCCACGCCGCGATCCAGCTTTTTGACCTGGTCATCCATAGAAACGCCGCCGATCAGCAGCGCATGGGAAAGCTTGGAATATTTGCTGTAGCGGTCGAAGCTTTCCGAAACCTGGTCGGCCAGTTCACGGGTGGGCTCCAAAACCAGAGCGCGCGGCATGCGCGCCTTGGCGCGGCCTCTGGATAGCATCTCGATCATGGGCAGGGTGAAGCTGGCGGTCTTGCCGGTGCCGGTCTGGGCGATGCCGATTATGTCGCGCCGCTTGAGCACCTGGGGGATGCCTTGGGCCTGGATGGGGGTGGGGATGGTGTAGCCGCTATCGGCCACCGATTTGAGAATCTCAGGGGATAGCCCCAGACCGTCAAAGCCGTTGGCAGTCGGCGTTTCCGCACTTGCAAAGGCTGAAGATTCCACTGGTCTTTCAATAACTTCGTCAACTCCGGCTTCCGCGCCGGAACTCGTCACATTGGTCGTAACACGCTCCTAGAAAGGGGCGCGACCTGTGGCGCCCATGGCCGGCGGCCCAGATGGCGGCCGACTCTTTTCGCACTGCAAAATAGGGACATTCGCCGAAAAAGCAAGTTATTACTGGGTTTTGTGGAACTCGGTGAAACGGCAATGGTCAGAACCTGGTCTTTGGCGGCGCTGGCAGTCGGTTTCTGGCTGCTGTCGGCCTTTGGTCAGTCGCGGCCTGACGTGTTGGCATGGGACGCGCCCGCCGGCCAATTCTCCGCCGCCCGGGCTTCCGCCGTGCTGGGCCGGCTCTTGCCGGATCAAAAGCCGCATCCGGCGGGCAGTGCGGAAGCGCAGCAGGTGCGCGCGCGCATTCTCAAAGAATTGGCGGCGCTTGGCGTCGGCGTCCGCACCCAAAGCGGCATGAGTTGTTACGCCTCGCCGCGTTCGAGTTTTCTTCCCTGTGGCACGGTCACCAACATTATCGCCGATGTGGCGCCGGGATCCGGAAAAGCCATCCTGTTGATGGCGCATAGCGACTCGGTGGCGGCCGGGCCGGGCGCGGGGGATGACGGTTCGGGTGTCGCCATTTTGCTGGAGAGTGTCCGCGCGTTGAAAGCCCGGGGCGGTGGAGTGGGCGGCCATCCTGTCATCGCGTTGTTCACCGATGGCGAGGAGGCGGATTTGCTGGGCGCGGCTTTCTATCTGCGCGACCCGCAAGCGCGAGAGGCCATCGGCGCGGTGATCAATGTCGAAGCCCGCGGCAACCAAGGCCCCAGCTATCTGTTTCAGACCAGCACCGGTAATGGCAGCTTGATCGATCTCTATGCCGGCAGCGTGCCGCACTACGCGACGTCGTCGCTCTATCAGGAAATCTACCAGCGCCTGCCCAATGACACCGATCTCACACCTATGTTGGCGCTGGGCGTGCCGGCCTTGAACTTCGCCTTTATCGGAAATTTCGCGCAGTATCACACGCCGCTGGATCGCCGGGAAAATCTGGATCCCCAAAGCCTGCAACAACAGGGCGAGGCGGCGCTGGGCGTGGCGGACCGGTTGCGGCATGCCGATCTGGCGCAACTCAAAAGCGGCGACGCGATTTATCTGGATGTATGGGGACGCTGGTTGCCGCGCTTGCCGACGAGCTGGGCGTTGCCATTGTCCATCCTCTGCTTTGCGATGATCGCGCTGTCGGGACTGTGGAGGTATGAACGCCGGGGCTGGGTGCAAAACGCCATGGCGCTGGCGGTGCCGCCGCTGCTGATTGTCGCCTGTGTGGGCATGGGATTTTTGCTGCACGGCCTGGCTGCCTGGATTTCCGGTCAACCCGATCCGTCTTTCGCTCATCCTGTCTGGCTCAGGCTTTCGCTGGCTTTCGGCGCTTTCGCGCCCGCGATTTTTCTGGCGCGCAGAGCCTGCGCCATCACCTGCTGGCTGTGGTTCGCAGGGCTGGCGATTGTTTGCGCCCTGTTCGTGCCGGGCCTGACGCCTTATTTCCTGTTCCCCTCGCTGGTTGCCGCGCCATTGTTGCTGGCGACAGTGCGCAGTGGCCGCAGCGCGGCGCTATTTGTTGCCGCGCTGGCGGCACTCACAGTCTGGATCGAGCTCAATCAGGGCGGCGAGGCCATCGGGGGCCTTCGGATGCATCCGCTGTTCATGGTCTCGGCCGGTTTCGGCTTGCTCGCCGTGTTGCCCTTGCTGCAAACCACAACAAGCAAGCTGTCATGTCTTGTCTCATTGCTCGCTGCCTTGGTTCTGGCTGTGACGGCGGGTTTTCAGCCCGCTTATAGCGTCAAGGCGCCGGAGCGGCTCACTCTCCGTTATGCCGAAATGGACGGCAAGGGGTTCTGGCTGGCCGATCCTGTTGCACGCCTTCCCGCATCGTTGCGCAGCGTGGCGGGTTTCTCCGCCTCGCCACAGCCCGTCGCGAATTTCGGCAATTTCTATCTGGCATCGGCCGGGCGCGCCCAGTCTCCCGCGCCGCATGTCACCTTGCATCGCGAGGGCGACAGTGTGGCCCTGGATATCGACGCGCCGGGCAATGGGTTCCTCGTGTTGTTGCCAAAAAGCGTGCAGTCACAGGCGGTGCGCCTGAATGACATTGAGGCGGCCGCCGCCAAGCCGCTGACGGGAATTGGCTGCGCCACGCCGGACTGTGGCCATGCCCGGCTGACCCTGCAGCTCGGCGCCAAGGACAAAGGGGCTCTGACCTTGCTGGTTTACCGGCTCGGACTTCCGCCACAAGGGGCGCGGCTTCTCAAGGCGCGGCCACCGGAGGCCGTGCCGTCACAAAGCGGCGACCGAACCATGCTGGTGACGAGACTCGAAATTCCGGAACGTTAATCGTGCTTTTGTGATGCCGCGAAAGCGGCCGTTTGTTCCGGCGTCGCATCTTTTTGATACTTCGTCTTCCACTCGCCCGGCGGCATGCCATAGACCAGGGCGCGCGCTTCGTCTTTTTCCAAGGCGATGCCTTTTTCGCCCGCCGCCTCGCGATACCAGTCGCCCAGGCAATTGCGGCAGAAACCGGCGGTGATCATCATGTCGATATTCTGCACATCCGTGCGCTGGCGCAAATGCGCCACCAGCCGACGGAAGACTGCGGCTTCAAGAGCTTCTTTGGTTTGGTTGTCCATGGAGGCCTCCTCAGACGTCTACCGCTTCTCTGGCGAATTCCGCAGGAGCGCAGGCGATAGCCGGAGTGACTAAAATAAGCGGCCGTTGCTCCGATATCAAACGTCTACCGCCTCGCGTGCAAATTCCGCGTTCTCTTGAATGAACTGGAAACGCAATTCCGGTTTCTTGCCCATCAGACGCTCAAACAGATTTTCCGTCTCCTTGGTGTCGTCCTGGGGGATGTGGACCTGCAGCAGGGTGCGATGACCAGGCCGCATGGTGGTCTCTTTCAGCTGGGCCGGCATCATTTCGCCCAGGCCCTTGAAGCGGGACACTTCCACCTTGGCGCCGGCGCGGAATTCCTTTTTGAGAATGCGCTCACGGTCGGCATCGTCGCGGGCATAGATGGTCTTGCCGCCCTGGGTGAGACGATAAAGCGGCGGCATGGCCAGAAACAGCTTATGGTCGTCGATCAGGCCCGGCATCTCGCGATAGAAGAAAGTGAGCAGCAACGACGCGATATGCGCGCCGTCGACATCGGCGTCGGTCATGATGATGATCCGCTCATAGCGCAGCGCGCTGGCGTCATACTTTGCGCCCGTGCCGCAGCCCAAGGCTTGCACCAGGTCCGACAATTCCTGGTTCTGTTGCAGCTTGCCGGCGGCGGCGCTGGCCACGTTCAAAATCTTGCCGCGCAAGGGCAGGATGGCCTGGGTGGCGCGGTCGCGCGCCTGTTTGGCGCTGCCGCCGGCCGAGTCGCCTTCCACCAGGAAAAGCTCGGTCCCCGCCGCCTCGTCATTGCTGCAATCGGCCAGCTTGCCCGGCAAGCGCAGCTTGCGGGTGGCCTGCTTGCGGCTGACTTCTTTTTCCTGTTTGCGCTTGAGCCGGTCTTCGGCGCAGTCGATCACAAAACCCAGCAGCTTGTCGGCTTCCGCCGGGCTTTCCGCCAGCCAATGGTCGAAATGATCGCGCATCACATTTTCCACCAGCCGCAATGCGTCGGGTGACGACAGCTTGTCCTTGGTCTGGCCCTGGAATTCCGGTTCGCGGATGAACACCGACAACACGGCGCAGGCCGCATCCATCACGTCATCGGCGGTGATCAGGGTGGTCTTGCGGTTGTTGGCCCGCTCGCCATGGGCCCGCAGCGCCTTGGTCAGGGCATTGCGCAGGCCCTGCTCATGCGTGCCGCCCTGGGAGGTCGGGATGGTGTTGCAATAGGTGCGGGTGAAGGCGTCGAGCGAAGGCGCCCAGGTGACAGCCCATTCGACCGCGCCGCGGCCATCTTTGTTCTCGGTGCGTCCGGAAAATTCGCGGGGCGTCACGGTCTGCGCCTTGCCGACCTCGCTTTTGAGGAAGTCCAGCAAGCCGCCGGGGAATTTCAGCGTGTCTTCCGCCGGCGTCTCGTCCTTGATCAGCGAGGGATCGCAAGACCAGCGGATTTCCACGCCGCGAAACAGATAGGCCTTGGACTTGGCCATGCGGTGCAGACGGGCAGGCGAGAACTGGGCATCAGCGAAAATCTTGGTGTCGGGCTTGAAGGTGACAATAGTGCCGCGCCGGTTGACGGCGCCCATGTTTTTTAACTTGCCGACCGCATGGCCGCGCTCGAAACGCATCTTATGCGCTTGCTTGTCGCGCGCCACTTCGACTTCAACCCATTCCGACAGGGCATTGACCACCGAAGCGCCCACGCCGTGCAAGCCGCCGGAGGTGTCATAGGCCTTGCCGTCGAATTTTCCGCCCGCATGCAGGGTGGTCATGATGACTTCCAGCGCCGACTTGTTTTTGAATTTGGGATGGGGGTCGATGGGCATGCCGCGGCCATTGTCGCGCACCGACAACACATTGCCCGGCTTCAGTTCCAGCTCGATGCGGGTGGCGTGGCCCGCCACCGCCTCGTCCATGGAATTGTCGATGATTTCCGCCGCCAAGTGGTGCATGGCGTTAACATCCGTGCCGCCGATATACATGCCGGGACGGCGGCGCACCGGTTCCAGCCCCTCCAGCACCTCGATGTCCTTGGCGGTGTAAGCCTTGGAAGCGGATGGGGAACTGTCGAAAAGATCGGGGTTATTTTTGGCCATCAAACGGTCCTGAACTGCACGCAACTGCACCAAAGGGCGCGAATCGCGCGCTTTTCACCCTGTTTTACGTTTTCTCAACCAGGAAAAGCGAGCCAAAAGCGCCGCCCCAAGGGGCACTGGAAACCGGGTTGGCCAAGCAATTATTAAGGCCCGCCCGCCATAATGGCCATAAGGGAGAGAAGGCTTGTCGATCTTTCGTTTTTTCACCGATGGCCAGGACGGTGACTCGCGTGTTTTGAAGGCGCAGCTGACGCTCGCCGCCACCACCGCGCGCAACACCCGCGTCACCTCGCCGATTTGGGCGGCGGCTTGCGCGATTCTCTGCTCCACCGGCGTATTCGGCAATGTCAGTTTCGCCTCCAGCCTGTTTCTGCCGCTGGCGGTAACGGCGGCCATGGGCGCCAGCGCTTTGATGGCCACCGCCTATCAGCATTACAACGACAGCGAAGGCGATGTGGAATCCTGGCTGCAATGCTTTGTGATGATCCAAGCCTTCGGCAGTTTCGCATGGGGCCTGATGCCCTGGTTGTGCTGGGAGAAGGGCAATTCCCTGAACCATATGTTCCTGGCCGCCTGTGTGATGAGCGTGATCGCCGGTCTGGTGGTGGCGCGCGGCAGCAACATGAAAATGTACATCGCCAACCTGGCGCCCCTGTCGCTGATGACGGCGACGCGTTTCTTGTTGGGCGATTCCATCGTCGATCTGGTGATGGGGGTTTTGGCGCCGATGGTCGCTTTCCAAATGTGGTATACCGGCCGTCCCCTGGTGCTGCGCATGGGCGAGGACGCCCGGCTGCGCTTCAAGGTCGAGGATCTGGCCAGCGAGCTGGAAGAGACCCGCGACGAAGCCTTGCGCAAACGCTTTGAGGCGGAAGCCGCCAATGCCTCCAAGACCGCCTTCCTGGCCAATATGAGCCATGAGCTGCGCACGCCGCTGAACGCCATTCTGGGCTTTTCCGAAATCATCTCCCAGGAATGTTTCGGGCCGGTAGGCTCCGAACGTTATCGCGACTATGCCGGTGACATTCATTCTTCCGGCGCGCATCTTCTCTCCCTGATCAACGACCTTCTGGACGTGGCCAAGATCGAGGCCGGGCGGATGGATATCGCGCCGCATCCGCTGGACGCGGGCCGCGTGTTCGACATCGCGCTCAAGCTGATCAACACCAAAGCGCGCGAAAAGGACCAGACCCTGGCGATCACGGTGGAGCCTGACGCGCCGCCGCTTTATGCCGATGAGCGGGCCGTCAAGCAGATCCTGATCAATCTGGTGTCCAACGCCGTCAAGTTCACGCCTTTCGGCGGGCGCATCGATGTCATCGGCGGCCGCGCCACCAATGGCGATTTTCAGATCATGGTGCGCGACAACGGGCCCGGCATCCCGCGCGACAAGCTCGACAATATCTTCCAGCCTTTCAACCAGGTCGATAACCGCTTCGACCGCCAGGCCGGCGGCACCGGCTTGGGATTGGCGCTGGTGCGCGGCCTGGCCGAGCTGCATGGCGGCCGCGCCTGGATGGAAAGCGAATTCGGCCGCGGCTGTTCGGTGTTCGTCAGCCTGCCGGCCAAGCAGGAAAATGCCGCGGCGGCAGCTTGAACGTTTCGCCTGGCAACTTGAACTCCGCGAAATTGCGACATTCCACTTAAGCGGCCTTTAAACGGTTCAGGTCCATGTCTTGGGCGGGCGGTTTAGGAAACCAAACGCATGCGCGCGATATTGGGATTTGCGATTTTTGGGCTGGTTCTGAATTTTGCAGGCGCGGCGCTGGCGGATGATGATCCGCCCGTCGTGCACGCCACTCCCGCGATGTGGACCGTGCATGGCCCGAAGGGGACCGTCTATCTTCTAGGTTCGGTCCATGCTCTACCCGACAACATCGAATGGCAGACACCCCAGATCGTCAGCGCCATGCGGGCATCCGGCACCTTTGTCTTCGAGGTCCCGATGGAGTTGGACGATCGCGAGCGCGCGTCCCGCTTGTTGGGCGAGAATATGCGGTTGCCGATCAGCACCACACTGCCGTCCTATTTTGACAGCGAGATGCGGAAGGAATGGCATGCGGCGATCATCCATACCCAGGTTACCCCGGAACTGCTGGTGCATTTGCGCCCCTGGTGGGCCGCGAAAATTTTGACGGGTGCGATGAGCGGACATGTCACGATTTTTGCCGACCAGGGAGTCGATAACAAGGTGGCCGCCATTGCGCGAGACCGCGGCGCCCGTTTTGGGGCGCTGGAGACAGACGAATTTCAGCTTCACCTGCTGATGGGCGACGCCACGCCCAGCAACGAATTGGCCCTGTTGCGAACCGCGATGAAAACGGCCAGCACCATGTCGATGGCGCCCTTCCAAAAACTGCTCACGGCATGGGAGACCGGCGACGTCGCGGGTATCAAGGCAATAGGTCCGGACAGAATGTCGGCGGCCGAGCGCAAAGTCATGCTGGATGACCGCAACAGCGCCTGGGTGCCGCAGATAGAAAAGATGCTGGCCGAGAAACGGACAGTCTTCATTACCGTGGGCGCGGCCCATTTGGTCGGTCCAACGGGCGTTCCGGCGCAGCTTCGCGCCGCGGGCTATCGCGTCGACGGTCCGTAGCGCAGAAACAAAAAAGGCGCGGCTTGCGCCGCGCCTTTTGTTTCGCCTGACCGTGTGATCAGACTGAATAGTACATCTTGAACTCAACAGGGTGAGGTGTGTGCTCGAAGGCATACACTTCTTCCATCTTGAGATCGATGTAGCTTTCGATGAAGTCCTGGCTGAACACATTGCCCTTCTTGAGGAACTCGTGGTCGGCGCGGAGATTATCCAGCGCTTCGCGCAAGGAGCCGCAGACCTGCGGCACCTTGGCGAGTTCTTCCGGCGGCAAGGCATAGAGGTCCTTGTCCATCGGGCCGCCGGGATGGATCTTGTTCTCGATGCCGTCCAGGCCGGCCATCAGCATGGCGGCGTAAGCGAGATAGGGGTTCGCGCCCGGATCGGGGAAGCGGACCTCGACGCGCTTGCCCTTGGGCGAAGGCGAGAAGGGAATACGGCAGGAGGCCGAACGGTTGCGCGAGGAATAGGCCAGCAGCACCGGCGCCTCAAAACCCGGGATCAACCGCTTGTAGCTGTTGGTCAGGGGATTGGTGAAGGCGTTGAGCGACTTGGCATGCTTGATGATGCCGCCGATGTAATACAGGCAGGTGTCCGACAGATCGGCATAGCCCGAACCGGCGAACAGGGGCTTGCCGCCCTTCCAGATCGACTGATGGACGTGCATGCCCGAGCCATTGTCGCCATAAACGGGCTTGGGCATGAAACACGCGGTCTTGCCATAGGCCTGGGCGACCTGGTGGATCACATACTTGTAGATCTGCATGTAATCGCCGCACTTGGTCAGGGTGTTGAACTTGAAACCAAGCTCATGCTGGGCGCTGGCGACTTCGTGATGGTGCTTTTCCGGCTGGATGCCCATGTCGCGCATCACCGCCAGCATCTCGCCGCGCATGTCCTGCTCGCTGTCCACCGGCGGGACGGGGAAATAACCGCCCTTCACCTTGGGACGGTGACCCAGATTGCCTTCCGGATATTCGGTGCCGGTGTTGGCGGCGCTCTCCTTGGAGTTCACATAGTAGAAGCCGTGGTTCATGGCGACGTCGAAACGCACGTCGTCAAAGATGAAAAATTCGGCTTCCGGACCGAAATAGGTGGTGTCGCCGACGCCCGAGGAATTCACGAAGGCTTCGGCGGCTTTGGCGATGGAGCGCGGGCAGCGGGCATAATTCTGGCCGGTGGTGGGCTCCAAGACGTCGCAGATCAGGATCAGGGTGGTCTGGGCGAAGAAGGGATCGATCACCGCGGTGTCCAGATCCGGCTTCAGCAGCATGTCGGACTCGTTGATCGCCTTCCAGCCGGAGATGGAGGAGCCGTCGAACATGGTGCCTTCATTGAGGAAGTCGTCATCGACCATCATCAAATCGAAGGTGACGTGCTGCCACTTACCGCGCGGATCGGTGAAGCGGATGTCGACGTATTTGACTTCCTTTTCCTTGATGAGCTTGTGGATGTCGGCTGCGGTCGTCTTCTTGTCGGCCATAGTTCAGTCTTCCCTTCAACGTTGATCTCTATACCGCCCCCACCGGGCGGTCCTGTTGCACAAAATCCCTCATTCCCGCCTGGGCGAGGGCTGGTTCAATAGCGTCAGATGGCTTCCGCGCCGGTTTCCCCCGTGCGGATGCGGATGGCTTCCTCGACATTGAGGACGAAAATCTTGCCGTCGCCGATGCGGCCCGTGCGCGCAGCCTTCTGG
>Ga0207648_10003110_pt1 | contig 17530 bp, 14 predicted proteins | sample KBSMisM32_FD_184310 | JGI IMG/M metagenome (GOLD analysis project Ga0207648, IMG submission 184310) | Miscanthus rhizosphere microbial communities from Kellogg Biological Station, Michigan, USA - KBS Miscanthus M3-2 (SPAdes) (version 2) | ecosystem: Host-associated > Plants > Roots >...
CCGCTGCGAAGCCGAAGTTCGGCCGGCCAGGACGAGGGTCAGCAACGGCTCGCGAGGCGCAGTTCGAAGGCTTGACCGACTCGGCAGAAAGACAACGTAGAAGTGACACGCCCTACACCTGACGTTCGCCTACTGCGGCAACCGGCCAGAAGCAGCCGGCGACGACCGACCGCTCTGCGATCATTCAATCGGAGTTGCCAGAGCGTCCCTCGCTGGGAAGCATCGAGCGGACTTCGGACACCGATCCCTGGTATCCATGCCGGGAGTAGATTCCGTTTGAGGAGGTGACGAGGCCGATGAGCGAGCCCGAAGCGCGCCACCGGCTGGCGGCGATCCTGGCTGCCGATGCAGCGGCTATCCGCGCGCAGTGGCGGAGGACGATCGCGCCGCACTCGCTACGATGGAGGTCGCGCGGGTCATATTCGCAGGCCGATGCCGCCGCGATCTCGGAAACCGACGCGCGCGCGCTCGTGGACTGGATCCTCGTCTTGGTGCCATAGCCTGCGCTTCAGTATCCTGACCGGCGGCGCTGCCGCCCACGGACGGCGCGACGCATCCGCTGCAGGGCCGCACGTCGTTCGTGCGCCTGCGGCAACCGAGCCCTGACGGCTGTCTCGCGAGCGAAGTGAACGATGGCGCGACTTGCGAACGGCAAGGCCAGCCGGACAGCGCGGATCACCGCGGCGATGCGGTATCGCCACTTCCTGGGCGGGGCGCGACCACTGGTGTTCGAGGATCGCTTCGCGCATCTGTTTCTCGACCTTCCGAGCGCGATGGCGGCCTTGCCCACGCCGTTCACGGACCGTGCAATCGGCAGGCTCTTCGGTCCCCTTCGCGGCATCGAAGGCGAGGTGCTGGCGCGCTCACGTTATGTCGACGAGGTGCTCGCGGCGGGACTGCGCGCAGGTCTCGACCAGGTCATCGTCCTCGGGGCAGGCTTTGACACGACCGCGTTTCGCCACGTCGATTCGACCTGCCGCTTCTTCGAGGTCGACCATCCTGCGACGCAAGCCGACAAGCGCGCGATCCTGTCGCGGTACCCCGACCTCGGCGCGAGCCTGACCTTCGTGCCGGTCGACTTCGCGCAGGACGATGTCGCCGACGCGCTGCTCGCGGCGGGATTCGACGCGGCGCGGCGCGCGCTCGTCTCCTGGCTTGGCGTCACCATGTACCTCGAGCAGCGCGTGACGGTCGCCACGCTCACGACGCTGCGGCGCATCCTCGCGCCCGGCAGCATCGTGATCTTCGACGCCTATCCGCGCCGCGAGGAAACCGCGCTGGACGAGCGGCCGATGTTCGCCGCCGCCCGCGCGCTGACCGCGAGCCGGGGCGAGCCGATGATCGGCGCGTTCGACTCGGCGGCGTTTGCCGAGGCCATCAGCGGCGAAGGCTGGCGCGTCGCCGACGTCATCAACGGTGACGCGATGCGCCGTCGCTGGTTCGGCAATCAGCCCCGCATCCTCTGGCCGCCGCGATCGGTGCTGTTCTACATGCTCGAAGCGGTTTGACGCGGGACCTCTTGTGCCTCCGCGCTCACTGCGCCAGCCCGGACTTGCGCAGCCCCGCCACGAACTGTTCGAGGGGTGCGGGGTCACGGTAAGGAAGGACTCGCAGCGTGTGTTCGATCTTGTACTGGGGATGGATGGCCATCAGCTCGCCCCAGACCCGACGGGCCTCGTCGCGGCGACCCGTATAGCCGTAGAGCGAGGCCAGATAGGCGCGCGTGACGTCCGACGTGGGCATGTGGACCAGGCGGCGCTTGAATGTCGCTTCGGCGTCGCCATAGCGTTCGAGGACGAATTCGGCGCGCCCCATCGCATGAATCCAGACGTTGAATTGCGGGTCGAGCCGGAGCGCGAGCTGCAATGACTCGAGCGCCGGCTCGTGCCGCCCGGTGAAATGCAGGATGTTGCCCAGGGCGCCATGCGACACCGAAGAGTTCGGATCGAGATCGATCGCCCGCCGCGCCTCCGTCTCGGCTTCGTCGAGCCTTCGCAGCCACATCAGGCAAACGGCCATCGCGTGGTGAGACACCGGCTCGAGCGGGTCGACCTCGCACGCCTTGCGCGCCAGCGCCAGCGCGTGTTCCAGATCACTCGCGGTGCGACCGTTCCATGCGTTGACATACTCGGTGTTGACAGCGATCGCAAGAAACGCATAGGCCTGCGCCAACCGGGGGTCGATCGCCAGTGCGCGCTCGAGCATGGCACGAGCCTCGGCGAGCGCTGCGGCATTGAAATTCAGGATCCAGTTTCGACCGCGAATCAGATAGTCGTAGGCCTCGGCATTGACCTTGCCGCGACCCTGGGACCGTGCTCGTTCGCTGCCGGTGAGGGTCACCTCGAGCATCTGAACGATCTTTTGGGTCACTTCGTCCTGGACCAGGAAGATGTCCTCGACGTCGCGGTCGTAGCGATCGGCCCACACGTGGCCTCCGGATTCGGCATCGATGAGCTGCACGTTGATACGCACCCGCATCCCGGACTTGCGGACGCTGCCTTCGAGCACATGTCGAACGCCGAGCTTCCTGCCGACGTCCTTGATGTCGACGCTCTGCTTCTTGAAGGTGAACGACGAGTTGCGAGCGATCACGAACAGGCCCGAGATCTTCGAGACGTCGGTGATGATGTCCTCGGTGATGCCGTCGGCGAAGTACTCCTGCTCGGGATCTCCGCTCATGTTGTCGAACGGCAGCACCGCGAGCGAGGGCTTGTCGGGCAGCCGCGGCACCGACGCCGACGATGTCGATGTCGCCGCAGCGCCGTTCGCCGAAGGCCTCGCGGACGCGACCTGAAAAGCGCGCACCGGGTGGCTGATGTTCTTCACCTGCTGCTCGCCCTGATCGACGAACTCCGCGCCGACCCTGCCCCTTACGGCACCGTGCACCGCGTCGGACACGACGATCCCCCCGGGCTCGGCCAGGGCCTGCAGCCGCGCCGCGATGTTGACGCCGTCGCCGTACACCGTGCCGTCGGCTTTCTGGATGACGTCGCCCATGTGAACGCCGATCCGAAAACGCATCTGCCGATCCTGCGGCGCGGCGTCGGCGGACGTGTTGAGCTCGCGCTGGACGGCGATCGCCGTGATGACGGCGCCGGCAGCCGTCTCGAACACGGCGAGCACCGAGTCGCCAGCCATGTCGATGACGTGGCCCTGGTTGGCCTCGATCTGCCCCCGAAAGACGGCTCGCGCCGCATCGAGGTCGGCGACCGTGGCGCGGTCGTCGATCGCCATCAGCCGCGAATAGCCGGCCGCATCCGCGGCGAGGATTGCCGTCAACCGCTGCTTGAGACCGGTCCCGTCCACGCTCGTCGACCCTTGTCAGGGCCCAGTTGCGGTGGATGTTACGCCCCGGGTGGCCGATAGCAGGGAAGCGAGCGCGGCGCGACGTAAGCTTGCCGGCGCGGGTCCCGCCCGCGCCAACCGGAGCAACCCATGGAAGCCGCCATCCGCCGCCAGTCGCTTGGCGACATCCTTCACCGCAGCGCCGCGCGTGCGCCGCACAAGCTCGCGGTCCTGTGCGGCAGCGTGCGCTGGACGTACGCCGAGCTCGACGACAAATGCAACCGACTGGCGGCAGGCCTCGCCCGCCGCGGCGTCGCCAAGGGCACGCGCGTGGGGGTGCTGGCGCGCAACTCGCACGCCTTCGTCGCCGTGCGCTTCGCGCTGGCGCGCCTGGGTGCCGTGCTCGTTCCGATCAACTTCATGCTCAAGCCCGACGAGGTGGCCTACATCCTGCGCCATGCGGGCGCCGTGCTGCTGGCCACCGACAGCGGCCTTGCTGCAGTGGCTCGTGCAGCGGCGGCGCTCGACACGTCGGTGGGCGAGTTCGTCTGGCTGCCCTCAGAAGACCCGAGCGAGTCCGAGCCGGGCATGACGACCTTCGACGCTCTGGCCTCGACCGGCAGCGGGCCGTTGCCGCCGCTCGAGCTCGCGCCCGGCGACCTCGCGCAGATCGTCTACACGAGCGGCACCGAGTCGAGCCCCAAGGGCGCGATGCTCACGCACGATGCGGTGCTGTGGCAATACGTGAGCTGCGTGATCGACGCGAGCATCGAGGGCAGCGACCTGCCGCTGCACGCGCTGCCGCTCTACCACTGCGCGCAGCTCGACGTCTTCCTCGGCCCTTCGATCTACGTCGGCTGCACCAACGTCGTCACCGCCAAGCCGGTGCCCGAGAACCTCTTGCCGCTGATCGAGCGGCATCGCATCACCTCGTTCTTCGCGCCGCCGACGGTCTGGATCGCGCTGCTGCGCTCGCCGCTCTTCGACCGCACCGATCTCTCGAGCCTGAAGAAGGGCTACTACGGCGCTTCGATCATGCCGATGGAGGTGCTGCGCGAGCTCGCCGAGAGGCTGCCCGCGGTGCGCCTGTGGAACCTCTACGGCCAGACCGAGATCGCGCCGCTTGCGACCATGCTCGGACCGGACGAGCAGCTCACGAGGCCCGGCTCGTGCGGCCGCGCCGTCGTCAACGTCGAGACGCGCGTCGTCGACGACGCGATGCGCGACGTCGGGCCGGGCGAAGTCGGCGAGATCGTCCATCGCTCGCCGCACCTGATGCTCGGCTACTTCCACGACGACGAGCGCACGAAGGCCGCGTTCGAGGGCGGCTGGTTCCACTCGGGCGACCTCGCGACGATCGACGCTGACGGCTACATCAGCGTCGTCGACCGCAAGAAGGACATGATCAAGACGGGCGGCGAGAACGTCGCCAGCCGCGAGGTGGAAGAGGTGATCTATCGTCTGCCGCAGGTCTCGGAAGTGGCAGTGGTGGGCGCGCCTCATCCCCGTTGGGTCGAGGCGGTGGTGGCGGTGGTGGTCGTAAAGCAGGGGCATGTCCTCAACGAAGAGGCGGTGCTGGCCTATTGCGCCACGACGATGGCCGGCTTCAAGGTGCCCAAGCGCGTGGTGTTCGCGGAGGCACTGCCGAAGAATCCGAGCGGCAAACTGTTGAAGCGGCAGTTGCGAGAGACCCATGCCCATCTCTTCGCAAACTCATAGACAACTACCCGAGGAAGCTCGAGGTCCTGCGCCCTACGTGTGCGTCCACACGGCTCCCGCCAAGCGCAAAGTCAAACTCAGACCGTGCGTTCGCTTCGAACGTCACGAGACGAAAAGGATGGACCCGCGAGGATTGCAGCCCGGCCCGCGGGTCCGATGAGGAAGCGATTCGACTAAGCAGGGGGTATGTGACGCCGAGAGCCCTCCAACAACCGGCTGCTCCTGGTCCGATTGCGGTACTGCCGAACGGCTGGTCTAGGGCAGTGCAGGACATGAGAATCCCGTCGCGGGCGACTTCCTGAAACGCGATGACCGCCGGCAGCCGCTGCTCGATCGCCCGCTTCGCGATCCGCGCGCCCTGCGCGAACAGGAACGGCTGACCGACGATTTGCAACGCGTCGACCGGCTCGCGCGCGAGCGTCGCGAACGCGGGGTCGATGTGGTCGGGCGAACGCAGCTCGATCGGCCGCAGCGTGACGCCGAGGCTGCGCGCGGCCGGCTCGACTTCGGTCGGTACAACGCGTGCAGCGAGAACGACGGGTTGTGAAGCATCGCAATCCGCGACGCCTTCGGGACGACTTGCCTGAGCAGCTCCAGTTGCTTCGTGTGCATGCCTGCGCCCAGTCCACCCAGCCCTTGTGACGTTGCCGCCGGGCCGGGCCAAGCCCGCGACCAAACCTGATCCGATAGGGTCGCCGACATGGAAGAACAGGATCGGGATCGTCGACGTCGCGTTCTTTAGCGCCGTCGTCGGCGGCGATCCTGAACCGACGAGCAGATCGACCTTGCGCTGTACCAGCTCGGCGGCAAGCGCGGGCGATCGGCTACTGCCGGGACGCGGCACCGAGTCACGACGTCCAACGCAGTCGACAGTTTGGCAGCCGACCGGCTGGCTGGTGGTGCTGAATTGCAGCGACAAGGCCGCCATGAGCACCTGCAGGATCCGATGGTCGCAGGTAGTAGCACGTAACCGACCGCTCAGGTTGAGTCTGGGTTCTTCCGCTCCGATCGCCCTGCCGAGAGCCCGCCGTTCACATCTTGCCTCGCCCAGTAGCTGACCATCCGTATGGGCCTGTGCCTCCAGGCGGCGCCTAACTCCTCCATAGCATGGCTGCCGTGAGTAGGCGCAGCTTGCCGACGTCCGCTCGCTGCGAACTATTGCGTCGACGTAGGCCTTCAGCGACGAAGTGTTTGATACGTAGCTCCGCTTTGGGTCGAGACGAATCGGCGTATGACCGAGAGGGACTGGATAGCCGAACAGCTGCTTTGGCGCAGTATCGGCGGCCGCTTTCGACCCCCGTTGCGGACATTCGCTAGACCGCACTTGCAGGCCGCAAAGCTCCCGGTTGACTGCGCACGTGCCCGTGCACGAGTGCGTAGCCTTGCAGACCACCTTGGTGAGTTGGCTGAGGCATGGCCTTCGCATAAACGCCGGTCACCGTTCTCGACGCTGCTGTCAAGTCGCCACCAGTCTCCATCGGCTCACGTCGCCACCAGTCTCCATCGGCTCACGTCGGCACCAGCCTCCATCGGCTCACGGCCGCGATTGCGCTGTCCAGCGATGCCATGCACATCACACCATCCAGCGCCGCAAGCTTGCGCACGCCGGCGCCACCGGCCCACAACTCGATCGTCCCGGAAAGCGCCGCACGCAGTTGCTCCAGAAGCGCGCGAGTCTGTCGCGCGGGAAAGGCGGCCGAGAACGAAAGAGCCACGATATCGACCTGGTGCGCGGCCACGGCATCGACGATCTCCATCAGCGGCATCTGCGTGCCTAGCGAAATGCACTGCGCGCCCTCCAGCGAAAGCACAGCCTCGACCATCAAGAGCCCCATCTCGTGCGGCTCCTTCGGCAAGGTGGTGAGCAGCACCCTGGGCTCGCTTCCGCCCGGTACCGCCGCGATCGCTTGACGAAGGACGCGTGCAGTTAGCTCGGTGAACAAGTGCTCCTCGAACACCTGCAGCCGCCCCCGCTCCCAGGCGAACCCGATTTGCACAGTCAGGGGTGCAACAGTGTCTTGGACAAACTGGCGCAGACCCTGGCGGGCCAAGCGCTGCTGCATCGCCTGCAAGTAGGCAGCGCCGTCGTGCTGCCGGATGAGCGCAAACAACTCGTCCAGTTCGTGCGACCCGGTATCGGCACCGGGGCCCTTGACGCCCTGCGAACCACCGGCCAGCGCTTCCAGTTCATTGATGGAGGTGCTCATTAGCCTGCCCGGCCTGTGCCCTAGGTCCATGAGCCGTTTGATGAGCCGCAGGCGAAGCACCTGCCCGGCGGGGTAGAGCCTTTCACCGTGGGGATCCCGGTCCGGTACCGGGAAGCCATAGCGCCGCTCCCACACCCGCAGCACGTCTTTGGACACGCCGACATCCCGCTCGACGGCAGCGATGGTGAACTGGGGTTCCTTCACTTTGTCTTGGACAAACGCTTGACACCTTAGTGGGGGTGGGCCTATTCTACGGCCATCAGGAGTTTGTCTAGGACAAAGTCGCTGACCTCAGACGTTAATCACCCTCCAGCAAAGGACCGTTTCCATGAAGAGCTTCATCGCCATCACGACTCTTGCCCTGACTGCAGCAACCGTCCAGGCCAAGGACATCGTCGACACCGCCGTTGCGGCCGGCGACTTCAAGACCCTCGCCGTCGCGCTGGAAAAAGCCGGCCTGATCGGCACGCTGAAGGGCAAAGGCCCGTTCACCGTGTTCGCGCCGACGGACGCCGCGTTTGCCAAAGTGCCCAAGAAGGATCTGGACGCTCTCCTCGCCGACAAGTCCAAGCTCGCGTCCGTCTTGACCTACCACGTCGTTCCCGGCACCGTCATGGCCAAGGACGTCAAGGCCGGCAAGGTGAAGACCGTGCAGGGCAGCGATCTAACCCTCTCCACGAGCGACGGCGTCAAGGTCGATGGCGCCAATGTCGTGAAGACGGACATCGTTGCTGACAACGGCGTCATCCACGTGATCGACAGCGTGGTGCTGCCGAAGTAGACGCAGTCGGGCCGATCAGGCAAGCGGAGCATTCAGAGGGGTTCATTTCGATGACGCTCCACTTGGCCCGTATCGAAGCAGCATCCCCGACGCGTCGACCTGCCTGGCCGACGGCGGCCACGCGCACTCGGGCCGTCTTAATCCAGGCAGCCTTTGTCGGCGCGGCCGTCGCGCAGCCCGCCCTCGGTCCGCTGCGAACGGTCGAGCGGCTCGACGTGCCCCGCTACATGGGCACGTGGTACGAAATCGCGAAGTTTCCGAATCGATTCCAGGCGCAGTGCGCGAGCGACACTCGCGCTGAGTACACGGCGCAGCCTGATGGAACTGTACGGGTCGTCAACCGCTGCCGCACCGAGAACGGCGAAACGACCGAGGCCGTAGGCCTGGCGCGGCAGATCGGCGGCCCCGATTCGCCCAAGCTGCAGGTACGCTTCGCGCCCGCGTGGCTGTCATGGTGGCCGGCGGTCTGGGGCGACTACTGGATCGTCGATCTCGAGCCTGACTACCAGCTCGTTGCGGTGTCGGAGCCGCGCCGCGCTTACCTGTGGATCCTCGCTCGGTCGCCGCGCGTGGACCCTGCGCGCCAGGCCGCCATGGTGAAGCGCCTCGCCGAGCAGGGGCTCGACGTGAGCCGGTTGCAGCCCGCGCCGGATGCTGGGCCACTCGGCGAAGAACGGTGACTTGGCGCAAGACATCAAGTGGCAGCGATGCGCTGGAACACACAGGAGAGCACCGCCGCAAGAGGATTCCGCTTCTTTGGACTGGCAATCGGAATCGGACTCAACCAAAAGAATTGGGACTCGAGCAAGAGGCTATCCCCGTTCTGGTCGAACGCCTAGAAGCGCCGCATGGGGAGGACGGCTTGTAGCCGGCAGTTCGCATTGGCCACGGTCTGCTTCGGTCATCTCGGACGAAATGGCCGCATTCAGGAAGTCGAATCGCAACCGCGGCTGGTTCATAACGACCCATCAGCGACATTCGCGATTTCGGATTGATCGCCGCAAAGCGGTCGCTTTCGCGCCGACCTGCAAAGGGCCAAGGGGCGGGCCGAGCCTTGTCGAACCCGTATCGCTAGCAGCTGCATGAGCACGCCGGTTGGCTCGCGCTGCCGGCGATGCAATCAATTTTTCGACCCGATTGGTCGGCTCCGGCCCCTTTGCTTTGCCGCGCTGACTCGGTTCGACCTTGGTGGCTGTCGAAGGGCGTGCTCGCGGGCAATTGCCTCGAGTCCGGCAAGCGCGTATGTGTGCAGATGGTTGATGATGGCTTCGCGAGGCATCCGACGAACTTCGTCCAGCGGGCCAGGTGCACCTCGTGCTGCGACCAGCAGCATCGAGCATGGCGCCAACACACTGATCACGCAGCGCACCAGTGCAGGGTCGTCGGCGGGGATCGCCGTGATGTCGCTGAGGATCTGCTTGATGATCGCCAGTTTGGGCGGCACCTCGGCCTCGAACAGGACGGGGAAGTTCGCTGAAGGCGCAAAGATTTCCCTGGCGAGCACATTGATGTGCCAGCCCGGTTGGCGCTTCGTTGCAGGTCGTACCAGCCCGTAAATCAGCACGCGCAGCTTCGCCGTCGGGGGCAACTCACTTTCGGCCAGGTCGCGCAAATCGGACAGCTTGCCGAGCCGTCGGTGGGCCTCAATCAACACGGCTCGGTAGAGCCCTTCACGACCGTCGAAGTGGTAGTTGATCAGGGTCAGGCTCACCTCGGCCCGGTCTGCGATCGCTTTGGCGGTGGTCTGGGCGTAACCATCAGCGGCGAAGAGTTCGCCTGCTGCTTCCAAGATGCGCTCGCGGGTCGCCTGCCCATCCGTACGGCGGTTGCTTGGAGCCTCGGTCATCGCGTCGTGGATTCAAGGATGTGGTGCAGGCAGCGAAATCGGGTTGACGCTAGATTGAACCGAATTCAAACTTGCGGTCGTTCCGACCGACGGATCGCCGTCATTGTCGTGGGGAGGGCGCCATGCAAACAGACTGGTTCTATACCGTTTGGCCGTTCATAGGGATTGGTGGAGCGATCGTGATGATCGCCATCCTGCTGATGACCGACACGTTCCGTGGCAGCCCCGCGGTATCGCGCTGGCGCGATCCGGAGTGGCTCGCGTGGCTCGCGGTGCCGCTGTACTGGATACACCAATTCGAGGAATACAGCCTGCCGACGATCGGCCTCGACTACTCGATCCAGGAAATGATCTGCGAGAAGATCGGCTTTCCGCCCTATCCGGAATGCCCGATTCCGCTCGCCTTCTACCCGGTGGTGAACATCGCGCTGATGTGGTTCGGGGCGCCGCTGGCTGCTTACCTCTTCCGACGCAACGTTCTCATCGGACTCAGCTTCTGGGGACTGCTCTTCGCCAACGGACTCGTGCACAGCGCGGGCGCGATCGCGGCGGGCGCCTACAACACCGGGTTGTGGAGCGCCGCGTTCCTATTTGTTCCGCTCTCCCTCCTGGTCATTTACGCCAGCGCGGTTCGCGGGCCGTACAGCGGCAAGGTTGTGGGTGTGGCGTACGCGTGCGGAGCCCTCACCCACGTCTTGCTGTTCGGGGGGTACGGGCTGTACAAGGCCGGCGTGTTCGGCAATACGGGCCTGCTGGTCTATGCCGCGGTGATCGGATTCACGCCGATCATCCTGGCCGCCATTGCGAGCCGCTTCTTCAGGCCGGAGTTGCTGCGTCCAGTTCCGGTGCAGTAGGCGACCGGGCTTACGCAGCAGAGAACGAATGGCGAACTACGTCATCCGGCGCTGGTACGACATCGGCTTGATGCTGGCCGCATTGGCCATCGTCTGGTTGATGGTCGGCGACCTGGGTAGGGTGCAGTTGATCCTGGTGCTGAACTTCGTGGTGTTAGTGCTGCACCAGTTCGAGGAGATGCGCTGGCCCGGCGGCTCGCCGTGGATGACCGCTATCCGCTGAACCAGGCCAACTGCGCGTTCATCAACATCACCGCTTGGGCGTTCTACCTTGTCCCGGTCATTCTTCCGGGCGCGGTGTGGCTCGGTATCGCCCAGGTGCTGTTCGGAATGGTCGGCCAGCTGATCGTCCATGGCGTCGTGATCAACATCAGACTCAAGACCATCTACAACCCGGGCTTGGCCGCGGTGGTGCTCGGTCACGTCCCACTTGGCATCTGGTACCTGGTCGAGGTCAACGGCCAGGGTCTCGTCAACGGATGGGACTGGCTCTTCGGTGTGCTGATGCTCGCCGCGTTCGTAGGCGGAATCATGCTCAGGCTCGGGTATGGCCTCATGAGCGACAAGAACACGCGATACCCGTTGAACCACGGGAAATGGCGCGGTGGAACCGGATCCAGCATCTCACGCGCGCTGGCATCACCCCCTTGCCGCTTGGTACCGGCTCCAGCTAGGGGTCGTTGCCAACTGTCGTTCCCGAAAGCAGCCGGTCGCAGACACCTCCTTGTGGCCGATTGCGGTACTGCCGAACGGCTGGTCTAGGGCAGTGCAGAGGCGTCGCTGCGCTTGCGCCAATTCGAAGCGTTACGAGTCGGTGCAGCGGCCGATCCTTACACGTGCCGGGCTGCTGTCTCAACCCAGCGGGCCTTAATGCATAGAGCCGCTGCGGCAGTCCCAAGTTATCGTCTTTGCGTCTGCGGCACACGATTCAACCTTCCTATGACCGTCAGCAGCCGCTCCCGATTTGGCTGGCCGGTACCGTTCTGCTCCGGCCTTGGAACGATCTTCCCACTTTGACACGCTCCACTTCGGCGCGCATCAGGAACGGGCGGCCGTTGGGTCTTCTGCTGACGACATAGCCTTCGCGTTTTAGGAACCGCGACTGCGCGGCCGGCTGCTCGAGCGGCCTGCACATGTCTGCGATTTCCTCGTCTGACAGCCAAGGTGTCACTATGCCTCCAATGGACGACGTCGCAATCAGTTCCCGGCTGACCGTTTGCTATCTCGTGCCATTTCGAGCTCACTTCCGCTGCCCGTTCCGCTGTGGGGGTGAATGCCGGGTGACCTTCTCCGCGGCCGGGCGAGTCTCTTGAACTCGGCCGAATAGAAGCGATCGCGACAATCGCGCGTGCAATAAAGCGTCCGGCCGAAGGGCGTCGTCTGCTGAACAGGACTCCACATGCGCGACAGGTGCGTGAAGGCCCGGGAAGGGCAAGTACCAGCGCGCGCGCCTTGGCGCGATGCTCTCTTCCTTCAAGAGAAGCGTAAGCGAGAAGCGAACCCTCTCCGAGCACGGGTCTGCACTCCAGTGCGAGGATCGTCGGGGGAGCATCTCAGTGAACCGCTGCAGATGTTCCACACGTGCTTTGAAGTTCGCGCGGCGGCGAGCGGCACGCGTACTAACATCACGCCGCCATGTCATCGACGCCGCTCGCCGCACTGGAACGCAGGCGCCTCGAGTTCGGACCCGTGGTGGCAGAAGAGAAGCTGGCGTTGCTGAAGCAGCTGGCGCATACCCGGCTCGGCAGTGCCCGGGCGGTCATGCGCTTGCACGAGGCCCTCTGCTTCATCCGGGCCTATCCCGACGACGCGGCGGTGTTGGCGCAGGTGCAAACCATGCTTGCCGCGTTCGATCGTCGCTCCGACCTGCGAACGCACCGTCTCGCGCTGGCCGATAGCGGCATCGCCGGTACGGCGGTGCACTACCGCTTCTTCGCCGGCCAGGCGCAGTGGCTGGCCCGACGGTGGCCGGGCAAGCTGCGGCTGGACCGCAGCGAGCCGGGCGCAGGCGAGCGCATCGGGCGCGCCCTGCCGCCCTTGGTGACACCGGCGGAGGCGAGCGCGCTGATCGAGATGAAGTTGCCGGGCTACGCCGCACTCGACCAGCTTCGCGGCACGAACGAAACAGACGCCACGTTCCTGCTGCGGCGCCTTGCCGCCGTGCCCGCCGACGGGTTCACGCGCGAAGCCTATGCGGACATCGTGGACGCTGGCTATGTGCTCGCTCCCGGACCCGACACGCCGTCGCGAACCGCCGCGCACTTCGCCGGAACGCCGGTGGTGTTTCGTCGCGAAGCGCCGCCGCGCTTTCGCTCCGATCTGCGTGCCGAGATCGCGCAAGCGCCGCTTTCGCTGCGGCGGATGTCGGTGCGCGACGGCACGGCGATCGTCGAGCTGGCGCGCGCCGCGATGGTCTTGCGCCATCGCTCTCTGGAGGCCTTCTCGTTCGCAGACGCGCGCGACGCGTGGATCGTCGACCACGGTGATGGCCTGGCGATGGCGCTCGTCGGCGTGATCCCGCAACGGCGCCACGCCGTTGCGTCGTACTACGGCGGCCTGACGCTGCGCAACGGCGTGCCCATCGGCTACCACCAGGCCGATATCGTCGGTTGCAGCGCGGCGCTATCGTTTAACACTTTCGACACCTTTCGCGGTGGCGAAGCGGGGTTCACGTTCGCGCGCTGGTTGGCCACGCTGCGGCACGTGTTCGGTACCACCTTGTTCAGCCTCGACCCGTATCAGCTCGGCAACGACGAAGCGCTCAAATCCGGCGCCTGGTGGTTCTACGCCAAGCTCGGCTTTCGGCCGCGCGATCCGGCCACTGCGAGGCTGGCCCGCGACGAGCTCTTGCGTGCAGAGCGGAATCCGCGCCATCGCACCCGAGCTGCAAGGCTGCGCCGGCTCGCGGAGCGGCACTTGTTCTTCGATCTCGAGCCGGCGCGCCCCTTCCCGCTGTTTCCGCTGGCCGCGTTGGGGTTGCGCTCAGGGGCCGGGCTGTCGGCCCGGGCAGGTTCGGACCGGGAGCGCGCTATCGACGAGGTCAGCACCGAGCTGCTGCACCATTGCGCGCTCGCATCGCTGCGCGGCTTCTCGCCGGACCAACGCGAGGCCTGGCGTCGTCTGGCGCCGATTCTCGCGCTGCTCGATCTCGGCGAATGGCAGGACGATGAGCGCCGCGCACTGGTGGACCTGATCCGCGCCAAGGGCGGACGCAGCGAGCGAGACTATCTGGCCCGGTACCAGGCGCATGCGCGGCTGGATGCAGCGTTGCGCCGACTCGGTTGAGTGCCGATGTCCGGTTTCCGCGGCCGCTGTCATTCCCGCGGTACAGCAGATGGAGCGGGCCGCCGGCGCGATGCCGCCAACGTTGAGGGCGGCACTCTGTCAATGCCCGGTCAGCCACCGTCCATGGCGGCTTTGGGCCGTGTCTCGCCTGCCTACTTACTGAGCATGCGGTCGAGATCTTTATTGAGCCGTTCCATGTATTCGCGTTCGGAGCCGGGTGCCTTCTTGCGCGGCCTTGCATTGCCTGGCGCGTTCTGGGACGCCGTCTTCGGGCCCGGTCCGGGTTTGGCCACCGGTGATGGCGGGGCAGCTTCCATGGCGATACTGGCCACGCTGATCGCGAAATGGTCCTGGCAGCTCTCGCCCGTTGCGCATTGCGGCGTGCCGAACAGGCTCGACAGGCCGTTGACCGCCAGCTTGCTCTCGAGCGCGCTGCGCTCGACGACGACAAGATCACCGTCGCGGCCGAACGCGGCGGTCGAGAAGTCGCGCGGTCTTTCCGAGAGCATCGAAATGACGCGCCATTGGTCGGGTGGCTCCCTGACGGGGCGACTGGCGGCGTTCTGGTGCGTGACGGTGAGACTGCCATTGGCCTTGATCGAAGTGCCGCCATCCTTGCCTTCCCCCATCAGCCGATAGATCTTGTCCATCGCCTGATCCCAGGCAAACAGGTACAGCATTCCGTCCGACTGGCTGCGTACCGATAGCTTCAACTCGTTGCCGAGCGCGACGCTGGCCGGAGCTTCCAGCGTCACGGAGAGACGCGGGTCCGCAGCGGCGAGCGCCGCATCGATGGCTGCGGTCAAGCTGGCGATGCGCGGCACGGGATCCGACGTGGGCATCGCGACTGCAGACGCGGCGGGTGACTCGACTGCCGGTGCCGCCGCGGCAACGGTGGCGCTCGCTGCCGGAGTCACCGGCGTGGAATGCCTGGCGTAGTACGCGTAGCCCCCCGCGAGCGCCATCACAGCCAGCACCCCGCCGACGACCAGGGGCAGCTTGGTGTTCCAAGTCGGATTCCGAGGCCGGTGGGCGGATTCGGGGAGCGGGTCGATCGCCTCGCGCATCGCCGCTATGCTTTGCGGACGATCTTCGGCCCTGACGTTGAGACATCTGTCGATGCCCTGCAGCAATCTATCGCTATAGCGGCCCACCGCTTCGCTCTGCATCAGGGGCTCGTAGCTGTCCTCCATCAGTCGACTCACCGCAGGCGGCGGCTTGCGCTTGAGGATCATGAAATACACCACGGCCGCCAGGGCATACACGTCGGTCCACGGCCCTTGCTTCATGCCCCGCGTGTCGGCGTATTGCTCGATCGGCGCATAGCCGGGCTTGAGGATCACCGTCAATGCATGCGTCATGTCGCTGATGACACGTCGGGCCGCGCCGAAGTCGAGCAGCATCGGGCGCTCGCCAGCGAGCAGCATGATGTTGTCGGGCGCGATGTCGCGGTGGTAGACCTTGTCCTTGTGGAGCACCGCCAGTGCATCCATGAGCGGCAGCAGCAATGCGCGTATCCAGGCTTCCCCCGGCGCCTCGTCTCGCAGCTTGAGCGCGTCCTGCAGCGTCTGGCCGCTGAGAAAAGGCATGGCCATGTATGCCGTGCCGTTTGCCTCCCAGAAGCGGTACACCTTGATCAGCGCGGGGTGGTCGAATTGCGCGAGCATCCGCGCTTCGTTGACGAAGCTGCGCAGGCCAAGGTCGAAGGTTTCGCGTTGCCGCTCTGAGCGCACCGACACCGAAGCGTCCTGCCCGCGCGAGGCCAGCAAGGCAGGCATGTATTCCTTGAGCGCCACCTTGCGATGCAGCGAATGATCCTGAGCGAGATAGACGATGCCGAAACCGCCTTCGCCGACCAGGTCGATGATTTCGAACTCGCCCAGCATCGTGCCGATCGGCAGTGAGTTCTGATGCAGGCGCGACGGTGCGGACTCGGCGCGACCGGGCCAGGCCACGGTTTTATCGCTTCCGGTCTCGTCAGCCACCATGTGCTTCCGTCCTGAAAGGCTCTGTGGTTGGCTGTTCCATCTGCCGTGGACTGTAGACGCTCGAAAGGCTCTTCATCAAGCGAACGGCAGGGCAGGGCAGGAGAAATTCAACGTTCGCATGCCTCCTTGAACCAGCCCTTGATGTCGGTCGCCGGAAGGACCTTGCCCGCGTACTTGTCGATATTCGGGTCGAGCACACAAGCCTGGGTGCCCGTGCAGTGGTAGATCAACTGGATTTCCAGCGTCTGAGCGCGGCAGTCGTACTTGATTCCAATATTGCGAGCCTGGGTGCCGTCGCCAGAGCGTAGCCAGGAGAAGACGTTGCCGCCTTCCACCACCGAATTGGTGTCGACTTCGAACACCGATACCTTGCCCTTGGCGCCCTTCTCGGACGCCATGGTTTGCCATTTGTGCTGCTGCAGGCTGTCGCTCAGCACAACATCGACCACACGCGTTGCGCAGTCGCTGCCTTGCTTGCGCGAACATTCCCGGAGCTCCTTGGCCACCATCGGAATGGCGAGCAGCTCGGTGCGATCCATCGGTTTTTCGGCGGTCTTGGCGGCTCGCGAAGTGCCCGCACTGGTATCGGCAGGGCCCGCCAAGGCGTCGGCCTTGATCGCCAGCTTCGCGCCGTCGCCGGGGGAAGCAACCACGGTTGGCGTGAAGTACAACAGACCGGCCTCGGTTCTCTTGTCGTCGACGAACTCACCTTCCCAATAGTCGCCGTTGGCCCAACGATAGCGGCCCATGCCGGTCTTCTTGCCCTTTTGCCAGTTGCCCGTATAGACGTCGCCGTTCTTCCAGCGATACACACCCTCGCCCTGCGCTTCCCCCTGCGCGAAATTGCCTTCGTAACGGTCCCCGGAAGCGTAACCCTTGACGCCCTTGCCCTGGGGCAGGCCGTTGCTGACCGGCCCTTCGTAACGATCGCCATTGGCGAATGTCAGGCTGCCTTTGCCTTCGGGCTTGTCGGCGCCCCAGTCCCCGTCGTAGCTTTGCCCGGTGGCCCAGGCGATCTTGCCGCGACCCTGCTTGATGCCCGCCCTAAATTGTCCCGCGTAGCGGCTGCCATCCTTCTGCGTGTAGACACCCTCCACGTCGGGGATACCCTTGTCGAACTGCCCCTCATAGATGTCGCCGCTCGAGAACTGCATCTTGCCGCGACCGTGGGGAATGCCGTCCTTCACCTCGCCCTGGTAGCGATCACCGTTGACGAAGGCCATGACGCCGTCGCCGACGGCCACGTCGTCGCGCCAGTCGCCGTCGTAGGTCTGGCCGCTCGCCCACACCATTCGCCCCTTGCCGTTGCGCTTGCCGTCGAGCATCTGCCCGTCGAAGACATCACCGTTGTCCCACTTGAAATGGACCTGTCCGGCCAGCCTCTTGGTGGCGGTCACACCCGGCGCAACCGGACCCGCCGCAGGAGGCGCCGTCGCAGCCGCAGCCGCAGGCGTGGGTGCGGGCGCGGGCGTGGGGGCGGGCGCGGGCGTGGGGGCGGGCGCGGGCGTGGGGGCGGGCGCGCTGACGGCGGTCAGGGTGCCTTCGTGGTGGCTGTCCTTGCACAC